>Ga0302288_1000037_pt1 | contig 120415 bp, 110 predicted proteins | sample III_Fen_N1_1_FD_194549 | JGI IMG/M metagenome (GOLD analysis project Ga0302288, IMG submission 194549) | Peat permafrost microbial communities from Stordalen Mire near Abisko, Sweden - III_Fen_N1_1 | ecosystem: Environmental > Terrestrial > Soil > Wetlands > Permafrost | place: Sweden: Abisko... | reverse complement strand
AAACCTTCAGGTAGTAATAACTTTACTAATTCTATTTGTGTGTCTTGTAACATATATTCCTTTTTATAGAATACAAAGTTATTATTTTACCTTTTACTCCCCAACTTTTCAACTTGACCCAATAATGTTTTATGATAATTTAAATCTTCTCTCTAAACAATATGATTTACAATCATCTCTTTCATTTCTAGTTTACTCATTTTTAATATAATGTATTTTCCACAAAAATACATTATCACTATTTGTAACATAAAAGTAAAATATGCAATTAATAAAAAGGTAAAATGCAACTCATAAATTGTGTATAACTAAAAACAGAAAGAAACAGCTTTTTTTGTTTGATAAGAAATAATGGTTTAATTTTGCTTTTTGGAATAACGTTTATAAAAGCGACCAAAAAAAGACAGTTAATGGAAAATGTTTCTAACAGAATTGCAGCTCTCTCAGCGTCCCAAACGCTTGCAATGACACAAAAAGCCAGAGAATTAAAAGCAAAAGGTATTAATGTTATTAGTTTGAGCGTTGGCGAACCCGACTTCAATACGCCCGACTATGTTAAAGAAGCTGCAAAAAAAGCAATTGACGACAATTTCTCGTTTTATTCAGCAGTTTCAGGTTATGATGATCTTTTAAATGCGATCTCTGACAAGTTGAAACGTGAAAACAACTTGGAGTATGCAACCGATCAAATTATCGTTTCGGGTGGAGCAAAACAGTCAATTACAAATGCATTGCTTTGTTTGATAAATCCAGGTGATGAGGTATTGATTCCAACTCCATATTGGGTTTCTTATCCTGAAATGGTTAAATTAGCAGAAGGAAAACCAGTGTATATTTCGACCACAATCGAGAACGATTTTAAAGTTACTGCAGAGCAAATTGCAAAAGCTATAACGCCAAAAACGAAAATGTTTATTTTCAGTTCACCTTCAAATCCTGCCGGAACAGTATATAGTAAAGCAGAATTAAAAGCTATTGCTGATGTTTTTGCAAAGAACAAACACATTTTCATCCTTTCTGACGAGATTTATGAACACATTACATTTGGTAAAAAACACGAAAGTATTGCTCAATTTGCAGAAATAAAAGATCAAGTATTATTGGTTAATGGCGTATCGAAAAGCTATGCTATGACTGGATGGAGAATTGGCTACCTAGCAGCGGCAAAATGGATTGTAAAAGCTTGCGACAAACTTCAAGGCCAATACACTTCGAATTCATGTACTATTGCTCAAAAAGCAACTGTAGCAGCGTTAAATGGTGGCTTAGAATACCCAATGATGATGAAAGAAGCTTTCGAACGTCGTCGCGATTTAATGGTTAAAGGATTTAAAGAAATTCCAGGTTTAAAAGTTAATATTCCAGAAGGAGCATTTTACATTTTCCCTGATTTTACATCATATATTGGAAAATCATTTAACGGAACCATATTGAAATCGACAAATGATATTGCATTGTTCTTATTAGATCAAGCAGCTATTGCTTCAGTAAGTGGCGATGGTTTTGGCCAACCAGAATGTATACGTTTCTCATTTGCAACATCTGAAGACAAATTGGTTGAAGCACTAGATAGGATAAAAGAAGCTTTAGGAAAATTAGAATAGTTCCTTATCTCACTTAAAAAAAGGACAAAAGCCCTAGGATATTTCAATATTCTGGGGCTTTTGTCTTTAGTATCTCATTCTGAAAAAAATGATTAACAGTCAATTTACATTATTTTCTTTGCAGCATCTATTTGTTGTTTTAATGTAGATGCGGCCTTCGCAGGATCGTCGGCTGATACAATTGCAGAAACTACCGATACACCCTCAGCACCTGCAACGACTATAGCTTTTGCATTATCCGCAGTAATACCGCCAATGCCAACCATACGATGCTTAGTAAACGAAGCTATCTTTAGAATTCCCTCCAATCCAAATGCTAGATTTAAATCTGTTTTTGTTGCCGTTGTAAAAACTGGAGATATTCCAATATAGTCAACATCCAAGTTATTTGCTTCTTGTGCCTGCAAGATCGTTTCAACAGACAAGCCAATAATCTTATCATATCCCAATATTTTACGAGCAATCTGATAGGGTATATCAGATTGGCCAATATGTATACCATCAGCATCGGAAGCAAGGACAATATCTAAACGGTCGTTAATAATTAAGGGGATAGAATATTGTTGTAAAAGACCTTTAAGAGTTATCGCTAATGCAACAAAATCGCGAGTAGTACAGTCCTTTTCCCTGAGTTGTACCATTGTGATACCTCCTTTTACCGCTTCTGCTACAATCCATTCGATAGTTCGCCCTTTTGACAGCGAACTATCGGTAACTAAATATAAGCTGAGGTCAAATTTCATTCTATTTATACTTTAAGATAATCCGAGAGTTCCTTGCCGGAGAGTTTGTAGAGTTCATCAAGAAAATGCATTTGCATTGTTCCAGGGCCTTCCGATTTTAAAGCAGCCAATTCACCGGCCACTCCCATTATTGCCATGGCATGAGTCGCAGCAACAAAGTAATCGCTATTGATAGCAGCAAAAGCTCCCGTTATTGCCGTTGCCGTGCAACCCAAACCTGTTACTTTAGTCATTAAAACAGAGCCATTATGAACTTCTGTCAGTCGTTCTCCATCGGTAATATAATCGATAGCTCCACTGATGACAACCACAGCTCCCGATTGCTTTGCCAACGATTTAGCAGCATCAATTGCTGATGCTGAGATTGCAATACTATCAACGCCTTTGGTCTTATTCTGACTAGAAATTAAAGCCATTATTTCAGAGGCATTACCGCGAATTATTGCAGGTTTGCATTCTTCTATAATCTCCAAACATATTTTCGTTCGATAACTTGTTGCACCAGCACCAACAGGATCAAAAATCACAGGAATACCTTTTTTATTCGCAGCTTTACCAGCAAGAACCATTGCTTTTACCCATTCATCGCTCAAGGTGCCAATATTAAGAACCAATGATGAAGCAATAGCAACCATTTCTTTAACTTCATGAATCGAATGTGCCATCACAGGAGATGCGCCAATTGCCAGCAATGCATTTGCAGTATTATTCATTACGACATAATTCGTAATATTATGAACGAGCGGTGATTTTTCGCGAACGAAATGTAAATCAGCTGTCAATTTAGTTATATCAATCATCGTTTCCTTTTATTAATAATGTATAAAAATCCCTGAATTCTTTTGATTAAAGGCAATCTGTAAAAATTCAAACAGCAATATAAAAAAAGGCGAGCTTCAGAATTGAAACTCGCCTTTTTAAGTATAGTCTTTACAAAAAATTATCCTATAAGATGAGTTTTATATAAACCTAAATCTTTCATATCCGATTGTTTGATATACGTTGCTTTTAATTTATTTTCAGCACTAATTATTTTAACAAATACTTCAGCACTATGTTTGTATTCAAGATCGCGATTAGCATCTAAGATTAACAAATAACCCATAATGATATTTCCAGCCATTTCAACTAAACGACGAGCATGGAAATCGATATATTCAACACTAGCAAATGCGTTAACCGTTTTGAATGCTTCGTCATACTCTGTTGTTGCTTGAGCAAGATATTCGCGAAGGTATTCCAATTCAGGTTTAATTGGTTCTGCTTCGTATTCTCTGATTTTGTTTAAATATTGACCAGTCCCTACTCCGCGAATTGCAGCAACAACTTGAAGTTGTGATGTTCCTTCATAGATTGAGGTAATACGTGCATCACGATAAATACGTTCAACAGGAAAATCTTTCATGAAACCAGTACCACCATGAATTTGGATAGCATCGTAAGCCAATTGATTACAATATTCGCTTGAAAATAATTTCACCAATGGCGTATAGATATCAGCTAATTTCGAGTATCTTTTAGATTCATCGCGTTCTTCAGGAGTTAATTTACGATCCTTTGCAATATGATCGTAACATTTGTAAAGGTCAACAAATCGAGATGTTTCATAAAGCAACGTACGAACTGCATCGGTTTTTGCTTTCATATTTGTTAACATTTCATACACTGCAGGAAACTGAATAATTGGTTTACCAAATTGTTCGCGTTCATGAGCATATTTCAATGATTCACGATAAGCAGCTTCGCAAAGACCAACCGATTGAGCACCGATTCCTAAACGAGCACCATTCATCAAGAACATTACATATTTAATAAGACCCATTTTGCGATCACCACAAAGGACTGCAGGAGCATTTTTGAAAACTAATTCGCAAGTTGGTGAACCTTTTATACCTAATTTATTTTCGATACGACGTACAGTTAAAGCTTTGTCGTTTCTATCATAAATAAATAATGAAAGACCGCGAGCATCGTTAGTTCCTTCTTCAGAACGAGCAAGTACAAGCGAAACGTGAGCATCACCATTGGTAATGAAACGTTTTACACCATTTAAAATCCAGGTATTTTTCTTTTCGTCCCATTGCGCTTTCAATTGAACTGCTTGTAAATCTGATCCAGCATCTGGTTCTGTTAAGTCCATCGCAGCTGTTTCGCCGTTACAAATTCTTGGTAAGAACTGAGCTTTTAAAGCGTCGTCACCAAACTCAAGGATTGTATCGGCACAATCTTGTAATCCAAAAAGGTTACAAAAGGCAGCATCAGCACGAGCAACAATTTCACCAGCCATAATGTATGGAACAACAGCAAAGTTTAATCCACCATATTGACGAGGTAAACCCATACCCATAAGGTCGGCTTTACGAGTTGCTTCAAGTCCTATTTGAGTTCCTTTAGCATAAATAACTTCGTTATTCACAATTGTTGGTCCATCATGGTCAACACCTTCAGCAAGTGGAGCAATAGTATTGGCAGCAATATCGCCAAGGATGTCCATTACTTTATCGTAGTTGTCCAAACAGTCTTCAAAATCTTTTGGAGCAAAATCAAACTTATCCTTTTCTTCGAAATTTTTCTCTTTCAAAGTAATGATCTTCTTCATCATTGGATGATTCAGATGAAATTGCAAATTGCGATTATCGCTATAGTAATTAGCCATATTCTTTATCGTTTAATTTTACTTACTTAGAATTCTTTTTATAATATTTAATCATCTTAGGAATCACCTCGTTGATTTCACCGGTGATAGTGTAATCAGCTATCGTATTGATTGGTGCTTTCGGATCGGTATTTATTGAAATCACCATTGATGATTCTGCCATACCAGCAGTGTGTTGTACTGCTCCTGATATTCCACATGCGATGTATAATTTAGGACGAACAGTTACACCGGTTTGACCAATTTGACGTTCGTGCTCACAATATCCAGCATCAACTGCAGCACGGGAGCCACCAACTTCACCACCTAAAACAGCGGCAAGTTCATATAATAATTTGAAGTTTTCTTTTGAACCAACTCCGTATCCGCCACAAACAACAATAGGAGCTCCTTTAATATTAACCTTACTCTTTTCCATGTGACGCTCGATAACTTTTACCGCGAAGTCAACATCAACAAGAATTCCTTTAATATCAATAATTTTCAATTCTCCTTTATATTTTGGATCTAGGATTTCTCTTTTCATTACACCTTCGCGAACAGTCGCCATTTGTGGACGAGTTTCAGGATTAACAATGGTTGCAATGATATTTCCACCAAATGCAGGACGAATTTGATATAATAAACCTTTGTATTCTTTCTTATCTTTTGGATCAACATGATCTCCAATTTCAAGACTGGTACAATCTGCAGTTAATCCACATTGAAGTGACGAAGCCACACGTGGTGCCAAGTCGCGACCTATTGAAGTAGCTCCAAAAAGAACAATTTCTGGATTTTCTTTTTTAAACACATCAACTACGATTTTCGCATGAGGAACTGTAGTAAATGGAAAAAGGCGTTTATCATCGGCAATATGCAAAACATCTACACCATAAGCATAAACCTGTGCACCGATTTTGTCTAAACCCGAACCTATTGCAAGAGCTTCAAGTTTTCCACCGATTTGTTGTGCTAGTTTTTTACCTTTAGTTAATAACTCAAGGCTAACGTCAGCAACAATTCCGTCTTCTATTTCGCAATAAACAAATACGCTATTCACGATTTTTCTATTTTAAATTTTACAATTAGACAATTAAACAAACACTAAACTTAGCGATTAACCAATTGTATGGTTGTCGATTAATTCTAACATTAACGAATCAATTTCACCATCTGAACTAGTCAAAGCAACAGTGTCTTTTGCTGTTAAAACTACGTTTTGAATAGCTTTCACCTTTGTTGGTGAGCCATTTAAACCTAATTTCATTGGTTCAGCATCAAGATTTGCAACACTCCACTCTTCTATTAATAAATAGGGACGAGCCTTTTGTATTGTTTCGTAATCTTCGTTAGCTGCTTGTAGTTCTGAAACTGTTTTAGCATGTTTGTATTTCATGGTAAGCTTTGCATTGCGTGAACGGCAATCGGGAGCTGAACTATGAACAGTTATTAATACTGGCTTAGGAGCTGAAACAATCTCAATTCCACGCTCTAAACGACGTTTTATTTGTACCTCTTTTGCAGTAACAGCAATCACATCTTCAGCATAAGTAACTTGTGGAATGCCTAATTTTTCGGCAACTTGTGGTCCCACTTGAGCAGTATCACCATCAATTGCTTGACGGCCACAGATCACGATGTCGAAAGGCATAAGCTTTTTCAACGCAAGACTGATTGTATACGATGTAGCTAAAGTATCAGAACCAGCAAATGCACGATCTGAAATTAACACTCCATCATCAGCTCCACGAAACATTGCTTCTCTAATGACATCGGCAGCACGTGCAGGTCCCATTGTTACTACAGTGATAGTTGATCCAGGATTGCGATCTTTGATACTTAAAGCTTGTTCAAGTGCATTAAGATCTTCTGGATTGAAAATTGCAGCTAAAGCAGCACGGTTTACTGTTCCGTCAACTTTCATTGCATCTTTCCCTACATTTCTAGTGTCGGGAACTTGTTTTGCTAGTACAATTATTTTATAACCCTTCATTGTATAGTTAAAATTTAATTTGGCAGGCAAATATAAAAATAAATTAAGACTTGGTGCAAAATTCGCTTTTTTGTTTTTTGAATGTTAATAAATAGATGGAAAGAGGTTTTAAGTATTAGGTATTAGTTGCAAGTTCAAACAATTGTAAACACCTATTATTCTTTACTTAACAACGCATTTACTGTATTTACAAATCATTACAAAGTAAAGACCAATCATTAGTTTATAAACAAAAAAAGGAACAAATGCCGTAGCAAATGTTCCTTCAATATTGTTATTTAAACGAGTTTTTATTTACAACCACATCCGCTACCGCATCCGCCAGCGCTTTCTTCGTCGCCACATCCGCAACCTTCGTCGCCGCATTCGCCATCACCGCAACCGCCGCTTCCACAACTGCATCCGCCGCTCATACCTTCTGGCATGCCACTCATTACTTCTTCTGCTGTAGCTTCACGAACGTCTATTACATTACCACTGAAACATAATGTTTTTCCAGCCATAGGATGATTAAAGTCTAAGGTTACATTAGTTTCGTCTACACTAACAACTTTGCCGTTTAATGGCATTCCTTCGTTATTACGCATTGGAATAACGTTTCCTAATTCTAATAAATCTTCGCGTAAAACACCATCAACAGTAAAAATATCTTTTGATAATGCAATAACAGCTTGTGGATTCACTTCGCCATAAGATTTATCGGCAGTTAATGTAAATTCAAATTTATCACCAATAGCTAAATTTGCAACATTTGCCTCGAAATCTGGCAATAACATTCCACTTCCATAAACAAATTTTAAAGGACGAGATTCATCGGTAACTTCCAAGATTTCACCTTCTAGATTATTTTCCCTCAAGGTATATGATAGGGCAACTACTTTATTTTCTGATACTTTCATTCTTTTAACTTTTTTAAATATTCTACGCCAAAAATACATATATTTTTTTGTTTGACGTTTGTGTAGCGTTTTATTTACACCATATTTTATAAATTATTTTTTCATCCCCAATGCCATTCTAACAATTGCACGCAATAAACAGTCGGGCAACATCCATTTAACAATCATCAATGCAGGTGCTCCACCCCCTACTGGATAACGTAGTTTCTTTCCCGTACTGGTTGCTGCTTTAAATATTGTTTTTGCAACTATTTCGGGACCTTCAGCTTTTATTCCAGACTGAACCATGGTATCTGCTACCTGTTTTACAATACCTTTATATTCTTGAATAGATTCGGCATCAAACAAATCCATTGAACGAGTATAGAAATCGGTTTTAATTGGTCCCGGTTCAACAATTTTCACTTTTATTCCAAATGGTTCGAGCTCAAAACGAAGCGATTCACTAAATCCTTCTACAGCAAACTTGCTACTATTATACACGCTAAACATTGGAAAACCAAGTCGGCCAGCAATCGATGCAATATTTATGATCACTCCCGATTTATTAGCGCGAAAATGGGGTAAAACATTTCGCGTCATTGCCATTAATCCCAACACATTAGTATCAAACTGACGTTTAAGTTGCTCTTGTGTTGCCGATTCAAAGGAACCCAAACTTCCATATCCAGCATTATTTACTAAAACATCAATCTTTCCAAATCGTTCGAGCGCTTGAGCCAAAGCCAAAACGATTGATGTTTCATCGGTAACGTCTAGTTTTACCAATAAAATATTTTGAAAAGAAGTTAGTTCTTTTTCGTTTTCAGGATTTCGAAGCGATGCAACGACATTCCAATTCATTCGACTAAAATAGATTGCTGTAGCCTTACCAATGCCACTTGATGTTCCGGTTATGAAGACTGTTTTATTTTGCATACTTAGAATTTTAAAAAACTTATTGTCGCTAAAGATAAGCTTTATTTACACATAAAACGACAAGTTTAATACGATTGTGATGTTTTATATATTTAGATTAACTATTTTTGTACGTAAGAATTTATGATAATTGTATGAATCACGCAATCAATATTTACCAGATATTCACCCGTTTGTTTCGAAACGATTCGGGTCAAAACAAAAAGTTTGGAACTATTCTCGAAAATGGAGTTTCAAAATTCAACGATATTGATGATACTGCTCTCGAAGCACTTCACAACTTTGGTATTACGCACGTATGGTACACTGGAGTAATTCGTCATGCAACGTGCACATCATATAATAAACAAGGCATTGCTGATAGTTCGCCCTCTATTGTAAAAGGTATCGCAGGGTCACCATATGCAATTCAAGATTATTATGATGTTGATCCCGATTTAAGTGTCGATGTTACGAAACGCATGACGGAATTCGAAGATTTAGTAAAACGATCACATAAAAATAAGCTAAAAGTTATAATTGATTTTGTTCCAAACCATGTTGCAAGAGAATATAATTCGATTTGTAAACCAAGAGGAACCAAAGATTTGGGTGAAACCGATAATGTATTAACACCATTCGACCCAAACAATAATTTCTATTACCTACCCTATTTAACGTTTGAACAACCTGATGGAATATCATTTCCATACACATCGAAAGCAAAAGCCTATAAGGAATATCCGGCAAAAGCAACAGGGAATGATTCATTTACACAAAAACCTTCAATTAACGACTGGTACGAAACAGTAAAGTTGAATTATGGTGTTGACATTCAAAACAAAAAAACGAATCATTTTGAACATATTCCAAACACATGGTTTAAAATGCGAGATATTTTACTCTTCTGGGCAAAAAAACATGTTGATGCTTTCCGCTGTGATATGGCCGAAATGGTTCCAGTTGAATTTTGGGAATGGGCAATTGCAGAAGTAAAACAACTTCATCCACACGTTTTGTTTATTGCCGAAGTTTACAACCCCAGCCAATACAACAATTATTTACATCGTGGAGGCTTCGATTACCTCTACGATAAAGTTGGATTATATGATATCGTTCGTGCCGTTACACAAGAACAATGTTCGGCATACGAAATTGGTAATTACTGGAAAAGCAGAGATAATTCGATAAATCACAACATGCTTCGTTTTCTCGAAAATCATGATGAACAACGCATTGCTTCTCCACAATTTGCAAGCGATGGTTTTGCCGGAATCCCAGGAATGGTATTGAGTGGCACGATGCATGGTTGCCCGTTGATGGTATATTTTGGACAAGAAATTGGTGAAACAGCAACCGACGAAGAAGGCTTTAGCGGTAAAGATGGACGCACTACCATATTTGATTATTGGAAGATTACAGAATATCAAAAATGGGTTAATAAAGGAGCATACGACGGTGCTTTGCTTTCTCCTAAACAAAAAGAATTACGAAACTTTTACGCCAAATTACTCCAAGCCAGAAATGAGTTTGAAGCATTGAAAACCGGTGGATTTTATGATATTACCTTTGCAAATTACAATACCGACAATAATCTCGACAAAATATTTGCATTTGTACGTCATTCAGCAAAACAGCGTCTTTTGATTGTCGTTAATTTCGACAATAGGAATGGCTATTGCTTAAAACTAAAACTCCCTGAACATCTCTTTGAATATACCGGAATGCCTATACATGCAACCTACTCAAGCATCGATTACTTCGAAGAACAAATGAGTATTTGTTTTAGTGGTATATCTGCAATAAAACAAGGAATTGACATGGAAATAAAACCAAAGTCAGCCTTAATTTTCGACATTACTGATTATATATAACATGAATAATAAACAAACATTAAGTTTAAGTTTTTCGCCTTGTCCAAATGATACCTTCATTTTCGACTCGCTTATTCATGGAAAAATTGATACGGCGGGATTACTCTTCACGGAGAATCTTCTCGACGTTGAAGAACTGAACAAAAGAGCGTTCAACGAACTTTCGGATATTACAAAATTAAGCATTTTCGCATACGCAAAAGTAGCCGACAAATATCAAATTCTTGATGCTGGATCGGCGCTTGGCAATAAAAATGGTCCGCTGTTAATATCGAAAAAGAAATTAGATATTTACAATCTTGAGAAGTATAAAATTGCAATTCCAGGCATACACACTACAGCCAATTTCCTAATAACAGCTTTATATCCAACCGTTGTAAACAAAGTTGATATGTTATTTTCGGACATAGAAACAGCAATTGAAAACGAAACAGTAGATGCTGGTGTTATAATTCACGAAACACGTTTCACCTACCAACAAAAAGGATTAATTAAACTGTTAGATTTAGGTCAACGTTGGGAACGAAAAACTGGTTTACCCATTCCTCTTGGATGCATTGCAATAAAACGCTCATTGCCAAATGAAATAAAAATCAAGGTAAATACTTTAATTCGCAAAAGTATAGAACAAGCTTTTATTCACCCCGAAGGTGCATTGCCATATTGTCAACAATTTGCACAAGACATGAGCCATGAAGTTATGCTTCGACACATAATTTTATACGTAAATAACTACAGTTTATCACTTAACGACAAAGGTAAAGAAGCAATCACGACATTATATGAATATGCAACTGCTTTAGGTTTGCTTGAAAAGATGCCTGAAGATATTTTTAGTAAAACGGTATAGTAAAAACGAGGCACAATTATTGTTTTCCAGCTAAAAATTAGTAAGTTTGTATTACACGTTTAAAATTGGAGATTATGAAGAAGCAAATTTTAATGTCGATTTTAGTTGTTTTGTCAATTCAACTATTTGGTCAATCAAAAGACAGTCTTTCTATCTACTCGGCAAAAGCCAACGAATATATGATGAAAGGATTATATGACAAAGCTTTGTCTACATGCAATTCAGCACTTCGAATTGATTCAAACGATTGTACTTTTTTAAGAATAAAAGGTAATATATTATCAAGCTTAGGAAAACAAGATGACGCAATTGCATTATACAAAAAATCGATTACTAAAAATTGTAATGTAATTTTTAACTGCTTAACATTAAAATCAATCTATTTCGATTTAGGAAAAGATAATGAAGCACTTAACTATTTGAATAAAGTAATAACATTAAAACCAGATAGTGGAGCATTATATTACGAACGTTGGTCGATTAAAAAACAAATGAAAGATACTAAAGGAGCAGATGAAGATCTACAAAAAGCTGTTAAACTTGGTTGTCAAAGTGCAAAAGAAATGGACAAACAAATGAAGAAAAATGAAAAAGAACCAACTGATGTTGAAGAAAAAGAATAAAAGTTTTATTAGATAACTTGAAGCTCGGCAAATACCGGGCTTTTTTTATCAGTATAGTTTGTATAATGCTCCAATAGTGCAATGTAAAGCAAAACATAAAAAGGAAAGAGCTGCCCAAAACAATTTGTTCTAAGCAGCTCTTTATTTTATTACAATTCAGATATTACAATCTATTTAAGCAATTTAAGTCTGTGAAAGCTTGTTCTAAACGAGCAATCATAGCTTCTTCGCTTTTGCGTAACCATACGCGTGGATCGTAGAATTTTTTGTTTGGTTTGTCGTCACCTTCTGGGTTTCCAATTTGACCTTGAAGATAAGCATGGTTTTTAGCTTCGAAAGCACGAATACCTTCCCAAGCAGCCCATTGAGTATCGGTATCGATGTTCATTTTGATAACACCATAGCTGATTGCTTCAGTAATTTCTTCATGCGATGAACCTGAACCACCATGAAATACGAAATTAACTGGTTGTCCAGTTGTTCCTAATTTTTTATTGATAAATGCTTGAGAATTATCAAGGATTTTTGGAGTAAGTTTCACGTTTCCTGGTTTGTAAACGCCATGAACATTTCCAAAAGATGCTGCAATTGTGAAATTAGGAGAAATAGATAATAATTCGCTATAAGCAAATTCTACTTCTTCTGGTTGAGTATATAACATTGAATGATCGATTCCACTGTTATCAACACCATCTTCTTCGCCACCTGTAACACCAAGTTCGATTTCTAATGTCATACCCATTTTACTCATGCGAGCAAGGTATTTTTTACAAATTTCGATGTTTTCTTTTAATGGTTCTTCAGATAAATCTAACATGTGTGAGCTAAAAAGTGGTTTGCCAGTTGCTTTGAAGTTTGCTTCGCTAGCATCAAGTAATCCGTCAATCCAAGGTAATAATTTTTTAGCTGCATGGTCAGTATGTAAAATTACTGGAACACCATATAATTCAGCCATTTTGTGGATATGTAAAGCACCTGAAATTGCACCAGCAATTGCAGCACCTTGACCTTCTAATTTAAGACCTTTTCCAGCATAAAACTGAGCACCACCATTCGAAAATTGAATAATTACTGGTGATTTTACTTTTGCTGCAGCTTCCATGACAGCGTTTACAGAATCAGTACCTACTACGTTTACAGCAGGTAAAGCAAATTTATTTGCTTTTGCTATTTCAAATACTTTTTGAACGTCTTTGCCACTTAAAACTCCTGGTTTAACGGCGTCTAAAATTAATCCCATTTCTAAAATTTTATAATTTATACTTAAATAATTGTAATCGTTATAACGAAAATCAATCCTCCAAAATTACAACATACTTAACGAACTTATAGCTATTTTTATGATTATTATTCTATTCAAAAAACATTTACGTTACGCACGTATTTCGTAGGCTTCACTTTGTAATTATTTTTATAGACTAAGCCTATTTTGCATATATTAAAAATAATTAGACCCTTTACCAAACACAACCAAAAACATAAATTTATCAATATCACGACACATGCATTGCTAAAAACAAATATCTTTGTTGTAACAATTCGATGAACTAATTCACACAGAATGATTACTCAACAGTTTAAAACTTCTATTCTAATATTTGCGATTGCTTGTATATTTATGGCTTCGTGTAAAAAAGAAGCATATAATAAAGTTACCACAAATGCCGATTCTTCAACCGTAATTACAAATGCTACTCCAGGCAGCTTAGAAACTTCATTAACTGATGCAGAAAAAGCAAATACAACGAAATTGGTAATAACGGGTAATATTGATGCTCGCGATTTTAAAGTAATGCATCTTGATATGCCAAAACTAACTTCTATTGATTTAAGTAAAACCAATATTGTTTCATATTCAGGAACAGTGATTATTAATTATTCTGGTTTTGGTTCTGGTCATGTAGGTGAAATTGATCCTATGCATCGTCCTTTTAACGCAAATTTAATTCCTTATTGTGCTTTTATAGGAAAGATTCATTTAACCTCTATTAAATTACCAAATTCAATAAAAGCAATAGGAGAGAGTTCTTTCCTATTTTGTAGCGGATTAAAAGAAGTTCAAATACCACCTTCTGATACTATTATCGGTGAACAGGCTTTTTATGGTTGTAGTAGTTTATCATCAATTACAATACCTAATTCCGTTACAACTATAGGTGATGCTGCTTTTTATGATTGTATAAGTTTATCGTCTATTACGATTCCATCATCAATTACAACAATAAACATGTGTACTTTTTTAGGTTGCACTAATTTAAAATCAATAACGATTCCGTCATCTGTAAAAAATCTGTATGACGGTGCTTTTTCAAGATGTACAGGTTTAACAACTGTTACTATACCCGCAACAGTTACAAATTGGGGTGATGCAATATTTCAAGGATGTACAAGTTTAAAATCAGTAACTCTAGATCCATCTTTGAAATATTTAGGTAATAACCTTTTTGAAGATTGTACCAATTTATCTTCAATATCATTACCGACCTCAATAAAGAATATTCCTATAGGTTTATTTTATGATTGCAAAAGTTTGACTTCAATATCTATACCTCCTACTGTTTCAACCATTAATCGCTGTGCATTTGATGGCTGTTCTAGTTTAACTTCAATAAACATATCTAATGGAGTAATTTCAATTGGAAACATGGCTTTTTTTCGTTGCACAAGTTTAAAATCAATAACTATTCCTAATTCAGTTACTATAATAAATAAAGGAACTTTTTCTTCTTGTTCGAATTTGGAATCTATATATTTACCTAATTCAATTAAGTCTATTGGAGAAAACTCTTTTGGCTTTTGTTCAAAATTAACTTCTTTCACTATCCCGTCATCTGTTACATTGATTGGACAAATCGCCTTTACTAACGATTCAAATTTAGCGACTATCACTATTCCCTCTTCTGTTACAGAAATAGATTATAATGCATTTAATGGATGCTCAGGTTTGCAATCGATTCATATAAATAAAGCAACAGCTATTGAAATAAGTTCAGATGTATTTGAGGGGGTAAAAAGTAGTAGTTGTACTTTATATGTTCCGATTGGTTCCAAATCAGTATATCAAATAGCCGATGGTTGGAAGGATTTTCAAAACATCGTAGAGGAATAAGAATAATCCCCAACCCAATCTATGCCTTGTAACATTATTGCATATTTCTGTGGTGACACGCCGTAGAGACGCAAAATTTTGCGTCTCTACAGAACACATTAATTCTTCAAAAAGACATCAACCTTCGTTTGGCGAAGGTTCTAACTTCGTAGCTTTTATTCTTACAAGCTCAGCCTGTTTAGATCGTAAGGTCTGAGTCGGAGCTTCAGACAAACATGAAAATGGCATCACACAGCTTGCTAGTTGTGCTGTCAAACAAGGAAGTTGTGATAGCCAATGAAGAAGTGAGCCGACGCAACTAGGAAGTGAATTCATAAAACAAGGAAGTTGTGTGCTATAACTTACTAGTGAGCTTATGTCGCTTTGAAGTGAGCTGGTGTTGCTTACCGTTTGTATGACACAACTAGGAAGTGAGCCGAAGTTACTTGCAAGTTGTGCTACATAGCTTCGAAGTGAGACAACAAAACTTCCTAGTTGTGCTACATAGCTTCGAAGTGAGACAACAAAACTTCCTAATTGTGCTACATAGCTTCGAAGTGAGACAACAAAACTTCCTAGTTGTGCAAAGAAACTTGCAAGTTATTGGTAAAAAGAAAGAAAAGATAGAGAGCTATTTGCTTGATATTGTATTCCATTACGAGCAAGGAATTGTCGGAGTCCCGTTGTTGTTGTCTTAACAGTTATGGAATCATATTCTTATTATTATATAAATTGGGTAGAATTATCATACCAAAACAATAGCATAAATTAGCTAAAAAATAGTATGAATAGTATTACTTTTTCCAATGTTAGTCTTTTGAAATTTCCACAAAAATTATAATTTTGCGTCGTTAATTTTTCGATATATAAATGTGTAATAATTAATCATTCCAAAATGGCAGTAAGTTATAAAGAATTAGGACTTGTAAACAGCAAAGAATTATTTGCAGGTGCAGTAAAAGGTGGATATGCTATCCCAGCGTTCAACTTTAATAACCTAGAACAAATGCAAGCAATTATCAGCGGTTGTGTTGAAGCAAAATCGCCAGTTATTCTGCAAGTATCGAGTGGAGCTCGTAAATATGCAAACGAAACGTTGTTGCGTTATATGGCGCAAGGTGCCGTTGCGTATGCAAAAGAACTTGGTTGTGCAATTCCAATCGTTCTTCACTTAGATCATGGTGATACTTTTGAATTATGCAAATCCTGTATCGATTCAGGTTTCTCTTCAGTAATGATTGATGGTTCACACCACTCTTATGAGAAAAACATTGAATTAACAAAACAAGTTGTAGAATATGCTCACGCTCATGGTGTAACTGTTGAAGGTGAACTTGGAGTTTTAGCAGGTGTTGAAGATGAAGTAAGTTCAGAACACCACACATACACACGTCCAGAAGAAGTTGCTGACTTCGTAAAACGTACTGGTGTTGATTCGTTAGCTATTTCAATTGGTACTTCTCACGGTGCTAACAAATTTAAACCAGAACAATGTACTCGCAATGCTGATGGTGTTTTAGTTCCACCAACATTACGTTTCGACATTTTAGAAGAAATCGAAAAACTTATCCCAGGTTTCCCAATTGTACTTCATGGTGCTTCTTCTGTTCCTCAAGAACAAGTAGCTATCATAAACCAATATGGTGGAAAAATGAAAGATGCTATTGGAATTCCAGAAGAATGGTTACGTCGTGCGGCTAAATCAGCAGTTTGTAAAATCAATATCGATAGCGATGGTCGTTTAGCAATGACTGCTGCAATTCGTAAAGTATTTGTAGAAAATCCTTCGGAATTCGATCCACGCAAATATTTAGGACCAGCTCGCGATGCTTTAAAAGCTTTATATATCCACAAAGTGACCAATGTTCTTGGTAGCGCAGGTAGAGCTTAATTAAAAGCTAATAATATTGAATGAGACCGGCAGCAATGTCGGTCTTTTTTTTTAAGTTTGCAGTTACAAATTGGCCTTGTAGTTCAATGGATAGAATGTCAGATTCCGATTCTGATGATATGAGTTCGAATCTCTTCAGGGTCACAAAAGTAAAAGCCTAAATTCTCCTTAAATCGAGAATTTAGGCTTTTCTGTTACCGATTACAAATGCTTCGACAAGCTCGGCATGACATATGTTTTACTAATTTTCACTTTCGATTATTATATCCTAAAACCCATTACCAAAACATCATCTACTTGCTCATTATAGCCTTTCCATTTTTCGTAGGTTGTATGAATTGCTGTTTCTATTTCATTCATATTTTTCGCGTTATTGAGCTTTAAAACTTCTTTGAAGCGTTTTGATTGAAACCGTTTTGAATTGGGTCCACCAAACTGATCACGATAGCCATCGGAAAACATATAAATAGAATCCCCTTTTTTAAACTTAAATGATTTGGATGTAAAAGGATCGTTAGAATAAGAAAAGCCAACAGGCATTTTATCGCCTTCAATTTCGTGTAAATCTTCGCCCGAAATAATATAAATTTTATTATTCGCACCAGCAAATTCAAGTGTATGATCTTTTGTATTGATTATCGAAATAGTTACATCCATTCCATCTTTTTGAATGTATTCACCGTCTGTTTTATCAAAGAGCTTTATAATACGTTCTCGAAGATTGTGTAGAATTGCATCGGGATTTAACTCACGTTCAACTCGAACGATATCATTGAGTAACGTAATTCCAAGAACACTCATAAATGCACCAGGAACGCCGTGACCTGTACAATCGGCAGCTATTATAATTTTCTTACTTCCAATATTTGCAATCCAATAGAAATCGCCACTTACAATATCCTTAGGTTTGTAATAAATAAAATTGTCGGAAAAATATTCTTTTAACAAATCCTGAGATGGTAAAATGGCATTTTGAATTTGTTTTGCATATATAATACTTTGCTCGATTTGTTCTTTTTGTTTAATGACAAAATCACGTTGTTTAATAATTTCATCTCTTTGTGTTTCTATTTCTTCTTTCTGAGAAGTTACTCTATACTTTTGTTGTTGTATTAATTCTTTTTGAATATTCGATTCATTCAATAACTGTCGAATTACTTCAATCTGATTTTCTATCATTTTTTTAAAGAAAATAAAACAGACACATAACATCATTAACGACATGATGTAAATAGAACTTTCAAACAAAAAAGAATCGGTTAATATATTTTTATTCCCTCGATAGAAATATGGTCCCAAAAACTCATACAATAAACCGTAAACAATTATTAGAGAAACACCAATAGCCATATATTTCCATTCTTTTATAGAAAAGAATATAAATGAAAATGAAACGAGCGATAGATTCAAAATGATAATCATTAATTTAATGGTATTGGTCACCGGAAACTCAAAACAAGCTAAGGTAAAAATCGACAAAGATGGTACGATCGTTTCTAAAATACGAGGAAGCTTATTAAATCCTTTAGTACTGAGATATATACATAAGAAGTGATTAATGGAAATAAATAACATACCTAAAGCACTAATATATAAGCCACATAAGAGAAAAACAACAAAAAAAGACAAATTAAATGGTAACCATAATATTGCAATTTTCCTCATTAAAGCCAAGGATGAATCCTGTTCGTTCTCGTGGCGAATTGGATCTTTAATTGTATTTACAATAAAATCGTATAAATAAGTAAGGGTCATACATTCTAAAAATTTATTATTACTATTGTTACGTTTTGCAAATCAGTGTACAATATCGAGGAAGTGATATTTAAGATTGTACTTTATACACTTTGAAACCAAGTAACAATTATATTATCAATATTTTACATATACAATACATAAAACACTTAAATATAAATGAAATTTACTTTCAATTATTCAATTTCATTGGTGATTTATATTACCATCTACAAAAAGAAATGTTTTTAAACAAAAAAAGCTTCTATTCATTATAAAATAGAAGCTTTTACTTTAATCTAAAATAAACTATTTTTTCTTTGTTATTTTATCGTATACTTTACTTGGAATCCAAGAATTGATAAATGCAAGTATAACAAGGACAAAAATCCCATAAAATAACACCCATGGCGGACGAGATGTACATTCAACTTTATTGATACTAACAGAAACAAAATGGGTAACATACATTATCGGCAATAATGTAATTATTAGAATAAATAACAATGCCCACCACGACCATTTATCGCCTTTGGTAAACGAAAATTTAGTAATATAAAATACTGCAACTCCTATAGCTATCATACCTCCACCAAGAATTTGCATTAATCCTTTCATAAGAGGAATAACTCTATCGTTAAACTGATTCATTGCATCATATTCTTGCTGTGTATATAACTTTAGAAAACAACGGTGGTACGACATTATATCTCCATGTAAAATATACGTCATTCCCCAACACACAGAGAAAGCTGAGATTAGATACAATAATACTGTTGTGATTTTTCTTTTTAATTCATTGTTGTGCATGTTCATGGCATTTAGGGTTTAGTTATTAATTATTTAAAATCGTTTCCCTTTCCAAATTTGTTTTCCATTTTGGAAAATATAGAAGATATTCTTTTTAAGGAATTCGTCTTTTTTCCAAAATATAGCAAACCTGTTTTTATCTTTATCAAGTAATCCAATAAAAGGCATATCGGCAAAATTCAATTCGGGCAAACAATGACGGTTGATAATCTCAAGTTGCTTATTCATAGCCTCATCGATATCAGAATACATTTTATTGATTATAAATTTATGAATAACAACACCATCATAGACGACAGTATCCATTCGCAAATCGTCAGGATTCAAGCAATTAAACTTTTGTTTAAATTGAGCCACCGAAGTAATCAATCGATAAGCGCCTAGCTGCACTTCACCTCGAAACGGGAATAGTCCTAGCTCTTTTAACTTGTCAATTAATTCGTCGTGTTGCGGTTTAATTGTATCAATTGGAGCAACAACAGGAACAGGTATTGGAACTGCAACAATAATAGTATCCTTTACTGGAGGTTCAACAACCACACTGTCAACTTTTTTAACCGTGTCAACAGGCATTATTATAGAATCTTGAGGTGTTCGTATTGTTATTGAATAGATATCTAAGCCACCTAAACCACCACTTCTGTTCGACGAAAAAAACATAGTAGAATCGCCATATTGTCTAAAATCTCTGTCGGTTGTGTCGGAATTAACATTTGGAAAATCTACCGATTCGGGTGTTGACCATGAATTTCCAATTCTTGAAGATTTATAAATATCGAAATCACCTTTACCTCCTGGACGATTTGAACTAAAAAACAGTGTATTAACATCTTCGGTTACAAAAACATCTACTTCGTCATAAAGAGTATTGATTGAATCTAACGATTGAGCAGGTGTTTTGCCTACTTGCTGATAGATATCATAATTTCCCGAACGGTTCGATACGAAATAAACAGTATCGCCATTTCCATTTGCAATGCTATTTTCATCAAATTCAGTACAAATATTCGTTAACTTTTTCAATGGTTGAGCTTTCCAAGCTTTTTTAGGATCGAGTTTGCGTTTAGCCGAAAAGATTTCGCCATTGTCGCCCATATATGCACGATAGAAATAATAATTATCGGCACTTACGCCAATCAATGCACTGTTATTATCGCTATTCCATTTATAGCCATCTTTCTTTGGTTCGTCCCATTTACCTCTTTTATTTTCGGACATATAAACTTTTTCGGTAAATTCTAAAGTTTGACCTTCTTGGGTACTTTTTCTGTTTGAAGTAAACATCAAAACACTATCGACAAAATAAGGTTGATAGTCATCACTTTCAGAATTGACAGCTTTAATATTCGTAAAGATTGTATCACGCTGAGCAAAACTTGGTATTACCCAAAACATTGCCAGTAACAAAGAAAATATATAATTGCGTTTTGTCATTGTGGTTTATTTTTTTGTTTTCGAAGATTTCGAATTATTAATTTCTAATCTCACAAATAACTCGTGTTTAGGCATTTTGTAGGTATATTTTGTAATATCGCCCATTCCAAGTCCACCGGTATAACCAAAGGAAAAGTTTTGGAAGTATAAACCACAAAGTACTTTTATCGCATTTGGGGTATAACCAGTGCCTAGCCAAAACGATTTTTTCATTATGATTCTTGATGTTATATCATAGTTTACAGCAGTTTCGCCTTTTAAATAACTCATTCCAACACCCGAAAACTCTAATTTACCATCACCTCTAAAAACAGTAAACGTATACATTCCACTTAGTGAGAATAAGCGAGCCGAACGATTGGTGAAGTTTGAAACCAACCAGGTTGTTTGAGCACCCATTAAATTATTTGCAGCCAATCCAACATAGTAACGATTGGTTTCATAAAGACTGACACCAAAGTTGGCATCGCCCCAAAAACCAGCTTTAGCACTTTGTAACAAAGGATCTTCAGGATGTTGAGCATACACTCTATCGTTCATAATTCCCATTTGATTTAAAACTCCCGATAATCCAAATGCTAATTTCGAACTTTTAGCAACGGGAACTCTATAAATAAAAGTTGCCTCAGCTTTTGTAGTGTTCAACACTCCACCCGATTCCGAGGAAAGTTTGAAACCTGCAGCCACTCTATCGTTAGGAAATGTTGCAGTTCCCATCAATAAATAACCAACAGGATTATTATTGGCAGCTGCAAACGAATTATAGTAACACGAAGTTATTTCAGTCACATCATTCATTGCACCACCGGCAGGATTAAATGCATATTGTCCAATTGGATTTCCCCAAATTCTTTGACCATATCCTTGTGTCGATACGAGTACTAAAAGAAAACTTGCAATTATATATATATTTTTCATCTTTATCTATTTTTCTGATTATCATTCAACGCTTTACAACCTCTATTTAGCATAAATTACACTGATGGTTTCAGCCCATTTTTTATATAATTTACCTTTATTCGTTACTTCGATGAATACAGTAAATGTTGAAGATGGTCCATTGGGCGGATTCGAAGGATCAATGCCATCCCAGCGTAGATTATTATCATCGAGTTTGGCAATCATTTTACCATTTTCGTTGAATATTTCGGCTTTTTTGCTCATACCAATCAGCAAATCGCTAATGTCGAAATAATCGTTATAACCGTCGCCATTAGGAGTAATAACATTAAAGATGCAAGCTTTATGTTCAGATTTTACTTCAATCGAATCAATCTGTTTACACGTATTTACATCGGTAACCGTTACAATATAACTTCCCATTGCTAATGAATCGATCTCGGTAGTTATTTCGCCGTTTGACCAAACATACTTTACGGGGTTTGTAAATCCTTCGATATTGTGAATGTTTAGCATTCCATCATTCGAATACGGACAACGAGTATTTACCGGATTGTCGAAGAATATTTGGAATGGATCTTTACTGACTTCAATATTGATAGAATCAATTTTAGTACAAGTATTTGCATCGGTTACAGTTACAAAATATTTACCAGTGAACACTGAATCAATTTCATCTTTTTTAATGCCATTTGACCAAGCATAAAGCAATGGTTTGGTTGCACCGTCAACTCTGTTGATTCTTCCATTTCCATTTTTAGCAGACAAACAGGTTGGTTTAATTGGATCGTCGAATACAACTCCAACAATACCGCTGTCGGCAGGAACATATTTAGAATCGTTAATTGAACAATTGTTAATATCTGTAATTGTTACGGTATATGTACCTGAAGGTAAAGCTGAAATACTTTGAGTACTTTGAGTATTAGACCAAATATAACTTACAGGATACGTAGCACCATCAACACGATTAACATTTAAAAAACCATTTGTAGCTTGTGGACAACTTGCATGTTTTGGTTCGTCGAAAACGATTCCGGTAGCACCTAATCCAGTAGGTACGAGAATTTGATCGTTTGCAACACAACCATTTTTATCGGAAACAGCAACAGAATAGGTTCCTGTAAATAATCCATTAATTGAACTTGTCGTTTTTGCATTCGACCAAGTATACGCTATTGGTGCTAAAGCTCCATCCACACGATTTATACCTACGGAACCATTTTGAGCTGCAACGCAACTTGCAGGTGTTGGATCATTAAACACGATATGAAGTGGTTGGTCTGGTTGTTTTATTGTTACCGACTGCGTAACAGAACAACCGGTATAATCGGTTACAATGATCGAATGTACGCCAGCAGCTAATCCACCAACAGAAGCAAATCCTCCAACAGGCACTATCGGTGATCCATCAACAGTATATTTGTAGTTATCCCAACTTCCTTCTGCCTTAGCTTTGATAGAACCAGTTAAAGCACCAAAACAAGTAATGTTTGTCTGTGTCCAAGATAGAGATATTGGTGCTAAAACAGTATCAACTGTCCAAGAATAGCGAAAACCGTTTCCTGCTGAGTCGGAAACTGTAATAATATGAAATCCAGGTGAAACATTAAAAGAAAAACCACTGACAGTATCAGCTGGACCAACGTAATATGGTGGCACCTTTTTACGCTGCATTGTATCTAAATATGTAAGTGCGGCTTGATTGTCTACTTTCATTGATACTTTGCGAATAAATATTGAAGTATCAGGACTTATTGATTGAGCAATTGACTGTTGACGATAACAAGCTGTGGTGTCAAGTGTCAACATTTTAGTAATCATTGTATTTAAAATCGCTATACTATGAGGTATTTCCGTTATTCGTTTTGTATCCATTTTTTTACAACCATTCAAATCGTTAGTAACGATGAAATAAGTTCCCGATGCCAATTTAGTAAACAAAGGATTTGGCTGTTTTGTTTGTTTTTGTGCCGTACTATCAAATATTGTATACGTAAGCCAACCGCTACCACCAGTTGCTGTTATCAATATTTGCCCATTTGTGTTTGGCCATGTGGTATTCGGAGTTAAAGCAATTGATGTCGTTATTTTTGCAGGTTCACCTAACGCAATTGAATCAATCTTTTTCGCTGCTAGATTATCGGTCATTGTTACTAAATATTTACCTGCTTTCAAACCATCGATCGATTGCGTCGTTTTGCCATTACTCCAAGCAAAAGTATATGTTGGTGTTGGTGAAAGACTAAAGTTTGGATAAGTTCCAACTTGTCCCGTACTATCGCCATTACAGGTTATGCTTTTTACTTCAATAATCTGAGCATTAACAGTGCTTCCAATCCCAAAACTTATAGCCAAAAGGAATAGTTTGAGATAAAATTGAAATTGATGCTTCATAGTTTTATTTTGAAATTAGATTAATAATGTACTGAAAAACAGATTTTACATTCAAGGTATTCCGCTGTAATCACAAGATATACAAGCCACATAAAGCTTCGAAACCTTGCTTTACTGAACAAAGATATATTTTTTTAGAAATATACAAGATTAATTTCCGGTTAATTGCAATTAATGGCAATGGCTACAATGATTGTACGTTTTGTTTTGATTTCCTCATTTGAAATAATAAGACTAACAAAAAGGACACAGTTGTTACACCACAAATCAAAAAGCCAATATTTGCACCAAAATATTCGGTAATAGTTCCAGCATATAAATTACCAATAGGAGTTGTCCCCATAAATGCTAAACCATAGATACTCATCACCCTACCACGATATTCGTTTTCTATCGAAAGTTGAATTGTTGAATTTGCTGATATGAGAAAAATCATATTTAACAATCCAAATATTGGAGTAATAGCTAGAGCTAAAAAATAGACTTTCACCAAACTTAACACGATAAGACAAAGTCCTAAAAATAATGCACTTCCAAATAACAAATATGGATTAGGACCTTTTTTCGATTTTGAAGACACTATCCAAGCTCCAAACATTGAACCAATTCCCATAATCGAAAGAATGGTTGTATAACCTTCGGCATCGTGATGTAAAACTTGTTTTACATAAACAGGAATCAACACCGAAGTATTCATCGCAAATGTTCCGACAATAATTACAGACAACAAAACTCTACTTACCTTTTTATTGTTTACTATATATCGAATTCCTGCCCAAGCCTCGGTCATTACGCTTGTTACCTTTTTCGTAATTGGAGCTACTTCAACTTTTACAAATGATACACAAAAAATGACGGCGACGAAACTGATCGCATTGATTAAGAAACATAAATTGGTACTTCCATAAACCAAAATAATTCCTGCAAGTGCTGGTCCAATAATCCGAGCAATATTAACGATGATACCGTTCAATGCGATTGCTCCCATCAAATCTTCACGACCAACCATTTCGATAAGGAACGATTGTCGAACTGGTAAATCGAAGGTATTAAGTAAACCAAGAAATGAAGAAAGCAGCAAAATCTGCCAATACTGAATGTGACCTGAATACAACAAAATGGTAAATACAATTGCTTGCAGCATCATCAGAATTTGGATTGTCATCAAGAATTTCTTTTTGGGAAATCGATCGACATACACACCTGCAAATAGCGATAAAAGCAGGATTGGAGCATATTGGCAAACGCCTAAAATACCAAGTAAGAATGCCGATTTTGTCATGCTGTAAACCAACCAGGTTTGGGCAGTTTGTTGCATCCAAGTTCCAAGCAACGAAATACATTGACCAAACCAAAAAAGTCGAAAATTGCGGTGACGTAACGCTGAAAATGACTGTAAAAAAGATTCTTTCTGAAACTGTACTAAACCCATTTAATCAAAAAAATTGCATAAACCAAAGATACAAAAGATAGTCCGTTGTATTTATCATTTTACAACAACATATAAACACTAAGCAGTATATCACAAATATTTTACGATATTCGTACAACAATAACGTTTAAATTATTTTCAAATGAATGCAGTCCTAAACCGTAATTTATTCTTTGTTAAAGAACATATTGGAATGTTCAAAGCAGCAAACAACTACGATATACTTGATCCCGAAACGCAAGAAATCATTATGCTTTGTCGTGAAGAAAATCTTGGATTCTTTACCAAAATGTTACGTTTTACCGATTATAAAAGAATGACTCCATTCAATATAGAAATTAGTACTCCCAATGGTGAACTTCTTTTAATGGTTAAACGTGGTGTTTCTCTTTTCCGTTCGATGGTTGAAGTTCTCGATGCCAATGGGTTAATAATTGGAACTTTTAGACAAAGAATGCTTTCGCTTGGTGGTAAGTTCGATTTGCTCGACCTTAACGGGAATGTACTGTGTACGTTGCGAGGCGATTGGAAAGGTTGGGAATTTACTTTCGTAAAAGACGAAATTGAACTTGCATCGGTAAGTAAAAAATGGGCAGGATTGGGAAAAGAACTTTTTACAACTGTCGATAATTATATGCTAAAAATCGAATCGTTTGTTAAGCCAAACGACCCAATGAGAATGTCGATTGTGGCAATGGTTATGTGTATCGATATGGTACTGAAAGAGTAAGTTATTAGTTGTTAGATGTTAGATGTTAGTTTAATAAAAATCTTTCAACGACTTCGGCAACTCCATCTTTATTGTTCGATGCAACAATGACATCAGCAAGATGGCGAAGTTCTGGGGTTACATTATCAACCCAAACGCCTAAACCTGCGTATTCAACCATACTAAGATCGTTACCAGCATTTCCCACAGCAATAATTTCTTCTTGTTTTATTCCAAGATGTTTTGCTAAAATTGCAAGGCTATTGGCTTTATCAACTCCATCGGGAACCACTTCTAGGAAAAATGGTTTCGATAGCGTTACCATCATATTAGGACGAGCTTTTTTCAATTTTTCGCTCACTTCTTTCAGGTAGGTTGGCTCTTCAAGCATCAAACATTTTACTGCCGATTGATCAACCGCAGTTTTAAAGCAAGAAACGCGATTGTGTTTCATACCAGTTAACCGTTTTTCTACTTCAATATAATCCGAATCGGTTTCACTTACAATTTTACCATCAATATAGGTGATAATATGAACATTGTGAAGAATACTAAAATCGTGTAGACTGTGAATCTCCTCTTTTGAAAGACATCGTTCATACAAAACAGTATCTTCTTGTAGATTTGTAATAATCGCTCCATTAAACGAAATCATGTAAGAACCATATTTTGCAAGCTCTAATTCTTTTGCATATTTTGTCATTGCAGGAGTAGGACGACCAGAAGCCAACACTACATAAACGCCAAGTTCTTGAGCCTTCATCAACATCTCTTTATTGCGTTTTGATATTTTATGATTATCGGTGAGAAGCGTATCGTCCATGTCGAGGACCAGCATTTTGTATTTCATTGTCGATGAATTATTTTACTGCACAAAAGTATAGCATTTGAAAATGGTATGCATCCGTAAAATCAACTATTTACAGAAAAGAATATGCTGTTTTTTATTCTTTTTTTACCTTTGCATTTCTAACAACTAGAAAAATGTCGAAGAAGATACAACATAAAATCACCGTTAAAGATTACATTAAAGCATGTAAGAAAGGCAATCGTGATGCTGCTATTGAAGGTAAAACTGGATTTGTAGCAAAGCATAAAATCCACAAAGGCGAAAAGGAATATATTCGAGTGAAAAAGAATTGGCTTGAAGATGTTGATTAATTTCAATATTTTTACCATCTAATAATCGAATAGAAACTATGTCCAAAGAATCTTCCAAAACACACATTACGAATGGCAAACTTCGGTTTTGGATTTCTTTAACCTTTTTATTACTTACTTCATTTGGATTTTCACAAGTAAAATTCAATGGTTACACAGCAATGGCAACAGGTTCGGCTCCAACGGTTGTATGTATTGGCGATTTAAATAATGATGGACTCAATGATGTTGTGCTTTGCACAGGATATGGCGTAAATACAGACTTAGCAGCCGATAATAAAAGTTTTGTTTTTATTCAAAATAGTTCAGGAGTTTTATTAGCTCCCAAAATTTACGCAAATTCAAAATTCACTCCTTATGCTATTTCAATTTGTGATGTCAACAACGATAGTTTAAACGATTTAATCATTGCCTTTGATGATAGTATTGGTATATTTTATCAAAACAAACAGGGAACGTTAAATCCATTAAAAAGTTATTATAGTGGAAACTTCGACCGAATTGATGGTATCGGCACTGGCGACCTCAATGGCGATGGTTTGCAAGATATTGCAATTTCACATTTTAGTTCTTCGGTGATTTCTGTTTTGTATCAGAAAAATACGGGTGGATTCACGAGTAAAACATTTTCGTCGCCCGTAACATCAAACAATCATACAATTGCAGTTGGTGATGTTACAAACGACCGACGCGACGACATTGTATTATCAATGTCAGATGGAGTTTTTGTTTATTCTCAAACAAATTCTGGAACACTTAATCCGTACATTTCATACAACAATGGAAATACGACATTGCCATCAAATGGCATGGCAATTGGCGATATTGACAATGATGGTGCAAAAGATATTGTTCAGAGTCTTTCGGGTAATACTTCGAGTTCATTACAAATCTTTTTACAAAACAAAACAACAAATCTTTTAAATACATCCATCTCTTTAGCAGCAGTTCAAACAGCAGAACCTGTTCGAATTGCAGATCTTAATTGCGATAAGAAAAACGAAATAATCGTGGCTCATGGCGGAATGCAAAAGATATCGATTTACGAACAAACGGCAAATGTGTTTAGCAATTACACTTCTATTCCAATTAGTTCTGCAAATCATTTCAATCCTTATGGAATGAGCGTTGGCGATATCGATAATGATGGTAAAAACGATATTGTATTGGCCGATTATGTTGAAGGTTTGGTCACCATAATTAATAATTCACCATCTAAAGGAACCTGTTGTCCAAAATTAAAAAGGCTCGCAAAACCAGTTGGGAATGCAGCAATTTGCAGCAATGGTTTAACCACAATCTACACATCCGTTCATTCTATTGACGATAGTATTATTTGGAATCTTTATCCTTCGGTTGCCGGAACCATTATTTATTCGAATAACGATTCGTGTAAAGTAACGTGGAACGATGCATGGTTTGGAAAAGCAGCATTAACCGTTAAAGCATATCATATTTGTGGAACACGAACTTCGCAACCACTTTTCATTACGGTTCATCAACCACCGTTGAATATTGGTAAAGACACCACAATTTGCAATGGATATTCAATAACATTAAATGCTCGCGAAGGTTTCGACTCGTATCTGTGGAGTAATAAATCGACCGACTCAACAATTTCGGCCCAAAGTCCATCAATACAATTTGTAAAAGCATCAAATGCATGTGGAATAGTTTACGATACAATTACCATATCAGCATTTCCCAATAAAACAATACAGCTTCCAAGTGACAGTATTTTATGTCCTGGGAAATCGATGACTTTTAATGTAAGTTTATCAGGTACAAATACTTATTTGTGGCAAGATGGAAATACAAATCCGCAATACACAATAAATAAAACTGGAATATTTACAGTACAAATAACCGATGACAATAATTGTGTTAGCAGTAAATCGATTACCGTAACTGGACTGGCAGTACCCAGTATTACATTACCAAACGATACGGTGGCTTGTGACACAATTTCATTACAACTTTCGGTTCAATGTCCATCGTGCAAATATCTTTGGCAAAATGCAAATACAACAGCAAGTCTTTTAGCAAATACGATTGGCACTTATAGTGTAACAGCAAGCAATGTTTGCGGCATTTCGAAAGATAGCATTCGGGTTAAAATTATAGAATCGCCCATTTTGAAAAGAATAAATGATACAACACTTTGCAGTGGAACATCAGTTATAATTAATACGGGTATTTTTGGTAAACACAACTATGTTTGGCAAGACGGACAAGTCGATTCTACTTTATCTATTTCGAAAGCAGGAAATTATTCTGTAACAATTACTGACCAAAATCATTGTAAAAATTCTGAATCATTTATCGTTTCAGAATTACTAAAACCTCAAGTTTCATTGCCAAAGGATAGTATTTTTTGCGATTCGCTCAATTTGCCAATTGATGTAAGTTGTCAAAACTGTTCGTATCTATGGAACGATGCATCGACAATACCAGAACAAACGTTAACAAAAGCGGGAATATATTCAGTTACCGTTTCAAACATTTGCGGAAGTAAAGCTGATACTATCCAAATCACAAAAGTCGATTGCCAATCGTTTCTTGATGTACCTACAGCGTTTTCACCAAACAACGATAACCTCAACGATATTCTTTTTGCGGTCGGGAAAAGCATTGAAAACTTCCAATTCCAAATTTTTAATCGTTGGGGGCAAATGATTTTTGAATCAACTGATTTAAAAATGGGTTGGGATGGAAAACAAAACGGAAAATCAGTAGAAGAAGGAGTTTATATGTTTCATGTTACAGCAAAGTCTGTAAACGATGGACATATTTTATCGCAAAGTGGAACAATAACATTGATTCGATGACAAAAAACTATATTGCTGTCATATTATTATTCGTTTTTGCACAAATAAGCTTTGCGCAAGATGCTCACTTTTCGCAATATTACAATTCGCCACAGATGATAAATCCAGCAATGATAGGCGAAGGATTGATGAAAGGCCGTTTCATTTTCAACTTTCGTAACCAAGGAAATTTCACAACGAATCCATATAAAACAATTGCCTTTTCGGGTGACACAAAACTTAAACAAGAAAAACTTTCGAGTGGCATTTTATTCCTTCACGACAAATCGGGCGATGGCAACTATTCAACCAACGATGTTTGTTTATCGCTTGCGCCAAGTGTAGAATTCAACAAAGAGCATTCACTAAAACTAGGTTTTCAAGCCGGTTGGACACAATATACCTACGATGCCGAAAAACTTACGTGGAACAGTCAGTTCGACGGGACAAAAATCAATGCCGAAAACCCAAGTGGCGAAAGCTTACAGAAAGGATTTGGTTATTTTGACATTTCATTGGGTTTGCTGTATAAATATCAAATGAAAAACAAACATACATTTCGCTTTGGCGTTTCAGCATTTCACCTCTCCCATCCGATTCTTAATACTTTTTCGGCAAAAAGTATCGACATTCGATGGTGTGGTTATAGCGATGCTATGATTGTCATTAAAAATTCCAGCACACGAATTTTACCATCAATATTATACATGAAACAAGGAACAGCTAACGAATTTGCAATTGGTTCCTCCGTAAAATGTAAAATTGGAGCAAACCTTCGCTCTACTCCCGACAGAATTGCATCATTTGCATACATTGGAACTTATTATCGAAGCAACGATGCCATAATGGTAATGGCTGGTTTAAGTTTTCAAGAACAAATGATTGTAACCGCCAGCTACGACATCACCACTTCGCAACTTTCTACTGCAACCAAAAGACATGGAGGAATAGAATTTTCGGTTGTTTATGTCATACAAAACTAGAAAATCAATATTTGTAACTTCCAATATTTTTTTTATCTTTATTGCTTCAAATGCATTTAATTTAACATTTATGAAAAAGACAATTTCTTTAATTTTCGGAGCTTTATTATTCTGTATTTCAACAGCATTACAAGCTCAAACGTATAAAATTGACACAGCAAAAGTTACATTTGAAACCAGATCGCGCGATTGTTTATTATCATCAGTTGACCCTAAAGCGAAAGAACTTAAAAAAGCTCTGAAGAAATATCTCAATAAAACATTCCAAATAAAAATGAAAGGTGTTGGATTCCTAACTAACAAAGATGTTTTAAAAGCACAGGATGTAATGTGTGGAACCATTTCTGCGAAACGTATGAATGTTTACGCACACATTGTTCAAATGCCTACAGTATCGGAAATTTCGCTCTTTGGTTCATTTGGTTACGATATTTTTATTGACCCAAAAATCTATTCAAAAGAATTTGGCGAAATGAAAAATATCATGAATGCTTTTCTTTTACAATATCTTAACGAATATTATGCTCGAGAAGTAGGAAAGACTTCGAAAAACGTAAAAAGACTCAATAATAAACGCACTAGTTTGGCCAAACGAATTGACAAAAACGAAAGAAAATCGTCGAGAGCTGAGCGTAAAATTGCAAAACTTACAAATAAGAAAGCTAAAGACTCGAAAGAAGAAATTGCGAATACCGCAAAGTCAAACGACCTTACAAATAAGAAAACAAACCTTGCTAACGACAACCAAAAGGCCGCAGTTAAAATATTGCTTATCGACGACAAATTACCAAAGCTTAATGCACATTTAAAAGAGCTTATGGCAAAACAAAAGGATTTATCGAAGGTGGCATTGTAAATCATCGAATAATAGTGATTCTAAATCGGAGCATTTTAAAAAATTATTTTACCTTCTTTTGTTATTTTCATATAAATAAAATATGTATTTTTACGCATCAACTTCTGATTCAAGAATAATGTCTTTTTAATCTTACACAATATAAAAAGCGACAATGAAGAAACCCTCAAACCCTCAAAGTCAACAAAATTATCTGAAATATTCAACAACTTACAAATGGAAAGCTTTGGTCGTTCTATTTGTTGGTTTTGTATTAACAGCTATTAGTACTTACTATACTGCACATGAAATAGAAAAAGAAAAAAGTCGTGATTTTTGTTTAGTCTGCAACGACATAAAAACAAAAATTGAAACCGGGATATATTCGCATGCACAACTTTTGCGAAGTACATCTGCATTTATAACGGCATCCGATAGTGTTACTCGAAATGAATGGAAAGCATTTTATGATCGTGAAAAAGTAATTAAAAACTCACCCGAAATTCAAGGTGTTTCGTATGTAATTCTTATTACAAAAAGCCACATCAAAAAACATATAGAAAACACAAGAAAGCAAGGATTCTCTAATTATACAATTAAACCCTATGGAGACAGAGCTATTTATTCGTCAATTATCTATATAGAACCATTTTCCGGTAGAAATTTACGAACGTTAGGATATGACATGCTTACTGAACCTGTACGCAGAAAAGCAATGGAATTGTCGCGCGATTCCAATTTTGCAATGCTTTCGGGAAAAGTCAGATTAATACAAGAAACAAACCAAGATATTCAAGCTGGAACCGTAATGTATGTTCCAGTTTACCAAAAAGAGATGCCTATAAATACCTTAGAACAACGTCGTGCAGCAATTAAGGGATGGGTTTCTATTCCTTATCGAATGAACGATTTAATGCATGGAATATTAGGTCGCTGGGATTTGAACGAGCAAAACAGAATTCATTTACAAATATTTGATGAACATATTTTGGCGCAAACAAAATTGTTCGACAGCCAGATTAACGAAAAATCGAGACAACATAATTCGCCATCAAGAGTTTGTATCCTTCCATTTGTCTTTAATGGTAAAATATGGATAGTCAAATTCTCTCAATCAAAGATTCACAACTCTTATTATCAAAGTAAAGTCCTTATAGTCTTAATCAGTGGAATTATTATCAGTTTATTACTATTCTCATTGATCATCATATTATTTAACACACGATTTAAGGCGCAACAAATTGCTGAAAAATTAGCTGCTGAAGTGAAAGAAAGTGAAGCTAATTTCAAACACCTTTTTAATTTTAATCCCGATATTCTGAATATTATTCGAGTTAGCGATAATAAAATAATGGAGGTTAATGCAAGCTTTATACAGCAACTTGGATTTAACTCAAACGAAATTATTGGTAAAACGACTACGGAACTTAATATTTGGATAAACCCAGCTGAAAGACAACAACTTTTTAATGAAATTATTGAACTAGGATATTGTAATAATTATGAAATGCTATTTCGTCGCAAAGATGGAAGTACATTTACCGGAATTATATCTGCTAATCTGGTTGATATTTATGGCAAACCACATATTTTAAGTGTCACACGCGATATTACAGAACGGAAACAATTTGAAAAAGAGTTAAAAGAAAGTGAAGAAAAATATCGCTTATTCTTTGATACGATGACCGAAGGAGTAGCATTGAATGAAATGATATTTAACGAAAATGGTGAAATGATTGATTATCGAATACTAGAAGTCAATCAAGCATTTTATGAAACCGCCGATTACAGTTCAAAAAAAGTTATAAATAATGTAGCAACCGATTTGTATGAAATGACATCGGAGCAAATCACGACATTTTGGAAATCACATAAAGAGAAAAAAATTACTGAGTATACAGAAATGCTGAGCCCTATTAACAATAAATGGTTTTATATTTCAACATCACCTTTTACAAATGGCAAATTTGTGACTGTTTTCGTAGATATTTCCGATCGCAAACGAACAGAAAGGTTTTTAATTGAAATTCAGAACAATTTAAATAGAACGTTACGCGAGCAAAGCATTATTCTTGATAATGCCCCCATTGGTATTGCAAAAATTATTAATAGTAAGCAAGTATGGGTAAATAAGGAAATGGAGAAAATGTTTGGATATACTAAAGAGGAATTAATAGGTGAAACAATTCGGATACTCTATCCCAATGACGAAGTATATAATAAAATTGGTACGAACATTTATCCCGAATTAACAACTGGTAAATCGTTTGAAGCAACACAAGAGTTTATTTGCCGACATGGTAGAAAAAAAACAATTAAAACAATTGGAAAAGCTATAGATGCTACAGATTTGTCGAAAGGAACAATTTGGTTATTTGAAGATGTTTCCGAACAGTTAAGGGCGGAATTATTTATTCAAAACCAAACGCAAGAACTCATAAAACTCAATGACGACAAAGACCGTTTTATTTCTATCCTTGCTCACGATTTAAAAAGTCCATTCAATTCGATACTTGGTTTTTTGGATTTATTAACCAGTAATATCTATGAATATGATACGACAACAATTCTACGATATTTAAACATAGTCAATAATTCAGCTATTCACACGTATCATTTATTGGAAGATACCCTAATGTGGGCTAATGCACAATCGGGTAAATTGACTTTCGAACCTGAAAAATTAAATTTAGAAGCTATTTGTAAAAATATAATAGGTGGCTTGGGCTTAAGTGCTCGAAACAAAAACATAAAAATCAATTATTTTGTAGATATCGAATTACTCGTTTTTGCCGATGTACATATGTTAAATACAATAATAAGAAACCTCGTTTCAAATGCCATTAAATTCACAAACAACGATGGTAGAATTGATATTTATGGCTTACAAAAAAATTCAACGGTAACAATTACCGTATGCGACAATGGTGTTGGGATTGATCCAATAACAGTAAACAAACTGTTCAATTTCTCGGAAATTATCTCAACCAATGGGACGGCAAATGAAAAAGGTACTGGCTTGGGGTTATTACTATGTAAAGAATTTGTAGAAAAACACGGTGGTAAAATATGGGTTGAAAGTAAACAAAATACTGGTTCATCATTTTACTTTACACTTCCCGTGTATTTAGAAACAACAAATAATGCTATTGAATAAGAATCAGACTTCGGTTATTTCCAAAGTCCATTTATATAATTTCGTTTGTGACCTTTTTTTGCCATTTTCGACTTCGATTTTGACTGTCTATTTTCACGAACAGAATCAGCAACAGATACCGTGGTTTTATCTTTTTTCACAACGTTAGCCTTTTGATTTCCAGTATTGCCTTTATTTTTAACAACAACACAGGTATCAATTTTATTTGACTTTGCTGTTATAGTAGTTTTCTTTGTTTCTTTTTTAACTTCTGGTTGTTGAGCCGAAACAATACGTGAAGCGAATATCGCAATCACAAAGAGTACAATTACTTTTCTCATGATTTCTAAGTATTACTGGTAATTTATAATAGCACAGAAACAATTCAATTTGCTATATAAAGATAATACTTTTTAGAGCAAAATAAGTGTATTTACTTATTTATTTCACAATTATTACGCAACACTAATATACACTTACACTTGACAGGTCTTTATGATAAAAGAAAAATAACCATTCATTAATAACCAAAAGTAAAATTACAAATCATTATTTTTATTTTGAGAAATTCACCTTTTTAAACCAGAACGCCACATTCACTAAGCTAATCATCACAGGAACTTCAACTAAAGGACCAATAACTGCGGTAAATGCTTCGCCCGAATTTATTCCAAATACTGCTATTGCTACTGCTATTGCAAGTTCGAAATTATTACTTGCAGCAGTAAACGATAAGGTTACCGATTGTTCGTACGTCGCCCCTACTCGCTTACTCATAAAGAAAGAGCCAACAAACATTATCACAAAGTAAATGAGTAACGGAATGGCGATTAATACAACATCAAGCGGGATTTTAACAATATATTCGCCTTTTAAAGAAAACATTACAACAATTGTAAATAATAAAGCGATTAATGTTAATGGACTGATTTTAGGAATAAACTTGTTGTGATACCATTCTTTACTTTTAAAGCGAATTAAAATGTAGCGAGTTAAAAATCCAGCAATAAATGGTAATCCAAGATAAATAAAAACAGATTTAGCTATTTGACCAATTGTAATTTTATCGACGGCCTCGCTCGTTGGAATTCCAAACCATGCTGGAGCAATCGCAATAAAGAAATAAGCGTAAACAGAAAAGAATAAAACCTGAAAAACGCTATTGAAAGCGACTAAACCGGCAGCATATTGTGTATCACCTTTTGCAAGGTCGTTCCAGACAATTACCATGGCAATACATCTTGCTAAACCAATCATTATAATGCCATATACATAAGGCAGATTTGCATTGTTTTCGCCAGGAAATACTTTGAATAATAAAACGGCCAAAGCAAACATTAAAATTGGTCCAATAATCCAATTCTGAACTAACGACAATCCAAGTATTTTCCAATTTTTAAATACTTCGCCAAGTTCTTCGTACTTTACCTTTGCAAGCGGTGGAAACATCATCAAAATTAAGCCAATTGCAATGGGAATATTAGTTGTACCACTCGACATTGAGTTCCAAAATCTAGCAACCGATGGACTTAACCAACCAACATAAACACCTATAAACATTGCAAGAAAAATCCACAATGTTAAATATCTATCTAAGAATTTAAGTCTAGTTTTCATATTTCTAATGAGTTAATGTGCTAATTTCAAATGCATATTGTATTTCAATTAGCTCATTATAACTGAGGTTTAACATCTTCAACATACAGTTTATAAAAACCCGCTTTAATCTCATCACGAACTCTGTGGAATTCGCTTTTAATAAAATCGTCGGTTCCTGTTACATGCGATGGATCGTCGAAACCAATATGTAGACGATGTTTTACTTTACCTATAAAAGCTGGACAAGCTTCGTTAGCTCCGCCACAAACGGTTATCACATAATCCCACGCTTCGCCAATATATTCCTCAACTTGATCGCTCGTGTGATGACTAATATCAATACCGATTTCTTTCATTGCAGCAACAGCTCCTGCATTTAATTTACCTGCAGCTTGTGTTCCTGCCGAACAAACGGTCAAACGACTATCGAACGATTGCATAAAACCGTGTGCCATTTGGCTTCGACAACTATTTCCGGTACAAAGAATTAATATTTTCATTTTTTAATGTGCTAATGGGTTAATGTGCTAATTATGTTAACAACATTTAGTGTCGTTACATTCTATGTTATTAAAAAACATTTCTAAAAGATTTTTATATTTTGATATGGTTGATCCGCAAAGGCAATAATTTACCTTCAAACCATCGATTTCACCTTGAATTAATCCCATTTTTTTTAACTCTTTTAAATGTTGTGAAACGGTGGTTCTACTCAGTGGAATAAAATCAGTAATATCGCCCGAAATACAGGTTTTGGTTTCGGCTAAATATTTCAAAATTGCCAAACGTGCAGGATGCGAAATGACTTTAGCAAAAAGTGCTAATTTTTGTAATTCTAAATCAAAATTATCTTTTTTAATCATTGCTCAATGTTTTATGTCGCAAACATACGTCATAATATAGAACAACAATAATTTTCAATGTTAATTAATTGTTAATTCTTCTAAAAGATCCAATTAAACAAGAATCCAACAATCATAATTCCAACTGACACTATACCAACAAACGTTAAAATTAAGGGCATTTTCAATACTTTTTTGAGGATAATCATTTCGGGAAGGGAAAGTCCAATTATCGACATCATAAATGCCAATGCGGTTCCCAATGGAACTCCTTTTTCTATTAACACACTTACAATTGGAATAATTCCAGCAGCATTTGAGTAGAGCGGAACGCCAATAAGAACAGATAAAGGAACGGAATACCATGTAGCTTTTCCCATTAATGCAACCATAAAACTTTCTGGAACATAGCCATGAACAGCAGCACCAACGCCAACACCTAGAACAATATATATACAAACCTTACCTACAATTTCTTTTACTGATGTATAACCGAGTTTAATTCGTTGCTCAAAAGTTATTTTTTCTTCTTGAGAATCACCTTTGCCACTCTTTACTTGGTAAACCCAACTTTCAACATATTTCTCCAATTTTAGTTTACCAATAACCCAACCTGAAATAATGGCAATAATTAAACCTGTAACAACGTAAATAAGTGCTACTTTCCAACCGAATAATCCGAAAAGGAGAATCACTGCAACTTCATTTATCATAGGAGCTGCAATTAGGAACGAAAAGGTAACACCTAGTGGCACGCCAGCTTCAACAAATCCTAAAAATAATGGAATAGCTGAACACGAACAAAACGGCGTTACAATTCCCAAAAGGGCAGCTAAGACATTTCCCGTAAATAACGTTTTACCTTCTAAAGCTTTTCTTGTTTTTTCGGCTGTAAAATATGTTCTTATAATACCAACAAAGAAAATAATAAGTAACAATAACATTAAAACTTTAGGAACTTCAAATATAAGGAAACGCAAGGTTTCAGTAAGATTTGAATTTTTCTCCATTTTCAATGCTGTATCAATCAACCAATCGGCTATTGATTGCAAATTATGGTAAAGGAAAAACCAAATTGGAAGCAAAATTAAAGGGACAATATTTTTTTTATTCATTTCACGAAGTATTTCATTTCGGCTAATCCCGAAATATTTACACAAATTTTTTAAACGAAAAACAAAATAATATAATACAAGCCTACTCCAATAAATAATACTGCAACGACTCGTCGAAACCAAAGTTCAAAATTCTTAATGCTATTGTACATTTTACTAACATTTCCAACCGCATAAGCAAGTAACCATGCAAACAAAATAACAGGCAAAGCTGTAGCAATAGCAAATAAAACAGGAAGATATAATCCACTTGCACTTGCAACAGTTATAGGTATCAACATTGCAAAATATAATACTCCGCTATAAGGGCAAAATGCTAAGGCAAACAACATTCCCAATAAAAGGGTACTCCAATAACTTCCTTTACTATTTTCACCAATTTTATCGGTTAAAGCTGAAATTCCTGGAAGTTTTATTTTAATCATATTGAGCATAAACAATCCAATTACAATCAACATTGGCCCCAAAAGCTTTTCACCCCAACCTTGAAACAGTAGGGAAATATTCATTTTATTTGCTCCAAAATAGAGTGCCAATGCAATAGCAGTATAACTAATTGCTCGTCCAAGAGTATAAACCAAGCCATTAAGAAACACACGTTTCCGATTTTCAATATCTCGACTTATGAAACCAATTGCCGATATATTTGTTGCCAAAGGACATGGACTAATTGCAGTCATTAGCCCAAGCACAATAGCAGTAATGAATGAATAATGCGAGTTCTCTAAAATTGATTGTAGAAATTCCATTTTAATGTGCTAAAGGGTTACTGTGCAGATTTGCTAATAATTTATTGGTTTTCTAATTAGCAAATCAGCACAATAAAGGATTATAAAGTATCAATTGCCTTTTTAATTTCTGCTTGCAGTTTTTCGGGTGATGTGGTAGCATACATAAAGGCTTTATCAGTCAAATCAACTTGTTTTCCACCTTTTATAATCAAGAGAGATTGCCCCGAAACCTTAAGTTTTTCAGCAATTTTTTTACTACTTTCATCATCTAAATTAAGTGCTTGAAATGTTGTAGTTCCTTTCTTTACTTGTTCGGGATACAATGTTTCAACTGCTTTTTTCGATTCAGCTTCAACGCTTTCGCAAGTGTGGCAACGACGTGTAAAATGGAAATAATACACTTCAACCTTTTGAGTTGCAACTGATGTTTGTTCTTGTTTTTTTGTTTGTGCGTTACACGAGTAACTGCCTATCATTATAATAAATGCAAAACCGAGAGTCATTAACTGTTTCATAATTTTAAAATATTAAATATTTATAGATAATGTATTCATTAACAATATTGTGAGTTCCGATTCTGTTGGAACTTTTCCTTTTAAAACGACTTTACCATCAATAACTAAAGCAGGTGTCGACATAACGCCATATTTCATGATTTCCATAATGTCTTCAACTTTTGATATAGTAGCTGAAATTCTGTTTTTTTCTACAACTTCACGAGTCATTTTTTCGAGTGTTTTACACTTAGGGCAACCTGTACCTAAAACTTTAATATCCATAATTTATCTTTTAAAAAATTCATTAAATAACATTTTTGCTTCATCCCAATTCTCTTTATTAATGCAATATTTTATATACGGTGGATTTATTTCGCCTTGAATTAATCCAGCATTTTTCAATTCTTTTAAATGTTCCGAAAGTGTTGAACGTGCAATTGGTAAGTCTTCTGCCATATCTCCACTATAGCAACATTTATTTGAATTATTTACAAGAAAATCGAGTATGAAAATTCGTACTGGGTGCGAAAGTGCTTTGCTATATCTTGCTAATTTTTCTTGAATATCTGTGTAATATTTATCTGCCATCTTTAATTTAGTATTTCGTCGAATTACGAAACAAAGGTAAGCGATGTTATTGAAAAACAATTAAACATTATGATATTTTTTCTAGGATTCTATTTTTTTGTTCCACTTTTTAAAGAACATCCATAAATAGAATCAATTGCGTTTAATTTCCTTGAGGATTCAAGTTACTATCTTCGATTTCTTTTTGTTTGCTAAAATTCATTTTACCAAATTTATAGCTAAAGTTAAACCCAAACGAACGATATGGTAATTGACGAATACTGGTAGTTGTGAAATTTTGACCTGTCAATTCCATTTTTTGATCGACATATTTATTCAAGAAATTGGTGGCGGTAAGAGCAAAACTACCTTTTTTATGAAACAGTTGTTTGCGAAACGCAAAATTATACGTTGTAAAAGCAGGCATTTTACCTTGCGCATTGATGCGAGGTGAATAAAAATTGCCTAATAATTCAACAATAAAAGTGCTGTTTATTTGATACGAAACATTCATATTGGTTCGATAATTAAAACCATGAATATCACCTCCCGAAACCATTCCTGTATTTATAAATCGCTCGAAACATGAAACATTTCCACGGATATTTATTTTATCGTTAATTGGAATTGAGGCAAATAAACTGGCACCAAAATTATCTTCGCGACCAATATTTTCGCGTGTACTTACCGAAACGTTCGTTAAGGTTGAATCGCCCATTTTATATGTCGAGTAAAGCGTTGTGTACGATTGAATATCGTCTTTATTTCCACGATAAAAGAGACTAGGAGCAATCGTTGTTCCTTTTTTGAACGTTTGACTGTATGCCAATTCTATTTTATCGCCAATTTCGGGACGAAGATTTGGATTTCCAGTACTGATATTTTTTGGATCACTAGCGTTAATGAACGGATTCAAATCGCGGTATTCGGGACGTTGAATACGATGAGAATAACTCAATTTTATGATTTGTTTATTTTGAAACGTATGTGCAATTACAGCAGAAGGAACAATTGTATTATATGGTTTAAAACTGAACAAACCAGTATTTGAGAATGTTGCTTTGGCGTCTGTATATTCGTCGCGCAAACCGGTTTTAATATCTAGGAATTTGAACATTTTGAATGTTGCAGATAGATAAGCGGCATAAACATTTCTGGAATAATCGATCGACGATGATTGCGTTGGACTATAATCGTAATTTTCTGTTGTTGGTGACAATAAATAAACATTCGAAGTACTTTGAATATGATCCATCTCAACTTTCCCACCCGTTTCTATTTTAATGTCTTTGGGTAATGGTTGCACATAATTTATTTCGACATTCGTTTCGTTATGAATTCCAGGATTCTTACCAATTGAACTACTAAAAATTGCATTGGTTAACTCGTTGGATTGCGTTTCATCGTAATTATTATTGATGGTTCCGTTCGACGAATTTAGCAATACTTCTAGCTCTTTGTCGGCTGTTGCAAATTTCTTTTTATAGCCCAAACTTGCATTATAGGTATATTCGCGATAGCTATTGGAAGTGACAATTGAATCCATAACCGACGAAAGTTGGTTTCCAAAATTATCTCGCAAAATTGTTTGACGATTAGTACTACCAGCATTGCTATTTCCCATAAAATTATAACCCAATGTACCAGTTATATTATCTTTTGGAGAAATATCCCAGTCGAATCCAAAACCAGATTGATAGCCGGTTCTACTAAAATCGCTTTTCCCATTTTGAAGCAATTGGGTTGAAGTTAAAGAATCGTGCGAACGACGATCTAAAGAATTTATTGTTGTTGAAAGTAATTGTGCATTTCCACTGAGGAATGCATTTGCACCAAAAGTTCCTTTTCGAAAGCTCAAATTCAGTGAACCATTTTCCAAACGAGTTCCTCCAGATAACGATACGCTGCCATTCGCACCGCGGGCATTATTCTTTTTTAAAATGATATTAATAATTCCGCCCGTTCCTTCTGCATCGTATTTAGAACCTGGACTAGTTATCACATCAATACTTTGAATCTGACTTGCGGGAATTGATTGTAATACATCAGCAATATTGCTGCCATAAAGTATAGAAGGTTTACCATCGATTAAAAAGCGAATATTTGTATTGCCTTGCAATTCAACGTTTCCATCAACATCGACCGAAACTTGCGGAACTTTTTTCAAAACATCGACAGCTACCCCACTTTGAGAACTCACATCCTTTTCGACATTATAAACCATTTTGTCAATTTTATTTTCAATCAAATTTTTATCGGCAAAGACAGTTACTTCCTGCAATGCAATATGTTTACTTGGTAATGATATTGTTCCAAGAGAAATATTTCCCATTTTCTTGCTTACTACAATATTTTTCTTTGTAGATTTTTTATAGCCAATAAACTCAATTCCAATTTTATACGTCCCATCTGGAACATTGGATATTTTAAAAACGCCAGAACTATCGGCCATTACACCAGTTATTATTTTATTATCGTTTTGAGAAAACAAACTAATTGTTGCATATTCAATCGCTTGATTTGATAAAGAATCGACTACTTTACCTGAAATTTTAACGGAACCATTCAATTTTGTTTGAGCCAAAACGTTAAATGAGAAAAATGTAAGAAGCAGAATTATAGGTAAAATCTTTTTAGAAAAAGTAGAAATGTAAAAATGTATCATCAAATTAGAATAAAGGTAAGCACAATAAAACTAGATTTACCGAACGACAAATGTAATTGAATATTGTAAAAATCTTTCGTTTTAAACTTTAAGTTTTCTGTTTACGTTGTCGAAGGAAAACACATTTATTTAGGTCGTATAAATAGTATAAACAAGACTTTCACTAAAGCTATGAAATCGAAATTTTCGTCTGAAATACTTTTTATATTTTGGTTAAATATCTAATAATAAGTATACTAGTGAAGAACGAAATTACATTAACAAATTGTGCTAATTCTTGAAAATTAGAATTAAAACCGTCTAACTAAAACGTTACATTAATTATTAATAAAATTAATATAGACTTAACTTTTTATTAACATTCAACTCTTATTCAAAAACTACCTTTGATTGATTTTAAAAACCATAAACGATGGAAAAACAGCCACATAGAATCATCATTGCCGATGATCATGCTGTTGTGCGGACAGGTCTTCAGCTAATTCTAGATGAAACGAACGATTTGAGCATTGTTGATGAAGCTCGCAATGGACAAGAATTGCTTGATAAGCTTACAACAAATATTTTTGATATGGTTATACTCGATATATCAATGCCGGGCAAAGATGCACTAGATATTTTAAAAGAAATTAAATCACAAACGACTATTCTACCTGTAGTAATATTCTCAATGAATTCAGACGATTTATATGCAGTACGGATGCTTAAAAACGGAGCTTCTGCATATATCAATAAAGAAACAAAACCAAGTCAGATTATTGAAATATTGCGAACTGTTATTGATCGGAAAAAATATATTTCGCCAAAACAAGCAGAAATGCTCGCAGAATATATTTCCTTACCAGAAAAAGATACTGCGAATATACATGATTTACTTACAGACCGCGAATTTCAAATTTTTTGTTTACTTGCTAACGGCATCAGTAAATTAGAAATTGCCGAAAAACTTGATATTAGTATTAACACATTGAGCAATCATCGAAATAACATAATGCGTAAAATGAAATTGACAACCAATTCAGACCTTACTCGATATGCAATTCAAAGAGGAATTATTCAGTAGATGAAGCGTGTTTTTTACATATTTTTCAGTATATGTTTGCTTGTAATAACTATATTTTTATATTATTATTTCAGAATTGGGAAAAAGGCAGAAACAGCCGATAAACACATTGTTCAATTACTAAAACAATCGGACGAATATTTGGGCAATTCGCCTGATACAGCCTTTATAAAAGCAAATCAAGCTTTGATTCTTGCTCAAAAAACGACAAATAACAGTTATATTGTTAAATCAACCGAAATTATTGGTCAAGTTAAAAACATTCTTGGCGATACTAAACAAGCTTTTACCCTCTATTCAAGGGCATTGAACATTGCAAAAAAAGAACAATTAGAATATGATATAAGTAAACTCTCGATTGATATTGGCGAACTATATTATAATTGGGGAATATATGATACATCATTAATCTACTTCAACAGAGCATTAAATCTTGCAGAAAAACAACAAGAAAAACATCTAATAGCCTTATCACTCACTTATGTAGGGAAATATTATAGAGTAAAAGGACAATTTAACCGAGCTATGGGTTATTTTCAAAGAGCATTAGAAATTGCGAGAAACAGTTACGACAATAAACAAATTGCATTTACTCTCAATACGCAAGGTAAATATTATATTGGCGAAGGAAACTTGGCTGCGGCCCTACAATGTTATCAAGATGCTTATAAAGCAAGCGAAAGAGTAAAAGACAAACTTTTATTGGCCGATGTTTGCAATCATTTGGGAGGATTATATTTGCTTACAAATGAATATGAAAAATCATTGGAATTTCACAGGAAAGCACTTTCGTTTCGAAATATTATGAACAATCCTGAAGGGATGGCAAAATCGTATAATAATATCGGCAAAGCATTTCTTGAATTACAAAACACTGATAGTGCAATGATTTATTTTCAAAAATCGCTCGAGAATAGTAAACAAACAAACTATAAAAAAGGCATAATAAAAGCAATGACCAATATTGGGAAGATTTATGCTATACAAAAAAAAGAAGAATTATCGGAGCAAATACTATTGGAAGCTTATGGAAAATCGACCCAAAGTGGTTACGATTTAGGTATAGCTGAAACGAGTCTTGCATTGGGAAATCTGTACAAAGATAAAGCAACAGATAAAGCAATATCCTATTTTGAAAAAAGTACTACCATACTCGAAAAACTCGATTTCGACGAATTAATGAGAATCAATTTTCTAGGACTTTATGAGTGTTACAACAAAAAAAATGATTTTAAAAGAGCTCTACACTTTCATACATTATTATTGGTAACAGAAAAAAAGATTTTAAACATCGAAAACAATCGTCAACTTGCAATTCTGCAACTTACATACAATACCGAACGAAAAGAAAAAGATAATAAGGTTTTACGAGCCGATAACGAGCTAAAAGCAATGACCATAAAGCGAAACTTTATATTTATGTGGTTTAATATTGCATTGTTGGTTGCAACAATTTTATTATGTTTATTCATCTACAATAGGTTCTATAGCAAGAGTATTGCTAACCGACGATTAGAAGCGTTAAATGTAAAAATAACTAATCAAAATCATACTCTCGAAACGCTTAATTATGAATTAAATGCGGCAAATGAGGAAAAAGATAAACTGTTTTCAATTATTGCTCATGAACTTCGAAATCCATTATATTGGTTTCAAAATCTGGTAGAAGTTTTATCGAAGAACTTTGAAACAATGAAGCCAGAAAAAGTTAAAAAGTCATTGTTATCGCTCGATGAATCTGCAAAAAATGCATTTCATTTGATGGATAATTTATTACAATGGTCGAGGTCGAGGTTAAATCGAATTACGCTAAAAAAGTCGAGTCTTTCGCTTGCAACAGAAGTGAAAGAATCGACTAAGATGTTCGAAACCATCATTCAATATAAAGAAATTACATTGAACATTACAATACCTGAAACTATCATCATAAATGCCGATGCCGATTTGTTGAGTTGTGTAATTCGCAACCTTGTATCGAACGCAATTAAATATACACCTGCCGAAGGAATTATAAGTATCGAGAGTAGTGAAGATAATGATTTCGTTACGGTAATTGTTAGTGATACTGGTTTAGGTATTAATACAGAAACAATTTCGGAAATATTCGATGCTCATCATTTTAATTCGAATTTGGGACTTATGCAAGAAAAAGGTTCTGGTTTGGGATTGAAATTATGTAAAGAATTTGTAGAAATGAATGGAGGAACCATTTGGGTAACAAATAATGATGAACATGGTACCCGTTTTATGTTTACACTTAGTAAAATTATTTGAAATAGATTGGTTTGAGATGTCTGTAGTATTTATACATAATAATTTAACCCAAAAGATTCTCAACAATGTTTGTAATAGCCCCTACCAATACAACAAAAATTCAAATTCTACTTTCAATTTTCACAATATTAAGGCTATGTTAAGATTTTCTTGTAGTGTTAACAAATCGTTATCATTTCAATTAAAACACACGAAACACATTCTTTAATAGTCTCACATACTACACATTACATCATAATAGTAAGAATAACTATGCTTTCATAATTAGTATAACTATTGTAGAAACATAGCATACCCGATACTTTTGTAGACATAAAAAACAAAAGAAATGATAATAGTAAAAAAAGTATTTTTTGGTTTAATATTTTCCTTAATAATACATACAATTGGTTTCGCATCTGAAATATCAGGAACGGTAAAAGATGGCAACAATAATGAAACAATGATTGGTGCTACCGTAATGATTAAAGAACTAAAAGTTGGAGTTAGTTCTGGATTAGATGGTTCATTTAGAATTAAAAATATACCAAAAGGTAGTTATACTGTTGTTTGTCGTTTTATAGGTTACAATGCCGAAGAACAAAAAATATCGATTAACGGCGATAACGAAAAAATTAAGTTAAGTTTTGCATTAAAAACATCGGTTAATGAAATTAACGAAGTAACAATTGTAGCTCATAAAGACCAAAGCACCGAAACCAGTGCTCGAGAAAGTGAACGAAGTAGTGCAAATGTACTTAATGTAGTAAGTGCTAAATCAATTGAATTATCGCCTGATGTAGATGTTGCAAGTGTAGTTCAACGCATGTCGGGAGTAACACTCGATAAAAGTTCGTCGGGTAATGGTCAATATGCATTACTAAGAGGTATGGACAAACGATATAATTATACCCTTGTAAATGGAATTCAAATTCCCAGTACCAGCAATAGTCAACGCTATGTTTCGCTCGATATTTTCCCTTCCGATTTGGTTGACAGGGTTGAAGTGAGTAAGGTACTAACCCCAGATATGGAAGGCGATGCAATAGCCGGAGCTATAAATATGATAATGAAAAATGCACCCGATAAATTTTTAGTACAAGCAAATGCATCGATTGGTTATAGTGATTTATGGCAAGAAGGTACGTTTTTAACATTTAATAAAAGCGATATAAATTTCAAGTCGCCCTACGAAATAAATGGTATTAAATATAAAGCAGTTCCAACTGATTTTCCAAAATCAAATTTAGATCAACAACAATTAAATAATCCATTAAATAAAACCTATGGAATAACCATAGGTGATCGTCATTTTAAAAAGAAATTCGGTTGGATTTTAGCTGCAAGTTACAACGATAACTATAAAGGGAAAAGCAGTTTGATATTTGGCGAAGATCAATCTTCTGATGGGAAAAACCTTCCTGTTCTAAAATCAATGCAACAAAGAAAAGATTACGATCATCAAATAAATTATGGACTACATAGTAAACTCGATTTTGCATTTACGCCCAATCACGACATTCAGTTATATACAGCTTATATGAATTTTAATCTCATGCAAGTTAGAGATCAAGAAAGCACTGAATTGGGAAATAATAGCTACGATCCAGAAAATGGAGGAAAAAACATGACTCATTCCGATCGAAATAGATTAAATATTCAAAACCTCTTTACAACAACCCTTCAAGGTGATCATAAATTATTCAGACATCTAACAATTCAGTGGAGTGCATCTTATTCTAAAGCAAACAATCAATCGCCCGATAATGCAACCGTTACTTACGACAAAACATATATAAACTATGTTTTGAGACCCGAATATGTTGATTTTGGTGGAAGCGACCGACTTTGGTTACACAATAGTGATGAAGATAAAGCTGGTTATGCTAATATAAAATATAATTGCAAATTATTTACCGGAAAATTTGAACTTAAAGTAGGAGGTTTGTATCGCGACAAAAAGCGAGAAAGTTTTTATAATGATTATACCTTAATTTCAATAGGTCCTAAAGATGCACACTCGGCCAAAGATGTGGACTGGGTAAATTATTCCGATATAAACTGGAGAATTAAAAATCCATTAGGAGCAGTTAATACACCGGGAACTTATAATGCTTATGAATCAGTGTATTCAAAATATGGCATGTTGACTTATGAAATATTTAGAATAAAGCTAATAGGTGGTGTAAGATATGAAGACACAAAACAAGGTTACGACGAAGTTTTTCACAATGCTCTTTTAGATAAACTGAAACCTGGCAATAATCAAAAACGCGATCATATTAATCAATATATATTACCTAGTGCTAATGTGCAATACAATATTTCTGAAAAGAATAATGTCAAAGTTTCGTATTATCAGGCTATAAATAAACCTAGTTTTTTGGAAATAGTTCCCTATGTTGACAACACAGGCGATTATGCAAAAACTGGAAATTCAGAGTTGAAAAATGCTTTGGCAAATAATTACGATTTACGATACGAATTCCTTCCCAACAAACTCGACCAAATATTAATCGGTTCTTTCTATAAAAAAATAGCAAATGCTATTGAAGAAGGTTTTGTTGTTGATGGACATGGAAATTATAACCTAACATTTCAAAACTCTGATGCTACGAATTATGGAATCGAAACTGATGTTATAAAATTCTTTCGCCAAATTGGTGTAAAAGCTAATTATACATGGACACATTCTGAAACAAGTTCTTCAAAACGCAGTCAGGTAAATGGAGTATTAAATAGAGACTCAACAGTAAGTTCTATGCAAACACGACCATTATGCGGACAATCGGAAAACGTTGGTAATATTTCGCTACTCTATAAAGGAACACATAATGGATTTAATGCACAATTAGCTTTATCGTACACCGGCGACAGAATATATAAGGTTTCGCCCGATTTGAATGGCGATTTGTGGCAAAAGGGTTTTTGGCAACTCGATTTATCGGCCGAGAAAAAGTTTAAACACGGTTTGGGAATATTTATCAAAGCCCGTAATTTACTCAATACCCATACGATTGTATATATAAAACAAAAAAACACATACAATAACGATTTCCCTAATCAAGATGCTTCATACGCTTATACTTTAATTCGCGATGAATATTCAAAACGCTCTTATTTAATTGGAGTACGATATAAATTATAAAGAAGTATTAATATTAAAAACTGATCAAATATGGAGGGAAAAAGAATAAGCAATTCGCTGTTAAAATGACTTACAACTTAATAAAAAGTAAATTAAAATCAATGTTTTATAAATTTCAAAATTGTAATAAACTTAAAAATCTAAAAAAATGAAAAACAAATTTTTACTATCAATCAGTATGTTTTTGCTCGCAACTTTTGAAGTATTTGCCGGCGATATAACCATTGGAACAGAAGGTTCCAGCGAAGGTTATATTGAAGTTTCGGGAACTTGGACGAAAGGTTCAACAATAACCGTTTACGATCACATGGTTATACCAACGGGTCAAACATTAACAATAGAAGAAGGTGTAAATGTATTAATTGCAGATACATCTCTAAAAATTGAGTTGATATGCTTAGGTAATCTGTACTGTAAAGGAACAGAAGCTAATCCAATCAACATTACCGTAAAGCCAGATTTAATTCCAGCAACAGTATCTACAACAAATCCATTTCCTGGATTATGGGGAAGTATTATCTGCGATACTACATGTAATGAATTCTTAATGCTTCATACTAATGTTAAATATTATGGAGCTGCAACAACGAATACATCACCTTCAGTTTTGCTTCAATTATATAAAAATGCAGCAGGACAAACAGAACCATATATCAATTACAGAGATCATAATGGAGGAAAACTAGTAATTGAATACTGTACATTCAGTAATGGAATGGACGATGGTATTTATATTGAAGGTGGAAATGTTATTTATGCATACAATACATTATATCAAAATGGATTTACTGGTGGTGATGCAACAAATTTCAAAGCTGGATCGGTAGCCGATTGTGGTTTTAATTTATACTATAGCCCAAATACAAATGCATTTAAATTATCGAATTCTGGAAGTCGTTCACCACAAGCAAGTATTGTTGTTTACAATAATACGATTGTAAATGCTGGATGGAGAAGACCAACGGTAAAAGGTGGAAGTATTTGGTACGAAGCAGGTGTAATTGGTCAATCTTACAACAACTTGTTTATAAACAACCGTTTTGGTATTAAATCAGATGGAGCTGCTGATGCTGCAAGTACTGCTGATTATAATTATTACTATGGTTATTGGCTAAATGTTGTTACCAATTTCACAAGTGCAAAAGGATTATTTGCAAATGGTGCTCACGACATAATAGGAGCTTCAGCTGGTGATAAAGATCCTAAATTTACGAATTACCCATTATCGACCGATACCATGAATTCAAAATATGATCCTTCTTGGGATTTCCGTTTAAATGCAAAAACATCTCCAGCTGTGGGTGCAGGAACAATCAGTTTTACCCGTCATTTCGGAACATCGGGTTTAACTATTAATGGTGTTACTTATACTTCTCCTGATCCTTCTACTACAATTGGTGCATTCCCTGTTGATCCTAGCACTGACATAAAAATAGTTAACACTGATTTGCAAGCAGAATTCTACCCAAATCCAGCACATTCTACATTGAACATCCATCTAAATATAGCATCAAACAATACTAACATTATCATTACATCAATTACAGGTACTGTAGTTAAAGAACAAAAAATTAATAGTATCGGAATAAATGATTTCGCTGTTACTATTGAAAATCTTTCAAATGGATTGTATTTTATAACTATACAAACTGACAATACAAGTGAGACAACATCATTTGTAAAACAATAACTTTAATCGTTATCATACTTGTTTTCAATTAGTAATCCGGGATGTTCGTTAATAAATGCAAAACATCCCGGATTTTTTTCAAATTAAAATTTCTTTAAATATGAACCGAATCTCGTTTTTCTTGATTTGTATATTGTCAAGTATACTATTAGTAGCATTTAAGTCGGATTGTAAAAATGTACATTGGGGTACAAAGACAACCTATGTTCCTTTACAAACTGTTTATTCCACACCACCCGAGGGTTACGAACCTGTTTTTATAAATTATGCAGGACGTCATGGAGCACGCCATCTAACAAGTATTACTGCCGATTCTATCATGTTTCTTGTTCTTCAAAAAGCCGAGCAACAACATGCTATCACCGATGAAGGTAAGAAATTAAAACAGATGGATTCACTTTTACTTATTGTAGAAAAAGGAAATGTTTCGTTTATTTCTGAAAGAGGAAAAGAGGAATTACAAGCAATAGCTAAACGAATGGCACAAAACTTTAGTACTGTTTTTGCCAATAAACAGGGCGAAATTGTAGTTTCGACCACAAAAAAAGAACGTACAAAACAAAGTGCTAAAGCATTTTTAAAGGGATTAAATCCCGATACAACACAAAAGATATCGATGAATTATAACGATGACGACCTTCTAGCATTTTACGATGTAGCTCCATCTTATAAAACATTTAAAGAAACTGGCAAATGGAAATCGGTATTTGAAAATATTCAACAAACCGAAAAAGCGAAAAAGCTATACGAAGAACTTCCAAAAGCATTTTTTACTCCTGAATTTATTAAAACACTAGAAACCCATTCACTTGTTTTTTCTAATAAAAAGGGTAATAATGCTGTGTACGACAGTAAAATGTTTGTCGATGGTTTTTACGATGCTTGTTCAATTGTAGCATCGCTTGATACAGAAATTATAAAAGCAGGAAACACAATAAACGACCTTGATTTTTCATCACTTGTAAGTTGTTCCGATCTTGAAGAACTTGAATATATAAATTCAGCTGAAGATTTTCTTGTAAAAAGTTCAGGTATTGAAGAGAATGGAATTCAAGTTAGAATTGCAGCTCCATTATTATTGAGCTTTGTTCAAGCAACTGATGATTATATTGCAACAAAGAAAGTAATTGCAAATTTACGTTTTGCTCATGCCGAAACTATTGCTCCCTTTGCAGCAATTTTAGGAATTACCGGTGCAAGCGAACCAATAAAACAAGAAAATATTCTTGACTATAACAAACAATGGAAATGTGAAACAATAATACCATTAAGTGCAAATATTCAAATGATTTTATTTAAAAATAAAGCCAATAATTATTTGGTAAAGTTTCTATTAAACGAAAAGGAAGTTACAATTAATGGATTGAAAGATATTGGAACTCCATTTTATTACAATTGGACAGATGTAAAGAAATTTTACAGTAACAAACTTGACAAAATGAATCTTCACGCAGGTGAAAACGTTCATGATTATTTAATGAAAATACAATAATAAAATTATAATTATGAGAAAAAGTAATATTATAGCAGCCCTTCTAATAGGATGTTCGTTTTTGACAGTTCAAGCTCAAAAAGAAAGCAAATTGGAAATAGTAAAAAAAATAAAACTTGAAGGTGACGAAAAATGGGATTATCTTTATTCCGACGACCAAGACGGACGTTTGTATGTGTCGCATGGAAACATGATTCAAATAGTTGACGAAGAAAAAGGCGAAGTTCTTGGTAAAGTTACCGGACTCAATGGTGTTCACGGCATAGCATTAGATGATGAACTACATAAAGGTTTCATCACGAGTGGTAAAGATTCGTCGGTTACCGTGTTCGATACAAAAACGTTTGCCGTAATTACCAAAATTCAAGTTACTGGAAAAGGTCCCGATGCTATTTTGTTCGACCCATTTAGCAAAAACGTTTTTTGTTTTAATGGAAAATCGAACAATGCAACGGTTATAAATGCACAATCGAATAAAATAGTAGCCACTATTCCTTTTGAAGGAAATCCAGAATTTTCGGTATCAAACGAAAAAGGCTTAGTATATGTAAATATTGAAAGTAAAAGCACTATAGCTGTTATTGACACAAAAACGAATAAAGTTGAAAAGCTATTCCCACTTGCACCAGGTGAAGAACCAACAGGTTTAGCTATAGATAATGAGTCGCATCGTTTATTTAGTGTTTGTGCCAATAAATTAATGGTTATTATAGATGCAGAATCAGGCAAAGTAATAAAAACGTTAACAACCGATGAAAAAACTGATGGAGCAGCGTTCGATCCAGAATTGAAATTAGCATTCAGCTCAAATGGAGTAGGTACAGTTACTGTTGTAAAAGAAGAAAATAATGACTCATTTAAAGTATTAGAAAATTTCACAACTCAAAAAGGAGCCAAAACAATTACGGTTAATAAAAAGACTCACCATTTGTACCTTCCAACTGCCGATTTTACTGTTGTTGCCGAAGGCGAAAAACCAAAGATTGTATCAGGAACATTCTTTGTGTTTGATATTGAAGTAGAATAATTTTAAATAATAAAATAAATGAAAAAAGTAATAATCATACTAGCTTCGTTATGTAGTATTTCCCTTTTGATTTCATTAACAATTCCAAAAGTATATGACAACGAAAAACCATCAAAAGAAGGTAAAAAAGCATATAGTTTTTTAATAGTGAGCGACTGGGGTTGGAATGGTTTCTATCATCAACAAGAAGTTGCCGACCAAATGGGAAAAACAGCCGATAGCATTCATGCAAATTTTATAGTGAGTTGTGGCGATAACTTTCAAATTCAGGGAGTAGCATCAGCACAAGATCCGTTATGGAATAGTAATTTCGAAAACATTTACAAAGCTCTTTCATTGCAAGTCGATTGGTATCCTGTACTAGGTAACCACGATTACAAAGGAAGCCCACAAGCCGAAATTGATTATTCAAAGATCAGTCGTCGTTGGCGATTGACCGATCATTATTACACAATCACTAGAAGAATAAATGATTCGATTTCTGCCCGTTTAATATTTCTTGATACGCCTCCACTTGTCGATGAATATTGGAAAAGAGCTGAAGGTTATCCTGAAATTACTCAACAAGATTCAGCAAAACAAATCAGATGGTTGAAAGATGTTTTGGCTCATTCGAAAGAACAATGGATTTTAGTTTTCGGACATCATCCAATTTATTCGGCAAGCCACACACATGGAGATACAAAAGAAATGATTGAGAAAGTAAAACCTTTACTTGAGAAATATCATGCACAATTCTATTTCTGTGGACACGATCACGATTTACAACGACTTCACGAAAAGGGTGGACATGTTGATTATATTGTAACCGGAACTGGTGGTGAACCGCGTCCGTTCAGTTCAAACAACTTGACAGTATTCAGTGGTTCTGAACCTGCATTTACCGTTGTATCATTTAAAGCAGATAGTATTCAAATTAATTTTGTCGGAGCTACAGGAAAAACTATTTATAGCTTTGGTAGACGATATAATTAATTGTAATTAATCTATTGTACCGTGAAGTGAATTTTAAAAAAAGTTCGCTTTACGGTATATTGTTGTACATTTGATTAATACAAAAAAAATGAGCGTTTTGAACGGTTACATTCAAGATATTTTAATGAAATTTAGGATTCTAGTTGCACTTTTTATTAGTTTGCTTTTCTCTACGGCAAGGGCCCAACAGCTCGACTATTTCATCAATAAAGGTTTACAAAGCAGCCCGTTACTTAACGAATTTCGGAATCAATTACAAGCTTCCAATGCTGATAGTCTTTTGATTTCAGCTGCTCAAAAGCCACAGGTTACAAGTCAAAGCCAAATAATGTATGCACCTTTTAACAAATATGTTGGTTACGATGATGCTTTAACAAATGGTGGATTTTATGGTTCCGTGGTAGGCGTTTCGCAATACATTTTCAATAAAAAGATTTTTCAAAACAAATACGAAAATATCAGTATTCAAAAACAAGAATTAACAAATACATCAAAGATTTCGACAAGCGACATAAAGAAAGCAATTACCATTCAATATATTACAGCATTTACCAATTATCAAGAACTTAAAAATTGTCAAAAATATCTTGAACTATTAAATCGTCACAAAAACATCTTGAAAGTATTGGTTGAGCAAGGAGTTTATAAGCAATCGGATTATTTATCGCTTATCATCGAATCGCAATCGAGCGAAATAGAAATTAGCCAATTGAAAACACAATTGAAAACTGACGAATATGCCCTTAAACAACTTTGTGGAATAAGCGATACATCAAGGTTTACACCTGAAATTCCAAGCATTAAAAAGGCACAAGCTGTTAATTCAGCGAATTCGCCATTATTCATGCAATTTAAAATCGACAGTTTAAAAATAACGAACGAAAAACAAAGTATTGCGCTTAATTATAAACCTAAAGTTAATTGGTTTGCCGATGCAGGTTTAATCAGTAGCAACCCTCTTTTATTGTATCGCCATTTGGGATTTAGCGTTGGAGTAAATATGAGTATTCCAATTTACGACGGACACCAACGTGATTTGGAAAATAAGAAAGTAAGCATCAAGGAAAACAGTCGATTAAACTACGAAACGTATTTCAAGAATCAATATACAAATCAAATTCTACAATTGAACGATGAATTAGAATCGACCCAACAATCGTTGGAAATGATGAAACAACAATTACAAACAACCAACGAACTTGCCGAAATGCTAAAAACACAATTAAACACAGGCAATGCTTCGATTATTGAATTGATAAACAACATGAAAAATTATCTATCGGCAAGCCGAACTATGAATCGTTTGCAGGTACGAGAATTTGAAATTATAAACGAACTAAATTATTTGATGCTTCAATAATTACGCGTATGGGAACAAAATATAGTGTACTAGGAAACCTCATTTTACTATTAATTACAGTACTTGGCTTAATGCTGGCGAGTTGCGGTAGAACGGTAAAAAAGGAAAATGATGATGAAACCGAATCGGTTACTCCGGTAACAATAACACATATTTCGTTCGAAGCGATGACAGATTATTTCGAATTAAATGCAAATTCCATTTTTCAAAAGAAAAACATCATCCGTTCTACAACAACAGGCATAGTACAAAATATCGGAATAAATCTTGGCGATAATGTTACTATTGGCGAAATTTTATTTACCATAATTACAAAAGAAGCATTAGCATTAAAAGACAAAACATCTATTTCCGATACCAGTTTCCATTTCAAGGGTGAACTTAAGATAAAAGCATCGCAAAACGGAATTGTTAACAGTATAGCACACCAACTTGGCGATTTTGTTCAAGAAGGCGACGAACTTGCAACGTTGGCAGAACAAAATTCTTTGGTTTTTCTATTGCAAGCTCCTTACGAAATGGCAAATTTTGCAAAACAAGGAACAACTTGCAAAATAATTTTACCCGATAACAAAACAATAGATGGAATGATTGGTTCAATACTTCCCGCAATGGACATACAAGCACAAACAGTTACTTTGGTTGTAAAACCGGCGAATTCTGATAATCTTCCAGAAAACCTAATAGCAAAAATTAGAATTGCAAAAAGCACAAAGAAAAAAAGTGCTACCCTACCCGAAGACGCTGTATTGACCGATGAAACACAAACAACTTTTTGGGTAATGAAATTAATAAACGATACAATTGCTATAAAAGTTCCCATTGTAAAAGGAATTGAAGCAAATGGAATGGTCGAAATATTACAGCCAGAATTTCTCGAAACAGATAAAATTTTGCTAACCGGAAATTATGGATTAGAAGATACTGCTAGAGTAAAAATTGCGAAATGAATAATTAAATAATGTACGAACCTGTGACGAATTATCACGAGTTGAAAATAGAATAATGAAACGCGACCTTTTTCACATATATAAGAATCCCATCTCGCTAGTTCTAGCATTAATTGTCATGTGCGGCATTTATTTCTATGCTCATTTACAGATTTCTCTTTTTCCCGAAATTACTTTTCCAAAAATAAAAATCATTGCCGATAATGGAGAACAACCTGTCGACAAGATGATGATTTCAGTTACTCGACCATTGGAAATTGCAATAAACCAAATTCCTGATTTACAAATAATTAGAAGTACTACCAGTCGTGGAAATTGCGAGATATCAGCTTTTTTAAACTGGAATTGCAATATCGACGAAGATTTGCAAATGCTACAATTGCGAATTGATCAAATTAAATCTCAGCTTCCGCCAAATGTTGAGATTCAGATAGAAAAGATGAATCCTTCGATTTTGCCAGTTATGGGTTTCACACTCGAAAGCAATAACAAAACAGCAATTGAACTTAATTTGATTGCAAATTACACGGTAAAGCCATTTCTATCGCAGGTTCAAGGTATTTCTATGGTAGGTGTTATTGGAGGAAAAACCAAAGAATTTTGGATGGAGCTGAATCCACAGAAAATGACTACAGTTGGCATTACTCCCGAAATGATTAGCACCGCCATAAACCAAAGTAATTTTGTTATATCGAATGGTTACCTTAGCAATTATCGCCGGTTGTATCTAACCATTACCAAATCTGGACTTTACAATAGTAAAGACATCGAAAATGTTGTTGTAAAAAACGATGGTAAAAGAATAATCAAAATTAAAGATTTAGCATCAATCAATGTTCACGAAAGAGTTGAATATACTAGGATTAATGCAAATGGTCGTCAAGCGATTTTGATCGCAATGTTAAAACAACCTAATGCTAATTTGGTAAATATTTCGGACGATGTATTGACGAAAGTGCAAGCTTTACAGAAGGTTTTGCCCAAAGGAGTAATCATTAAACCATATTATAATCAAGCTGAATTTGTAAAAGAATCGATTAAAAGTGTAAGCGATAGTTTATGGTTAGGATTAATTTTAGCAATTATTGTAGCAATTATTTTTCTACGTTCAATACGAGCTAGTTTAACAATTTTAATTACCATTCCAATAACACTTTTACTAACAATAATTGTTCTTTACAGTATTGGTTACACACTCAATATTATGACATTAGGAGCTATTGCCGCTGCTATTGGATTAATTATCGACGATGCTATAGTTGTAATTGAACAGATTCATAGAATTCACGAAGAAAATCCACACTTAGACACTCGTCGTCAAATATTTAAAGCTATAAATTATCTTTTCCCATCGATGGTTGGCTCGTCGCTTAGTACTATTGTAATATTCCTACCATTTGTATTGATGGGAGGTGTTGCGGGTGCATACTTTAATGTTCTGACTAATACCATGATTATTACACTTGTCTGTTCGTTTTTTGTTACATGGCATGGATTACCAGTCATTTATATTTTAATGCCACGATTCCAGTCAAAAAAAGCAATACAATCGGAACATCAAGTCGAAGTTAAAAACAGAACTTGGGTGCATTTCTTTATAAAAAGGCCAATTATTAGTATAGCATTTCTTTTATTATTGATTGGTTCAATTTCGTTTATTTTACCTCGATTGCAAACAGGATTTTTACCCGAAATGGACGAAGGTTCAATTGTATTAGATTACAATTCGCCTCCAGGAACTTCGCTCGAAGAAACAGATAGAATGCTTCAAGAGGCAGAAAAAATCATTGTTAAAATACCTGAATTCGAAACCTATTCTCGACGAACTGGCGCACAAATGGGATTCTTCATTACGGAACCAAATCGAGGCGATTACCTTATTCAACTTAAGAAAAACCGTACTCGAACAACCGAAGAAGTTATAGATGATATTAGAAAAAGGGTTGAAGCATCACAACCAGCATTACGAATAGATTTTGGACAGGTTGTTGGCGATATGCTTGGCGATTTAATGGCATCGGTACAACCAATCGAAGTTAAAATCCACGGAATCAATCCACAAAAGCTTAATGAACTTGCCACAAAAGCTGCATTGGAAATAGAAAAAGTTCAAGGAACTGCCGATGTTTTTAATGGAATAACCATTGCTGGACCATCGATCGAAGTTATACCAAATTTACCCAAACTGGCACAATTTGGAATTACGCCATTGAACTTCCAATCGCAAATGGAAACGCAATTAGTGGGAAATATTATTGGTAGCGTTCCAGAAAAAGAACAATATACCAATGTAAGAATGATATATTCGACAATAGAAAAGCCTAGTGTAAATAAAATAAAACAACAATTTGTATTTCTACCAGATGGTAAATTGAAACCAATTCAAGAATTTGCGACAATTTCGGTACAAACAGGAGCAGCAGAAGTAACACGCGAGAATCTCCAACCAGTTTCAATAATTACTGCTCGTTTAAATGGTCGCGATATAGGAAGCGTTATCAAAGACATTAAGAAAACACTCGATAAAACGATTTCGTTACCGCAAGGTTATTACATTTCGTACGGAGGCGAATATGCAGATCAAGAAAAATCATTTAACGAACTGTTGTTGATTTTGGTAACATCATGCTTATTGGTTTTCACCTTAATTCTCTTTATGTTTCGTAATTTCAGGGCGGCATTTATCATTATGTTGATTTCTGCACTTGGAGTTTCTGGAGGATTTTTAGCATTGTATTTCACGAATACTCCGCTTAATGTTGGAAGTTATACCGGTTTAATAATGATAGTTGGAATTATTGGCGAAAATGCAATATTTACCTACCAGCAATTCCTCACAGCTCGCATCACAACTACAATTGATGAGGCATTATCGTATGCAATATCAACTCGTTTACGACCTAAATTGATGACTGCCTTAGGAACTATTATTGCTCTTTTGCCACTTGCATTAGGAATTGGAACTGGTGCTCAAATGCACCAACCTCTTGCAATAGCAGTAATTGGTGGATTAATAATTGCATTGCCTTTACTATTAATTGTCTTTCCAACCATGTTGAGATTGTTTATTAATAAAGAATTACCCGCAAAAGAAGAACATTTATTTCTTGAATAATTGTAGATAAATACCATTTTGTACGTCTAAATCAGAAAAACTATGAGCAAACCTACATTAGTAATCGGAGCATCAACCAACCCCGAACGATATGCCTTTAAAGCAATAACATCTTTAGTAAATCATAATCACAAAGTATATGCACTGGGATTAAAAGCTGGAGAAGTTAAAGGAATTGTGTTCGATACAGAAAAAGTGCAATACACAGATATTGATACAGTAACCTTATATGTTGGTCCTCAAAATCAATCGTCGTATTTCGATTATATCGAATCGTTAAAACCCAAGCGAGTTGTATTTAATCCAGGAACCGAAAACGAAGAATTTGAACAAAGATTATTGGCAAAAGGAATAGAAGCAATAGAAGCTTGCACTTTGGTTTTACTTTCGACTGGGCAGTATTGATTTTAGATGTCACTTCGACTCCGCTCAGTGACCGTTAATTTATTGGTCGTTGAGCGGAGTCGAAACGACATCACATTTTATTTCGAACTATTTTCAATCAAATATTTCAAATGTTCTGTAATATGTGGATATGGTAAAAATGTATATCCAAAATCCTTTTTATAATCAGATACATCGAAAATTATTGGTTTATCACCCCAACCCAAATCGTTTACTATAATTTTTGACGAAGAACTACAAAGTTGCTTTGCTTCTTCAGCAATTTGAAGCCAAGATGTAAATTCACTCGAAAGACCAAAATACGATCGTCTATTATAATCTGAATTTAAAACTGAAGAATAGATTTTAGCCAAATCGCCAGCCCAAATAAAATGAGTTCCATCGTTTTTTGTAATTTCAATATCTTCGTTTTTCAAAGCGGCTTGAACAATAGTATGAAATCGTCTATCGGGTTGTGTAAATGCTCCTTCAAAAACTGGATTTCCAAAAGTATAACCAGGTTTTATAATATTTACACGCATTGATGTTTCTCCTGCAATTCCAAGTAAGAAATCTTCGGTTGCAGCTTTCGTTGCACCATAGTATGAATGAGGATCGAGCTTCGAAGTTGTTACAACATTACTATTTGAATTGGCAATAATTTGAGGATTCGAAATTGAATAAATATTGTCGTGAGCAGCAATTGACGAAGTATAGATAAAATGTTGTAAGCCTGCTTTAGCAGATTCGGTTGCGAGAAAGATTGAAGGAACGGTATCACTCATTAACATCTTATACGCATTTTCCGCATTATAATTTAAGGCAACATGAATACATGCATCATGTCCAATTAATGCTTGAGGAATTTTATCGAAATCGGTCATACCAATTTCTAAAACTCGAACATTTTTCGTTGTATGAAGTACTGGAACTTTATTCGCGTTTCTTGCTAATACTGTAACTTCATGACCATCGGAAAGTATTTGATTTAAAATATACGAACCAATAAAGCCGGTTCCACCTGTAAGTATAATCTTCATATTCGTTTTTCTTACAAAAGTAGACTTTCATTATTTGAATATTCAATTACTAAATTATTTCTAACGTGAGTAATTATTCAAAATGATATAAGAATTGTTGTATCTTTGCGTAACATTTTTACGGGGTTGTTTGGTTTTGACGGCAGGTAGAGTAAGGATGTAAGCATGCAGGGCTATGGAATTAACCCTTTAAACTGTTTCCAAAATTTTCATATGGCGAATCAAACTTTGCTCTTGCTGCATAATCGAATCAAGTAGATTAGCTTCATCTCTTCACTAGGTGGGGAGACGAGACGTTTCGCGGGCAGTCCGCCTGGTACAAGCCTGATCACGGGACGCATCATTAAACTAGGATAGTTTGAGGTTTTCTCCGAGCCTCGAGCAAAATTAAGGAGATACGGTTTTAATGGGGTGCACTTTCCCAGTTAACGCCCGACAAGTAATAAAGTCGCTAAGCATGTAGAAAGCATTGTTGTTCCTTGATCCGGACCCGGGTTCGACTCCCGGCAACTCCACTACAAAAAACACAAGTAATTGAAAACGAACACTTAATAGTGTTCGTTTTTTTTATTTGCCAACTATTTGCCAATGACTTTAGAATTAATTTTTCTTCTATATATTTAAATTTCCGAAGAATTTAAATCAATCATGGGTCAAGTTGAAAAGTTGGGGAGTAAATAGATAAATAATATCTTTGTGATGTATAAATAAGAATACATGGAACTAGATACACAAACAGAATTAGTAAAGTTATTACTACCTGAAGGCTTGTTAAACTACTTTGAGGTAACCAAAGTGAGTAGCGTAAATCATGAGATATGGATTTATATTGAAGAGTTAAATGAAGCACCAATAGAATATAGTAAGGATAAACTATTATCAAAAGGGTTTCTACCAGAGATCTGTATCCAGGACTTTCCTTTACGAGGTAAGAAGGTTCTCCTTTATATTAAACGACGAAGATGGCTTAATACAAGTACTAATGATATTGTGTTAAGAAACTGGGATATAGTACAATCAGGAACGCGAATCACCACGGGATTTGCGTCTTTTTTAAAAGAACTTTCTCGATAACCTTCCTGTAAGTTGTAATAGTTTAGGGCAATACTTTGGTGTTGATGGTAAGCAATTACAGCAACAATATAAAGAACATCTCAGTGATTATATGGATTGGGAACAACAAACCCATGCCGAAGATTGGATCGTCTTTCCTGATAATATTGGAGCATTCTTAACTATAGATGAAACCTCACTTTCTCAAGGTGAATTATATACTATTATTACCAATAAATCGGCACATGGTAGAAAAGGAACAATCGTAGCAATGGTAAAAGGAACGCAAGCTCAGACTGTTATCGATGTCTTGAATAAAATACCACAACACAAACGTAATCAAGTAAAAGAAGTCAGCTTAGATATGGCTGCAAATATGGTTAAAATCATTAGGTCTGCATTCCCTAAAGCAAAACAAGTAACAGATAGATTTCATGTTCAACAACTTGCTTTCGATGCTGTTCAGGAACTAAGAATAAAATATAGATGGGAAGCTATCGATAATGAAAATACGAAAATAAACTCAGCTAAAGAAAATAATAAAAAATATGAACCTGAGGTCCTTAGTAATGATGATACAGTAAAACAACTCTTGGCAAGAAGTCGATATGTTTTATTTAAATCTGAATCAAAATGGACTGCAACGCAGAAAATACGTGCTGCATTATTGTTTGAACGATATCCTTTACTTAAAACAGCTTATGAATTAGCTATGAGACTTAATTATATCTTCGAAAATACAAAAGATAAAGGTATAGCATTTACACGTCTTGCTCAATGGTATGATAAAATCGAACTATCGAAAATAGATTCTTTTGGAACCGTTGCACGATCTATACAAGCTAATTATTTAAGCATACTTAACTTCTTTGACAATAGAAGTACAAATGCTGCTGCGGAGTCTTTCAATGCTAAAATTAAAGCATTTCGTTCAACATTCAGAGGTGTTCGTGATATTAATTTCTTCCTCTTTAGACTTGCTAAAATTTATGCCTAAATCTTCTACTCCCCAACTTTTCGTCTTGACCCTCAATCATTGGTAAAACAGAAGCATTTTTTAATACATCCGTAATTCATTTTTCAACAAAACTATTTCATTTTGCATACTTTCTATTCGATGTAAAAGTTGAATGATGCTTTCAATACCTTCCACATTTATATCTAACTCATAATAAAATCGTACTATTTTTTCCAGAGTCACAATTTGGTTTGATGAAATGAATGGAGCATTATCGATAGTTGTAATCTCGATTAATCCTGCTTGTTGAAGCGAACGAATAAACGAAATTTCAATAGTATGACTTGCACAAAACACAGCAACTGAGAGTAATTTTTCTGTTTTCATCATCGTTACATTTTTGATAATTCGGTAAATAAAGATCTTTGTTTTTCGTTTATTTCTTTGGGAATTGCAACAGTATATGTAACAATCAAATCGCCAAACGAACCTTCATTTTTATAAATGGGAAATCCTTTGCCAGTTAGTTTAATTTTACTACCGTTTTGAGTTCCAGATTTAACATTCAATTTAACTTTACCACTCAATGTTTCAATGGTAATTTCGCCACCCAAAATTGCAGTATATAAATCTATTTCAATGGTTACATGAACAGTATCGCCCAATCGTTTAAATTTTTCGTGATTCGATACTTTAAAGGTGATTATCAAATCGCCATTGGGGCCGCCGTTGGTTCCAAGTCCACCATGACCAACTATCTTTATTGTTTGCCCATTTTCAATCCCTGCCGGAATCGTAATTCTGATTTTTTTATCGTTTACCGTAATTGTTTGTTTATGGGTTGCATAAGCATCAATAAGTTCGAGATGTAATTCTGCATTAAAATCTTCGCCTCGATATTTTGCTTGACGTGCACGTCCACCACCCGCTCCTGCTCCCCCAAACATCGATTCAAAGAAATCGGAGAAATCGCTACCCGACTGTCCACCAAAATTCCGCGATTGACGCGATTGCGAATTTTGTTGCTGTTGTTTTGCTTTTTCAAACTCTTCGGAATGTTTCCAATCGCTTCCGTATTGATCGTATTTCTTGCGTTTTTCAACATCGCTCAATACCTCGTTTGCCTCGTTTATTTGCTGAAAGTTACTATGTGCATCTTTGTCATTCGGATTCAAATCGGGATGATATTTGCGAGCTAATTTGCGGTAAGCTAGTTTTATTTCGGCAGCTGTAGCCGTTTTTTCTATTCCTAGAATTTTATAGTAATCGACATAGGTCATGATTTCGCTTTAAGCTTATTTGATGATAGTTTCCATTTTTTCAAAAGTTCATAAACAGTAAGGCAAATTGCTCCTGCTGAAATTGGCAAAATCCAATCGTAAAGGTGTAATGGTGAAGTGTGGAAATAAAGATTGCAGATTGGAATATATACAATAAGTAAAATGCACGATATTGAAAATGCAAAAGCCCCTAGAAGATATTTATTCGAAAAGAAATATTTTCCTAAAGCATTTCCAACTGTTCGACGTGAAAGCAGGTTGGCAAATTGGCCAAAAATAACAGAAATAAAGGTTATTGTTATTGCCCGTTCGTACTGATGATATGATAGATACGAAATTAAAAAAGCGACATAAGCTAACAGTCCCATAAGCGTTCCAGCAAAGGCAATACTTAGCATAGCATCATTTGTTAATATTTTATCTTTGGGATTACGTGGTGGTTCAACCATCATACTTTTTTCAGCCGGATCGTAGGTAAGCATAATTAATGGTAACATTTCACCAACCAAATCAATCATAAGAATTTGAACAGCCAATATTGCAATTGGAACACCAAAGAAAACACCAACAAATCCAAACAACACACAGGTTAGCTCTGCTACATTGGATGAAAGATTTGTCTTAATGGTTTTTTCAAGATTTTTAAAAATAGTTCGACCTTCTTTTACGGCAAGCACGATGGTTGAGAAGTTATCGTTCAGCAAAATCATATTGGCAGCTTCCTGAGCTACTTTCGAGCCATTTTTACCCATTGCAACACCAATATCGGCACGTTTTAAACTTAAAGTATCATTTACACCATCGCCTGTCACAGCAACTATTTCACCTTGTTTCATAAGCAAATCGACAATGCGAAATTTATCGTCGGGCGAAACTCTCGAGAAAATAACAGCTCTGTTTTTGAAGATTTCTTTCAGTTCTTTATCTGATTTCGACTGTAAATCATCGCCTTTAATTATAATTGGATATTCATCGCCCTCGTTCATTAAGCCAATGTTTTTTGAAATAGCTTTTGCAGTTACTTCATTATCACCAGTAATCATGAACACTTTCATGTGTGCTTTAAAAACCATCTCGATGGCAGCTTTCACTTCCTTATGTGGTGGGTCGAGCATGGTAACGAAGCCGGCAAAGATGACATCTGTTTCGGCATCATCGATGGTATAATCATCCTTTTTTTCGAGTTCCTTATAGGCAATTGCGATGACACGTAAAGCCTGTTCGGAAAAGGTAGCCGACGTTGCAAGAATCTGTTTTTTCTGATCATCATTCAAATCAGAAACAATTCCATTTAAAATCTGTTTTGTTGAAATGGCTAAAACAGATTCTATTGAACCTTTTACAAAAGCAATTTGCTTTTCATTATGTTTTCGAATAATGGTAGCTCGTTTACGAAACGAATCGAAAGCAAATGTTTTTATGGAAGGATATTCTTTTTCAATTTCATCTAAGGTAAATCCCGTTTTCATAGCAAGTGTGGCAAAACATGTTTCGGTAGGATCGCCAATGGAATACCATGATTTATGGTTTTTATCGGGAGCTGCAATTTTCCCATTTGAAGAGAGGAAACCTGAGAGGAAAAATATCTTCATATCGCCCAATGAATCCTTTTTCAAAATGGTGGATTGTTCATCAGTTATATTACCCTTAGGTTCGTAACCTAAACCTTCTACGGTAAATGATTTTCCATTGAAATAACATCCCGTAATAGTCATTTCGTTTTTGGTGATTGTTCCCGTTTTGTCGGATGCAATAACAGTTGCCGAACCTAATGTTTGCGCCGAAGCGATTTTCTTAACGATTGCTTTTCGTTTAGCCAATCGACCAACGGCAAGAGAAAGAGCCATTGATATTTGAGCAGGTAAACCTTCGGGAACCATTGCCGCAGCAACACTTACCGCAAATACCAAAGCTAAAGCTACAGAATCGTGCATAAACATGCGAATTGCAAAAAGTATTGCAGCAATTACTAAGGTTGCATAGGTCAGTTTTTTAGCGACATCTGCTATTTCAACTTGCACGGGTGCATCGGCAGTTTTTATTTTTTCGGAGTTTGAACTTATTTTTCCAATTTCAGTTTCAGACCCAATTGCATATATAATACCAGTTGCATCACCACGAGCAACGGTTGTTCCCATGTATACACAGTTTTTTATTTCGGTAAACGAAAGCGTTTTATCTGTTATAAAAGTATGATCTTTATTGGCAGGTAATGATTCACCAGTAAGTACACATTCGTTTGAAGCAAAATTGTTAGACAGTATTAAACGAATATCAGCAGGTATTCCATCGCCTTCGTTTAATTTCACAATATCGCCAGGAACAAGTTCTTCGACAAGAATTTCGACAACCGCTTCATTACGGATTACACTGCATTTATCAACAACCAAGCTTTTAAGCGAAGCAAGAATATTTTCCGATTTCCATTCTTGATAAAATCCTATTATTGCGTTTGTAAAAACAATTAACAGTATGATAGAAGCATCGCGATATTGAGCCAAATAAAATGAAATTGCAGATGCAACAATCAAAATCAGAATTAGCGGACTCGAGAATTGACTTACTATTATTTTAAAGTAGTTGATTGGATTCGTTGCCTTTAAAATATTGCGTCCATATTTTTGCCTTGCCGATTTAATGGCACTTTCAGAAAGGCCAACCGTACTATTACTATTTAGTTGTTTAACAACCTCATCAATATTTTGTTTGTAAAATTCCATACGTTTATTAATTTCAAGCATAGCGCTATATGAATTGTTTAACTTAAAGAACTACAATTAAAACTGAGATGACAAAAAGATTATTTATAAAGCAATTCTTTAATATTTTGGGGTGTTGCTGGATATACCAATTCATATTCGGGTGACAATATTTGGTCACCCTTTTTATGATAATCCAATATTCGAAGCAGATGTGTAACAAGGGCTATATGAGTTAATTTTTTATCGTTTGCATTAACAACAAACCAAGGTGAATGCTTGAAGTTAGTTCGCAACAACATCTCATCTCTGTAATGAGAATATTCTTTCCAATATTTTTGAGCTTCCTTATCTATTGGACTTATTTTCCATTGTTTCAAAGGATCGGTTTCTCTATTTTTCAACCTATCGTGTTGCTCATCTTTGCTGATGTCGAGATAATATTTAACGATAATAAAGCCCGCATCAACAAGCATCTTTTCAAACATTTCCACGTCGGTAAAAAACGATTTGTATTCTTTTTCGGTACAAAATCCCATTACTTTTTCCACGCCAGCACGATTGTACCAACTTCGATTGAAAAGAACAAATTCGCCCGATACAGGTAAATGCTCGGTATATCGTTGGAAATACCATTCCAACTCTTGCCTGTTCGATGGTTTCCCTAATGCAACAATTCTCGTTTCGCGAGGACTAAGATGTTTGGTGATAGCTTTTATCGTTCCGTCTTTACCGGCAGCATCTCTTCCTTCAATAATCAACAGCAGTTTAATATTTGAACCAATAACCTCCTTTTGCAGTTTTACCAATTCAATATATAGCTCGTGCATTATTTCTTTTTCCACATCAACTTCTTTCGATGTTTTTGCAAGTTTTAATTGCAGTTTAGCTAATTCCATAACCTGGAGTTTCAATCATAAATTGTCCACTATGATGTTTAAAACTTAATACCGGAATTTTAGAATGATTGACTATTTGTTGGGCAAACAATCCTAAGAAAATACCTGTCAATCGTGATTCATGACCAGTATTTATTGCAATAAGATCGCAATGATTTTTTGTGGCATATTTTTTTGTCGTTTCGGCTAAATTATCGCCTGTAACAATGCTTTTAATATAATCTAATTTACTAGCTATAATATTTTTTTCAACAGCATCCATTTTCGTAGTAAACTTACTTTTTTCTTGTTCATCATCAGAATCAAGAAGTCCTAAAAGATGAATTTTAGCTCCAAATAGTTTTGCAATCTGTAAGGTTACATTTACCTTTTCGCGACTGTGCGTTGAATTATCAATTGGAATAAGTATATTTTTAAATTCAATATCTTTACATGGTTTCTGTAAGGTTAAAACTGGAATATCTGAAAATGAGACAACTCGTTGAGCGTTACTTCCAAGAAACAATTCTTTATAGCCAGATATTCCATGTGTTCCCATAATAATAAGATCGATTTTTTCAGATTCTGAAAAGGCAATAATTTCAGAGTAAATTTCGCCTTCACCAATTCGTATATTCGGAATTATATCAAACTCTTTGCTAATGTTTTGCTTCATTTCTTCCATTTTATTTTCAATAATTATGGACAATTCAATATTTGAAGGCAAATACTGAGGCAAATCGCTATAAACAGAAACATAACCAACCATAAATTCCTTTACATGAATCAGATATAACTCTGCTTCAAGCGTTCCAGCTAAAATAATTGCTTCGTTAAGTGCATTTGTCGATATCTCCGAAAAGTCAATCGGAACAAGTATTTTTTTGATTTCGTGCGTTTTCATATAAAGAGTATTAAATTATTTTTTCAACTTATGAAAGGTCAATAATTATGACTTGAAATGTGTTGTACAACTTTGGGAAAAGGTTGTATTATTCACACATTCATTAATGGGAATAGCCCAAAATTATACAACGATAGAAACACGTTCTATAATTCTAAGTTATTTACATATTTATCAAACTTAACCGTTATTGATGATGTTGTAAATCAATATGAAGGCCTAAGGTATGTAATATTGCTTTAGCTTTTTTTGCTATATCATCATTGCCCGATATGGTAATAATATATTTGCCATTTTCAAGATGTTCTTGGTAAACTGTAGCTTTATCTTCATGGATTCCCAGTGAAACTAACATGGTTGTGATTCCTCCACCAATTAACCCGAAATCGAATCCTGCAATTGCACCAACAACAACACCGGCTCCATATAAAAAACCTAAACCGGGAATAGCAATTATGCTCAACCCCGACAATATTCCCAAAACGGGACCTAAGACGACTCCAATTTCAACAGGAACAATTTCTGCATTATTACTACTATTAGCATGTAACCGACCTTCAATGATATCAGCTTTACTAATAAATGAAATATTTTCGACAGGCAACCCTGATTCTTTTAAAGCTTTTAAAGCTGCAATTGCAGCAAGGTGTGTTTCATAAACACCTATAATTGTATTTGACGTTTCCATACTTTCATTATATTATTTATTACTACTATTGTTCCTTAACTTTTTCAGTATTTTCTTTCTCCTTATTTTCTTTTTCCTGACCTATTCCCATTGTTAAAGCGGTCAAACCAGCCATACCACCTAGTTGCATCGTATCGACAACCGAACTTGGTACAATAACAATTGTAGAATTTTCCTTTAATCCTTCATAGAGCATATTCATAGCTCTTAAATGCAATGCAACAGGATTGTTAATATAGGTTTTTGCAGCTTCACCGAATTTCTCGGCGACTTGTTTTTCCGAATCTCCCAAAATGACACGAGCTTGTCTTTCACGTTCCGCTTGTGCTTGCATTGACATTGCATCTTCTAATGCTGGAGGAATCAAAACATCTTTAACCTCTACAGAATTAACTTTAATTCCCCAAGGTTCAGTACGTTCATCAATAATTTTCTGCAACAAATCGCTTATCTTATCTCGGCCTTCAAGCATTTCCGAAAGCATGGTTTTTCCAATAACATCGCGTAATGCTGTTTGCGAAGCCCAACTTATTGCAGTTATATAATCTGCAACTTCGAGAGCAGCTTTTTTAGGGTCAATTACTTTCCAAAATAAAACAGCATCAACATCAACAGGCACGGTATCTTTGGTTAACGTTTTTTCAGCATTAAACGATGTTGTAATAACACGTATGTCAATCCAATATGGAATTTCATCAATTATTGGAATAATAAAGAACAATCCCGGACCTTTAATACTATGAAATTGACCAAGACGCAATACAACTGCTTTGTCCCAAGGATTAGCAATTCTTATAGATGAAGAAATAAGAGAGGCAAGGACAAATGCACCAACAACGATAATTATACTTTCTAATGTAATAATAACTCCATGCAGATTGTAAGCTACCGCTAAACCAACACCAAAGATTAATACAAATATGAAACTGGAAAAAACACTTTTACTTTTCATTATCTACTTTTTACATTATGAATGAATTTTCACAACTATACAAAAATAGTGACCATAATATTGTAAATTATTACAGATTTTTTACGTAAACTTATATTATTCACACATTTAAGAAATCATTTTTTATGTTTTAATAACATACGTTCCAGCAATCAAATCATGCCAAGTACGTTTTTTCGAATCGGTTGTCATATACCAAATTCCGAGAGCCATTGGTAAAATTGAAATAATGATAGTTATACATCGATAAAATGCTTGTAACACATTCAACCTTTTTCCAAACAATCCAATGACCTTTATTTTTACTATCATTTTCCCAATTGTAGCCTGATATACAGACGACTCAAATGCTACATTATAAATCAATAAAATTAAAATGAACATAAAAAATCTGTATGTATTATAATCATTATTGGTAAAGTCGAACTTAAAGAAAAATAATTCAAAGACTAAAAGTGGAATTACAATTATAGTCAAATCAATCATTTTTGCTAGAAACCGTATGCCAAAACCGGCATAACTAACATCTAAATCAGGTGCATTATGTAATCTATTTTTAAATCTTTTCAAGAGTCTCATTCTGTTTGGTTTTATTTGTCCAAGGACATCCCGTTCTTCAATGATATTGGGCATTACATTTTGAAAAGTGTGGTCAATCGTTTTCATTTGGAATCCTTTATTTAGAATCATGAATATATTTTCACAATACTTCAAAAGTAAGCTCTTTGCGATGGGAATAATTACATAAAAAATAAAAGAAGTTACATAATTGATACTAAAACGGATATCCAATAGCCACATTAAAAAACAAATTCTCGTTTCGCCACGAGGAATTTCCTAGGTTTATTTTATCAATCACCCAACGATTATTATCTGCTAACCAAGGTTTTCGTAAAGGTGTTGCTATATCGAAACGTAAGATAAAAAAGGAAACATCGAGCCGTAATCCGAAACCGGCTCCGACAGCAACGTCGTTGATAAATCCAGTAACCGAGAAGGGATTTCCAATATCCGCAGGGTTAGATTGTAACAACCAAACATTTCCGGCATCGGTAAAGAAGGCGCCCTTTAAATATCCGAAAATGGGGAAACGATATTCGACATTCAATTCCAATTTCACATCACCACCCAATTGCAAAATATCTTTTGTGTTTTGTTGATAATTTCCTGGACCAAGTGAATTAAAGCGAAATGCTCGAATACTATTCGGTCCACCACTGAAAAACTGTTTTGTATATGGCAAAATTGATGTATTCCCATAAGACCGTGCAATACCAGCAAACAAGCGCATTGCAAGCTTACTTTTATCTGTGACATTGTAATAAACACGTCCATCTAAACTCAATCGAGCATATTGAGAATAGATTGAACCAAACATTCGAGAGGGATTATTCGACGATATTTTTTCGCCCATCAAAGTTTTCGCTAATGAGAAAGTATTGCCAGCAGTTTCGGATGCTAATTGGAAAAAATATTGTTGCTTTTTCTTTGTCAACCCAAGTTCGTTATAGGTGTACGAGTATGTTATACCAGCTATAAATTGCTCTTCGAAACTCGTTTTAAGAAATGGATTAGATGCTAATAACAGATTGAACGCATCAGTTTTTTTTGCAATCGATGTATAACTTACCATTATTGGATTCAATTCGTGTTCTGTTTTACTATTAGCTTTCCATTTATATCCGTATGCAAATTGGACAGTGCTCAAGTCGTACAAGCTAACCTTTTTTAAATAGTTATACGACAGCAAAAAATGTGTTTTGGGAACAAACAAACTGTTCGTTCTCATTGGAAACGGAGTTAAAAATTGTGGTAAAGTCAATTCAATTTGTGGATTCAACGAGTATGAATACAAAGCTTTATTCTTTCCATTGATCTGTGTTTCATATGATCCTGCTATATTTACTTGTAATAATTCGGCTCCTTTAAATGTATTTCGATTTAACAAACTAATGTTTAATCGAGGTCCTGTATAACTGTTCGATTTCGTTACAATATCTATTTCAGCACGGAACGAGCGTTTGGTCATTGGCGTCATCAAGATCGTTACATCTAAAAATCCTGCTGCGGAAGTATCGCTTTCCGAAATTTTTACACTCACAAATTTAAAATCGCCCATCGTCATCAAACGGTTAAGGGTAATGTTGTGATTTCTTCGCGAATAGAGTTCATCTTTCTTAAAATATACCGATTGTGCAATTACTTTTGGTCTGATTTTCATATCGTTCTCGTTGCCAAGAAAAACGGTATTTTCATATTTTATAGAACTTTTTGTAGTATCCGATCTTATGGAATTTATTGAATAACGCTGGTCGATATAAACGTTGCGAATTCTATAAATGGTCAATGCATTTTTCGGAATGCTATCTTTTAAGCTCAGTTTTAGGGTGACGGTATGATTCAAGTCGGAAGTATCGGCTTTGAACAGTAAATAGTCGGGATTAAAGTAGAAATAACCGATGTCTTTTAGTAGCGAATCAATTCGGTTCCGCTCATTCTTTAATGTTTCAAGATTAAAATCATCGCCATTTTTTAGCAATGAAAGATCTTTTTCTGTAATGAGTTTCTTTTGTAAACTATCGTCAGAAATTGCGTACAAAAGTTCTTTAATTGTATACGGTTTATGAATATGACTAATATATAAAATCTTTGCCGAATGCTTCTTTTCAATGATTTTATATTCGGTAAAACTTTTAAATATTCCATGATTAAAAAGTTGAGCATCGATAATTGAACAGATATTTTGAGGATTGGTTGCACTCAACAAAACAGGAGGTTCCCCACTCTTTTTAAGCCATTTTTTGTATTTCGTTTTAGGCGTTTCTCCAGCAGTCATGTACTTCCATAATTTTGGTCGAATGCCTAAAAAATGTTTATTTGGAATAAGGTGAAGTGCACTTTTCGCAGTCGATTTCGCCATGCGAATTTGCTTCTTGCTCAGTTTTTCGTTTGATTCCAGTTTTATGTCAGCTCCCGTAAATAGTTTCTCGTCTTGTGGCAAATGTTTTGTTCCACTACAAGAAAATAGAAGTAGGCAAAACAACAGCAAAACATTGGTATATACAATTATTCTTTCCATGTGTTTCTAATTTTGTAATTAATAGATATCCAAGTCGTTTCGACTCCGCTCAACGACCAATTAACGGTCACTGAGCGGAGCCGAAGTGACTACCATTGATGTTATAATCTTCTTCGCATAGAGTGCAAGTATTGCTCATGGCTATTTCATGAATTTATAATTATTTGAGATATAAGACCCTTCGACAGGCTCAGGGTGACAACCGAGCTTGCGAGCTTAACGCAGTTACTCGTAGTCCGAATGTCATGCTGAGCTTGTCGAAGCATCTGCACGATATATGCATCTTTGCGTGATGTGCGAGTTTTGCTCATGGCTATTTCTCCTATTATTCTCCTATTTCGAAACATCGTTTCCCTTTTTCTTCGATTTGAAAAACGATTTCCAATTATTAAAATCACGCACAAAGACGAAACCTATACCAGTCTCAACTAATTGACCTTCAATAGCACTTTCATATTGATTGTGCCGAAATCCTTTTAACCGATAGCGACCATTGTTCGTTATTTTATATTCAACCGTAAAATCGCTGGCTATATCACTTGCTGAATTCTGTTTTGCTTTTTCACCTTCCACATCAACTGTTCCGCCAACCTCAACTGTTAGCCGGTCATTAAAAAGTTGTTTCTTCACACCAACATCAACCTGCGAACGGCCAACAGCCTGACCCGATTGATAATCGTTATACGATTCGATGTCGACATTCAATTCCACACCTTTTATAACCTTAGAACTGAGTTGATTTAATTGTGCCGACAACAGATTTCCAACCGTTGAGCGAACAGCACTCGACGTTGCACTCGACTCCGTTTGCAAAGGATTTTCCTGAATAAAACGACCTAATACCAAAAGAGCAAATACCTGCTTGTTTAGTGCCGACGGATCTTCGTTTAACATACTTAGTTTTGCATTTACAGATCCATTTAAAATCCCTTTATCCTCTGGCAATAATTGAATTTCAAAACTGATTTCGGGCTTTAAAAGTGCTCCTCGCAATTTCAATAAAACGATAAATGGATAGCGTTGTTTGTAGGTGTTTTTATCGGCCTCACTCAAATCTGATAATTGATTCACCATCAAATCGATTGGTGATGTTCGAACCGAATATATTGCGTTTATAGACACATCGGCATCCATCGGATCGCCATTCCAGTTTATGGTACTTTGCGGTTGTATGCTGAATTTTCGTTTTATAACCGATTCCAACGAAACAACATAATTTCCTTCATTTACATTATATGCTCCCGTTAAACTCATTTTCCCGCTTCTATCAATCGCAAAACTCAATGCTGCATCGCCTTTCACCACCAATGAATCGGACGAAGTTGGATCCATTAATAAACGTAATGTGGCATCTTTATCTATTTCAATAATTGATGAAATGTCGAATCCGGTTAAGCTCGATTGTTGTTTTTCGGGTTTGCTATCGAGTATTTTATTTCGTTTTGCAGAACTTTCGAATTCTACAACATTTTCGCCACGGTCGTTGGTAAGTTTATTCTCGGGAACTGCAACTGTAATGCTCGAACCTTTTTTCAATTTTATTTTTGCATTTATAACGGGAAGTGACAACGGACCAGTAATAGCAATTTTGCTATCGATAATCATCTTGCCATAAAATTCCTTATTGTCTTTGGCGGTTGAGTTGAATAAAAGGAAATCTTTCGATGAAATTTTCAACGCTAGAACAAAGTCTTTGAAATCTTTCATTTGAACGCTGCCGTCAATTATAGCCGAATGTTGGTTGGCATCTAAAATGGTAAATGCATTGAAATAAATACCATCCTTTTTCAGTTGTACCGTTTCGTGTTTTATATGCAATGGATTGTTTAATGCAGCTGGAGTAATTATGGCATCGTTGAAGGTTACATTACCTGTAATATCGGGTGCTGTAGCCTTTCCTTGCATAAAAAAATCGCCAGTAATAGTTCCCGATGCATCGATAATTGCTCCCATCGAAAATGCCTGAACGGTTTTCATTGAAAGCGATTGAATTGCCGCTTTCATATTCACCGAATTATCGTTTGCTTTTGTAATAAAATAACCATCGGCAGTGAGATTGTTGTCAGCTCCCGAAACTCCAACAGCAATGGTAAATTTTTCTGTTGATGGATTTTCAGCTTTTAACGTTACATTTCCTATGGGTACTTCTCGAACAACTAAATTAGTAATTGTAGCATCGGCAAGTATTCCGTAGCCGTTTTTGCTTTTTTTAAGCAAGATGTTTCCATCAATATTTCCACCGACCAATGCTGTGTCTTTCTCAATAATTCCGGAAATATCGGCAAGATTAAAATGATGAATTGCAATGTTCAAATCATCGTTGAATTTGTCATGAACAGATGAAATGGCAAGCTCTGTTTTGGCTTTATTAAACGAAAGATGATGAATTAAAAAACCTTGTTTCCCAAATTTTAGATAATTATCGGAAGCGATATCCCAACGATAATTCATCAAATAGAAATCTTTTGGATTGAGTTTTAGGATATAAGAATCTGCATCTTTCGTAATTTCGGAAAGAATTACAAGTTTCTTTTTTTGATTCTCGTCTATTGATGAAAGCTTTGCGGTAATTCGTTTATCGGCAATTGTACCTTCCAACAAAACATTGTCGAGTTTTAATTGTGCATTCGAAATTGCAGCACTCGAAATGCTATACGTAATTGCATCAACATCCGATTTTACCGAAATTGCAAGATCATTAATAACCGTTGAACCATATTCGATATTTTTGATCGAAGCTAGTAATTTCATATCGTTTTTTTCGCTCGAAAAACTTCCATTTATTTCTCCCGATTCAAAAGCTTTTAGTTCAGGTAAAAAAACTTCCGACAAAATTGGATGGTTGTGTAATTGTAAATCGAAAGTAAAATTTTGTAACTGTTTTTCTTTTGATTGTTTGGTTACAATGGAATCTAAAATCGGGAAATACGAATTGACAAATTCACCAAGAACTTGTGGAATTTCGGTTGGGAAACTGGTTCCATTATATTGTAAATCTACGATTGAACTTGCTATTAGTAAAGAACTTACATTCGGTTTATTTACAGAACTAAATTGTATAGAATCAAGATCATAGCTTTTGTCTTTATGGGCAATTTTGATATTTGAAATTGTTGCATTTCCATTCAAGTCTTTTGCTGTTGCACCTACAATTTCAGCTTTTGTAACGAATGCAATACGAATATCATCGTTGGTAAAATGAAGTTTTTGCAGATCTGCTCCCTCAAGATTTAACCGAAAGGAATATTTTTGCTTATTGGGGTTTAGGTTTACCATACCATCGAAATCGAGCTTGACATTTTCATCATCGAGCTTTACTTTTCCTTCGAATTCCTGACCAGCAACTGAACCGTCAATGGTAAGATTCTTATAGCTGTACTTATTCAGATAAATGGAGGTTATATCAGCCTTTATATTAGCCATGACAGTCTTTTTATCAAAGCCATGACCATCGGTTTCAGCAACGAGAGATGTAAGCCCAAGCATTGCGGTATCTTTCAATAATCTACCAATATCAAAACGATTAAGCAAAACCTTTGCTCTGAAATTTTCATGTTTGTCAATACTTGCAAAAGCTCTTGCAGAACCAAAACCACTATTCAATGCTAGAGTTGTGGTAAACGATTTTAAGCTTCCATTAAAAGCAATGTGCAACGATAGATTTTCGGGAAGCGCAATACTTTTGGGAACCAAAGTATCGGCAAACATCAGAATATCTTGCTTGCTTGTTTTTATTGCAAGATTTGGAAAATCGAAGATAGCAGATTCAATTGAGGGCAGTCCGACAATTCGACAATCGGTTTGAAGTACGGTTTTGTTCCCAGTTGTTATCAGCAGTTTTTTACCATCAAGATTATTTACAAATCCAGTAACAGTTCCGTTAATTGTTGTGATGGTATTTTCATGTTTAAAGAATGCTAGTTTTCGTAAATCAGGATTGAAATAGAGTATATCGGAATTTTTGATGCTCGCATTTCTCAGAGTTACATTCAAACCCATACGTTGTATAGAATCTTGCAAGATTTGTAACGATGAAAAACCGATGGTAACATCAGCATCAATTGCAGAATTACTTGTTTTTAGCTTTAGCTTTTTTGCTGAAATGGAATGTTTATCCATCTGAAAATCGGTTCTCAAAGAATCTATCGAAAAAGACTTTTTATTAATCGTATTGACCTGAAAATCACTTTTTATCAGATAGAAATCCTGCAAGGATAGTTCTTGTTTTTGTAAATCGACCAATGTTTTTTTTAAACTAAGTTCAGTAAACGCTACGATTGCAGTTTGATGAGCAATTGAATCGTTATATCGCAGATTCACATTTGTAATTCGAACCTTTTGAATTGTTAATTGTGGCAACAATGTTTTTGATGTATCGCTTTGTGATTTTCCTATTTGTCTCAAAACCGAGGTATTCAAACCATCAATTGACAAGTCATCAATTGCAAAGGCCATTTTTTCGAAATCAATATCTTCAATTCTAACGACAAGTTTGTTAAGTAAGACAGTAATATTCATTCCGCCATAATTATCAAAATACTGTAGATGAATATTTTTCAGACTGACATTATCGAGCCCAAAGGTCCATTTCGATTTCGTAACTGGCTTATTTACATCCAATTTTGTTGTGTCGCTAAAAGCAGTAATGAGAAAGTTATAATTGAAAAGCGAATCGGTTTTGCTTGTGTTTAAATGTAAAACAACATTCTCCAAGTCAACAGAACTGATATGAATTTGTTGATTGAATAAATCTTTAAATGCAAGATTAACGGCAACTTTTCCAGCAAAAAGCAAGGTGTCTTTTTTAGTATCTTCCAAATACAGACCTTCGATAACAAGTGATTTGGGGAAAGAAATCGTGATTTTTTGAATTGAAACTTTCGTATGTGTTTTGCCGCTAACAAACGAAGTTGCATACTGAATAATGTTTGATTGAATTACTGAAATTTGAAGTAACACAATAATAATCAAAAGCAAAACCACATAACCGACGAGTATCCAAACTATTATCCTTAACGTTTTTTTTATTATGAAAACAACTGTTTGCATTGGGATATTATTAAGGATAGCAATTATTTCAATAGAAAGATTACTTCTCAGGTTTCACAGCAACTTCCAACAAAATAGTTTCATGAATAAAGCTTAATTCCAAGATTGAAGATTGTTTTAAAAACTCATTCAATTCATTAATCTTTTTCAAATCGATGATCACTTCTCTAGTGTTCGAATTCCATACTAAAGGAAGATGTTCTAGCTTCTTCCTCATTAAAAAATGTATGAATTTTACGACTAGATTTACAATAGAATTCGATTCATATTTAAACACAACCATATCGACAGTAACATCTTGTATTGTTAAAATCAACGAAATAAAGTAAGTAACCTTAATCTTATCCTTCGTAATGTTCTTAATATCAACAGCAATATGGTAATTATTGCTAAGGAAAAGGTGAATATCTTTAAATGGGACTTCTAATTTCATGGTTCTCGTTAATTAATCGGCAACTTTTGTTCCGTCTTCTTTAAATGTAACCTTTAGCTTTTCTGTCCTTTTTTTCAAGTCAACATCATAAACGGTACCTTGTTTCGAAGTCTCTTTTTTTACTATTTCACTCAAAGTCCAACCAGAATAAATTGAATTTATTGTTTCTAGAATCGCTGTGGGAGAATCGGCAATTTTCATTTCCATTTTGGAGTCAATCCAAGCGCCATTTTCGGCAAAATTTGCAGTTAGATTAGTACCATCAAATTTAAATTCTACTTCCCATTCATTATTATCTTCTTTTTCCCAACTTATATTTGTAGCTGTTTGATATTTTTCAATAAAGGTTTTTTGAACTGCAGTTGGTGGTGTGCCTCCAAACAAGTAACTACATACCAATATGACACTTAAAACTAATAATGCTCCCCTTTTCATTTTCTACCTTTTATATTATTTATAACAGTAAAGGTCAGGGTTAAACAGTAAAAAATGTTACATAAATTTCGAATGAAGTTTCATTATTCACACTAATGTATATTAAACTATGCAAGATAATCATGTACAACTTCGCCGATATCAAGGGTAAGATCAGCAACAAAATGTAAGGCAGAAAGCACCTTGAGTACAGGCAAATCAGATAATGGTGCAAGGGCATGTGGATGCAATTCAAGCGAACCCGGTCCATTCCAAGCTCCCTTTAAGGTAACCTGAGTTGTATAATAACGAACCAGTTCGCAAATCCGAATAGAACCATCGACATGGGGAATAATTTTCAGCAAAAAATTTGGTGCCGCAAGTCCGGCCAACACCGCTGTATGGTCTGCTATAATATGCTTGAATACCATCGTAGCGGTGGCAATGCGCACTTTTCCAAAGTCGAGAGTGCCAACTAACGTATCGCAATCGACAGCAAGATGCGGCGAAGCCATTTTTTTAGGAAATCCCCATAATTCACGACCTGCAGCAATGGCTGGATGATTGTCTAAATACATTCCATGAACATAGTTACCTTGAACACCGTTGTAGCTTACTGGAATAATTTGACCTGATTCGGTATAATCGCCAAAGCCCGAAGAATCGGGCATACGAATAAATTCAAATTTCACAATCGGTTCTAGTATTTCCAAAGGTTCCGGAACTACGGCACGCAAAGCATCCATATCGGTACGATAGGTAATAATCATAAATTCGCGATTTACAAAATGATAGGGCCCTCTAGGGAATGCGGGACTAGTCAATGGCATTGCAAATGCCGAAGCCTTTATATCTGAAATTGTCATCTTTGATTTATTATAGTTTACTTTAAACGTCTTAAAACAGAAACACAATTGGTAACAGCCGAACCTCCAACATTGAATGTCACTCCAATTTGTGCCGTTTTATTTAAAAGTTTAGCTCCAATGGGTTCTTCAATGAGTTGTTTGTAAATCATTGCATGCATCGAAACGCCTGTTGCACCAACCGGATGTCCTTTCGCTTTCAATCCACCGGAAAGATTTACAGCACATTGTTCATCGGAACGAGTAAAACGACCAGAAATATAATCATGTCCTGCTTGTCCATCTTTTGATAGTCCAAGAGCTTCGGTACACAGTAGTTGATTGATTGTAAAACAATCGTGAACTTCTGCAATATCTACATTATTGATTGTAATTTTAGCTTCGGTAAATGCACGCTTTACGGCTTCTTTGCCTGCCATTAAATCGTACATATTGGGACGAACGGAAACTGCCAAACGCTCATTTACATGTCCGATTCCTGCAATTTCAACAACTTTTTTGTTTAATTTTAAAGCATCGGCAGTTCTCATAATGACAACTGCTGCAGAACCATCGGTTACAAGCGAACAGTCGTGAAGGCGTAATGGTTCAGCAATAACTGGATTTTTTTCTGCTGGTAATGTCAAAATAGCATCGGCAGTAAAAAGCCCCATTTTATCGGGTGGACTTCCTTTGCCAAATTGTGCCAAAGGATTATCTACTCCATTTTTATATGCCAAAGCCGAAACAGTAGCAAGCATTCGTTCAAATTCAGCATCATTTAGTTTATAGTGATCTTTATAACCCTTTGCATATTCGGCAAATAGAAAAGGGAAACTAATTGATTTAGCACCTTCTTCTGGCCAATAGGAACAGGTAGCAAGAGCATGGGTTACTCCTTTGGTATCGAGCAAATGCATTTTTTCTACCCCAACAACCAACGCTATATTTACTCTACCCGATTCTACAGCATACAAAGCATCGTAAAGTGCCACAGAACCAGAGGCACAGGCCGCTTCACAACGAGTCATCGATTTAAATCGTAATCCCTCTGGATCAATTTCAGTAGCAAAAGCTGCCAAATGTTCCTGATTAGCAAATAATCCGGGAGCAAAACTTCCAAGCCAAATGCCATCGACGTCTTTTCCACTTATCCCTGCATCTAACAGGGCTCCTTTGCCTGCCTCGATTATGAGTTCATAAATTGATTTCAAATCGGTAAATTCACCTGTTTCGTGATTATGACTTACAAACGAACCAAATTTCGAATTGTAAGCACCTATTATACTCGTTGTACTCATTTTATTTCTGCTTTTAGTTGTGTGTTAATAGTTATACTTTGGCAATTGTTTTTCACAATAATATCGGCATCGGTATGTTCCAAAATCCACTCTGGAGTATAAGGCATAAAACATTCTGCCAAATGAAACCGACCACCAAGCACTTCGAAAACGCCAAGATCGGTAACAACAATATTGACTTCTCGAAGGGCTGTGAGTGGCAAGGTACATCGACGTTTGAGTCGTGAAGCTCCCGATGGTTGAAAATGCAAAGTTGCAGCAATAACGACTCGTGCACCGATGGTTAAATCCATTGCTCCACCCATTCCGGGTACCATTTTTCCGGGTACTTTATAGTTGGCGAGATTTCCTTCCTGATCGACTTCCAAAACTCCCAGCACCGAATAATCAACATGACCACCACGGATAATACCGAAACTTGTTGCAGAATCAAAAAAACAACCTCCTTTTCGGATGGTTGCTGGAGAACCACCTGCATCTGTCAAATCACAATCTTCACTTCCCTTAACTGGTACGGGTCCTATTCCCATAATACCATTTTCAGATTGAAGTATGATATTGACATCTTGTGTAATGTAATTCTCTACCATTGTTGGAAGGCCGATACCTAAATTTACCACTTCGCCTGTCTTGAAAATTTGAGCGATACGCATGGCAATAATTTCTTTATTTGCAATATATTCCATAAGTTTTAGTATTGAAGTTGTTCAGCTAATACAAGAAAATCGACAAAGATTGAAGGACTGTGTACATCATTGGGATCGATTTCACCTATCTCAACAATTTCCTCAACCTCAGCAATGACTATAGCTGCAGCGGTAGCCATAAGAGGATTAAAATTTCTGGCTGTTCCGTTATAAACTAAATTGCCAGCTTTATCTGCCTTTTTTGCTTTTATTATCGCCACATCGGCTTTGATGGGAAGTTCTAACAGATATGACTGATGAGCAACCTGAATGATTTGTTTTCCAGTTACGACCTCAGTACCAATTCCTGTGGGAGTTAAAATTCCACCTAGTCCGGCACCACCAGCTCTAATCTGCTCGGCAAGAGTACCTTGTGGCACAAGATCGACCTCTATTTCACCTGCATTCATTTGACGTTGAGTTTCTTGGTTTGCACCAATATGGCTGGCAATTATTTTTTTGAACATTTTATTTTGAACCAAATGTGCCACGCCAGTTACCTTAGCAGTTTTAAAATCGTGGATTGCAGTATCGTTACATATTAATGTTAGGTTTTTTGTGGCGGTTTGCTTTAAAGCTAAGATAATGGTATGCGGTGCTCCACAATCCATGAAACCACCAACCATTAAAGAGTTTCCGTCTTTGATTTTACCGGCTGCATCGTGTGCTGATAGTATTGGTTTAATAATCATATTTACATTTTAAAATCTTTGAATTATTACAATTATACAAAGTTGCGTTTCATTATTCTATTACATGTTATTCAATTATTGAAACAAGTTTCAATATTCACAGATATTCAAAAACATTTTATTGTGTTACTTACTTATCTGTAAAAACGACCTTTTGAAAATTGATTATAAAACTATTTTTATTATCGCAGTTACTTCGACATCGTTCCAAACAAAATTCAACAGACTTTCTGTACAAATTACTTTTGTACTTATGCTAATACAATGTGAATAATGTAACTCTTTTCAAAAGTTGTATAAAACAATCCTGAATTAAGAGCTGCACCTTTGTATTACTGTGGGAATTCACTCACAATTAAATATACTGTTATGATGTATAGTACAAGTTATTGGGGAATGGGCCTTATATGGTGGGTCGTTTGGGTAGTACTCCTTTTTTGGATATTTGCTCTACCTTATAATATCCCAGGTCAGCGCCATAAAAAAGACTCGGCTCTCGACATTTTGCAAAAGCGCTTTGCTTTAGGCGAAATCAACAATGAGGAATATCAAGAGAAGAAAAGAATTCTTGAAAGGATTTAATAAAGTATTCCTACGATTGTAAACGTGGAGGAAACGAAATATTATAGAACCAACTAAAATAAACGATAAATCAATTTATTATGAGCATAAAAAAACAATTTGATGCTAAGAAGCATTTATGTAAAGTAACATTTACATTGGCTAAAGAAATTGCCAATTCTGCTAAGCAAATAAGCTTGACAGGGGATTTTAATAACTGGGATAATGTAAGTATTCCGATGAAGAAAAATAAAGGTGGAGAATTTTCTGCTTCAGTTGATCTTAAACAAGGCCGAGGATATGAGTTTAAATATTTCATTGATGGTAAGGAATGGCTAAATGACCATGACGCTGATATGTTTGTGTCAAATGTATTTCAAGGTGTTAATTCTGTGGTTGTTGTATAAAACATGTATACATAATACACAAACGGAGTACAATGAAAAAACTAATTGTTTTTGATTTAGATGGAACTCTTGCTGAGAGTAAATCGTCAATTGATTTACTCTCAGCAAGTAATAATTAATTATAAATGAAAATATATAGTGTCACATTATTTCTTAAATAGAATTAAAACGAATAAATAATGGATGCACATAATCAAAAATTTAAATTCCGATTAGGACTGTTTATTGTTGGTGGACTGACGCTTTTAGTAATGGCAATATTTATTATTGGACGACAAAAGAACCTCTTTAATCCTGTCTATAATCTTACGACCACTTTTTCGAATGTAAGCGGATTACAAGTAGGAAACAATGTACGTTTTTCGGGAATCAATGTAGGCACCGTCGATGATATTGTTATTATTAATGATACAACGGTAAAAGTCGATTTGGTGATTAATAAAGATGTATGGCAATTTATGAAGACCGATTGCAAGGTAACATTAGGTGCCGAAGGAATAATTGGTGACAAACTTATTATTATTACACAAGGAAGTCCCAATGCACCATTATTAAAAGAAGGTCAAAGCCTTAAGTCTATAGAACCAATTGAAACAAATGCCATTTTCGCAAAATTAGATGCAACAGCAATGAATGCCCAAAATATATCGCATCAACTTTCCGAAGTTTCTTTCGACATTAACAAAGGACATGGAACAATAAGTCGATTAATTCAGGATTCGATCCTTGCCGAAAATGTAAATCAAACCATAGCTAATTTAAATAAATTCTCAAAAGGCCTAATAGGATCGGATGTTTTGATGACAAGTTTAAAGAAAACAGCAGTAAATGCCGAAAATATCTCGCTACAACTTTCCGAAATTGCAAATAAAATTAACCATGGAAATGGAACACTTGGTCGACTCATTCGAGATTCAACCATAGCCGTGAATTTAAATCAAACGATAGTAAACTTAAAAAAAGGTTCGGAAGGATTAACTGGAGCTGATACCATTATGGCAAAGATTAATATCACTGCCAGTAATGCTGCAATTCTCTCTAAACAACTTACCGATATGATGTATACGATTAACAAGGGTAATGGAACAATCGGTCGACTTTTAAGGGATACCATACTTGCAGAAAATCTAAACCAAACCCTGATTAATTTAAAAAAGGGTTCTAAAGGATTGGATGAAAACATGACTGCAGTTAAACACAATTTCTTATTCAGACGTTATTACGAGAAAAAAGCAAAAGAAGCAGCTGCCAAAAAGGAATAATCGGTACTGGTATTAAAAAAGAAAATCGTTCAATTCCATCTGTGAATGATGTAACTCTTTCATAATGTTGTATAAAACAATCCCGAATTAAGAGATGCATCTTTGTATTGTTATGGGAATTCACCCACAATTTAATAAAAAACATGATGTACAATTATAATTATTGGGGAATGGATATAATGTGGTGGTTTGTTTGGATAGTGCTACTCTTTTGGATTTTTGTACTACCATATAATATACCAGGTCAGCGACATAAGAAAGATTCAACTCTAGACATTTTACAGAAGCGCTTTGCTTTAGGCGAAATTACAACAGAAGAATATCAAGAAATGAAAAAAAATCTTGGAAACAATGTATAGATAATTTAATGAATATAACGTTACTGCGTTTGTTTTAACTGGGTAATCTAATACAATGGAAGTACTCATGTTTGGGAGAAAATTTCCACTTCGTATTTCGAGCGGCTTGAATAATGATAAAGGAAATGACACATAGTAACGATAATAGAAAAATGAAATATTATGAAAGAAAATCCTTTAAAAAAATTGGAAGCAATTGGTCAATCTATTTGGCTCGACTACATTCGTCGCGATTTGATAATTAGCGGTGAGCTTAGACATTTAATAGAAAATGATGGATTGAGAGGGATGACCTCGAACCCATCTATTTTCGAGAAGGCGATTGCCGAAAGCAATCTATACGACCAAAATATTCACGAACTTGCCCTTAATAAAAAAAATGCTAAAGAAATTTACGAATCGCTTACTCAGCAAGACGTACAGAATGCTGCTGACGAATTCAGAGCAATATATGACCAAACGAATGGTGAAGATGGATATGTTAGCCTAGAGGTCAATCCTCATTTGGCGCATGATACAACGGGAGCAATTGAGGAAGCTCGTCGATTATGGACGACCCTTGACAGACCAAATATTTTAATAAAAATCCCAGCAACAGACGAAGGTTTGCCGGTAATTAAGCAACTTATTAGTGAAGGAATCAATGTTGATGCAACATTAATCTTTGGATTAGATCGTTATCGACAGGTTATTGAAGCCTATATTGCCGGACTTGAAGAGCGTGCAGATCAAAAGAAATCATTAAATCGAATTGCCTCGGTTGCAAGTTTCTTTTTAAGTCGAATTGATTCGGTAGTTGATCCAATCGAAGAAGAATTCGTTGCATCAACGGGAGAACAAGCACTCTTTGCCTCAAACTTACGTGGACAGGTTGCCATTTCCAGTGCTAAAATTGCGTATAAAATTTATAAAAAGACGTTTGAAGGTGAACCGTTTCTTAAACTGGGCGCATTAGCTCAAAAGTTGGTTTGGGCAAGCACCAGCCCTAAAGATCCCGATTATAGTGATATAAAATATGTAGAAGCACTTATCGGATCCAATACTGTAAACACCTTACCACTCGAAACCCTTGAGGCATATCGTGACCATGGTGATCCATCTCTTCAGTTGGAAGTTAATATAGAAAATGCTACTTGGGTGATGTCCGAATTGTCGGAAGTAGGTATTGATATAAAAAAAATCTCAAAAAAACTCGAAAACAATGGCGTTAAACAATTTATTGACGCTTTCGATAAACTACTGAAAACCATTTCAAAAAAAGCATCTGCATCATTAAAAGAGTGAATAAATGAAAAAAGGTAATCAGATAAACAGGAATCGCAACCCTTTAGTAACGGTAATTCTAATGACAGTATTAGTGCTTTGTTTAGGTGGTTGCGCAAATAATACAATTGTCCCAGAGAGCGAATATTCGACAAAAATTATGGGAAGATGGCAAGGCATGGTTGGCGATTCGAAAGAGAAAATGTCAATCAACGGGAATGGGACATTTAATTGCCAAATATATTCCATGGGATTTATTGCTACAACCCTTTCTCAAAGAAATGTAACCGGGATGGTTTATGGAACATGGGAAATAACAGGTGCAATTATTACACTCACAATCACTGGTGCGAAAAACGAAAAAGTAACAAACGGAATAGCTAAAAGTACTATTGAGTCCTTCAACGTAGATGAACTAGTATTAAAATCTGAAACGGGAGGAACTTCTTCATTTCATCGTGTGCGTGCTTTTTGCTTCAATTCCCAAGGGAAATGAGAATAATTATAAAATATTTTATCATCAATTTCATAAATAAAACAAATGGGCAAATCAATTCCAGTATCAACATTATTTTTAGACATCGGTGGAGTCTTGCTCAGCAATGGTTGGGGACATGAGTCGCGTAAAGCAGCGGCTGATTTTTTCACGTTAAATTATGATGAAATGCAAGATCGACATAAACTCATCATGGTTACTTATGAAGAGGGAAAGCTTTCCTTAAACGAATACCTCAATTGGATAATTTTTTACCAAAAACGCTCATTTACACTCGACCAATTTCGGGAGTTTATGTTTGTTCAAACAACTCCAAACATTGAGATTATTGAGTTAATAAAACAGTTGAAGGAAAAGTATCAGCTAAAAATTGCCGTTGTTAATAACGAAGCTCGTGAATTAAATGAATACAGGATAAAGAAATTTAAACTGAACCAATTCGTCGACTTTTTTATATCCTCATGCTTTGTTCATTTTCGAAAGCCCGATGCCGATATATTCAAGATAGCGCTTGATATAGCACAGGTTCCAGCCGAACAGGTGCTATATATTGAAGATATACCGATGTTTGTTGAAGTTGCTAGAGATTTAGGGATTCGGGGAATCCGGCATACTGATTACAAATCAACACTTTCGGAACTCAGATCGCTTGGATTAACAATTTAGAAGTTTGATAACCTTCATACGATTATGATAAAGAAAATTATTATAACACTTGTTGTTCTTTTCATTGCCATCATTGCTTTGTTTTTTATATGGCTTTCTTGGAACTATGTTCGTGATAAAGATCCAAACAAAACATATGTAATGCCGCAACTGGAGTTGTCACAGGTAGAAATAACGTCACTGACTTCCCAGAAAACGGAAGTGATTGTGAAATTGGATATTAAAAATCAACTTCCACGATCATTCACCATAGACAGTTTTCAATACAAGATTTTCATTAATGATATTGAAATATTGAAAAAACACTACAAAAAATCAGTGTTATTGAGAAGAAATACCAATAGTCAGGTTACGCTTCCAATGACTATTTTCAACGATTCAATTTCTTCAGTCATAAAAACAAATAAGCAAGAGAATAACGATTCTGTTGAAATTCATTTTCAGGGATCTTTTTTTACTCCTTTTATTTTAAAAAAGCATTTTACTGTTGATATTAAAAGAGAAATTCCGAGGTTTTATATTCCGGAAGTAAATGCAGAGCACTTCGAAATAGATTCCATTAATTTCTCAAGAGCAGCCGTTACGTTGCTCGTTTCGATAAAGAATAAAAATGCTTTTACTTACAAAGTCCACAACATTGCTTATAAGCTTTCCATTGAAGACAATAAATGGATTAAAGGAATAATTCCAGGTATTGCAGTTATTCAAGCTAAAACAGTTAGCAACCTCGCAATTCCAATAACAATTTCAGTTAAAGAAGTGAGCAAAACACTTTGGGATTTGCTTACAAAAGGTAAAAATGTGCGTTACAAACTCCATCTAAATTTCAAAATAGAATCCGATAATTCTATGATTGATAAGAGTAACGTAATTCTTGAACGTGAAGGTTCGGTAAAATCATTACTAAAAGTTTTAAAAAAATAAAGCAATAATTGAGGTGTATCAATGAAAGATAAGTTATCCATAAAACCGGAAAATATGAATGTTCTGACGATTAATAGTGGTTCGTCGAGCATCAAATTTGCGCTGTATGGCATTGATGGACCATTGAAAAGAATTCTGTATGGAAAGCTTGATCGTATTGGCATAAAAGGAACTTATCTGGAATTCAACAACCTAAAAAAAAAACAGAAGGGCAATCTCAGAATCGAACTGACTGATTTCAAATCGTTGGCAAATTTTCTGATAGACTGGTTGGAAAAGCAGGTTGATTTTTCTTTAATTACAGGTATAGGACATCGTGTTGTTCATGGGATGCAACATTCCGAACCAGAGTTGATAACTCCAGACTTACTGAAAGAACTTTCCCACATAACATCCTATGATCTTGATCATTTGCCTGCGGAAATTGAATTAGTAAAGGCTTTTCGTCAACATCATTCAAATATTCCACAAATAGCTTGTTTTGATACGGCATTTCACCAAACCATGCCACGCAGGGCAAAGTTGCTCCCGATTCCACGTCGATTCGATGCAAAAGGAATTCAGCGATATGATTTTCATGGCTTGTCATACTCTTATTTAATGGAAGAACTAACTCGTATTGCCGGATATGATGCAACTCAAGGCCGTATCATTTTGGCACACTTGGGAAGCGGAGCAAGTATGGCTGCTGTTTATAATGGCAAAAGTATTGATACAAGCATGGGCTTTACTCCTGCCGGTGGACTCATCATGGGTACTCGACCTGGTGATTTAGATCCAGGCGTTGCATGGTACATAATGAAATCAGAAAAAGTATCACCTAAACAGTTCAATACACTTATCAATCATGAATGCGGTTTGCTTGGCGTTTCTGAAACTAGTTCGGATATGCAAGACTTGCTCGAAAGTCAAAAAAACGATATCAGAGCCGCTGAAACCGTTGAACTCTTTTGCTATCAGGCAAAAAAATGGATTGGTGCCTTTTCCGCAGCATTAGGTGGATTGGACACCTTGATATTTAGCGGTGGAATGGGTGAAAATGCACCAGAAATCCGCTCTCGTATTTGCGAAGGATTGGAATTTCTTGGAATTAATATAGACGAAAAACAAAATAAAACTAATGCTCCAGTTATTTCAACAAACAAAGGAAGAATCACTGTTCGTGTCATTCATACTGATGAAGAATGGATGATAGCCAAAACGGTGAACCAAATGATTAACAACATAAAAGATAACACTTAAAGAATATACGATGAAAACAAAAGAAGCAGATAAGGTTGCAATTGTTGCCAAGACAAAAAAAATGGAAACCCAAAAAAATTGGCATGAGAAACATCGCGCATCATTAAATTTTGGTGGTCGTGTCGCTGATGCGGTAGCAAATGGTATGGGTTCATGGAAATTCATAATACTACAAACAGCGTTAGTTATTATTTGGATGGGGATAAACCTTGTCGGATTTATGTATCATTGGGATGTGTATCCTTTCATATTACTTAATCTCCTTTTCTCAACACAGGCAGCTTATGCAGCACCAATAATTATGATGGCTCAAAACCGGCAAAACGAACGCGACAGGATGCATGCTGAACAAGATTATAGAACGAATAAAGATGCAAAACAAGAGATAGAAGCTTTGTCAATAACGTTAAAGTCAATTGAAGAGGATAAATTAGATAAAATCATTGAATTGCTTCTGGAACAAAAAGACAAGCTTTTATAAAAAATAATTTTATAAATACTTATTAATCAACAGTTTTACACCCATAGAAACTCTTTAAAGGAATGATTATGATACCCAACATGAGCAATATAACAACCGAAAATACAATGAGTCAAATACCACTATATCCCCTGCGGTTCGAACCAATTTACCAGTATAAGATATGGGGAGGGCGACGATTAGCAAATCTGCTTACAACACCCTTACCAGACAACGAGCCAATTGGTGAAGCCTGGTTGTTGAGCGACCGTGCAGATCATGCAAGCTATGTTGCCAATGGTCCACTCAAGGGACAAACCATTAGCCAATTGATGAAGCATTGGCAAGTCCCGTTGATGGGTAAACTTGCTGGACACTTTTGTCGGTTCCCTTTACTGATGAAATTCCTTGATGCACAAGAAATGCTCTCAGTGCAGGTACATCCATCAGATCAGCAAACGGACTATATCCCTGTTGGAGAACATGGTAAAACCGAGGCATGGGTGGTATTGGAAGCAGGATACAAAAGTCGCATCTATGCAGGTCTAAAGCTAGGTGCCACAGCCGACAATTTACGTCAGGCAATTATGCACGATGATGTGGTAGACCAACTCTCTTATTTTACGCCGAATCCTGGCGATGCCATTTTCCTTCCTGCTGGAACAGTTCACACCTTGGGAGGCGACATCGTGGTATTTGAAGTTCAACAAAATAGTGATATAACGTTTCGATTGTACGATTGGAATCATGTGGATGCCAAAACAGGCAAAGCTCGAACACTTCAAGTGGATCAAGCGCTTGCCTGTATCGATTTTGCAAAGGGTGCAACAAAACCAATTGTGCCTGTGATAGAGATGAAAACGCCAGTACAACGTGAACAAATTTTTCAATGTGAATATTTCAACCTATGGCGATTACGAGGTCGATCGCCTTTTACCGTTGGAAAAATTGATGCACCAAGAGTACTGGTATGTCTCGAAGGCAAAGGAGAGATTGAACATAAGGATGTTGTTTATGCCATCGGGAAAGGTGATATATTTCTTTTGCCTGCTTCTGTTGGAGTCTGTCCTTTTTATCCGGGTAGCGCAGTAACCTTGTTGGAAATTGCGATACCCTATGTAATTATTTAATACTGGAAATAGAATGAAACGACTTATAGTTTTTGACTTAGACGGAACACTTGCAGAAAGTAAATCGTCTCTTGATGCTGAAATGGCAACGCTGCTTCATAAGCTTTTGGATATCATAAAAGTGGCTGTAATTTCAGGAGGCGATTGGCCACAGTTTGATAAGCAAGTGTTATCTAATTTGCCACATGACGAATGTTTAGAAAATCTATCTCTGCTTCCAACCTGTGGAACTAAATTCTACAAATACGATGCTGGAGATTGGGAAAAGATATATTCAGAAGATTTTACCGATGTCGAAAAGAAAAAAATTATCGCTTCACTAACAAAAGCATTAGATGATACTGGTTTTAAAGAAAAAAAGCTATGGGGGGAAATAATTGAGGACCGTGGAAGCCAGATTACCTATTCTGCATTAGGCCAACATGCACCATTAGAAGAAAAGAAAAAATGGGATGCCGATTTCGCGAAACGTAAGAAAATCAAAGCTATTCTCGATAAGCTTATTCCTGAATTTTCTGTGCGACTGGGTGGCACAACTTCGGTTGATATTACCAAACCCGGCATTGATAAAGCCTATGGAATTAAAAAACTGCAAGAAAATCTGGGCATTGCTATCGACGATATGATTTTTATCGGCGATGCCATTTTCCCTGGTGGAAACGATTATCCTGCTAAAGAAGCAGGCGTTTTATCGATAAAGGTGCGTGATCCGAATGAATCGAAACGGGTGATTGAAGCAATAATAGCTTGTTTGAGTGGTGTTTACGAAACCAGTTTAAAGCAAGACGTAAAATAACAGAGTGCTTTACTATTACATAGTTACGTCTATTTTCCATAATTGGGAAAATAGTAATATTCTCAAATATGGGAATAATATAACTCTTTTCAAAAGTTATATAAAACGATTCTTCCTAAAGTTGCAGACCTTTCTTCTTTATAATAAATCAATTATCATGATAAAAATAATGAATGATTTACCTGAAAATGTTGTTGGCATTTCAGCGGAAGGAAAAATAACTGGAACAGATTACGAAACGGTTTTAATTCCTGCTTTGGAAGAAAAATTGAAAGCCAATAAAAAAATCAGAGTGCTCTATCAGCTTGGGAACAATTTTACAGGATTTGATATGAGTGCTATGTTCGATGATGCTAAGATTGGATTGAAACATCTTTCAGCATGGGATCGAATTGCTTTAGTCTCTGATCATGAAATGATAAATTCTGTTGCAAAATTCTTTGGTCATCTGATGACTTGTGAGTTACGGATTTTTAAAAATGATGAATTAGAAACAGCAAAAAAATGGCTTTTAGATAAATAAGGAAGCTGATTCAATATTTAGATTTTTAAAATGGGAAAAGTTCAAAAACATAGCAACAATCCGGGTAATTCGGGTAAAATTATTTCAGTCCGAGGTAGTGTTGTTGATGTTTTGTTCGAAAAGAATATACCTCCCATTTACACCTTGCTTCACACAGGTAAGGATAACGAAATAGCAATCGAAGTTTTAACACAACTCGATTCTAACCGCATAAGGGGTATAGCATTAACACCAACCCAAGGTTTAGCAAGAGGTATGATGGTAGAAACCAATGGAGACCAAATTACAGTTCCCGTTGGAAAAGACATTATGGGCCGAATGTTCGATGTTTTTGGAAATACCATTGACTATGATAAACCATTATCAACAAAAATGGAAAGACGTAATATACATCAAATACCACCGCCATTAGTAAAACGTTCGACGAAATCGGAGGTTTTTGTAACTGGTATTAAGGCAATTGATGTGCTAATACCTTTGGAACGTGGCGGAAAAGCAGGTTTGTTTGGAGGAGCTGGTGTAGGTAAAACAGTTTTACTTACCGAGATGATTCACAATATGGTTGGACACAACAATGGTGTAAGCATGTTTTGTGGAATTGGTGAACGTTGTCGCGAAGGACATGAATTGTATCATGATATGAAAGAAGCGGGCGTTCTCGAAAATATGGTAATGTTATTTGGTCAAATGAACGAACCACCTGGAGCTCGTTTTCGTGTTGGTCATGCAGCCTTAACTATGGCCGAATACTTTCGTGATGATGAACATCGTGATGTATTGTTACTTATCGATAATATTTTCCGTTTTATTCAGGCTGGTATGGAAGTATCGGGTTTAATGGGGCAAATGCCTTCTCGTTTGGGTTATCAACCAACTTTGGGAACAGAATTGTCCAAATTAGAGGAACGAATTGCCAATACCGATGCAGGATCAATTACTTCGATACAGGCTGTTTATGTTCCAGCCGATGATTTAACCGATCCTGCAGCTGTGCATACGTTTTCGCATCTTTCAGCATCTATTGTACTTTCACGAAAAAAAGCGAGCGAAGGACTGTATCCGGCCATTGATTTGTTACAATCGAATTCAAAAATGGCAACACCTGGAATTATTGGCGAAAGGCATTATAAACTAGCACAGGAAATACGGCAAACACTCTCACAATACGAAGAACTAAAAGATATTATAGCAATGCTAGGGTTGGAACAATTATCGGTCGACGACCGCAATGTTGTGAATCGTGCCAGGCGTTTAGAACGTTTTCTGACCCAACCATTTTTCACCACTGAACAATTCAGTGGCATGAAGGGGAAAGAAGTTAGTTTGGAAGATGCCCTTAACGGCTGCGAACGCATACTTACTGACGAATTTAAGGATTATCCAGAAAGTGCTTTTTATATGATTGGAACAATAGATGAAGCAAAGAAAAAAGGAGATAGCAAAGAAAAAACGGACAAATCAAATACGACATCAAAAGATAAGTCAGGAAAAATTCCCGAAAAGCAAACAATAGAAAAATAGAAAAGCCATGGACTTAAAAATACTTTTGCCTTACCGCATTTTCGCTGAAATAAAAAATATCAGCAGCATAGTTGCCGAAACAAGCGAAGGTTCTTTTGGATTATTGCCACAACGACTCGATTGTGTTGCTGCAATTGTTCCAAGTATTTTCTCTTACGAAACCGAATCGAGCAGTAAACATTACTTAGCTGTTGACGAAGGTATTTTAATAAAAGCTGGAAATCAGGTAATGCTATCGGTGCGAAATGCTTTTGGAGGAACAGACCTTGGGAAACTACATGAATCGATCGAAAATGAATATAAGAATTTGGACGAAATTGAAAAAGACATTCGTTCTTCAATGGCAAAGATGGAAAGCGGATTTTTAAATACTATAAAGAAATTTCAAAAAGAATAATGATGCAAAATACTGATAATATCACAATGATTTATATTTCACTTTGGTGTAATACGAAATTGTCATGAATGGAAAGTCTCACACAAGTAAACAGATGCTTCGACAAGCTCAGCATGACAGACAAGCTACTATTAATTCTTCGAATTTATAAGCTCGATTGTCACCCTGAGCTTGTCGAAGGATCTTGAATAATAATTTAAAAAGCATAAAGATGATAACTACTGATTTTAGCAAAAAAGTAGAAGAAAAAGCCAAACGCAAATTGAAAGCTCTGCTGAACGATAAAAAAAGTGTTTGGTTTGGTTTAGGCATGATGGGAATCGTTGGTTGGACTATTGTAGTTCCTACATTATTGGGTGCAGCATTAGGCGTATGGTTGGACAAAAAGTACCCCGAAACATTTTCATGGACATTAACTGGTTTGATATTAGGATTAATTGCTGGTTGCCTTATTGCATGGCGCTGGGTAAACAAAGAACATAAAGAAATAAATGAAAGTAATGACGATGAATGAGATTTCATATATGATTTTTTCTTGCGTAGTAGGTTTGTTACTAGGAATGGTTTTCTTTGGTGGACTATGGTTTACCGTTAAAAAAGCTGTTACTGCAAAAATACCGGCACTATGGTTTTTTATCAGTTTCTTTTTACGCATAAGTATTGTATTATTAGTTTTTTACTACATCTCTCGAGGAGGTTGGCAAAGTCTAATTGTTTGTGCAATTGGCTTTTTTATTGCTCGTTTCGTTGTTACATATTTCACAAAAGTAATTGACAAAAAGCAAATAGAAGAGGAGGTTTATCATGAAGCTTAGTCCCGACGAAACTATTTTTTTTCAATATGGATTTATTACCATAAACCTCACCATTGTTACGACATGGGCAATTATAATTCTTTTGGTAATTGCTTCAGCTTTTATTACCCGAAAACTCAAAACTGGCATCCATATTTCACGTTGGCAATGTATTCTTGAAATGCTGGTAATGGGCATAAACAATCAGATAGAAGATATAGGCTTGAAAAATCCCAAATATTATATTGGTTTCATCGGCTCTCTGTTCCTGTTTATTGTTGTTTCGAATATTCTAATCGTATTACCTTGGTATGAGCCACCAACGGGTTCGCTCTCCACAACAACAGCACTTGCTATTAGTGTGTTTTTAGCTGTACCCTATTTTGGTATTGCAAAAACAGGGATAATGGGTTACTTGAAAACATACGTAAAACCAACGTTTATTATGTTGCCATTTAATCTTATTAGTGAAATGACTCGAACATTGGCTTTAGCGGTGAGATTGTTTGGCAACATGATGAGTGGCGGATTAATTGTGGCTATTTTATTAAGCATAACACCTTTTATATTCCCAATTGTAATGAAAACACTTGGCCTGCTTACAGGTATGGTACAAGCATACATATTTAGCATATTGGCAACAGTTTACATTGCCGCCGCAGTGCAGGATGGAAAATCATTGGATAAGAAAAAAATGGCAACTAAAAAGGAGTAACATGAAATCAGCAGATAACAAATCAGAACATTTCTTCCACAGATCAAAGTATTATTTAGTTTTAATAGTAATCATTATCAGTGTCTTACTATGGAATTATTGGAAAATATATTTTCTTGAAAGAAAAATGGAGAAAGAAAAAATTGGGATTATTACCAGTTATGAAATGAGGCTTGATAGTTTGAATGCAGTCCAAATGCAATTAACGGCAAAAACTTTTTCATGGGCTATACGAAGTGAATTACTAAGGGGAAATAAAGATCAAATTAATCAGTATTTCAATGAGTTTATTAAAACAAACGGCATTGTAAAACTGCAACTTATTACCACTGAAAATTCTAGAGTTGAAATTTCAACTGATAAAAAAGATGAAGGGACACAAAATGTCGATTACATCAACATAAAAGATCAGAAAGTAATTTCGGGTTTACCACAATTGAGAATAGCAACCCCCATTTCGAATATGAACAAACAAATAGCTGTGTTTATACTTGAGGCAAATAAATGAAACAATAATTAATAAGGAGAATAAAAAATGGACAATGTATCAATAATTGCAGTAGCGTCAATCGTTACTGCAGGGTTCGCAACCGGAATCGGATGTATGTTCCCCGCGCTAAGCGAAGGAAAAGCTGTCGCAACAGCATTAGGTTCTATTGCACAGCAGCCAGATGCTGCACCAACAATTACGAGAACATTGTTTGTGGGTTTGGCTATGATTGAGTCAACAGCAATATACTGTTTTGTGGTTTCGATGATTCTCATCTTCGCCAATCCTTTTTGGAATTTTATTATTAAATAATAAAACGAAAGAAAATGCAAATCAATTGGTTCACCGTAATAGCCCAGATAGTTAACTTCATCGTATTGGTGTGGTTACTTAAGCTGTTCCTTTATAAGCCCGTGCTTACAGCTATTGACGAACGCGAAAAAAAAATAGCAGGGCAAATAAAAGACGCCGAAGCAAAAGATGCTATGGCAAAAAAAGAACAGGCTGAATTCAGTAAAAAAAATGAGTCATTCGATAAAGAAAAGAAGAAGCTTATGGATAAAGCTATTGCCGAAACCAATGAAGAAAAGCAAAAACTCCTTGAAGCAGCAAGAAATGAAGCAACTGAGTTACGCTCTAAACTCGACAAATCTTTGAAAGAGATGCAAGAAAACTTGAAACACGATATTGCACAAAAGACACAACATGAAGTTTTTGCCATAGCTCGAAAAACACTTGCCGACCTTGCTACGGAAAGTTTAGAAGAACAATCGGTAACCATCTTTATCAAGCGTTTATATGATTTGAAAAAAGAAGATAAGAAGAAATTCATAGATGCTTTCAAATCGGGTTCAAATGTTATTCTTGTGCAAACTGCCTTTGACTTACCCAAAAAGCAACAAACAGAAATTAAAAATGCGGTGAATGAAATACTTGCTACCGAAACGCAATTCCATTGTAAAACTGCAGCCGAAATTATCAGTGGTATTGAACTTATCGCAAACGGATATAAAATATCATGGAACATTTCGGAATACCTCAATTCACTTCAAAAAGATATTTCAGAAACACTAAATCAAAATCTATGAAAAACGAGACAAGAAAAATACCAAAGGAAGTACCGTTAATAAAAGTGCCGGTAGAACATCCATTTTCTGCACCCGAAAAAAGACTAAAGGAAGAGCCGAAAGAGTCTCCTATAACTGTACCTGAAATTGACCCAATTGAAGTGCCGAGAACAGAATTAAATATGTAATTCTAAAACAAAAATATAACGACATTTAATTTTCATCTTTCAATGTAACATCATGTCAATAACCCAATTTACTAAAACGATAAACAGTACTTTCGAGAATCTGGAAAAGGTTAGAGAAAATTATACCTTTTCTTTTGTACCACGCGAAATCGGAACCGTTATCAGTGTATCGGCAGGAATCGTTAAGATTTCTGGTTTGCCGGGTGTTGGATTCGAAGAATTATTGAAATTTCCGAACGGTTTATTTGGCATTGCCTACAATATTGATGAACACGAAATTGGTGCAATATTATTGGGCGAAGATTCGCTTTTAAATGCTGGTGACGAGGTAGAACGAACAGGACGTGTAATGGATATTCCGGTGGATAATGCGTTAATTGGCAGAGTTATAAATCCATTGGGCGAACCCATGGATGGCAAAAATGCCATAACCTTTAAGCAACGCCTGCCTATCGAACGTCCAGCACATGCAATTATGGATCGTGCTACTGTTTCGGTTCCTATGCAAACAGGTTTAAAAGTAATTGATGCACTAATACCAATAGGTCGTGGACAACGAGAGTTGATTTTAGGCGACCGACAAACGGGCAAAACAGCCATTGCTATTGATGCTATTCTTAATCAACGAGATAAAAATGTTATTTGTATTTATTGTGCCATTGGGCAACGAGCATCGTCGATTGCGAAAGTAATTGCAAACCTCGAAGAAAAAGGAGCAATGGAATATACCGTTGTGGTTGCAACCGAAGGAAACAATGCACCAGGGTTAAAATATATTGCACCATATGCTGCCACTAGTATTGCTGAATATTTTATGGAACAAGGTCGCGACGTTCTCATTGTGTATGACGACCTTACAAATCACGCTCGTGCGTACCGCGAACTTTCTCTTTTGTTAAGAAGACCACCCGGACGAGAAGCATTTCCTGGTGATATTTTTTATATTCACTCAAGATTATTGGAACGAGCCACACATCTTAACGAAAAACTCAAAGGTGGCTCGCTTACAGCTTTGCCAATAATTGAGACTGAAGCTCAAAATATTTCTGCCTATATTCCTACAAACCTTATATCTATTACCGATGGACAAATTTATCTATCGCCCAAACTGTTTGAATTAGGAATTTTACCTGCAGTTGATGTTGGTAAATCGGTTTCGCGTGTTGGTAGCAAAGCCCAATTACCAGCCTATCGTTCTATAACAGGCAATCTCAAACTTGCCTATGCACAATTTGAAGAATTGGAAACATTTTCACGTTTCGGAACTCGTATGGATCCAGATACTCGCAAAATCATAGAACATGGGAAACGAATACGCATTTGTTTCAAGCAACAGGAACTTCAGCCCATGTCGGTACCAGAACAAATAGTGGTTTTGCTTGCATTAACAGCCGAACTTTTCGATACTGTACCCATTATCAAAATGCAGGAAGCAGAACTAGCATTGCGGAAAATAAACGCTGAACTTCCAGCTGATATCGGGAAACGCTTATTCTCTGATAAAGAGTTAGACGATTCCGATCGCGAAGCAATTTTAAAAATAGCTAAAAACACTGTTATGCCTTTTCAGGAAAAACCTGAAGATGACCAAAATGATAAATAATGGATACACTTGAAAGCTTACGCAGAAAATTGAGCGGAGCCGAAGATCTAAAATCGGTGGTTCGAACTATGAAAGCAGTTGCAGCTTCTAATATTGGTCAATACGAAACGGCTGTAAGTTCTCTTGTAGATTATTATCGCACAGTTTCTTTGGGCATTATCGCCTACTTTAAACAAGAAAAAATCAATTCCTTAATCAAAAATAATGAACCTAAAGCGAACAACGAGAACGTAATTTGTGCAATTGTTTTTGGTTCAGATCAAGGATTGGTGGGGCAATTTAACGATTCGCTTACCGAATTTGTATCTCAATCATTGCAAGGCTTATCAGGCAGAAAAGAAATATGGGCAGTTGGCGAACGTGTTCAATTATTGCTCTCGGATATTGGATATAATACCTCAAAACTATTCAACGTTCCTAGCTCTGTACACGCAATTACAGCTCTAATACAACAAATATTAGCTCAAAGCGAAGAGCTTTTTAATGATGACATAAAAAATGAGGTTTATGTTTTTCATAATCAACCACTGTCAGCCGCCGATTATAAACCTACGATTCAGCGTTTATTTCCTTTAGATGAAACATGGAGACAATCTCTTACCGTACTTTCTTGGCCAACAAAGCTAATTCCTCAGGTTATCGGAGCTGAAAAGCCAACTTTATTGGCATTAATTCATGCCTATCTTTTTACATCACTTTATAAAGCATGTGCTGAATCTCTGGCTAGCGAAAACGCAAGCCGTTTAGCCGCTATGCAACGTGCCGAAAAAAACATTGACGAATTGTTGGATGAACTCAGTCATCAATTTCATAGTTTACGCCAAAGCTCCATTGACGAAGAATTGTTTGATGTCGTTTCGGGTTTTGAAGTTATGAAAGATGATTAAACAGCAATAGAACGTTATTTTAAAATACCATTATTGCAAAGTAGTACGGACTTTTAGCCATAAGTCTTTCAGGAAATTCCCACAAAAAGCTAAAATTGTGATACTTAATTCACTCGATTCTACTTTTGTATTTCAAAGCACACAACTTTTTGACCTTTTCTCGATTAATGCTTACACATTACATCTCCTTTATTCTAATATATTTCTCTAATTCAATTATATCTATGTTTTTCAGTAAGCCCTACTTACATGGATATTCCTTTCATAATAAGTTCAATATTTAATAAAGTATTGTTTCCATTGAAGCATTATATTCTCCTAGTCGTGCTGCCTGATTACATTTAGCTCGATGATACAGAATTTGCTGTGCAAGTAATACATTTTCGTTCTTTCCTTTCCACATTTCCAAAGCTGGCTGTTGAATAGCTCGGGCAAACGAAAACGATAACTCCCATGGTAATCGCGACTTGAAACGAATATTCATTTCATTCAAACGTGTGGTTGCTAACTCTGCCGATTGACCACCCGACAAAAAAGCTATACCCGGAACAGCTGCTGGAACAACTTTTAAAAGACATTCAACTGTGGCATCAGCAATTTCATCATTCGTTTCTTGGCTTGAACAACTCAAACCTGGAAGTATCATATTTGGTTTTAGAATCATGCCTTCGAGTTTCACATCCTGAAGATACAGTTGTTCGAAAACCGTATGTAAAACCTCCTCGGTAACCTTGCTACAGCGATTCATAAAATGATCGCCAGCCATTAGCACTTCTGGCTCAACAATTGGAACGAGTCCAACATCTTGACAAATAGAGGCATAACGTGCTAAAGAATGTGCATTTGCCTCAATGCAAGCTCTACTTGGAATGCCATTTCCCAAAGTTATGACAGCACGCCATTTGGCAAAACGTGCACCCATTTTATGATATTCTGTAAGTCGTTCGTGCAATCCGTCCAAACCTTCGGTACTTTTTTCGCCAAGATGACCAGCCATATCTTTAGCACCGACATCCACTTTTATTCCTAGAATTATTCCAGCATCGATGATGATTTTTGTGAATGGAGTTCCATCTCTTTTTTGTTGACGGATAGTCTCGTCATAAAGAATCAAACCGCTAATGCTATCAGAAAGATTTGGTGTAGTCACAATCATTTCGCGATAAGCACGTCGGATTTCCTCGTTTTGAGGAATACCCAATGCAGCAAATCGTTTATTACAAGTTGAACTACTTTCATCAATTGCCAAAATGCCTTTATTATCCGCAACCAACATGTTTGCGGTTTTTATAAGTTCTTGCAAATTCATAAATTATAAAATTATAGTTCAATTACGCTTGTTTCCATTTCCAATTCAGAATTTCGGGCATATCGGTGCCGTAGGTTGTAATATAAGCTTTGTGCTCAACGAGTTTATCTTTCATCAATTGAATAAGTTTTGTTCCTGTTCCATCGGAATTGGGAAGTCGATATACGGCATCGATTACAAGATGGAATCGATCGAGATCGTTCATAACCGTCATGTCGAAATAAGTTGTAATTGTCCCTTCTTCTTTATAGCCACGAACATGCATATTCTCGTGATTTGAACGTCGGTAGGTTAAACGATGAATAAGCCAAGGATAACCATGAAAGGCAAACACAATTGGTTTATCAACGGTAAATAATGCATCGAAAGCATCTTCAGTCAAACCATGTGGATGCTCCGAAGACGGTTCCAATTTCATTAAATCGACTACATTTATCACACGAATTTTCACATCGGGAAGATGTTCGCGAAGAATTGAAACTGCTGCTAAAGTTTCGAGCGTTGGAACATCGCCACAGCATGCCATCACAATATCTGGATCCATTCCACCATCGTTACTAGCCCAATGCCATTTATCAATTCCTTTGGTACAATGTTCAACTGCCTGATCCATGGTTAACCATTGTGGAGCCTGATATTTTCCCGCAACTACAACATTTACATAATTTCGACTTCGTAAACAATGATCCCAAACCGATAGCAAACAGTTTGCATCGGGTGGAAGATACACTCGTACAATCGACGATTTTTTATTTACCACATGATCTAAAAATCCTGGATCTTGATGCGTAAATCCGTTATGAGCCTGTTGCCAGACATGTGATGCCAGTAAATAATTGAGCGATGCTATTTTCTTACGCCAAGGTATTTCGTTACATACTTTCAACCATTTAGCATGTTGATTAAACATCGAATCGATGATATGAATAAATGCTTCGTAGCAATTAAATAAGCCATGTCGACCAGTTAACAAATAACCTTCGAGCCAACCTTCGCATTGATGTTCGCTCAACATTTCCATTACTCGACCATCGAAAGCTAGAAATTCATCGCCTTTTACGGTTTCTGCATTCCATTGTCTATTGGTAACTTCGAATACTGCGTTTAATCGGTTCGAAAGTGTTTCGTCGGGACCAAATATTCGGAAATTGCGTTGCTCTTCATTGAGGACTACAACATCGCGAAGAAATTTCCCTAACTCGTGAATATCTGCAGCTTGAACACCACCTGGCGATGGAACCATAACTTCGAAATTTCTAAAATTGGGTAACCTTAAATCTTCCAACAACAAACCTCCATTTGCATGTGGATTTGCACCCATTCTTTTAATGCCTTTTGGAGCTAAATCGGCCAATTCAGGAAAGAGTCGACCGTTTTCGTCGAACAATTCTTCTGGTTTATAACTTTTCATCCATTCTTCGAGCATTTTTAAATGTGTTGGATGATCAGCATCGACCAATAATGGTATTTGATGTGCACGGAACGTACCTTCGATTTTAAGTCCGTCAACTTCTTTTGGACCAGTCCAACCTTTGGGCGATTTTAGAACAATCATAGGCCAACGTGGTCGCGTCAAATCTTTGATATCTTGTCCTTGTGCATTAAACTTTATTTGATTTATGTCTTTTACAATTTCATCTAATGCCAATGCCATTAATTGATGCATATCTTCAGGATTATCGCCTTCAACAAAATAAGGTGTCCAGCCGTAGCCATGAAGTAATTCTTCCAATTCTTCGTGAGGAATACGAGCTAAAAGTGTTGGATTGGCAATTTTATAACCATTGAGATGCAAAATTGGCAACACAACTCCATCGGTAATTGGATTCAAAAATTTATTAGAATGCCATGCGGTTGCTAGTGGACCGGTTTCGGCTTCGCCATCGCCAATAACACAGGCAACAATCAAATTGGGATTATCGAAAACGGCTCCAAATGCATGACTGAGCGAATAACCCAATTCCCCACCTTCGTGAATAGAACCAGGACATTCGGGCGATACATGACTGGGAATTCCACCCGGAAACGAAAACTGTGTGAAGAGTTTTTTTAATCCATTTTCATCTTGCGAAATATTCGGATACACTTCGCTGTACGTTCCTTCCAAATAAGTATTACCCACCAAAGCAGGACCACCATGACCAGGACCAGAAATATATATCATATCTAAATCGTATTTTTTGATTATACGATTGAGATGCACATAGATAAAATTTTGTCCCGGCGTAGTTCCCCAATGGCCAAGCAACATAGCCTTAATATGCGATAGTTGCAGTGGTTCTCGAAGCAAAGGATTATCGCGAAGATAGAGTTGACCGACAGAAAGATAATTTGCAGCACGCCAATAAGCATGTATTTTTTGCAATTTTTCGGGTGTTAATGGTTTTATGAGTGAATTCATGGTAATTAGTTTTGAGTTGTGAATTTTTAGTTATAAAGGCCTCTTTCTAAATCTCTCTCCAAAGGAGAGAGACTTTAACAGCCTTGCAATTGGCAAATTCCTCCCTTTTAGGAAGGTGTCCGAAACATGGAGGAGTTGGCTGTTGCTCCCCTCTCTGGTCGCTGAGCAGAGTCGAAGCGTTGGAGAGGGTCTGGGAGTGAGGCTTTCATCGTTGCCAAAGAATTAAATTCGCTTCCAAAGGAACAGAAACACCCTCAAAATGAGGAACTACCCTTGCGGTAAAATCTGAAGATGGACAATCAGTCGATACTATTGCAGTAAAAAGATGTTCATTATTCAAACCGCCTTTTTCCTCTCGATGCAACATTTTTACAATAATTGGTGCTTCTCCGTTTTTGCCATTAGCAAAAAGTTCAACTTGTATGAGGTTTTGGTCAACGGTATTCAAGAATAGCTGAATAGTAAAGGTATGCTGATTGGCAATGGTATTTATAGTTACCTCGCCAAATTGCATTGTATTCCAATGCTGTTGTAATAATTGTATTCTTTCAACTATTTGCTTTCCCTTTTCCCCATTATTTGCAGAACGTTCGGTATAAGCTATTGCTGCTGGAATATAATGTTGTTCGGTATATTCACGAACGGAACGATCGGCAGAGAATCGTGGAGTTAATTGAGCCATACTTTCACGCATTCGCGAAATCCATTGCGTAGGAATACCTTTTTCGTTGCGATTATAAAATTCGGGAACCACTTCTTGTTCCAGTATTGTGTATAATTGTTCGGCTTCAATGGCATCCCAATTGGCATCGTCACCATGTTCTTGACCATCGCCTATTGCCCAACCCAATTCGGGTTTGTAAGCTTCGGCCCACCAGCCATCGAGCACCGAAAGATTTATGCCACCATTAACCAACACTTTCATTCCACTCGTTCCGCAGGCTTCCCATGGTCGACGAGGTGTATTTATCCATAAATCAACACCTTGCACCAAATGTTCGGAAACGTGCATATCGTAATCGACTAAAAAAACGATGTGTGAATGGATATAATTTTGTCGAATAAAATGAACCCATTCTTTTATTAAATCCTTTCCGTTTTTATCGGCTGGATGTGCTTTCCCTGACAAAACCAGCTGAACAGGAAATTTGGAATTTGTTAATATTCGAAGCAGGCGTTCTGGATCATGAAGCAACAAATTTGGTCGTTTATACGAAGCAAATCTTCGTGCAAACCCTATTGTTAAAACATTAGGATCGAAAATATTTTTTGCTCGTTCATACGATTCAGCAGAATGACCAGTACTCTGTAATTGTTTCAAAAAATGCTCGCGGGCAAATTCAATTAGCACCTTGTTTGCATTGGTTCTCATTTCCCAAAGACGTTCGTCAGAAATCTTACGGATATCTTTATCAAGCGTATCACTTAAGCCCAACCAACGATCTTTGCCACACGATTCGGTCCAAATAACATCAGCTTCTTTCGAATCCCAAGTAGGCATGTGAACACCATTAGTTATATGACCAACCGGTATTTCGGTTGTTGGCCATTGGGGAAATAATGGTTCAAACAAATGACGGCTCACTTTTCCGTGAAGAAGACTAACGCCATTGATAGCTCCACTCCCATGAATAGCCAAATATGCCATATTGAATTTTTCGGTTTCGTCATTTGAATGTTTACGACCAAGTGCCAAAAATTGCTGAGATGAAATGCCAAGTTTTTCTTTTGCATAAACGCTAAAATATTGTTCAATCAGTGATGGTGAAAAACAATCAAAGCCAGCCTCAACGGCAGTATGTGTGGTAAACAGATTACCAACCCTTGTAGCAGCAAGAGCAACTTCAAAAGACTGTCCTGATTCTTTCATAAAACAATGCGCACGTTCCAAAATAGCAAATGCGGCATGTCCTTCGTTTAGATGACAGACCTCGGGTTTTATTCCAAGTGCTTGTAAAAGTCTCCATCCACCGAGTCCAAGAACCATTTCTTGTTTCAATCGGAGTTCCGATCCACCTCCATACAATTCGCTGGTAATACCTCTATGAGCAGGAAAGTTTGCTGCATCGTTGCTATCTAATAAATAGAGTTTTACTTTACCAACCTGAACTTGCCATGCTCGCAACCATAATGAAAAAGCAGGTAATACAATTTCTAAACGCAACCATTCACCATTTGCATATCGCAGTGGTGTAATTGGTAATTGTCCTGGATCATTATATGGATAGAGAGCTTGTTGAACGCCATCTTTATCTATTTGTTGATGGAAATATCCTTGTTGATATAATAGACCTATTCCAATTGCAGGCAAACCCAAATCGCTCGCAGCTTTCAATTGATCGCCAGCAACATTTCCTAAACCACCGGAATAAATCGGGAGAGCTTCACTTAACATAAATTCTAAACTAAAATAAGCAACGCAGTTTAATGGTGACTTTTGATACTTTTGTTGATACCATGCTGAATCTTTATCTACTTGCTTTTTCGATTGAATGAGTTTAGTTACCTTTTCTCGAAAATCGGGATTTGACATTACTTTTTGAAACTGGTCTCTCGAAATAGTTTGCAACACAACCCATGGATTATGAGTTCTGTCCCATAATTCAGCATCGAGTTGTTGCCAAACTTCGTCATCGGCATGACTCCAAGCCCATTGCAAATCAAGCGCCAATTCAACTAACGAATCGAATCCATCACTATCTTTGGATAAGGAACTATAAACAGGTTTTATTGAGTTTGGGGTAATTTTCATGATAATTGATGTTTATTTTATTAAAAGAAACGTAAACTCTGATGCTTCGACAAGCTCAGCATGACTATCGTATTAGCGACTAACTTCTTTGTGCTCGCATGCTCGGTTGTCACCCTGAGCCTGTCGAAGGGTCAGAGTTTATTACAAATTATTTATGTGAAATCTTTTCCGTTATTGCTTCCAACAATTTATCGAATGACACTTTGAATTTCTCAACGCCATCGTTTTCGAGTTTTGTGGTAATTTCTGTTAAATCAATCCCAACATCGGGTAATTCCGATAACACAAAATGTGCTTTTTCTAAATGATCATCTAATCGAGACGCAGGATCCCCATGATCCCGGAATGCTTCGAGCGTTTCGAGAGGCATAGTATTTATGGTATTTCGCCCAATAAGTGCATCAACATATTTCACATCACTATAGTCTGGATTTTTGGTTTTGGTACTTGCCCACAATAATCTTTGAGGTACTGCACCTTGACGAACAAGTTTCATAAACTGTTCACTATCGAATAATTCTTTATAAAGTTTATACGCCACTTTAGCACTCGAAATGGCTACTAGTCCACGAATATTTTCGGCAAAAAGTGCTTGTTCACCACCTTTTGCAACAAATTCGGATTCTTTGGGATCGACTGCAGCATCAATTCTACTCAAAAAGAAACTAGCTACTGAGGCAATCTTATGAATTGATTTCCCTTGCGCAACACGATCCTCAAGACCGGCGATATAGGCTTCTATAACTTGTTTGTAGCGAGTTAAACTAAAGAGTAACGTTACATTCACATTTATTCCTTCACTAATAAGTTGTCTAATAGCCAGTAATCCCTCCACGGTAGCAGGCACTTTTATCAGAACATTTGGTCTATCGACTGCAATCCATAATCGACGAGCTTCCTCAACGGTTCCGATGGTATTGTGTGCCAAATAAGGATTTACCTCTAAACTAACATAACCATCGTGACCTTTCGAATTTTTATATATCGTCAAAAATTCATCGGCAGCTTTTTGAACATCTTGCTGTGTTATAGCTTCATATATAGCCATTTTATCCATTTTTTTATGTGCAAGCTTATGAATTTCACTATCGTAAATTGTACTTTCGGCAATTGCCATTTCGAAAATGGATGGATTGGAAGTCATGCCTTTTACATCATCGTCTTCAATCATTTTTTTAAGCGTTCCGTTTTCAAGCATATCGCGGCGTATATAGTCGAGCCAAATAGATTGACCATGTTTGCTTAATTTTTTTAGGTTATTTTCGTTCATCGTAGTATTTGCTAATCTTATTTTTTCTTTTCTGGAATTTGTTTAGAATTCTGAGACTTTTTCTTCTGAGCAGCAATTTTATCAGCCAACTCCTTTTTGAGTTTTTCGTGTTGCACAACAGAATCAACTTGAGCAACCATCAATGCTTCATCGGCATTAATTTCATCGTTTCTAGCTTCTTTTAAACTTTTTTTTGCTTTACTTATTTTTCTATCGTTTTTTTGACCATAGGATGTCGTTGTAAATCCAATCAGAAAGACAATAATTGATAGATATGTAATTACGTTTTTCAAAATTACTTTGTATTAGGAATCGTAAATATAAAGGTTGAACCTTTAGCCAATTCTGAACTAACAGAAATTGTTCCTCCCATCTTTTCGACCAAGGCTTTTGCAATTGATAATCCCAAACCATTTCCACCTATTATTTCATGATTTTTTGCATCAACTTGCCGGAAATGATTAAAAATAAGTTTGTGATTTTCCTTCGTAATTCCAATGCCACTATCTTTTATATAAAATTCCACAAAATGTTCTTTTTGTTGAAATCCAAAATCGATTTCTCCGTTTTGGGTAAATTTTATTGCGTTGTTCAGTAAACTATTAACGACCTGTTTTAAGCGTTCGCCATCAGTTTTAACATGAGTATGAACATCGGATTGTAATCCTGATAATCGTAATCGTATTTTTTTATTTTCTGCTTTCGGTATATACAATTCAAAGAGTTCGGTCATCACATTATTAACATTAACAAGTTCTGAAGTAAGCTGAAATTGACCAGTTTCTATTTTTGAAATATCAATAATATCATTAATGATTGATAAAAGCTGTTGACTACTTACTTTAACAATAGCAATATTCCTTTCGAAATCTTCGACCGACATATTGGGTTCTAAAAGTAATTGTGAAAAGCCAATAATTGCATTTAAGGGCGTTCTTATTTCATGACTTATATTCGACAAAAAGGCAGTTTTCAGTTTTTCCGATTCTTCGGCTTTCGCATTAACGAAAATAAGATCTTCATTCATTTTACGTATAAGCTGAAAGCTTTCTTTTAACTTTTTTTCAGCTAATTTTCGTTCTGTTATATCGCGAATATTGCATTGAATAACCTTTGCGTTATTGGCCAAATAGACGTTGCTTATAAATTCAACTTGTTTAATTGTTCCATTTCGTTGTTTAATTGGCATATCGTCAAATCGGATATAGCCATTTTTTTTCAATGCAAGAAATGCAAGTTCCGATTCTTCAATATTACTAAACAGTCCGATATCCGATAATTTCTTACCAATCACAACGTCTTCGGGTAAATCTATCAACTTTACAATAAATGGATTTGCATCGACAATTTCGCCAGTTTCAAAATCAAGAATAAGTATTCCGTCTTTTGCTGTTTCAAATAATCGACGATAACGAATTTCCGATTCACGTAACTTTTCGTGAAGTTCAATTTCGTTTACAGAATCAACTTTTTCTGTTGTTATAGAATTCGTTAATTCATTTTTGTGTGTATTATGAGACTTTTCCATTGAAGGTAGTTTTTACTTGATAATATAATAAGCTACAGGGTTTATTCTAATTCATTTTCTTGGTAGGAATTATAAATAGTGGAATTGTGCTATGACGCATAACTTCTTCGGTAACACTTCCCATAATGGTATTTTCCAACCATTTCCGACTATGAGTTCCAATTACAATAACATCTGAATGCATCGATTTTGCCGTTTTTAGAATTGTTTCGGCATAATCGCCTTCTTTTACTAGAATTTGAATACTGGTATCACCAAGATGTTTTTTCGATTTTTCGAGAAATTGTGTTGCAGCCTTTTTTAGGCCTTCGTTATCGTACACATGAGCATAATCGTTATCGGCAAATCCGGCATATCCCATTATTGGTGAATATCCTAAAGCAGCAAAATCGGTTTCGTCGTTAAGCACATGTAAAATGGTAATTTCGGCACCCATTTTTTTTGCAAATTCATATCCAACTTCTGCTACTTTTTGTGCTGTTGGATTATAATCCAATGCAATCAATACTTTTTTTATGTTGTCTGTTTTCATTTTATTCCTTTATTAATATATAAATGTTGAGATTCTTTGGGGTTTTACCATTTTGTCGATTTCGTTTTTAAGCATATCAATATCGGCACTATATTCAAATCCATATTTTCTATCGATTGACCAAAAGCCTAAACGTCCAAGATATTTTGAGATAAATATATCTTCATTCCCATGTCTGATAATTTTGATTAATTTATAATGATGATAATATTCGACACAGGGATTTTTGATATTTTCCAAATGTCTATTACATTCGTCAAGGGTCTTGTATTTCGACAAAAATCTACCAACAAATGCAATCGATCGTGGTTTACTTGAATGATGCGTATTATAGTCTAAATCATGACTATTTAGGAAATATTCAAAGGTTGGAATCCAAAACCACAGGCATTTACGTTGAATATGAAACGCAACTTCATTGACAACCTTGGCTCTTATTATTTCCTTTTTTACTATGCGATATTCGTTCATTATTGTAAAGTTTTCGAGTTTTTTCTATTCTGTTTTATAGCCGAATCGAATTGATTTAAGAGTTGCTTATCGAAAGCTATTGGTTTAAATTTATCGGAAATTGGATCGTATTCGTAAAGCCTTTTTGTCTTAGGATTAAATGAAAAACGAAATGAATTTAGCTGTCTATCACGATATTTCTCATAAATGAGAAACTCATATGTTTTAGAATAGCTCCAAGCCTTATCTTTTTGGGGATTAGGACTTTTTTCCAAACTAACACCATACGATTGACCGCCATTTCTAACAATTGCTTCGTTCAGCCCTTTGGTGATTTGCTTAAATCTATCGGATGTTATTAAAATTTCTTTTGCAATAGATTCACACGACCTAATATGTTTTATTTTATTTTGAATAGGTTTATCTATTTCAATAAAAGTATCTTTAATAATAGCTGCTTTATCCGTAACAGTTACCGTTGATGGCTCTACGTTCTTCGACTCGTTGTTGCACGAAACAACTACAAGAAATGCAATTATAATTATGGTAAAATGTAAGATTTTCACTACCGTTCAATTATTGTAAAAAAGCTCAACGAAGCCTTAAATTTCACATTTGCTCTTAGCCCAAGCTTCGTTGAGTTCCCTAAGTTCATTTTATAATACATAGAGATTGTTATGCTAAAAATGCTCTATGCATCCAAGCCATTTTTTCATGTTGTTCCATTAAATCAGTAACAAAATCGACTGTTCCAAGGTCTTTATATTTGTCTGCTGCTGGAATAATTTCTTGTCTGATGATGCGAATAATCAATTCGTGATCGTCGACTAACGTTTGAATTATTTGCTTCGGATTTGCAAAATTATGTTTGTCTTCAATTATGTGCGTAACACTTAAATAATCACTCAACGATCCTAAGGCAAAATGACCCAATGAGCGAACCCTGATGGCTATTTTATCAATCATATCATCTAAAAATTCATACTTTACTTTAAAGAAAGTATGTAACTCAAGAAAATTAGTACCGCCAACATTCCAATGCGCATTACGCGTTTTGGTGTAAAGAAGAAATTCATCTGCTAATAAAGTATTGAGAAGTGTTGCAATTTCTTCGATGTTGTGGTCTGCAATTCCAATGATTGGTTTCATGTTCGTAACATTTTTAGTGATTATTAACTATGTAAATGTACCGTGAAACAAGGGCTGAACTATTACAGAACTTTAGATGTGAATTACATCATTCACACAATAGGAGAAGAAACTATAATTACAAAAAAAATGCCCCAACTTGAAAATTGGAGCATATAATTTAAATCGGTTTATCGTATTTCATCAAAAAACGGCGTTCGTTTTTCTTCCACACATTTTGCAGCATAAAGATAAAGAGCTGCCGACCATGTTTGCCATTCTTGTCCCATTGGTTTTCCATCTTGTGCTTTATGCCATTCGTTAAAACCAAATTCTAAGGTTCCCGAATTCGACATTTCAATACATTTTGTTAAAGCAACAAGTTTTTCTTTGGCTAACGAATATCGTTTTGCAGCAACTAAAGCTGCAATATAAAATCCACAGATAAATGGCCAAATGCCACCATTATGATATTCGCCAGGTTTGTTATAGATTTCATATCGTGGAAGCCAATCGGGATCTTCAGTTTTTATGTACGGGAAAAAGTTTGGAGGTAAATCGAGTGCCAATTCTCCACGTTTTTTCATTTCGTTACATTCGGCTTCGATCCACGAAACCATTTCGTTGGCTCTTGTTGGCGATGCTATTCCCGAAAGTATTGCTAAACTATTTCCCAACAAGTCGAACCTTTCGCTACTATGTATTTTGTACGACCAAAAAGCATAATAAGGTTTATGTTTCACCACCAATCCTTCGTGAACGTGACGATGAATTGTTCCGCCTGTTATCGTGAATCTGCCCATTTCTTGTTTTACATGTTCGGCTCGTTCATTTTCGCCCAATAGCTTCAAATAACTATAGACCAGAGTATTTACAAATAAGCCATAACCGGTAACCCATTGTTCGTCGCGCCAATCGCTTGTTGGTTGTTGTGCAACCAAAAACCTGTCGGAAGGACTTTGATATTCCATCCATAATAATGATTTATTTACTGCTTCTTCAAGGAAATCGCTTTCACCAGTTAGCTTTCTAAAAATACCAACTCCCATTAAAAACAAAGGCGTGGTATCGCTCGAACCTCTATCGTCTTTATCGTGAACCAAAGATGTAATATGTCCATGCTTGGTTTGGTTTTTTGCCAAAGTTTCCAATACTTTTCTAATGCTTTCGATCAGTTTTTTATTAGCTGTTACAGCAATTCCAAGAATCGAAAACATTAAATCGCGCGTATATGGTTCGGGATATCCCCAACCAGCTGTTCTTGGCAACGATTGAAATGGTCCATGTGCATTGTGCAACAATACTTCGACTGCTGCTAACTTTGCTTTTTCTAGTAATTGTAAATCTGTTGGGTTCATTATCGTCAATTTAGTTCAATAAATATTTGAGATACAAGACCCTTCGACAGGCTCAGGGTAACATTCGGAATACCTATGTCATGCTGAGCTTGTCGAAGCATCTGCACGTTATAATCATCTCTGAATATTGTGTAATTTTTGCTTAAGGCTATTTCTTTTTCTTTGCAATTTCAAAAGCTATTGCTATAGCCTGTTTCTGTGCTTTCTCGTTCGATTCGGGGGTTGATGTTCCTATCGTTCCCTTCTGGTGATAGCTGTGCATAATTTCTTCAATATTTTCAGATATCACCTTTTTCGACTTTCCTTTTTTTAGTGGCATAACTTTAAAATTTTCAAATTACGATGTCGTATTTAAAATACCCCTAGGAGACTTTACTTCGTCACTTGTATTTAAGCTCCTTTAGGGGTTTGGGGAATTAAAAAAATGCAATAATTTATTCGTTTTCCTAATCACATTATTCTATTCCTAATTTCTCTTTCATAATTTCCACAAATCGTTTCGCAACAACTCGATAATCGAAATTTTCAACAACTCTTACTCGTCCAGCTCGTCCCAATTCGTCGCGTAAAACGGGGTCTTTCATCAATGTTAAAAGATGTGTTGCAATGTCATTCACATTTGCACGATAATCGACTGTGCGAGGAATATCGAAATGAACCTTATGTTGATCTTCGAATCCCGATTCGCCACCCAATGTTACCTCGTTAACCACAATATGTTGAGCTACTTCGGCTAACAATGCCGTTTTGCCATGAATAAGTGTATCGAGCATTCCCATATCGCGAACGCTAATTACGGGTTTTCCACATGCACCGGCTTCAACTTGTGGCATTCCAAAACCTTCGAGTCGCGATGGTGCAGCATAAATATCACAAGCACCAATGAGATAAGGCATAAATGCTCGTGAAATAGTGTTGGTAGCGTAGGTCACATTTTTCTCGATACCAAGTTTTGTTGCCAATTCTAAATCGGCTAAATTTTGCAGTTTCGTGCGAGGTTGTGGCCATACTTTGCACACATATTTCCAATCGGGAGCTTCGTTATCGATAATTGAAAGTGCTTGCATAACTTCTTGTGCTCCTTTCGAAGCAGCATCGCCACCAACGGTAAGAATCATTAACTGATCGGGCGAAACACCTAACGATTCGCGGACAGCTAAAATTTTAGGATCATCTTTCCGAAAAGGAACAAAAGCATCGGTGTCGCAACCAACAGGAAGAACAACTATTTTGTCGCCATTTATCCCATCACGAACATACATTTCTTTAACCCAGTTCGATGTTACCAAAATGAGTGGAAGTGCATTTAAAACTTCTTGATAATTTGCAATATATCCATCGGCAACAAGCCAAGGCACTGCGGTTACACCATAGCGTTGAGGGTGAAGAACTAATTGCGGTGTATGTCCCCAATATCCAACTCCAACAACTACATCTGGTTTGTACCAGCGATAATACCACTCTTTTTCTTGAGCTGATTCAAAATGAACAGCATGAGCATCAACGCCCATTTCAAGTAATCCTTTGTAAAGCAAATCGCCTTGCGTTGCTAATCCTCCGGGAGATGGTGGATAATCGTATAATACAAGTACTTTCATGTTTTTTAGTTTATAAATTTTAAATAGTATAAATAATTTGCTTTCGTAATCCTTAGCCCTTTTAGGGATTTGGGGTTATTGCATTGTTACGTATCAAAATGACCGATTTTTTAATTTTTAGTTTATCGATTAAATGGAATTTTTCAAAACCATAGTTTACTTATGAATTTGTAATATTGATTCCTCAATACTTGAAATTGTACCGAGTTCTTATTTTCTAAAATCCCGCCATTTTCAAGCCATTTCGAAGCTTTCTTTTTAGAACTAAATTGCCAAAAAGCTTCAATTCGAGGTGTTGCTAATGCTTCCCACGATAATTCGGAAAAGCCATATATTTTGTGCATAATATCATATTTCTGCTGCCATAACTCTTTGGTGAAAATGCGATAAATCGATGCATTTTCTATTGCAACAGGCATATATGCACCTCTTCCATCTTCAAAAGCAAAAGTTCGTAATTCGGTTGCTTGAATTTTTCCATCAATCCACAACGACATAACCGCTTTACTCACTTCTTCATGTCGGACATGTTTTGTATATTCACCGTTAGGATTATGCGTCATAATAATATCATATTTTTTCTTGGGTAAAAGATCGAGAATGCTTTGTTTTAAAGCTTTTTCATTGAGTGTTGTTTGATCTGGGCCATCATCAATATCGCCCATAACACCTTCGGCATGTAGTTTATGTAACGCTTTGTAAAATTTAGGAGCTCGATCGGTATCGCTGGCTCTCGTTAAGCAAACGACAAACCAATTGCATAAAGGATGATTTAAAATTGTACCACCAACCCAAAGTGTTTCATCATCGGGATGTGCAACGATAACGGCGATCGTTTTTCTTGAAAAATATTGCATCATAGCTTTAGAAATTATACATCGATTGTTTAATAATCAACTTGAGAGTATTAGCTGAATGTATAAACAATCCTTGCTCGTGTTCGGAAAGTTCTAATTTCAAAAATTGTTCTACTCCTTGTTTATTTACAATTGCTGGAATGCTAATGCAGACATCGTTTATTCCATAATAATCGGTAATGAGTGTAGAAACAGGTAATAGTAAATTCTCGTTTCGAATAATTGCTTTTGTGATTTTTATTAATGCTAAAGCAATCGAAAAATTTGCAACTCCTTTTGCTTTACTAATTTCGAATGCCGAGTTTTTAATATTTACAAAAAGCTGTGCTAACTCGTTTTTCCCATTATTGAGTCTTGCATACAGAGAACAATATTTTTCTATTTCTATACCCGAAATAGTAGCGTTGCTCCAAACAGGAAATTCAGAATCGCCATGTTCGCCAATGATATATGCATGAACATTTTTCATATCAACTTTACAACATTCGCTAATCATATATCTGAATCGTTTGCTGTCGAGAACAGTACCCGAACCAAAAACTTTATTTACTGGAAAACCCGAAATTTTCAAGGTCACATAGGTTAAAATATCTACAGGATTCGATACAACTAAAAGAATTGCATTCTTTGTATATTGTGTTATTTCAGGTATTATTTCTTTAAAAATTGCTACATTTTCGATAGCTAATTCTGTTCTCGTTTGACCCGTTTTTTGCTCTGCTCCAGCTGTAATTACAACAATATCGGCATCTTTACAACCTTCAAAACCCGAAGCACTTATATTCATCCGATGTACGAAACTAATTCCGTGATTCAAATCAAAACATTCGCCTTTCGCAAGTTTTTCGTTTTTGTCGATCAAAACAATTTCACGAGCCAGTCCGCTTATCATTAAACTAAAAGCAAAAGTGCTTCCAATAGAACCAGCACCTACAATAGCTATTTTAGGTTTAAGCGATTCCATTATAATTTACCCGTTTTACGATATTTCTTTGTTATCTTGTAAGTAAAATAAAGCCCAATAAATAGTAAAAGTATTGACGCAAGAATTAATCCATGAACAGTATCAAATGGGCGAAATCCCCAATAAATAACCGCTCCTACAACTAACAATATGACTGCTATTGTGTAAAATATTTTTTGCATTAGATCATTCATTTGTATGTGTTTTTTAATTTTAATAAGTACAATAAATGTACATGAATGAGCTCGAGGAGATATTACACGATTACGGGAAATAGTTGTATTTTTCACACATTTAGCCGTGATATTTATACAAAGAAAGGGCAACCATTTTTATGATTGCCCTTTCTTTGAAATAATGAGAATTTTATGCTTTATGAGTAGGATAATCTGTATAACCTTTTTCGTCAGCGGCATAAAACAAATCCATTTTAAGATCTTTCGATAATGGCCAATTATTTCTGTAACGTTCCACTAAATCGGGATTATTAATAAATGGACGACCAAACGCAATAAGGTCAGCCTTTTCTAATTCTATATCAACTTCGGCTTTCGTTTTATCATAACCACCCGAAAGAATGATGGTGTTTTTAAAAGAATCGCGCACTATTTTTTTAATTTCAGCGGGAACTTCGGGAGCACCCATTGATGAATGATCGACAATATGAAGATAGGCAATATCAAGTTTATTTAATTGATCGAACAAATATGCATACGTAACTTCAATCTCTGGATAATGAGGCATATCGCTAGCCACACCATAAGGTGAAACACGAACACCAGTCTTATCTTTACCAATTACTTTTGCAATATCTGATACTATTTCTAATACCATTCGACAACGATTTTCAATGCTTCCACCATAATTATCGGTGCGAATATTACTAATTGGAGACAGGAATTGTTCCAACAAATAACCATTTGCAGCATGAATTTCAACACCATCAAATCCAGCTTCAATTGCATTTTTTGCAGCTGTTACAAATTCCTTTTTCGTTAAATGAATTTCATCGCTCGACATAGCTTTTGGTAATGGGAAATCTTGCATTTCTTTCGAATCAGTCCACATTTGTCCTTTAGCTTTAACATCAGAAGGTGCAAGAATTATAGCTCCTGCAGGCATATTTAATTGATGACTAATACGTCCGGTATGCATTATTTGAACAATAATTTTCCCACCAGCTTTATGTACGGCCGATGTTACTTTTTTCCATCCTTCAACTTGGCTTTTCGTGTAAATGCCAGGAATACGTGCATAACCCATTCCATTTGGCGAAGGTGAAGTTCCTTCAGTTATAATTAAACCTGCCGAAGCACGTTGACTATAATAGGTTGCCATAAGATCGTTTGCGATGTTTCCTATTGCTCGACATCGAGTCATTGGCGCCATAACAATACGATTTTTCAACTCAATAACACCTAATTTCAAGGTTGTAAAAAGTTCATTATGTGCATCCTTATTTAATAATTCTTCTTCGTTCATGGGTTCATTTTTTTATGTGATTTATATTTACTATTTTCTATAAAGATAGTCTGCTTATCACTATAGAACTTACACAATTATTGTTCAAGCTTACATCATTCATTGTCAAAAACTATCGACAAAGGTTTGTAGTTTCGACAGATTCACTCTGCGAGTAAACAATGGAGCATCATTAGTTTTATAGGCAAGTAAACTTTCGTTAAATGTTTCCACATTGGTTCGTTGATATAATATTCCAAGTGGAAATTTATCTTTCTCGAATACTTTTTGCGTGGCATTTTCAAAAAGAGTTCTATCGTATTTGTCATCAACATAATACGTTTTTTCTTTGAACCATGCATGTGTATTTACTTTATTGAATGTTACGCAAGGATGAAACACATCGATCAATGCATAGCCTTTATGTTTAATGGCTTCCGATAATATAGTTTGAAGCTGTTCGCGATCGCCAGAATAAGCTCGGGCAATAAATGTTGCACCATACGAAAGTGCCACAGCTAAAGGGTTTGCCGGTTCATTAGTTACACCATTGTATTGCAATGGTGTTACAAATCCGCGTTGACTTGTAGGCGATGCTTGACCCTTTGTTAGTCCATACACCATATTATCGTGAACAAGATGTACGATATCAATATTACGGCGAACTGCATGCATAAAATGATTTCCACCCTCGCCATACATATCGCCATCGCCACCTTCGGCAAAAACAAGTAATTTAGGGTTTGAGGCTTTTATAGCTGTTGCAACTGGCAAAGATCGACCATGCAGACCATTAAAATAGCTGGTATTAATGTATTGTGGCATTTTTGCTGCTTGACCGATTCCTGATGAAATTACCATATTTCGTGGATCGATAGATAAATCATTGAGCGTTTTTTTTATTACGTTAAGAATGCTAAAATTGCCACATCCTGGGCACCAACCGTTATCGACGGTAAATTGGGTTATATCAAATGGAGTTGTCATGATTTTTCAAATTTTAATTATAAAGCTTTTAATTTTTGTGTTAAGAATTCAACCGAGAAAGGATTTCCATTATATTGGAGAATCGTTTCGTGAGCTTTTATTCCTGTTTCTTGACGAAGAAGTTTAGCAAACTGACCTGTTGCATTATTTTCAATTACAACAATCTTTTTAGCTTTTTCGAGTAACGATTGAGTATTTGGTGGTAAA
>Ga0302288_1000036_pt1 | contig 121369 bp, 84 predicted proteins | sample III_Fen_N1_1_FD_194549 | JGI IMG/M metagenome (GOLD analysis project Ga0302288, IMG submission 194549) | Peat permafrost microbial communities from Stordalen Mire near Abisko, Sweden - III_Fen_N1_1 | ecosystem: Environmental > Terrestrial > Soil > Wetlands > Permafrost | place: Sweden: Abisko... | reverse complement strand
TTTCAAAACCAACTGGATTTAATGTGAATGTTGACGATTATTTAAGCTTTTTAAATGATGGTTTAAAACAGTATAAACAATAACAATTATAAAAATGATTGATTCAAAATTGGTAGATAAATCGGCTGATAATCTAAGAATATTAGCGATGGCTATGGTCGAAAAATCAAAGTCGGGACATCCGGGTGGAGCAATGGGTGGTATGGATTTCATTAACATTCTTTATTCTGAGTTTTTACAATACGACCCAACAGATACAAAATGGATAAACAGAGACAGATTTTTTCTTGACCCCGGTCACATGTCGCCAATGTTATATTCGATACTCGCATTTGCTGGATTATATTCTATTGATGAATTAAAAAACTTTCGTCAATGGGGAAGTTCAACTCCCGGACATCCCGAAGTTGACATTAATAGAGGAATCGAAAATACTTCGGGACCGCTTGGACAAGGTCATACAATGGCAGTTGGTGCTGCAATTGCTGAGAAATTCCTCAGTCAACGATTTGGTTCTTGGATGAATCATAAAATCTACACCTATATTTCCGATGGAGGTATTCAAGAAGAAATTTCGCAAGGAGCTGGTCGCATTGCAGGTCATCTTGGATTGGGAAATCTCATCATGTTTTACGATGCTAACGAAATTCAACTTTCAACTGAAGTAAAAGACGTTACAAGCGAAAATACAGCAAGAAAATACGAAGCTTGGGGTTGGAAAGTCATTACAATTGAAGGGAATAATCAAAATCAAATTCGCCATGCTTTAAATCTTGCTAACGAAGAAACCAACAAACCAGTAATTATTATTGGAAGAACCATTATGGGGAAAGGTTTAGTCGATGAAAATGGGAATAGTTTTGAAGGCAAAACATCTACGCATGGGCAACCAATAAGTAAAGCTGGAGCATCGTTTAAAAAAACGATTGCAAATCTTGGTGGAAATCCAATTGACCCATTTATGGTATTTGAAGATGTTAAGGAATATTGGAATAAGGTATGGGCTAAAAAGGTAAAACAAGTTCGTGAAAAGAAAGAAATACAAGCTCAATGGGAAATGAATAATCCAGCATTGGCTAAGAAACTTGCATTGTTTTATTCTGGTAAAATGGAAGAAATAGATTTCTCGAAGGTTGTACAAAAAGAGAATATTGCAACTCGTGCAGCTTCTAAAACCGTATTAGAATTCTTAGCCGATAACGTTGAAAATTTAATTATTTCATCTGCCGATTTGTCGAACAGCGACAATACCGATGGTTATTTGAAAAAACGTGGAGCATTTAAAAAAGGCGATTTTAGCGGAGCATTTCTCGAAGCTGGAGTTTCCGAACTTACAATGGCTGCCATTGCAAATGGAATGACATTGCACGGTGGCGTTTTTGCTGGCTGTGCAACATTCTTTGTGTTTTCCGATTATATGAAACCTGCAATTCGCATGTCGTGCTTGATGGAAATGCCCGTTACATATATTTGGACACACGATGCATTTCGAGTTGGCGAAGATGGCCCCACGCATCAACCAATTGAACAAGAAGCACAAATTCGTTTGATGGAAAGTGTAAAGAATCATTCGGGACGAAACTCAATGCTCGTAATTCGACCAGCCGATGCACATGAAACAACTGTTTGTTGGCAAATGGCAATGGAAAACGATAAAACTCCAACGGGACTTATATTATCTCGTCAAAACATTAAAGATTTACCATCTCGTAAGAATTCTACTCGCTATATTGATGCTCAACAAGCACGAAAAGGAGCATATATTGTAAATGATGTTACTGGTTCACCCGATATTATTCTTGTTGCAAGTGGTTCGGAAGTAAGCACCATAATTGCAGGAGCAGAAATATTAGAAAAAGAACATGGATTGATAACGCAAATTGTTTCAGCACCTTCCGAAGGATTATTTCGTCAACAATCTACCGAATATCAGGAACTGGTTTTACCTAAGAATAAACCAACATTTGGATTTACAGCAGGACTTTCAATTACATTGCGAGGTTTAGTCGGTAGTAATGGAAAAGTTTGGGGACTCGACCATTTTGGATTTTCTGCTCCTGCCGAAAAATTGGATGAAGAATTTGGTTTTACTGCTCAAAATGTAGTGCAGCAAGCATTGGATTATTTGGAAGAATTAAAGCATTAAATTGTAGCTAAATAGAATAAAAAGACATACATTCGTAAAGTAGATTCACAATAATTAGGTTTCTTTTTAATTTTGGCTTAAACCCGAAACCCATTTTGAGTTTCGGGTTTTTTCGTAATTTTTAGATAAAAATGAAACACAAAGAAAATCCAACATATCTCGACCTTTTCATCTCTTTCTTTTGGATTGGATTAACAGGCTTTGGTGGATTAGCTATGACGGCTCATATACGCAAGCATATTGTGGACAAGCGGAAATGGCTAGATGGAAGTACTTTTGATTCGGGATTGGCACTTTGTCAAATCATTCCCGGTGCAATTGTGATGCAATTAGCAGCATACATCGGTTTGAAAATAAAAGGGATTAAAGGAGCTTTGGTCTGTTTCTTTGGTTTTGGTTTTCCAGCATTTCTTATCATGTTTATTCTTTCAGTACTTTACAAACAATCGAAAGATATATCAGGTGTCGAAGCAGTTTTAAGCAGTTTACGAGTATTAATAATTGCAATTGTTGCCAATGCAGCATATATTTTTGGTAAAAGGAATTTCAAAAACATGAACGATTGGATAATTGCAATCATAGCTGCTGGACTTTTCCTTACCAAATTACATCCTGTTGTTGTATTGATTATTTCTGCCTTTTTAGGAATAGCATTGACAAAAAAAGAAAACCTGCAACCAGAAAAAAGAGTAATGACTAGAACATTCGGTTTTTTCCTGTGGATGTTATTATTGGTTGCCGTTTGTACAGGAATATTATTTATCGTGCATAGAGAATATTTCACGTTAGCAACAATGATGCTACGAATCGACCTCATTTCTTTTGGTGGTGGACTGGCTGCAATGCCTGTAATGTATCACGAATTGGTTGATGTTTTTGGTTGGTTCAACGATAAAACCTTTATGGATGGTGTAATCCTTGGGCAAGTAACACCCGGTTCGATAATTATTGCAGCTACCTTTTTCGGATATATGCACTTTGGTATTATTGGAAGTATTATTGCAACTATCGCAGTTTTTACACCATCATTTTTAATCTTAATGGGCATCATTCCATTTTTCGATAAACTTAGAATGCATCCACAATTTTATAAAGCAATCAATGGAATCCTTTGTTCATTTGTTGGATTATTAACGGTGATAACGTATCGTTTTACTCTTGGTATTCATTGGAATGTTACTTATGTTTTATTTACTCTTGTAGCTTTTATCCTATTAGTGAAAAAGGTAGATGTAATTTGGGTTGTATTAGGAGGTGTGATTGTTTCTATGGTATTATAAAAATACCTATTCTTATTTCAAAAATACCAAGAAAATCGCTCTTGTTAGTGATAATAAAACGATTTATATTTAATATCTTTGTTTATTATTCCATGAAATAATTTTCACTTTTCCTTTAAGTGATATTTACAGGTTCAGACTTTAGTTTTTAAATTTAAAACATAACACAATATGAAGAAAATCTTTATCATACTGTTGATTATTAATGTCATTGTGATATCACTAGCAACGATATTAGTAAGAAATCAATCGACTGAACCAAAGATAGAGTTGTTAAAAAGGAAATTTGGTAAGAAACATATTCCATCAGTCGATCACACTAAATTTGCAATTCTTCAGCAACAATTTAATACACCACAAGATGTTACCAAAGCATGCTTAAGTTGCCATACAGAACGTGGTAAAGAATTTATGCACACTTCCCATTGGCAATGGGCTAGAGAAGAATATATAAAAGGTCGTGGTGTTGTAAAATTGGGTAAGAAAAATATTCTTAACAATTTCTGTATTGGGATTAGTGGTAGTGAACAATCGTGTAATCGTTGTCATGCTGGATATGGATGGGGCGATAAAAAATTCGATTTCACGAAACAAGAAAACATCGATTGTTTAGTTTGTCACGATAATTCGGGAGAATATACAAAGGCAACAGGAGGTGCAGGAATGCCAGATAGTTCTGTTAATCTTACAAAAGTAGCACAACATGTTGGGCAAACACAAAAAGCAAACTGTGGTTCTTGTCACTTCTTTGGTGGTGGTGGAAACAATGTAAAACATGGTGATTTAGAAAAAGCTCAACTTGATTGTTCTCGTGATGTAGATGTACACATGTCCGGCGAGGGAACAGATTTACGATGTGCTGATTGTCACACAACTGACCATCATGTGATAAAAGGTAAAATGTATTCGGTTTCATCTATGAATAAAGATAGAATTAGTTGTGCACAATGCCATACTCAAACACCTCATAAAGACAATATCATTAATGAACATTCGGTAAAAGTTTCTTGCCAAGCATGTCATATTCCTACTTATGCAAAGGTTAATTCTACCAAAATGACTTGGGATTGGTCGAAAGCTGGAAAACTGAAAGATGGTGAAGAGATAGAAGAAGATGACAGTCTTGGAAATCATACTTATATGTCTATAAAAGGTAAGTTTACTTGGGGACGGAATGTCGTTCCAGAATATACTTGGTTTAATGGAACTGCCGATCATTATATAATGGGTGATAAAGTTGACACCGCAAAACCTATAAATATCAATACACTTCACGGAGATTATAGCGACCCTAATGCTCAAATTATTCCGGTGAAAGTACATCGTGCAAAACAGATTTACGATACTAAATACAATCAGATTATTGAGCCAAAATTATTCTCCGCAAAAAAAGGTGATGGTGGTTATTGGAAAGATTTTAATTGGGACACTGCTGCTAAACTTGGAATGGAAAGTATCGGCAAAAAATATAGTGGACATCATGCTTTTGTTCGTACACAAATGTACTGGCCATTAAATCACATGGTTTCTCCAAGCGAAAAATCAGTTTCTTGTATAGAATGTCATAGTTCTGATGGTCGTTTAAAAAACTTGACAGGATTTTATCTTCCGGGTAGAGATGAAAACTCAACCGTAGAATTTATAGGGATCGGAGCAATCGTTACATCAATATTAGGAGTAATAATTCATGCTTTAGTTCGCATATTCAGCAATGCAAAACGTAATCGAAAATCAAATACTTTAAAAGAAGAATAATATGAAAAAGGTCTATATTTATAAAGCTTATGAACGCTTTTGGCATTGGAGTCAAGCATTTTTGGTGTTCTTTCTTGCATTTACCGGATTTGAAATTCATGGTTCGTTTGTGTTTTTCGGTTATAAAAATGCAGTAATGTATCATAATATGGCTGCAATTTCATTTCTCATTTTGATTGCATTTACCATATTTTGGCATTTTGCAACTGGCGAATGGAAGCAATATATTCCAACATTTACAAACATTAAAGCACAGATTGATTATTACTTAATCGGAATTTTTAAAAAAGCACCTCATCCAACTCGTAAAACGGAATTAAGTAAATTGAATCCATTACAAAAACTCGTTTATTTTGGATTGAAAGTTTTACTTATTCCAATGCTTTCGATTTCTGGATTGCTTTATATGTTTTATCGCTACGAAAGCAATGGACAAATTAAAAGCCTAAATATTGATGGATTAGGTGGTATTGCAAGTGTTCATACCCTAATTGCTTTATTAATGATTGCTTTCGTGATTGTTCATTTATACCTTATTACAACAGGAACAACAGTTTTTTCAAATCTTAAAGCAATGCTTACAGGTTACGAAGAACTTGAACACGAAGATGAAGAATCGGAAGAGAAAAAAGAAACTAACGAATAAATCGAAATAGTATGAAGACTACAAAATACATGAACCCATACATTGCTGGCGTATTACTTGGATTGGTTTTACTTGCATCAATTTTTGTTTCAGGACGAGGATTAGGAGCTAGTGGAGCATTTAAAAGTGTGATGGTTTCGACCGTTGCAACAATTGCACCTCATCATGCAGAAACAGGAGCATTCTACAAACAATATACTGGAGATAAACCAAGCCCATTGAAATCGTGGTTAGTTTTCGAGATTATCGGTGTAATAATAGGAGGATTTATATCTGGATTGGTTTCGGAAAGATTGACATTTAAAGTTGAAAAGATACCATCAATAAAAAATAGAACTCGACTGATATTTGCCCTCTTAGGAGGTATTCTATTTGGACTTGGAGCACAGTTCGGGCGAGGTTGTACAAGTGGTGCAGCATTAAGCGGAATGGGCGTCTTAGCTACATCGGGTTTCTTAGTGATGATTTGCATATTTGGAACTGGATATGCTTTTGCTTGGTTTTTTAGAAAATTATGGAATTAACTTTTTACAGATAGAATTATGGGACCATTAGAAGGATTAAATATTATTTCGGTCGAATTCGATTTCATTTTGGCTTTGCTAATTGGAATTGCTTTTGGCTTTGTGCTTGAACAAGCAGGATTTTCTTCGTCAAAACGCTTGGCAGGATTATTTTACGGAAAGGATTTCGTTGTTTTGCGTGTTTTCTTTACCGCAGCAATAACGACAATTATTGGTGTTATAATTCTCGATTATCTAGGATTTCTCGATTCGGGTCTCATTTACATTAACCCTACTTTTCTTGGCTCAGCCATCGTTGGTGGTGTAATAATGGGATTAGGTTTCATTATGGGTGGTTTCTGTCCCGGAACAAGTATTTGTGGGGCAGCTATAGGGAAAATAGATGCGATAGTTTTTGTTGGTGGTTTATTCATTGGTGTATTTTTATTTGCAGAATTATATCCTTTTTATGAAGGTTTCTATCATGGTTCATCGTATGGTGACATAAAGATTTTCGATACATTAGGAATGAGTAAAGCTTGGTTTATTTTTATCCTAGTTTTTATTGCATTGTTTGCATTTGTTGTGACCTATTTCATTGAACAAAAGATTACGAAACAACCAAATGGTGGTTTTTTCAAAACAATGACTGACTTTCCTTATCATTCAATTGCAATCGTTGCTACATTAATTATTACACTTTTCGTCATAAACCTTCCAGATAGAAAATCGAAAATTGTTGCTTCTGTAAAAAAAGAAATGGTAAAAGGCGATTATACTATGCCAATGATTTCGGCTGAAGAGTTATCATTCAAAATACTTGAAACTGATGAAAATATTAAAATAATTGATGTTCGTCCAGATTCAGTTTTTGCTAAACTTTCGATTCCGGGAGCATCGAATATCCCCGCAGATAAGTTATTTGACCGTGCTTGGGAAGATTATTTGGGAAATATAAAACCGCTTAAAATTTTTGTAGCTCAAAACGAACATCAAAGTATTGAGGCTGCTTTGATTGCAAAAAAACTTGGTTATAAAAACATTGCCGTTCTTAAAGGTGGAATGAATAGTTTTATCACAAATATTTTGAATTACAAAAACGCAAATATTCAAGATGACACACAAGGTTTTATTGCCGAAGCTAGTGTTCGCCTTAAAGTAATGATTGCAAAAAACAAACAACCTAAAATCAAACCTAAGGTGTTGATGAAGGCAAAAGGTGGATGTTAATCAAATAATTGTAGTGTTTTGATAATTGCCTTTATGATACTTTAATTGCCAATTTCTTCTTTAACTCAGCCATATCATTACTAACCTTTAATTCCACAACTTTAGAATAAATTTGGGTTGTACGTATACTTTTATGTCCTAACATCGCACTTACCGATTCAATAGAAACCCCATTTGTTAGAGTTACGGTTGTTGCGAATGTATGACGAGCAAGATGGAAGGTTAGTGTTTTCGTTATTCCACATAAATCAGCAATTTCTTTCAAGTAGGCATTCATTTTTTGATTGCTGATAACAGGTAACAAAAGGTTATTTGAAATTTCTTTATATTTCTCAATGATTTCTGCAGCTTTAGGCAATAAAGGAATCATTGATTTATTATCTGTTTTTGTCCGTCTAATATTTATCCACATTTCACCATCAATTCCTTTCATTAGATGTTCTTTTGAAAGTTTATATACTTCTGCATAAGCTAGACCAGTATAACAAGCAAAAACAAAAATATCTCTTACCACATCGATTCTGTTAATTGAAAATTGTTTTGATTCTAATGCTTGTAATTCTTCCTCGTTTAGAAAACCTCTTTCCACTTCTTTTAATCGACAAGTGTATTTATCAAATGGATCTTTAATTAACCATTCGTTTTTTACAGCATTATTTATGATTTTTCGAAAATTTTTGATGTATTTAATTGATGTGTTATGGTCACATTTCCTTTCTGTCTTTAAAAATAATTCTAAATCAGTAATGAACTTGTATTTTAATTCAATTAAAAATATGTCATTTATATTATATGTTTTTTTTAGAAATTCTTGGATGTGTCTTAAGGTAGTTCGATAACGTTTAAGAGTAGCTATGGTATAATCTTTACCAACTAATTTTTTCATTTGTTCATTATGATTTTCAAATGCATCTATTAATGATAGTGAATTTGTTCCTATTCCTTGATATCGTTGTTTTATATGTGAAGCTGAAATAATTTCATTCCTATCGATGAGATATCGGTAAATATCATAAACTTTTTCACGAAGACTCAATAAGTAATTTGTGAAGTTCTTTGATTCAGAGCTGTTCCCAATAGCTTTTCCGTTGCTCCATCTGTTTACATCAAAACGTCTATTAGTTGCAATTTCTGCACGTTCTCCATTTACTGTAATACGCATAAATACAGGTGCTGTATTCGCTTTATCAATTTTATCAGTTCTTTGGTAAAACGAAATTGAGAATGTCGGTTTCTGAATCATACTATATTTAATTAGGTTCGTTTTGCAAATATAGTAAAAAAACAGGTAACCTATTGTTTTTTTAGGTTCATTTCCCCGCATAAAACTCCCTGTGGGATATGAACCTAGTGTTGATAATCAAATAAATACAAAATAGTGGGAATGGGAACCTTCAATTTTTACGGGTAACCGAATAGGTGTCCCAATTAGTGAAATGGTATGAAATAATATGAAAGATTGTAAAAACAAAAAAGCCTTAAACGTTTCATTTTAAGGCTTTTTGAATTTGTTTGAATTGTGTTCTGTGGAGCTGCCGGGAGTCGAACCCGGGTCCGGAACAAGGAACAACAATGCTTTCTACATGCTTAGCGACTTTATTACTTGTCGGGCGTTAACTGGGAAAGTGCACCCCATTAAAACCGTATCTCCTTAATTTTGCTCGAGGCTCGGAGAAGACCTCAAACTATCCTAGTTTAATGATGCGTCCCGTGATCAGGCTTGTACCAGGCGGACCGCCCGCGAAACGTCTCGTCTCCCCACCTAGTGAAGAGATGAAGTTAATCTACTTGATTCGATTAAGCAGCAAGAGCAAAGTTTGATTCGCCATATGAAATTTTTGGAAACAGTTTAAAGGGGTAATTCCATAGCCCTGCATGCTTACATTCTTACTCTACTTGCCGTCAAAACCAGTCAACCCCGTAAAAATGTTCTGCAAAGATACAACAATTCTTGTATCATTTTGAATAATTACTAGCGGGAGAAATAATTTTATAATCGATATTTCAAATTTTGAACGTCTACATTTGCAAGAAAAAAGAAAATGAAGATAATACTTACCGGAGGAACAGGATTTATTGGTTCCTATATTTTACATAAATTATATTCCGAAGGTCATGAAATTACGGTTTTAGCTCGAAATGCGAATAAAGTCCCAGTTCTTAATACCCTCAAAAATGTTCGAGTTTTAGAAATTGGAATGACCGATTTCGATAAAATTCCTCAAGCACTAATAGGTCACGATGCATGTATTCATGTTGCCTTAAATTATAATGCTGAAAGTGCTTTTTCGATGTTAATGAGCGATACAGCACCATCAATTTTTCTTGCAACAGAAGCTGCTAAGGCTGGGATTAAACATTTTATTTATACTTCTTCGATAGCTGCTCACGATAATATTTATTCCATTTCGAATCCAGCAATTATTGCCAATTCAAATAGTAATGTAGTAACAACATCAAAGCTCGACCCTCATTCCTTCTATGGTGCCACAAAAGCTGCAACCGAAGATTTTTTACTTGGAATTGCAGGCGAAACATCTATGCGAGTAAATATTATAAAACCTGGTTATACTTTTGGAAATCCAGTTTTTGAAGGTGCATTTACTCAACCCGACAGACGATTTCATTCAATCGTACAAGCCGCTTTGAGAAACGAAGATATTGAACTAACAAAAAACGATGGAACTCATTTTATTTGGGCTGGCGATTTGGCTAAAATCTATACTTCGGTTCTAAAATCAGATTTCAATCGACTTTCGTATTTTGGTCTTTCAAGTGAATTTACATCATGGATAAAAATTGCTGAAGAGGCAAAGCAACTTTGTGGTTCAACTTCGAAAATTGTTGTAAACGATTTAGGGTGGGGCGACAAACCAATTGTTTTCGATGTGTCTGATTATAAAAAAGATTTTGGATATACGTTTTTACCATATCCTCATATTTCAGAACATTTGAAATATTTGATTAAGAATAGCTCGAAATAGAATGTGATATCGTTTCGACTCCGCTCAACGGCCATTATTTAGACGGTCACTGAGCGGAGTCGAAGTGATATTTAATTCGATTAATATTGCCCAGTCGATAGTAAAACCAACGTACAAGCCTCAACAGCTTCGATTCCTTTTGCGCTTAATCTTTGTTCAAACTCTTCGTTTTCGGTACCTGGATTAAATACAACTCGCTTTGGATTTAATGATTCGATATAATCGAAATACGATGGTTGATTTTGCGGTCCAACATATAAGGTAACGGTATCAATATCTTTATATTGAACTTTTTCTGTGTCAAAAATAACTCCTTTTACTTCTCCAGCTTTTAATCCCAGTGCATAAACCTTGTGATTATGATTTACCAATGATGTTATCGCTTTAAAGGCATATCGTTCGGGGTTGGTCGAAGCTCCGATTACTAATGTAGGTTTGCTCATGTTTTTGATTTTAGACGTTATTGAATGTAAAATTATACATTTTAATGACTTTCTTATAAATTTAAAATATATCGTTTTTCTAATATTTAAAATAAATAAATGTAATTGGTTTAAAATAAAATATGTCGTATGTTTGCGACATAAAACAATGTTATGATAAAGAAAGAAGTTTTCGATTCTGAATTACAAGAGTTGTCTCAATTTGCAAAAGTTATTTCGCATCCAGCACGTTTGGCTATTTTGAAGTATTTAGCCGAAACAAAAACATGTATTTCGGGCGATATTACTGACTTTATTCCATTAAGTAGAACCACTGTTTCTCAGCATTTAAAAGAATTGAAAGAAATGGATTTGATTCAAGGTGAAGTCAATGGATTAAAAATTAATTACTGTCTTAACTGCGAAACTATTTCGAAATATAAAAAAGTCCTCGATAGCTTTTTTGTTGGCATTGAATGTTGTAAAAATTGTAATTGTTAAAATAAAAATATGAAAATATTAATATTATGTACTGGAAATAGCTGCCGTAGCCAAATGGCACATGGCTTTATGCAATCGTTCGATAGTAGAATGAATGTTTGTTCGGCAGGAACTCAAGCTGCAGGTAAATTAAATGCAGGTGCTGTGGCTGCAATGAAAGAAATCGGTATCGATATTAGTAATCACACGAGCGATCAAGTTGAGAAATACATTGGTGAAGAATGGGATTATGTTATAACTGTTTGTGGTGGAGCTAACGAGGCTTGTCCTGCTTTCATTGGAAAAGTAAAACATCGATTACATATTGGTTTCGACGATCCTTCGCACGTTACTGGTTCCGAAGATTTTATTAAAAGCGAGTTCCGTAGAGTTCGCGATGAGATAAAAGCTGGATTTTATAAGCTGTATATTGAAGATATTAATCCACAATTATAATGTGATAATAAGTTAATTGAAATACAATGTGCATTAACACATTAACACATTAACAAATTAAGAATATGAATTTCACTATAGATACACAATCGCTAAAACCAATCGATTTTTCGATACCACAAGTTTCGACGAAATTGAATAGGGTCGATTTCTGGGGAGCCGTTCGAGTTCGCTGGGGTTTTGGACGTGAAAGCTATTTGATTATACCAGGTTTGTATAAAGTTGGAAATCCAAACAACGAATCGAACGTATTTGTTTCGGCAAATTATAAACTTTCGTTCGATGCTTTAAGAAAGAGTCTCGATGGTTTACATGCATGGATTATGGTAATCGATACTAAAGGTATAAATGTTTGGTGTGCTGCTGGAAAAGGAACGTTTGGAACCGATAATATTGTAAGTTCAATAAAAACAACTTCGCTCGAATTGATTGTTAAACATCGAACATTAATTGTTCCTCAGCTTGGTGCAGTTGGGGTAGCAGCTCATCTTGTGCATCAAAAAAGTGGATTCCGTGTTGTTTATGGACCTGTTTTAGCTAAAGATATTAAAGAATTTATAACAGCAGGATACAAAGCAAATAAAGAAATGCGCGAAATGCGATTCCCAATTCAAGAAAGGATAAAACTTATACCTGTAGATTTAATGTATGGTAAATTTTATTTATTACTTGGAATAGCTCTTTTATTTGTGATTTCAGGATTAGATAGAACAGGCTTCTTGTTTGGGAAAATGTTTGAAAATAGCTTATTTCCAATTTCCAATTTACTCTGCGCCTATATTTCAGGAATTGTACTCACACCAATAGTATTACCTTGGATTCCCTTTCGAGCATTTGCACTAAAAGGGGCCGTAATTGCTACTTTGGCAACATTTGGATTACAATTAATACAACATAACTCTACAATTGAATCAATATCATTTTGGCTAATTAATCTTAGTGTAGCTTCTTTTATGTCAATGAATTTTACAGGATCATCAACTTATACATCACTATCGGGAGTTAAAAAAGAAATGAAATGGGCTTTGCCAATTCAAATTGTTTTTGCAAGTGTTGGACTTATCGTATTTGTAATTTCAAAACTTTTGTAGGATGAAGACTATGCAATATTTAAAAGATGTAGTGACATTAAAACTATACGAAAATCAATGTACAGGTTGCGGTTGGTGTATAAAAGTTTGTCCACATAATGTTTTTGAAATTAAAGATGGAAAAGCTCGAATTATCGATCAAGACGATTGTATGGAATGTGGAGCTTGTGCCAAAAATTGCAAATTCGGTGCTCTTTATGTAAAATCGGGTGTTGGTTGCGCAGCCGGTATAATTAATGGAATATTAACAAATTCGGAACCAAGTTGTGGTTGTTCCGATGGAAGTTCAAAAAGCAAATCAAGTTGCTGTTGAAATAATTAACTCATTATTACATTATAATTATGAAAACAAGACTTACATTTTTAGATAGATATTTAACCCTATGGATATTCCTTTCAATGTTCATAGGTGTTTTTGCTGGATGGTTGAGCCCCTCAGTAGCTACGTTTTGGAACTCAATGTCGAGTGGAACAACAAATATTCCTATAGCAATTGGATTAATTGTTATAATGTTTCCACCACTTGCAAAAGTAAAGTACGAAGAACTTGGCGAAGTCTTTAAAAATTGGAAAATACTTGGATTGTCGTTAATTCAGAACTGGATTATAGGACCAGTATTAATGTTTGCTTTAGCAGTCATTTTATTTAAACTATTTCCTGGCGAAAACAATGCGAATTTACCCTATGTATATGGAATTATAATGATTGGTCTAGCTCGATGTATTGCAATGGTTATTGTATGGAACGACCTTGCTAAAGGCGATACACAATATGCTGCTGGATTGGTTGCTTTCAATAGTGTTTTCCAGGTTTTATTCTTTTCTGTATATGCCTATTTCTTTATAGCAATTGCTCCAGCTTGGTTTGGTATTCCAACGAGCGAAGTTGTCGATAAAATAACTATTGGTCAAATTGCTAAAAGTGTATTTATATATCTTGGAATTCCTTTTATTGCAGGCTTTTTAACTCGCTATATTTTAACTCGCATTAAAAGTAAAGAATGGTATAACACTAAATTTATTCCAAAAATTAGTCCTCTAACTTTAATTGCTTTATTATTTACCATAGTTGTAATGTTCTCTTTAAAAGGCGAGTATATTGTTAAAATTCCTTTTGATGTTGTATTAATTGCGATACCATTACTTATTTATTTTATAATTATGTTTGTTGGCTCGTTCTTTATGAGCAAGCGAGTAGGGGCAACGTACGAACAATCGGTAACTCTATCATTTACTGCTGCAAGTAATAATTTCGAACTAGCAATTGCTGTTGCTATAGCCGTTTTTGGAATTAATTCGGGTGAAGCTTTTACAGCAGTTATAGGACCTTTGGTTGAAGTTCCTGTTATGATTGCCTTAGTTAATGTGGCATTCTGGTTCAAAAAGAAGTTTTAATCTATTTAAATAAAGCGAAATCTAAAATGTTATTGTGAATTGATTTAAAGATTATACTTTTGCGGAGAAGGTTTAAACAACAATTATAATTTTTTATTTCAAAAATACATGAAACAGATTCTTTTAATTATATCGTTAAGTTTAGGCTTTTCTTTTTTCGCTTATAGTGCTAACGACTCAATTCAAAGTAAAGTTATTATTTATAGAGATCATAATTATTATGGTTCTGCAGTACCTTTTAAAATTTTTGTAAACGACACTGCACTTGTCAATATTAAAAATAATTCTTATTTCGAATATTTTTGCAAACCTGGTACCTATTCCTTTAGGTCAAATAATACATATCCATTAACTTTTCAAGTCGATTCTGCTCAAGAATATTTTGTTAAAGTAAATTTAAAACCAGGCTTTTGGACTGTTATGCCCGAATTAATTTTAGTCGATTCAATTTCGGCCAAATCTGTTGTTCATTCTGGTTATATTAAGAAAATTGAAAAGTCGAATTTAAAAGTAAGTAAAACGAAATTACGATGTGGATTTAATGTTTTAGTTGGAGGTGGTTTCGAAAATATTGCAATACTCAAAACAACAGCTGGAGACGATGTAAACTTAAGCTTTGCTGGTGGAGTTGGTTATGCGTTATATCTTGGATATAAAATAAATAAACATTTCGATTTAGCTGTAAGTTTTAATTCTAAGTATAATTCTTTGGTTCCCTATCTTGATAATGCCGATATCAGTTTTACTCGAAAAAACATTTCGATTACTCCGTCTTTAATCATTCCAATAAAAGATGGTGAAATAATGAGATTACGATTGGGTGGTGGTTGTGATAAATATTTTGATTCGAAATTAACATTCGAAACAAAGAAATTACAAGATGGTTTTAATGATGTATGGAAATATTCTAGCACGTTAGGATATCATTTATTTGCCGATTTTGAAACGAATATTAGCGATTATTGGTCAATTACTTATGGTCTGAAATGGTATAACGTTACATATAATTATTCATCAAGTAAAGTAACTTTCCCTTATGTTCGTTCACAACTACATAGTCCTTCGGGACAAGGTATTGACTTTGTTTTTGGTGTAGCATTTTATTTTTAATTCTAAATTCTATTGTAGTTGAATTTTTTTTACCCATTTACTATAATTTTTTGTTTTATTTTTTCTTGTAAAGATAAAAGCACAAACTGTGGTAAAGTCTGCGATAATACTCAAGAGCTTATCTTTCAAACAGGTTTTAATAATGCTACCATTTCTAATACTAAAGGGAGCTGGTACGATATTTCTGGAATCGATTCGCAATATACTTCGGTTAATAACTGGGATACTTTCGATGAAAATCCTGTTATCGGAGAATTTAAAATAAATTGCGAAGATGGTAACGAGTCGCAACGTTGGGCAAAAATTCAAAAAGATCCAGAAGATGCTGCAAATAATGTTTTAGCATTTCATATTTCAGAACCTCATATAAGAGAAGGAACATGGAAAAAAGGGCGCGTACAAGTCGATGTAAATCGTAATAATTGTATCAAAGAATATTATCAAACGGTTCGTTTATATTTACATCCCGACATGGCATATCTAAAAGAATGGAACGAAGCTTTTGCTTGGCTTTCGTTATTCGAGTTTTGGAATAATGCTAATTGGACGGGCGAAAAATATCCTTTTCGAGTAACAGTTAATCTCAATAAAGCAAAAAAAGGAAAAGTCGATGCTATATATTTTAATGCTCATTCCGATAAATATAAAGGCCTTGGAAATTGGAAAACAATATGGGAAGAAACCAATACTTCGGTTCCAGTTCTATTTGGAAAATGGTTAGATATTGAAGTTTATATTAAAGAAGGTGATCAAAATTCTGGACGTTTTTATATGTCTGTTACTCCAAAAGACGGAACGAAACAAGTCGTTTTCGATATTACAAACTATACACAACATCCCGACGAAAAATGCCCCGATGGTTTTTCCGATATTCATCCATTAAAGTTTTATACTTCCGACGATCTTATCAATTACATGAAAGATGGAGGTAAAAATCTCGAAATTTATTGGGATGATTGGAAGGTCTATAGAAATGTTAGACCACAATACTGATTATAAATAGTCCTGATATCTATATTATACAAAATTTTAAACTTTTTGAAATTGTAAATTACAGAATCTTTGTTATGAAAATGTATAAATATTTTACGAAGCAAATAATCGCTAATACATTCTTATAACGTTACAGTATATTCCAATCCAAGAATATACCCTGTTCCAGGATCGTCGATATCGAATTCTTGTTGAATAAGATACATTATTCCAAAAGAATTCTTTTTATTTAATTGGTAATCGATACCTGCATAGGATCTAGCACGGTGCCAGCCATAATTCGTTGCTGCATTTCGAGGATCAACAATTTGGTAGCGAACTTCAGTTCCAATATATGGTGTGATTTTTCCGAAATCGTAACCAATATCAAATTTATTTCGCCAAAAATATTCGAGGTTCTTACCTTGTGGACTCGAATTATAATCGCGAATTTCGCCTTGTAATCGAGAACGATAACTTAATATCACCTTTTTAACTTTAAACTTGTACGATGCATCGAACATCAATCTATGTCGAAAACTAAAACTTTTAGTTTGGTACATATATTTATTTATAAAACGATAACCAAGACCCAATTTGAACCCCTTAAAGACTTTGTAAGTAATAAAAGGATTTGTATAAAAGAGGTTGAGTCGAGAATAATTCTCGCGTAATCGCATTTCTTGATTAACACCTATTGCTACTTTTTTAACTATGTTTTTTTCGATGCTAAATGTGCACCACAAACCTGCGTCGGGTTGTTTTTGAGCGAAGATTATATTTGTATTAAAACAACATAAAAGAAGAAATAATATTTGCTTACATTGTAATTGTTTTAAAATGCTCATTTAGGAATTTTTTTTAAAAATTAAATACTGTTTTTCGTCCTTGTAAAGACTACAAAACGATATAAATTACGAGTGCGAATATAACCTATTTTTCAAAAATACTTTATAGCATTTTGAAAAACAAAATCAAAACTATTTTAATACAAATAACGCAATGAATTTAGCTATCAGAAATAACCTAAAAACTAAAAATCTATTGTGTTATCTTTATTATTCTAATTACCAACTTAGAATAGAAGAAGCACTTAACATTATAAAGTAGCCCTTACCTGAATCGAAAGTCGAAATACTATTCGTAGTTCCAGAAGGTTGCCAAAAACCATCGAAGTTTTTAACGGCAATTGTATTTGAAACAATTGAACTTAACGATGTACCAATAGCTGAACTTATTTGTTTCGGATATCCTAGAAGATTCCAACCCGATTTCAAATTTTGTGTTATTATACCAACTATATTTCCGGAAACAATAAGCGTTTTATCGACTGCAACATTTACTAAATATGCTTTACCTCTTTCAATATTTTGTAAACTATTTTGATATGTAGGTTGTGATGGACTATAAAATCCTTCTTGATTTTTAATGGTATTTAAATCGGTACCTAAACTTCCAAATACCGAGATTATAGAAGAATCGGTAGGTTGAACATAGAATGAAATAATATTCCAACCAGCTAAAAGTGATAGTGTTTGTTGAGCATTTACTATAACTGTTATGGCAGTTGATGTTGTTTTTCCAGAATTGTTATCGGTTGCAACTGCTGTTAATGTATAAGTTCCAGCCAGAACATTTGTCCATGAAAAAGTATATGGTGAAGAATTATCGACTCCAAGAGAAGTTGTTCCGTTAAAGAATTCAACATTCGAAATTGTTCCATCGGCATCACCAGCAGAAGCATTTATTGTTATTGAAGCTGGAGAAATATATTTGGTTTTATTTATTGGCGATGTAATTGATATAGTTGGTAATGAATTAGACGTAACAATAACGGCTATAGTGGAACGAGGACTTTCGCAAGAATTTACTGTTTGAGATACATAATGATTGTTAGTTCCAATGGTTGTCGTTAAAGGAATTGGAGCTGTAGTATTTCCTGTGCTGGCTGATGCAACGGTATACCATAACAACCCTGTTCCTGTTGCTGTTAAAGAAATTGCAGGTGCATTTAGAATATAATTTACGGGACTTACAACTGTAGGTGCCGAAGGTGTTGAATTTACAGTAACAATTACAGCATCAGTTCCAGTACATGCAAATACATTTGTTCCTGTAACAACATAGGTTGTTGTAATTGTTGGAGAAACAACATTAGCAGAAGTTGTTATTGCATTACTCCAGGTATAAAAATTGCCCCCTGATGCTGTTAAGCTTGCTGTTTTGCCGGAACAAATAGATACATCTATACCAGCATTAACTGTTGGTATAGGATTTACAGTTACAATAGCGGAGTTTGTATTTGCGCAACCAGCAATTGTTCCAGTCACAGTATAGGTTGTTGTAACAGTTGGAAATGTTACTAAAGTTGCAGAGGAAGTTCCATTACTCCACGAATAAGTCGTAGCTCCAGTTGCATTTAATGACGCATATTTTCCAATACATATCGGAGCAGCAGTACTAATACTTACAGTTGGTAATGAATTAACAACAATTGAAATTGTTGAAGATGTTGTAATTGCATTTGTATTATCTGTAGCTTTTGCAGTTATTGTATGCGTTCCAGCAGACACATTTAACCAAGTATAGGTATATGGTGATGCTACTGATGTTCCTAATAACGTTGTTCCATCATAAAAATCAACCTTATTAATTGTTCCATTCGATACCGTTACATTTGACGTTAATGTTACTGATTTACCCGAACATATTGAACTCGAATTACTCGAAATAGAACAAGTAACAGTTGGTATTACAGTTGAACTTAAATCTCCATATACAATACCTAACCCAACTGTACTCATATAAACTCGACCATAAGTATTCCAGTCTCCAATAACAAATTGTCCGTTTCCAGGTCCACCATATTGATGCGCATTATCATTTATTCTTGTCCAAGTGGCACCTTGATCTATTGAACGAAAAATTCCAGTTACACCACTAACTGTTCCCCAAATATAGACGGTTTCGTAAGTTGCTGATGGTGCTGCTTTTCCAAGTCCAACGGCATCGCAACTGGTTACAGAAGTGAGTTTTGTAAACGATGCTCCTGAATTAGTTGAACGAGTTAACCCTCCAGAATACAACGCGACCCAAAGATGTCCTTCGCGACCTGGAACTGTTCTTATTATTTTTGAACCTCCCGAACCAGCATTTCCTGACGTTGAAAAATTTACTCCACCATCTGTGCTTACCATCAAACTTCCATTTGAACTATTGTAAGCGTAAAATTTTGAATTGTTTACTGGATCGGCAACTGGGACACCATCTGTTATACTTATTCCATTGCATGTTGACCAGGTTGTTCCATTATCTACAGATCTATAGAATGTACTTGACTTTTCAGGACAATGAAGAACAACACTTGCATTTGCTGCAACAGCAATTTTACCTTTAGTTCCATTCATAGTTCCACATTGCTTCCATGTTGTTCCTTGATTAACAGTGTAATACATTTTCGAACCAACTCGAACAAGATAATTAATATTTCCAGCTGCATAGGCAATTCCAGTTGAAGAACCCATTCCAGGAGTATGAACAGGTGCATACGTTAAAATATCTGTATGTTTAAAACCATCATAGTCTCCGATAACAGAAAATAAAGGACCTCCAGGCGTACTTACAATATCTAAAGGAACAGTTTCTTCTATTCCGATTCCATTAAATTTCCACGTTGAAGCTGTTGAATTCACATTATCGCAACTAAAAAGGCCATTTCCCGATATTACAAAGGCTTGAGCAGTATTCGAAGGATTAAATTGAATATCACCTGCCCAATGAATAGTATTTCCAGGCATCCAAGTACATCCATTTGCATTAAGTGTTATTGCACTTGCTGCTAAATCGTTCCATGATGTTCCACCATTTGTACTTAAATAGAAATGATCGCCCCATTCATCTGTGCCATTATACGTATATTGATACATATATTTATTTATTGTTGAGGCTATTACTCTTTGTGGATTTGCAGGATCAACACTTATACCAGCATAAGAATAAACAGCTCCCGAAGGTGTGATATTTGTCCAAACTTTTGTACCGAGATTGTATTTCCACAATGCACCAGTAGTAGGATTCCATGGTCCTTCTAAATCGGAATATGCAATATACAAAGTTCTATCGTTTGCTAAAACAGCTCTTTGTGGCATTAAATTCGGTCCGCCAGTAATTGAAGTAAAAGCACCACCACCGTTTGTACTTATATATAAATTGTTACTTGTTTGAGATACACCAAAAACAATTGTTTGCGATGCAGAAGTTCCATTGGTTCCCGTTGAAGGATCAAATAATACAAAGCTAATTCCATTTTTATTTGATATATCAGATTGACTTCCTGTAGTTGTAACATTTGTCCACGTTGCACCTGAATTAGTACTTTTAAAGACGCCATTACAACGTGTGCCACAAAACAAAATTGAACTTTGATTTGGATCAACGACCAACTTCTCGCCCATTTGTCGCCCCATTCCATTTCCATGTGCTTTAAATTGACTCGAAACATCAGTTATAGCAAATGTTTTACCTCCATCTGAAGATCTTATTATTGCTGTGTTCCCATTGTTAAAATATGAGGTACCAACTAACATATAAACATTGTTATTGTTCTGAGGATCTAATGCAATAGATTCAACACCTAAATAACCAGTTTGGTTATTTGATACCCAATCTAACATTTGCACCCACTTTGTATTTACAGAATCCCAACGATAAGCTCCTCCAACGTCTGTTCTTGCATACATTACCTTTGGATTAGTCTTACTAATAATAATTCCATCAACAAAACCGCCGCCACCAATTGAAACATGTCCCCAACTATACGTTTGCGAAAATGTAGGATTATGTAAAAATAGTGTAAATAATACACTTAACACAATAATAAATAAATACTTAATTCGCATATTCACTGATATTTAATTGAATTAATAGGGCTTAATAAATATATGTACTAATGTAGCAAAATTAGTATAATATTGTGTCACTTGTCAAATAAAAAACCCTAGCTAATGATTGAATATATATATGTAATGTTTTCTTATTACATTTGTAGCAGAATAATCAAGAAATATGATACTTATAATAATTCTAATTTTAATTTTTCTTAATGGCTTTTTTGTGATGGCAGAAATTTCTGTAGTATCATCAAGGAAATCTAAATTAGAAATATCTAGTCAAAAAGGTAATAAATCGGCAAAAGAAGTAATTAAATTAATTGAAAATCCTTCTCGATTTTTATCTACATTACAAGTTGGTATAACGATAATTAGTTTACTAACAGGGGTGTTTTCTGGCGATAAACTTTCGGAACCACTTCATCTTTATCTTGAACAATTTAAACTAATAGCTCCTTTTGCAAAAGAAATAGCTGTTGCAATAGTTTTAATACCTATTACCTTTATGGCTATTATGATTGGAGAACTTATTCCCAAAAGAATAGGTCTTACAAATCCAGAAATAATAGCAACCTATTGTGTTAAACCAATTCGTTTTTTATCGAATTTGGCATTACCGTTTATAATTGTTTTAGAATGGACAACAGAAATTGTTTTAAATATTTTAAATATTAAATCCGAAACAAATGCTGAAATCCTTGAAGAAGAGATTAAATCGCTAGTCGAAGAAGGAATGGCAAAAGGTACTATTGAAGAAATAGAACAAGATATTGTTGAAAATGTTTTCTTAATGGGCGACAGAAAAATCAATTCTTTAATGACACACAGTTCCGAAATTAATTGGGTTGAGACAGAATTTACTATAGAACAATTACAAGAATTACTTTCACGAACGTCTCATTCGGTATATCCTGTAAAAGATTCAAGAACGAGTGAAGTTGTTGGTGTTGTTCGTGTTAAAGAAGTTTTATTGCATTATTTTCATAAAGCCGATTTTTCTATTGCACAATGCATAAAAGATCCGTTGTACATTCCTGAAACAATGTCGGCTTATAAAGTACTTGAGAAATTCCGATCATTACGCGCACGTTTTGGTATAATCATCGATGAATATGGAACTATTACCGGAATCGTAACATTAAATGATATTCTTGATGCATTAGTCGGCGATTTAGATGCCATAGAAGGCAATCCAGAAATTACAACACGCGAAGATGGAAGTTGGTTAATTGATGCACAGATTTCTTTTGCCGATTTTTGTAATTACTTCGATATTAATATGCAATTTGTCGAAAATACAGGGTTCAATACTTTAGGTGGTTTGGTTTTAGATATTTTACAACATATTCCAACTACAGGCGAAATCGTTAATTGGCGAGATTTTAAAATAGAAATTGTTGATATGGATGGAATGCGTATCGACAAATTATTATTATACAAGGAAATAGAATAAATATAACACATACAAGAAACAGTCAAATTACCCTAATGTTAATTGTAAATAGGTGATTTACTGTTTTTATACTAAAAATATTGTTGTATTCATTATTTTTCTGATATTTGCATCGCAATAGGTTATTTAAGAACGAAAATTTTAAACATGGATTTATTTCACTTTATCGCAGCTTTAGTTGGTGCTTATTTATTAGGTTCTATACCTTCGGCTGTATGGATTGGTAAAGCATTTTATGGTATTGATGTTCGTCAACATGGCAGTAAGAATGCTGGAGCAACAAACACTTTTAGAGTTTTAGGTGTAAAGGCTGGTATTCCTGTTCTTTTAATCGATGCATTTAAAGGAACTGCAGCATGTAGTTTAGCTTTTTTAGTAGATGGTTTAATTCCAGAAACACACGAATTTATAAACAGTCAATTTATATTTGGAGTTGCTGCTGTTTTAGGTCATGTATTCCCAATATTTGCTGGTTTTAAAGGCGGTAAAGGTGTTGCTACAATAACAGGTATTGTGTTAGCAATTTCACCTATTCCAACACTAGTCGCTATGGGAGTTTTTGTTGTAACATTATTAATTTCTCGATATGTTTCTCTTAGCTCTATTTTAGCTGGGTTATCGTTTCCTTTCTTGGTAATCTTTGTTTTTAAAACACCTATTAATTCAATGATTTTCTTTTCGATTTTAGTTTCTATAGTACTATTATTAACCCATAGAAAAAACATTGAACGCTTAATTCACAAACAAGAAAACAAAGCAAATTTGTTTAAAAAGCGCAAAACAGAATAATCACATTCTACTTTAAAATACGAGTCCATTTGGAGTAATCTAGATGGACTTTTTTTATTTCAATTGGGATAAGTTATTAATTGTTATTTAAAATAGCTTTTATTATTTTTGTTTAAACCTAAACCAAATTATATGAAATGGAAACTTCTTTTTTTATTCTTAGTCATAAGCTGTATAAGTCTTGGTCAAAATCAAATTATTGGCAAATGGCTAACTCAAGATAAAGATGCTTACGTAGAATTATATCAGCAAAAAGGTAAATTTTACGGTAAAATTGTTTGGATTAAAGAACCAAATAATAAAAATGGCAAACCTAAAATTGATGATAAAAATCCAAATCAAGCTTTACGAAATACTCCTATTTTAGGATTGATATTTTTAAAAGATTTTGTCTATAATGCGGAAGATAAAGAATGGGCAGATGGCAGTATTTATGATCCTAAATCGGGTAAAACCTATAAAAGTACTGTTTGGCTTGAAGACAACAACACTCTTAATGTTCGTGGTTATTTGGGTTTTATATATAGTACATCTGTTTGGACTAGGGTAAAATAGTTTATACTATCATTCCCTTCAAAACTTTATAATCTGTTTTCCCTGTTCCAAGTACAGGTATTTCATCGAGTCGAACAATTTTATGAACCTTAACTAAGTTCGAAAAACCCGTACTTCGCAAATACTGATTAGCTTCAGAAAGATTTATTTCGTTCTTAGAAAATAGTACAATTTGTGGTGGCTCAACAGAATCGGAACCTTCGACAGCGAGAACAAGTTCCTCGTTCGATCCATATTTATCGAGTAAACGTTCTTCAATCGCAGGTAAACTTATCATTTCGCCAGCAATTTTAATAAAACGTTTTAAACGACCAGTAATAAACAAATAACCTTCAGCATCAACAAAACCTAGGTCACCAGTTTTATAATACTCTTTACCATTTACAGTAACGAATGGAGACGCAACTGTTTTATCAAGATAACCTCCAAAAACATTATCGCCTTTAACAAGTATCATCCCTTCTTTACCCGACTCAACTGGTTCCGATTTTTGAAGGTCAACAATTAAATGTTCAACACTCGATATAAATGTTCCAACCGATTTAAGTTTTTGTTTTCCAAGAGGATTTAATGTTAATGCAGGCGAACATTCTGTGATACCATATCCTTCAATTATTTCAGCTCCATCGCTAGCTTTTTTCTTAAAATCGTCAATAATTGCAGGTTGTAAACTTTCGGCACCAGTAACAACTAGTTTTAAAAACTGCAAATCGGTTTTAGTTGCAATTGCTAAAATGAGCTTTAAAAATGTTGGGGTAGCAACCATTGTTGTCGCTTTTGTATGTTTTAGTACCTCAACAATATCGCGAGTTGCTGTAGGATCTGGTGTATAAGCAACTTTCATTCCTGTAACCAAAGGAGTAATCGTTAAAACGGTAAATCCAAAACTATGAAATGGAGGTAAGAAGCTTAGAAAAATGGTATTATTTTCTAAATCTAAATGACTAAAAGATGCTTCCATATCGCGAAGAATATTCTTGTGCGTTAATGGAACAGCCTTTGGCAAAGATTCGCTTCCAGAAGTAAATAAAATAACAGCAATGTCAGTAGGTTTAATATCAAATGTTGGTTTTAATTTCGATCGTAAAAGACCTTTTAGTTTTAATCCAAGCGATGCTTCGCGTACTTTCTTTTCGAACATAATACATTTCGATTTAACATCGTCGGTAAGTTTGTCGCGAACACGGTCGAAAAATGTTCCAGCTGTTATAATATGTGTTACATTGCCTGTATCGACACAATGTTGGAGAACTTGTGGTCCAACTGTCCAATTCAACATTACTGGTATTTTGCCCGACATATATGTTGCAGCAACAAGTAAGGTTGTGCTTTGTAATGCAGGTAACATTATACCGACATATTTACCCGAAATTTCTTTTTTTATGATTTCGGAAACAACCATTGTTTTCAAGTAAAATTCTTTACGATTTGTACTTCCCAGCATATTATCCCAGACAAAAGGTTCGTCTTTATCTGTTGTAAATGTTTTTACAAACAATTCTGGAATGGTTTTGCTTCCATCGACTCTTATTTTTCCATGTTGTAATTTCGAATGTTTAAAATGAGAATCTTTCAATGTTACTTTTACATTCGATTTACCCATCGCAACAAGACATAAATCGCGCATGGTTTTAATGGTAGCAACATCAGGAGCTTGAACTTTAAAATGCGATTCTATTTCGGTAACTATTGCAACCATTGTTACCGAATCGATTCCCATATCGAGAGTAAGATTAGAATTAATGGTAATTCCAGCAATATTCATCGATAGTTCTTCGGAAAATACCATTAAAACTTCGTCGAAAATATGTGTCGGAATAAGCGTTGTTTGATCTGAATCGATTGTTTGAACATCGGCAACCGAACCTTCGATTTTCGTAGGAATTTTACGATTCAATGTTGGTGAAAAGAAATAATGTTTTAAATAATGTACAGGTTCTTCTCCGTATTTATTATAAAATTTTTCAAGGCCATTATTGAATTCTGTTTTATCTTTTTTAGCTAAGTCTTTAGCATAATCGGTAATATCTTCAATTTCGATATAAACCCTACGTTTGGGACAAAGGAAAAATAGATTAGCCAATACAAACCAAAATGCTTTAAGATATGTTACCAAAAAATTAGGCGATTTCCCAATCCAAGCACGCGACCACATACTACCCCATAATCCACGAATTCTAACTCCAATAACACGAGTATTCTCAGGCAATTCCGAAACAAGAATATGAGCACTTTTCTTATTAAATATTTTCTCGTAACCTTGACCAGTAATTTGACCTGAAGGATATAGCAAGATATTATTACCTTGTTCTAGACTTTTATGTATTTGCGTAGTAATATTCTTTAAAACATCGGTATCGCGACTTCCAGCAGTTAAATCACTTACTGGCACAGCTTTTAACGCTTTGAATAATGAATTTAAAACTGGAAGATTGTACATTCCTTCGGTTACAACAGGTACGATAGAAATTCTTTTCCATAATTGTGCCGATAGAAGTTGCGGATCAACAAGTGCTTGATGATTAGGCAAAATTAGATTTGCACAATTGGGATCTATAACTTCGAGTCCTTTAATTTCAACGTTATAACGTAAAGAAAGAAAGAATCGAAAAATAGCAATTAAAAATTTCATAATACTGTCGTTAGATTTTTTTCAAAAATACAAAAATAATGATTCATGCCTTTATTGGACCAATAAAAAAGGGAAACCAATTCCAATGACAGAATCAATTTCCCTATTATTACATTACTATTAGATTATTCTACAATAGCACAACGAATCATAATAACTTCTTTTGCAATTAATTCTTGCAAACCAGTACATTGTCCTTTTAATTTTATAGATTGTTTTTCGGAAATCTTTGCTGTAAGAGATTGCTCTTTAGTTAAAGTACAACAAATATCACCATCAGGACTTCCAACCGAAAGAATAATCGTTTTTGTACTATCGCTGTTGTCTGTAACAGATTGAACAGTACCAGTAATTTCCAATGTTTTATCGTTACTTACATATTTTGCTGTTGAAACTTTTTCATCTTTCGAAAAATCGGCAAATAATTGATCCGATGTTAACGTAAAGTCTGCTTTAGATTTTGCAAAATCTTTTGTTGGTTTAAAGAATAGATATAATCCTATTCCACCTACTATAAATCCAATTACGGCAATTATGCCAAGGGTTATTAAAACTTTTTTCTTCATCTTATTCTTTATTTCATTGGATCGTAAGTAATATCAATTGTAACATCAAGAGGATTTGCAATTTTTTCTTTAACAACTGCAGGAATCTCTATTTTATAATCTTCTGGTTTAATTCCAAATTTTGCTTTAGCAATTATTTTCCCTTTTGCGACTTCTATCGTACCTTTTTGAGTAATATGTTTTGTAACACCATGTATAGTTAAATCACCATCAATAGTAGCATTATAAACACCGTCTTTACTAAAGTTTATTTCTTTAATGTTTGATATTTGTCCTTTAAATTGTGCTTTAGGAAATTTATCCGATTCCATATAGTTTTCGTTGAAATGTTCTTCCATTAAGGCTCTCTCGAACTTGAACGATTTATTTAAAACTTCGAAAGCAACAGTATTTTTCGAAACATCAATAAACGATGCAACTTGCGTATTGTGTGCTTCGATTGTTTCCATTGGTGTTTTTGAGTAAAACCAAATGTGACCGGCACGACTTAAATATTTTGTTTGACCAAAACTTACAAATGACATCGTCAAAAGTAAAACTGAACTTGCTACAATCTTTTTCATAAACTTCCTTTTAAATTAAATTACATTATATATTATAAAAAACTAGATTTTTGTGCCAATTAAATATTCAGTTTATACTGAGTCGAACTAATTTTAATTTCATTACAATATTTGTAAATATCAACATAAATAAAATACAAATTTCATATATTATTTTTTTTGTATTTTTATAAGATATTATAATTTAAAACTGTTAAACGTATGAAAATATTCACTATAACTTCGATTTTAATTTTATTATTGTTTGGACCTACCTTTTCTCAAACAAAAACAAGTTGTGCTGACTTTAGTTATCTATCGAAAGAAGTGACACCCGATTTAGGGATTATCCTTTACTCGTCTGATGCTGAAACGGTTTGGAATGCTTTTAGACTTGCAAATCTAGCTCGCACAAAAGGAGATATGGTAATGATATTCTTATTGGGAAAAGGAATAGATGGTTTTCAGAGCGAAGATATTCGATTTGAAATTGCTAAAGAGAGTCAAACATTTGTTGCAGGAGGAGGACAAATATTGGCTTGTGCAACCTGTGTTAAAATGCGAGGAACAGAAGAAGTAAATAAATGTACTGTTTCGTCGTTGCACGATTTGTATCAAATAGTAAATAAAAGCAAGCGATTGTTGACATTTTAAATAAAGAATTTAAATTTAAAAAGCTTTACTTCGATTCTTCGATAACATCAAAAAAATCAGTATATTTATAAAATGATAAAAATTACTTGTTTAATTGAAAACACAGTGTATCGAGGTGGGTTGTATGCCGAACATGGCCTTTCGTTCCATATTGATACAGGAACTCATAAGATATTATTCGATACCGGGCAGACAGGTAATTTTGCACTTAATGCACCACGATTAGGCATAGATGTTTTGCAAGTTGATGCAGTCGTTCTTAGCCATGGACATTACGACCATACAGGTGGTTTAGCTAAATTCCTTGAGTTAAATACAAAAGCTAAGATTTTTCTAAAAAAGGAAGCCCTTTGGCCAAAGTTTAATGGAACAAAAGAAATTGGATTTATACACGAAAATTTAAAGTTCGATTCGCGTTGTAAGTTTGTAAAAGGCAAAACCGAAATTGTACCAAATGTATTTGTCATAAATAGTATTCCTGTTGTCGATAATACCGATACACATTGGAAACATTTTTTTACAGAAAAGGCAGAGCAAAAAATACCAGATTGTTTTAACGACGAACTCTTTTTAGCTATTGTAGAAAAAAATAAGATGTCGGTTTTAAGTAGCTGTTCCCATCGAGGAATTACTAATATAATGCGAGCTGCAATTCACAATATTAATTTACCAATACACCTTATTGCTGGTGGATTTCATCTTAAAGATTCGCCTCCAGAAAGTATTAAACCAATAGTTGAAAGTTTTAAATTATTGAAACCAGATAAAATTGGTGTTAGCCATTGTACAGGTTTAGAACATTACGAACTTCTTAAGAATGTTTTTCCAAAAGAAACATTTTATTTTCATACAGGACATTCCGTTGAACTTTAAAAAAGGATGATTATGAGCGATTTTGACAAAAAAGCCCAAGATTGGGATAAAGAGAAAATGCATTTTGACCGTTCGCAAGCAATTGCCGATGAAATGATAAAAATGTTTCCAAAGTCGAAACACATGACTGCACTGGAATATGGAGCTGGAACAGGTATATTAAGTTTTATGCTGAAAGATACATTCGAACATATAACTATGATGGATAGTTCATCTGAAATGATTGCCGTTACTAATAAAAAGATAGTCGATAGTAATGCAAAAAACATGACAGCTATTTTTCATGATTTGGAAACAAAACCATATAATGAACAATTTGATATTATTTATAATCAAATGGTAATGCACCATGTGGTTGATATAGATAAAATATTTGACTCATTTAAAACTTTACTAAAACCCAACGGTTATTTGGTTATTGCTGATCTATATCCCGAAGATGGTAGTTTTCATGGCGAAGGTTTTATAGGACATTTAGGTTTTGAAGTAGAGTTTCTAGCAGCAAAATTAATGAATAAGGGTTTTAAAACTGGTTTACATAAGACCTGCTATACTTTGAAAAAACCGAATGCATTAGGTGAGATTAAAGAATACCCAATTTTCTTAATTGTTGCACAAATTTAAAATCAGTAATAATACTATGATTAATATACTTAAAGAAGCTTTCGAAACGAGTTTCAAAAATCGTTATGAAACTATCTTTAAACAATACTATCCAGCACACAACAAAACTGGTTTTACAGAACGAAACTTAAGTTGTAATTATGCAAATGCATTAATCGAAACATTAAACGATAGTAATGCATTTATATGGCATGATGCACCACTTCCAGTTGAGCGTTTGGGCGATTGTAATTACATAGATGCTGTAATTTTTTCTAAAGCAAATAATGCAGTATTCTACATTTTAGCAAACAGATTAAGTGATAAACCAACAGGAAAAATCCAAACATTAGCAAACGAAATCGCCTCGTTATTGGACAATGCACCTGTTACTGATACCGTTGGCAAACGCTTTGTAACCAAAAGAAACTATATTCTGGAAGAATGGAATTATAAAGAAAAAGACAAGGTAAAGCATTCGTTTAACGAATATATTATTTGCATTTCGGATTTTTGGGGCGAAGAATCGAAAACAAAACGTGTTGAAGAATTACTTAACAAGATGAAAGATTCTTTCGTTAGTTCTACAAAAGAAAGATTTATCGATAAGATATATTCTTTTGATAATGATAGCGTTTTGGTAAATTATTCGATATTTATTACGGGATTGAAGCTGTAAGCTTACAAATTTATACTAATGTTCGAAGACTTGATCCCTTTAATTGATTCAAAAACAAATCAGACTTATTTTTCTTGTATTAGATGTATAACTTTTTATATTGTTGCTCTTCTATATAATACCAAAGCAATCAAACCATAAATCATGTTAGGAATCCATACCGAAATCATTGGACTTAATCCAGCATTTATTGAGAATGTTGTAGAAACTTGCATAAATAAAATATAAGTAAAGCTTAATAATAAACCTATTCCAATATTAACTCCAATTCCACCTCGTTTTTTTCTGTTTGAAATACAAACGCCCATTATTGTTAAAATAAAAGTAGAAAATGGCCAAGCCCAACGATTATATTTTTGAATTTTATAAGTATTTATATTATCGGCACCTTGTAATTCTTTTACGGCAATAAATTTATCTAATTCGCGAATGTTCATTTTTTCAACATTAATATCGGTTTCAGCCAAATCTTCGGGTTGTATCCAAAATAGAGTATCTATTGAATGTCCCCATTTAAGATTTTCTTTAACACCTTTGAAATCTCTAATATAATAATCTTGTATAGTCCATTTTTTCTTAATCGAATCCCATTTAATTGCATCTGCAATAAGCTTTGAGACTAATTTACCTTTTTCGAATTTCTCTAACGAAAACTTATAGCCAATTTTTGGATCTGATCTATAGCTTTCAATATATAAATAAATGTTTGGCTGTACTTGTCGATGTATATCTTTATCGTAATTACCCCATTTACCATTAATATATTTATCTTCGAAATTGAGCCGTATTTTGTTTGATTCAGGAATTATATACATTATTAAAATCCATGAAAATAATGCAATAACTCCTGCAGAAATCATGTATGGTCGAAGGAATCTATTAAAACTCACACCTGATGCGTGCATAGCTGTTATTTCTGTATGAGAAGCTAGTTTCGAAGTGAAAAAGATTACTGCCACAAATACAAATAAAGAACTAAATAAATTGGCAAAATATGGAACGAAATTACAGTAATAGTCGAAAACAATCTCCGAAATAGGAATATTTTCTTTTATAAAATCCTCAATTTTTTCTTGAATATCAAATATAATAGCAATGCTAAGAATCAATACTATAGAGAAGAAATACGTACCAAGAAATTTCTTGATAATATACCAGTCTAATGTATTTATATATCTTTTTAGCATTATAATCTTTCTTTTAATTGCTTAACCATTTTCGATTTCCATATCCCAAACGTTCCTTCTTCTATCTTAGTACGAGCAGTTGTAACCAAATCTAAATAAAACGCAAGATTATGTAGACTTGCAATCTGACAACCAAGCATTTCTCCAGCAATTATTAAATGTCGTAAATATGCTTTCGAATAATTTGAATCGACAAACGATGTTCCCATTTCATCAAGTGGAGAATAGTCTTTTTCCCACTTTTTATTTCTAATATTAACTATTCCATTCCAAGTAAATAGTTGACCGTTACGGCCATTACGTGTTGGCATTACACAGTCGAACATATCTGTTCCTAATGCAATAGCTTCCAAAATATTTACTGGCGTTCCTACACCCATTAAATATCGGGGTTTTTCTTTTGGAAGAATGCCATTTACAACCTCGAGCATAGCATACATATCTTCTTCTGGTTCACCAACGCTTAATCCTCCTATAGCATTACCTTCGCAGTTAGTTCCAGCAATAAATTCTGCCGATTGTGCTCGTAAATCTTTAAAAGTACTTCCTTGAACAATTGGAAAAAACGATTGTTGATGACCGTATAGCGGTTCAGTTGTTCTAAATCGATCTACTCCTCTTTCTAACCAAGCATGAGTTAAATCCAACGATTTTTTTGCATAAGTATATTCGCAAGGGTAGGGAGTACATTCATCTAATGCCATAATAATGTCGGCACCAATTATTCTCTGAGTATCGACTACATTTTCGGGTGTAAATAAATGCTTTGAACCATCAATATGCGATTTAAAAACGGCACCTTCGTTCGTTAATTTGCGATTTGCAGCTAACGAAAAAACTTGATATCCACCACTATCAGTAAGAATAGGTTTTTGCCAATTACTAAAACCATGTAATCCTCCGGCACTTTTTATTACATCAAGTCCTGGTCGAAGATATAAATGATATGTATTCCCAAGTATTATTTGAGCTTTTACATCATCAATTAAATCGCGATGAAAGACTCCTTTTACCGATCCTATTGTACCTACAGGCATAAAAATAGGCGTCTTTATAGTTCCATGATCGGTAACTATTTCGCCTGTTCGAGCCGAACTTTGTGTATCGTTATGTTGTATCGTAAACTGCATGAAAGCTTTTTGGCAAAAGTACAATTTTTTGAATATAAACGATCTTGTAAAATGTGCATTTAAAAGAAGAAAAGGCTTAGATGCAATTTCTTTACTAAAAACACCAAAAGTAGAAACTAATTCATTATTTTTGCTCAAAATGTAGATTAGAATGGCAGACGTATCACTTTCAATTCCAAAAGGGACGAGGGATTTTTCACCGGCGGAGATGGCAAAACGGAATTATATCCTCGATACAATAAAAGCAGTTTATAAAGTTTATGGTTTCGAACAAATAGAAACCCCTTCGTTCGAAAACCTTTCTACCTTAATGGGGAAATATGGTGAAGAAGGTGATAGACTCATTTTTAAAATCGTTAATTCGGGTGATTTCCTTGCAGATATTGATGAATCTGAATTGAAAAAAGATAACAGTTTAAGACTTGGAAACAAAATTTGTGGAAAAGCTCTTCGTTACGATTTAACCGTTCCTTTTGCTCGTTATGTTGTAATGCATAAGAATGACATTACATTTCCTTTTAAACGATTTCAAATACAACCAGTTTGGCGTGCAGATCGTCCTCAAAAAGGTCGTTATCGCGAATTTGTTCAATGCGATGCTGATATGATTGGTAGTAATTCCTTATTAAATGAAGTAGAACTTATTCAAATAATCGACGAAGTTTTCTCAAAACTAGGAATCGATGTTGTAATTAAAATAAATAATCGCAAAATATTAAGTGGTATAGCCGATTATATTGGTGAATCCGATAAAATTGTAGATATCACTGTTGCAATAGATAAACTTGAGAAAATTGGTTTATCAAAAGTTAAAGAAGAGCTTAAAGGAAAAGGATTATCATCCGAAAGTGTCGAAAAATTGACTCCTATTTTTAATTTAATCGGTTCAAATTCTAAAAAAATATCTGAGTTAAAAAAGATTTTAGTCGATTCAGAAACAGGACTTAAAGGTATTGATGAGCTTTCGACAATTTGTAGCTATCTTAATTATTTGAAGATAAAAAATACTATTGAATTCGATAAAACACTTGCTCGTGGTTTAAACTATTATACAGGAGCAATTCTCGAAGTAAAAGCTAAAAATATAAATATTGGTAGTATCTGCGGAGGTGGTCGTTATGATAATCTTACTGGGATATTTGGATTACCAAATGTTTCGGGTGTAGGAATTTCTTTTGGTGCAGATAGAATTTATGATGTGTTAAGTCATTTCGAAAAATTTCCTCAAAAGCTAAGTTCTGCAACGAAGGTTTTGTTTGTGAATTTTGGGAAAGGCGAGGAATTGCATTGTTTAGGTCTTTTAAAATCATTGCGTGAAGCTGGAATATCGTCTGAAATATATCCAGATCAAGAAAAACTTAAAAAGCAGTTTGCGTATGCAAATAGTCGAAATATTCCATTTGTTGTTGTCGTTGGAGAAACAGAAATTGCCAATAATACTATTGTACTAAAAAATATGGTAAATGGAGAACAAATAGAAATGAAAGATTCTGAATTAATTGCTGCTTTACAATAATTAAAATAATATATCCAAATTAAAAATCCCGAAGGTTAAATACTTTCGGGATTTTTTTATGCCATTGTATGATATTCAGAATTTTCAGGAATTTGTTCAATATAATAATCAAAACTCATTCCTATAACTAATATATCGTCAACCTGTTCGTGCGGTCCCATCCATTGAAGAAAGTGATCTTCGAGATATTTCTGTTGTTGTTCAAAAGGATATTCGTGTATCGATAATAGTAAATGACGAAAACGTCTAAATTTCATTTTTTTGCCCGTTGGTCCTCCAAATTGATCAGAATATCCATCAGAGAAAATATAGAGTCTATCACCCATTTCAAGTTTAATGATATGGTTTTTAAAGTTCTCGTCGGGATGTTCGTTACCTAAACCAACCGAATATCTATCGCCTTTTACTGTTACAATTTTATTGTCGCGAATAATATATAGTGGATTCAACGCTCCCGAAAATTCTACAATACCTTTACTTTTATGGAATACACATAGAGTTATATCCATTCCATCTTTAACTTGACCTACAGCTATGTTGTTCTTAGTTAATAATTCTATCAATGATTTATTAAGTTGGTCTAATACTTCCGAAGGACGATGAATACCTCGTTCCTTTGTAATATTTCGAAGTAAATCGTAGCCAATAATCGACATAAATGCTCCGGGTACTCCATGTCCCGTGCAATCTACTGCGGCAATAAATAATTTATCCCCTATTTCGGTTATCCAATAGAAATCGCCACTTACGATATCTTTAGGTTGATATAGAATAAACGATTCAGGAATTAGTCGTTTAAATTTACTTATACTTGGCATAATTGCTAATTGAATTCGCTGAGCATATGTAATACTATCCATAATGTTTTTATTCTTTATAGATACTTCTTCTTTTTGTTTAGCTATTTCAATAGAAATCAATTCTTTTTCGTGCAATACTTTGTTTGCTTTTCTAAGCGACCGTGTTCTAATTTCTATTACACCAATTATTATTAATGTTGTAAGAACTATATATGCTAAATATGTCCATTTGTTTCTCCAAATAGGAGTTTCTATAATAATCTTAATTGATGTTCCTTTTTCGTTCCATACGTCATCACAATTTGATCCAATAACTTTAAAAGTATATTCTCCTGGTGGAATATTCGAATAGCTTGCATAATTTCTATTATCTGCATCAGTCCATTTATTCTCTAGACCTTCCATGCAGAATTTATACTTATTTTGTTTTGGAAACGAAAACTCTAATGCAGCAAATTCTATTAAAATTGTCTTTGTATCGGAATGTAAAAAAACTTCCTTTTTATTGTCAATTAAATGAATCGATTTCCCCGAATTATTTGTCGAAACGAAAGATGTAATTTCAATGTTTGGAATCACCATATTATCTTCCATCTGATTTGGAAAAAACGTATTAAAACCATTTACACCGCCAAAAAACATTTCACCTCGAGGACTTATGCATGTAGCATTTATATTGTATTCAAATCCTTGTAATCCATCAGTCTGTATATATGATCGTATTTTTTTTGTTGTGGTTATGTACTTTGCAATTCCTTTGTTTGTGCTTAACCAAAGATTCGGACCATCTTTTAGTAATCCTAAAATTTGATCGTTTAATAATCCTTCTCTTTCGGTAATATAAGAAAACTTACCGGTTTTTATATCGTATCTGTTTAATCCAGCAGCTGTTCCAATCCACAATATTCCGTTTTCGTTTCCGTCGATACAATTAACTTTTAAATTACTAAGGCTTAGGTTTGTTTTCTTTTCAGTTCCAATTCTCACAAATACATCTTTCGACGGGTTATATTTTGCCAGTCCATTTTCGGTTCCAATCCAAATTGTTCCAACTTTATCTTCGTAAATACTATTTACAATATTTGAAGGGATTGTTATTCCTAAGTTAAAATCGTGATAGTAAGCTACTATTTTACCTTGCTTTGCAATATATTTAAAGAGACCTTGATTTGTGCCAATCCAAAGATTATTCGATTTATCTTCGCATAAAATATTAATTCTTTTTTTATCGAGAGTAAGGTAGTTTTTGCAATTTAGCTTATTGAAAAAAGGTTCAAATTTATCGTTCGATTCGTTATATTTTTCTATACCAATTTCGGTTCCAACTAATATTTCGCGATTTGAGTTTTTAAATAATGTAAATATAAAATCGCTTTCACTTTTTTTGTTTAAGTTATTGTAATACTTAACTGTCTTTTTTAAGCGATTTACTTGACATATTCCATCGTTTCTTGTCCCAATAAATAGATTTTCGTTAATGTCTGCTAATAAACAGGTAACATCATTGCTAGGTAGTAAATAATCGCTATTTGGTGCATTTCGATAAAGATTAAATTTACGTTTTTTGCTATCAAATTTTGTTAAACCGAATCGAGTTCCAATCCATATAATTCCACTTTTATCTTTAATGAGTCGATAAACATTATTACTTGGCATCGATTTGTCGTTTTGACTAGTTTGTTTGTAGAAAGTAAATGTATTGGCTGTGAAATTGAACTTAGCCAGTCCATTTTGTTCAGTAGCTAACCATAAATTATTGTTTTCGTCTTCGGTAATACCATTAACGCTACTTTTGTTTTGTTTTGGATTTTCATAATAAAATGATTCAAATATCTTTTTCTTTCTATCGAAACGAGAAAAACCATTACTAGTACCTATCCATAATTGATGTTTGCGATTTTCATAAATACATCTAATTTGATTATTAGATAATGCTTTGGGGTTTTGTTCATCACTTTCAAATCTAACAAATTGTTCGAAATCAGAGTCAAAATAGTTTAATCCATCGTTTGTTGCTACCCATATTAATCCAAAGCTATCTTCAAAAATTGGATAATTCGGATGCTCAGCAACTGGATTAAAAATATCAAAATAGTGTTCGTAGTGTTTAATTGTTTTTGTCTTAACATCTATTTTGTCTAGGAATCTCAAAGTTTTAACCCAAACAAATCCTTTCGAATCGACTAAAACATTATATACATAATTATTCTTAATTGAATTAATGTCTTTCTCATTATTAAAGTACTTTTTGAATTTGCCATTATTGGGATTGTAAACATTTAAACCATTATCGGTTGCAATCCATAAATTGCCATCTGAATCTTCGCTTATTCCATTAATACTATTGCTCGATATTGAATTAGGATTTAAAGGATCGTTTTTTATAAGTACAAATGTGCGACCATCAAAACGATTTAATCCCGAAGGTGTTCCAATCCAAATATAACCTTTTGAATCTTGGAAAATACATGAAATAGAATTATTTGATAAACCATCGTTCATCGTAAATGTTTCAAAAGATACATTTACATTTTGAGAAAATGCTAATGGTTGAATCATCGAAAGAACGATGATACAAATAAACACTATCGATTTTTTACTATACATAACCCACATATAATGCTAATGTATGTATATTTTTCTTCATACAAAAAGGATATGCAATCTTTTTTTTGAAATGGGTGTTATATATCATCGTTTTGACGACTCAGCAACTGCTCCTTCGGTAATAATCATCTTTCTGAATTTACTCGATGGAGAAAATATCATTTTGCCTAAACCTAACGATTCCCATTTTTTATCAATAGATTCAATTGTCTCGATCGATGATGTTACAACATTTGGCCAGTCGCGTTCAAATTTATCTATTGAAACTCGTTTTCTTGTTCCATCTATGATCAAACAATTATGCGTTTTATCGACATAGTTATCGCGTTCTGGATCCATATTGTTCATGGCAACCCAAAAAGTCGTAGATAAATCTTGTATTTCTACATTAGAATCGACAAACAATAAGCTTTTTATGTCGCAATATCCAGATTTTAATATCGATTGCGAAAGTTGATGAATTTGATTACTATGATCTTTTTGAATTGAAATTATAACGAGCGAAATTTCAACTTTCGTTAATGAATCGTTAATAAATTGAATTTCGGTAAATGTTTCTTTTATTTTTTTACTATCAAATTGAATTCTTTCTTTCAATTCAGTAGTTTCTTTTTCTTCACTCAATTTTACTGTTGCATCAAAAAACATTTTACCACCAAAAGCTAATTTCGAAGCCGAATGATCAAGTACGTCAAGTGGTCCTTTCGAGAAATGGATATCAGTTGCTGGATTTATATTTTGACTCATTGCTTTTCCTACTTCCAAGTAATCGCTTATAGGTTGTTTTGAATCGAGTACTACTAAAATTTTATTGAACATCATTTGACCTGCTCCCCATAAGGCATTCATTACTTTTAAACCTTGACCAGGATACGATTTTTCAATATTTGCTATTACCAAATTATGCGCAACTCCTTCAAATGGCATGTCCATATCGGTCATTTCGGGAACCATCGAAAGTTTTATTAGTGGTAAGAAAATTCTCTCTGTAGCTTTTGCAATCCATGCATCTTCCATAGGAGGAACACCAACAATCGTTGTCGGATATACAGCGTTTTTTCTATGCGTTATGCAGGTAACATGAAAACGTGGATACCAATCGGCCAAAGAATAAAAACCAGTATGATCGCCAAATGGACCTTCCCAAACTAATTCTTCGGTAGGATCAACATATCCTTCTATAATGATATCAGCACATGCTGGAACTTCGAGTTCGTTAGTAATACACTTTACCATTTCAACTCTTTTTTTGCGAAGAAAACCTGCGAATAAAAATTCATCAACATTGTCGGGTAGTGGTGCTGTAGCTGCAAAGGTTAGGGCAGGGTCACCACCCAATGCTACAGAAACGGGCATTCTCTTGCCAAGTTTTTTATATTCCTGATAATGTCTTGCACCAGTTTTATGTTTGTGCCAATGCATACCTGTTGTGACTTTATCTAAAACTTGCATTCTGTACATTCCAACATTTCGAATTCCTGTATTTGGATCTTTAGTTATAACCATTGGGAATGTTATAAATTTACCACCATCAGCTGGCCAACATTGCAGAATCGGTAACATCGAAAGATCAGGATTTGTATGAATTATATCTTGACATGCACCTTTGCCAGAAACAGATTTTGGCATCCACGATGAAACTGTTTTTAAAAGTGGAAGTGTTTTTAATTTATCGAAGAAGGTTTTTTTAGGCGAAGTTAATACCTTAAATAAATCTTCAATTCCATCGCCAATGTTGTTTAAATTATTCACTCCAAGCGATAAACACATTCTTTTATATGAACCAAACATGTTTATTAAAACGGGGAAATTAGTACCGTTGTTTTTAAATAAAACAGCTTTTCCACCATCGCCCGATTTTGACATTCTATCGGCAATTTCTGTCATTTCCAATATAGGATCTACAAATTGAGTTACACAGATTAATTCACCAGTTTTTTCTAATTTTTTCTGAAAATCACGAATATCTGAATATGCCATTACTTTCTATTTTATAAAATTATTGCAAAAGTACTATTATTGATTGTTTAAATGTAATAATAGTTTTAAATTTCCGTCAATAAGAGTAATGTGTTGGATGATTTGATAAAAAATTGTTCAATGTCGTATTGAAACTAGGGAAAAATTCTTTAGGTTTGTAATACATAATTTAACTAGCCATTGCTATGAAATTCTTACAAAAATATTTAATTATAACGATATGTGTTTTTGGTTCATTGTTGGTTCTTACAGGCAATGTTCAAGCACAATCAAAAGGTAGAAATTCTGGTCTCGATCAAACTACTTTTGAAATTATTAAAACAAGAACGTCAATACTCGAAGATTTTAGAAAACAAAATTTCGATAAAGTTAAATTTAAGCGCGATTCGTTAAGAAAAGCATTCGAAAACGATAATCATTTACCTTTTTTCCCTGCAGAATATTGGTTGTTATGCTTTTGGACAAAAGATTATTCATCTATTCTTGTCGATAAATTTCTTTCTGATACAACTCAGTATAATAGTACCTATGTCTCTTATCCTGTCTTTGATACAATGGGTGAGGAAGTTAGAAGGGAAACTAGAGATAATTGTCGTGACTTAAAAAAACAAATAAATGCATCCTCTCTTACATCGAAAGATAAAGATTTTTTGCAAATTGTTCTGTATTATGCAATTCATAAAAATAACGAACCAAAAGATACTTTGCAAGTTACAATTAATGAAATGGCTAAGAAATTTGTTGCCGAAAACCCAACTTCTCCTTACAATGGAATGATGAAAGGTCATATTATTAAAGAATATATAGGACTTAAAGGAGCTGACGAAATCTTATTTGGTGGAGGTTATTCAATGCCATTCGATAAAATGGGCGATTATCTTTCTGCAGGATATAATCTTTCAATTGACTATAGAAAATATATAGGAAGTTCATTTGTAGGGTTAACCGCAAATATGTTTTCGGGTAAATTAGTAGATAGTGTTACGGTACAATATAAATCGTTTCCGAAGACAGCAGTTACTGACGAAATGTTTAATATTTATAATATAGGAATTGATTTAGGTAATCGTTTTCTTGATTCTAAAAGTATTGCGATGTCATTCTTTGGAGGCGGTTCTTATAATGCATTATCGATTACTCATGTTCTCGATAAAAAAACAAATAAAAGCGAACAAATTAATATTAATACAGCTGCTGCTCGAATAGGATTAACTTTCGATTTTAAGTTTGTAAAACAAGGTGTCTATGCTAGTTATAAGAAATACGATGATTTTAACCATGCAAAATTCTTTAGATTGAAATATGATTATGAAATACCATTGTATTCGGACAAAGCATCTGCTTTAAAAGGTGGTATACATAATTTTACACTTTCAATTGGATTTAACACACGAGATATCGTAAAAAAATAAAAATGAACACAGATAAAAAAGATATTTTCAAAAAAAGAATTCAAGATACTATATCTAAACTATCTGATTCTCATTCATACAATACCGTTTATCATGTACCAAATCATGCGGTACATATGCCATCGACCGATGATTTGATTAAAATTGTTGACATCGCACGCGAAATTCTTTTCCCAGGATATTTTGGAAACGATATTTTAGAAGAAGAGACTATAAAATATTATACTGGAGTTAATATCGACAACCTAAATAGATTATTAGTAGAACAAATAAAAAGAGGCTTATGCTTCGATTGTAATGCAAATTCACCAAATAAATCTTGTGTCGATTGTGTAGGAAATGCCGAAGATTTAGCTTCTCAATTTATTGAGAAATTACCTAAAATTCGCCATTTACTTTCAACCGATATAAAAGCTGCATACGATGGCGACCCTGCTGCAAAATCGTATGGCGAAATAATTTTCTGTTATCCTGTTATTAAAGCTTTAATTAATTATAGGATTGCACACGAACTTGTGTGTTTAAATGTTCCATTAATTCCACGAATTATTAGTGAATTGGCGCATTCCGAAACAGGTATTGATATAAATCCAGAAGCTCAAATAGGTGAATATTTTACTATAGATCACGGTACTGGTGTTGTAATTGGAGCAACTTGTATTATTGGTAAACATGTCCAATTGTATCAAGGTGTAACATTGGGAGCTAAAAGTTTCCCATTAGATAACAGTGGGAATCCAATTAAAGGAATTCCTCGTCATCCAATAGTTGAAGATAATGTTGTAATTTATGCAAATGCTACGATATTAGGTCGTATTACAGTTGGTTCCGATTCTGTTATTGGTGGAAACGTTTGGATTACTCAAGATGTACCTGCTGGCTCTAAAATTATGCAAACCAAAGCTCGTTCATTTCAATTAATGGATGGAGCTGGTATCTAACCATCAAATTTTTAATTAACATAGGTTTTTCTGTCAATTATAGTCTGTCAATTTTTTGATGTTTTATTTTTGCATTTGTAATTTACTGTGATTTATATAGTTATTCCATTAATATTGTATTCTGTTATAATGCTATGCTAAACCGAATAATAGAATCGCAAGTATAATTTGTACTTTTGCACCGCATTAAATTCAATTAATTAAAATGTTTCAACGCTTTTCTTTCCTTAAATCAAATCCGGAATTTTATCCAACATTATTTAAGATTTCTCTTCCTATAATTTTACAAGGATTTCTTTCAACAGCACTAACATTTGTCGATGTACTTATGGTTGGCCAGTTAGGTTCTAAAGCCGTAGCCAGTGTTGGTTTAGGAAATCAATTTTCAATGATTTTTGTTATGTTAGTTCATGGTATTGGAAGCGGTGCAGCAATTTTTACGGCTCAATATTGGGGAAAACGTTATGTTAAACATATTCGTGAAACCTTTGGAATTGGCATACGTTATTCTTTGCTTGTGGGCATTACTTTTACATTACTAACATTCTTTTTTGCGCCACAAATAATTAGCTTTTACAGCTCCGACCCAATAGTTCAAACACAAGGTGGACATTACTTACAGCTTATTGGTATTGGATATATTTTCTTTTCAATAACGGTTATGTATGCTGCAATCTTGCGAAGTACTCGTTTGGTTATGTTACCACTTATCGCTAGTATTATTGCTCTTAGTTTAAATACATTACTCAACTATTGTTTAATTCTAGGACATTTTGGTTTTCCAGCAATGGGTGTTACTGGTGCTGGTGTTTCGATGATTATTGCTCGAATTATTGAATGTGGAATTATAGTTGGTGCAGTTAAATATCGAAAAATACCAACGATTCAAAATGTTCGTAAGGTTATATTCTCGAAACTCGAAGGACAAAAAAGATATTTCAAAGTTGCCTTGCCAGTTATACTTCATAGTATGGGTTGGGTTTGTGGAGTTACATTGTATATGCGTTTATATGCATCAATAGGTACAACAGCTGTTGCAGCAGTAAATATTTCCGAAACATTAGAAAAAATGGGATTTATGTTCTTTGTTGGGATAGGAAATGCTTGTGCAATAATGGTGGGGAATAGTATTGGAGCTGGACGAGAAGACTTAGCTCGAGATTATAGTAAAAAGTTTATATTCTTAGGTATGTCTGGTGCTATGTTAATGGGATTATTTATAATTTCAATTAGAGGCTATATAGTTCAATTATATAATTTAGATGATGATGGTGTTTATACCGTTTTGCATTTAATGCTTTTTATGGCAAGTGTAATGTGGATGAAAGCTGCAAATGTTATGTTTAATGGTGGTATTCTTCGAGGTGGTGGAGATACTCGATTTAGTATGATGATTGATATCTGTGGAGTATGGTTTGTTGGTATTCCAATGGGATATTTTGCATTTTATGTGTTACATTTACCTGTATATTACGTTGTTCTATTTGTTTATTCCGAGGAATTGGTGAAAATGATAGTAGGCTTTTATCGTTTCCGGTCAAATAAATGGTTGAAGAATTTAGTTCACGCTAAATAAATAGGTTTTTAAAATTCAAATTTCACTTATAATTAGTGATATCATTTTCGAAAAATATTAAATAGAGACGTTGCCTGCAACGTCTCTACCTGAAAATTAAAACCTTTCGTATTCTCCATCATGTTGATCCATATTTAGAGATATTCCGCCTGATTTAGTTGAAACGGAATTATTTTGTTTTGATGATTTAGTTATAACTGCGTGTTTTGTTTTGATTGATGGTTTGCTCATAGATACTCCACTATCTTTTACTTTAAAGAATCCTATCAAATCCCTCAAATTATCGGCTTGTGCTGATAATTCTTCTGAGCTTGTTGCCATTTCTTCGGCACTTGCAGCATTTTGTTGGGTTACTTTATTTAATTGGTTGATGGCATTATTAATTTGATTTGCGCCTGTACTTTGTTCAATACTTGCAGCTGTAATTTCTTGAACCAGTTTTGCCGTTTTCTGAATATCTGGTACAATCGATTCGAGCGACAATCCAGATTTATCGGCTATATCAACACTCGACTTAGTTAATTCGTTTATTTCGCCAGCTGCAATATGACTTCGTTCAGCTAATTTGCGAACTTCGGCAGCAACAACGGCAAATCCTTTACCATGTTCACCTGCACGAGCAGCTTCTACAGCAGCATTCAATGCCAAAATATTTGTTTGAAAAGCAATATCTCCAATTATGGTTACTTTATCTGCAATTTTCTTCATAACAGCAACAGTCATATTTACATTCTTACTTCCTTCAAGAATGTTTTCGGCGGCTTTTGAAGCAATTTTCTCCGTTTGTTGAGAGTTATCTGTGTTTTGTTGAATATTAGCTGCCATTTGTTCCATCGACGATGAAACTTCTTCTGCTGCCGATGCTTGTTCCGATGCACCTTCCGACATTTGTTGCGAATTCATGCTCATTTGTTGACTGGCATCTGCAATATTATCGGTTGAAACTTGAACCTGATTCACAACCATACTTATTGCTTTTATCATATCAGAAAGAGCAAATATTAAATCATCTTTTTGCGATCGAGGTTTCAATTCAACAGTCATATCTCCTCCCGATATTATTTTTGTTTTATCGGTAACATCTCGCATAGCATCAACCATTTTTATTAGGGCTTTCATCAATTCGTCTTTATCCGAACGGGTATTAAGAACGACATCTAAATCGCCAATTGATACTTGTTTTGTGCTTTCTATAACACTATTTAATGCTTCAATAGTAAGGTTTAGACTATTTTTAATCTCATTGAAATCGCCATTATAATTTTCGGTGATTAAGGATGGCATATCGCCAATACTTATTCGTTTTACATAATTTGCAGCCATTTCTAAAGGCCCAACAACTGCATCAAGTGTATTGTTAACTCCATCAATAATTACTTTAAAATCGCCTTTGTGTTGTGATGCATTTGCTCGTATCGATAACTGACCTTGTAAAGCAGATTGCGAAAGTTTGTTAGCATCTTCAATCAATAAATTAATTGCATCAGCACATGTATTAAGATTGTTTTTTATTAAATTAAAATCGCCATTGTATGCCATTGTATTTCTTTCAGGAATATCTCCGTTTGAAATTCTCTCTACAAATTGAGCTGCCATTTGAAGAGGTTGAACTATTGCATCGAGTGTTTCATTTACACCATCAATAACTGCTTTAAAATCACCTTGATGTCGTGAACTATCAGCACGATTCGATAAATTTCCTGCTATCGCTGCTTGTGAAAGAGATTTAGCATCGTTTATTAAATTTCGTACATTATCACGTAATCCATTAACACTTACTGTAATTATTTCTTGCTTTCCGGGTAATAATGGCATTTGCATCGTCATATCACCTATGGAATAATTGCGAAGTATTTCAGCAATTGTCATCAAATTTTTAACTTCGAATTGCAAAACAGCATTGTATGAATTTACTAAATCGTAATATACTCCTTCAAACAAATCGGCATTGGCAATTGCATCGGTTTCACCTTCGCTTTGTAGTTGCGTAACTTGATTCATCTGCATTGTCAAATTACTTAATGTGTCAATAAGTCGATTTATATTGTTTTTCGAAGTATTAAAATCGCCATTATATTCTTCTGATATTGGGAAGGGAATATCTCCTTTTGAAATACGCTCAACATAGTTTGCAGTAACATTTATTGGTTTCACAAATGCATCAATAACATTATTAAGACTTGCAACCAAAGGTTTAAAATCGACTGCCACATTTTCGTTATTAGCGCGATGTGTTAATTGCCCATTAATAATATTCGTACTTGCATTATCTATTTCGTTATTTAATTGTTTTAAACTTTTATTGATATTACGTGCACTTATTACGACAATAAATCCAAGTATAATTATTGCTACTAACCCCAACATTAATGCATATCTTTCCATTATTGTAACAGAAGCTAATATTTTACTTTCGGGCATTGAAACGCCAACGACCCAAGGTGTTTGAGTTTTACCAACAGAGAATGAACCATATTCTACATACGATTTTTCTCCATTTACCTTGCTTATATTGGTGTAACCAAACGATTTACCTTCTTTAATTTGTTGTGTTACATGATATTTTTGATCTGTTTCTTTACGGAATTCTGAAAATACTTTAGTAACAAACGAATCGATTGGATGTGCTACAAACATACCATTATTTGAAAGAATCCATCCATAACCAGTTTGAAATGGTTTAATGGTTCGAACCTGGTTACATAACTCGTCGAGAGAAATATCAATTCCTACAACTCCAATAAATTTACCTTGTTTATCTTTTATAGGGACCATTACAGAAGTCATCAAATACTCTTTACCACCTTCAACATATGTGTATTTATATGGCTCTAATATCGTTTCTGTATTACGTTTTTTTGGTAACTGATAATATTCGGCAGTTTCAATTTCGGAAGAAGAAACAATGCTAGGTAGAATTTTTCCATTTTCTCTAAAATAAGTTACATCAAAACGACCAGCATCATCACCACTATTTTTACTGATATTTTCAGCATCTAAACCATCGAGTGCATTAGGTTCGAAACATGCCCAAACAGATTTAAATTTTTCGTTTTTTTCTACTAAGGTTTTTAATTGTCTATCGAAAAAAGGACGACGTTCTTTCAATGGAATTGTTTGATATTCTTCAAACAGTTGCGCCATTGTTCTTGTTGCATTCATGGCAACATCCATTTCGTTTTTTATGAAATTTGCATTTTGCAATGCAATGTTTCTTCCCATTTTTGTGGCAGTTTCAATTTGTAAACTTTTTGCCTTTGAAATTAGGAAAAAGATAAGAAGTGAAGTGGTTATTAAGCTAACCGAAAGCACATATAAAATCAATTTATTCCGAATGGTCATTGATTTATACAGTTTTTGAAATGAAGTTTGCATAAATGTTTATTTAAATTAAAAACTTTTGTACTATAAAATAAATGATATAAAATACGTAAAATACTGTAACGTTTTTGTGTTATAAATGTTTGTTTTAATACGAAGTATTTAGCTGTCAATATTACTAATCAAATTTAAGTGAAAGGTCGAAATACATTTTTTTGTTCATAACAGCTTTTATTGCTTTATCTAATTCTGAATATAAATTTGATTTTATAACACATCCCTTAAATCCAGACTCAACAAGTGATTTTAAATATGCTTTTTCAGTAAACATTGTTACAGCTATAACTTTTGCTTGTGGATTTATCCAAATCCATTGTAAAGTGGTTTTATATCCATCTAATACAGGAATGTTTAAATCCATTAATACAATATCTGCAAAATGAGCCTCTTTTAATTCCAGAAATTGTTGACCATTTTCTGCTTCTCCAATTACTTTATGGCCCAATTCAATTTCAAGAAATTGTTTCATTGCCGATCTAAAAGATTCATTATCGTCTACAATTACTATTTTAATACTATTCGATTTCATTAATTCTTTATTATAATCCAAAGGTACTTGATTCTATACCTATCTAACAAGGGTATTTAGGGTATAAACTAGTACTTTAAGGTGTATTTTTAGATACAACTTTAGGTACATTTCTATGGAACTAAAGTACTAGATGGAATAAAATGAAATCTTAAATAAAAAGATTTTAGAGAAGGGGTAAACTTTACTATTATATTTCTATAATATTATTTTTAATACAATACATAACCATGCTGGGTGCATTTTTTGTACCTGTTTTTTCGAGTAAATTTGCTCTGTGTGTTTTTACTGTTTTTACACTTACATGCAGCATTTCGGCAATTTCTTCGTTTGTATAACCATTACAAATATGTTTTAAAACTTCAAGTTCTCTTTCAGTAAGTTGTGCAATTGCTATTTCTGTAATTTTTTGCTGTTGTTGTTTCTTGCTTAGATTCGCAATTATATTGCGTAGTAAGGCATTAGAAAAATAATTGCCACCATCCAAAATTTCCTTAATCGCAATTTCGAATTCTGCCATTTCGCTGTTTTTAAGTAAAAAACCTTTTACTCCAGCGTCAATCATACTGTTATAGTAATTCTCGTTACCAAACATCGAAAGTGTTAATATTTTTAATTCGGGATATTTTTCAATGGCAAGTTTCGACGCTTCAACACCATTCATTAACGGCATTTCTATATCCATTAAAACTAAGTCGGGTAGGGCTTTATCTAGTAATGTTAAAAAATCAATTCCATTTTTTGCAATGCCAATAACAATACCGATTTCCTCAATTTCGATAAAAGATTTTAAACTTGTTCGAAATATATCGTGATCGTCGACTATTATTATTGAAGGTACATTCATTTTTTGATTTTTTATTCGAGAATAAAAATACTGATTTTTTACTAAAGTTTAATCTTTACATTTATTTTTACACCATTTCCTTCTGAACTTTTTATTGCAAAATTGCCACCTAAAATTTTAATGCGATTTTCCATATTAAAAAGCCCCAATCCTTTTCCTGTTTTTAAGGTCTTTTCGAAATCAAACCCAATTCCATTATCCCTATATTCTACCAAAATATCTTGATTCGATTCAATGATTTCGAGAATTATTTCTGATGCATTGGCGTGCTTCAATGTATTATTAATACATTCAATAATTAATCTATAGAGAGTTACTTCAATATGTTCATCAATTCTATTTTCTAAATTAGAGTTAAAAACAATGGAAATGGTCACTGTATTTTTAATTCTATCGATAAACGAATTCACGGCAGTAATTAATCCAAAGGTTTTTAAAACGTTTGGAGTTAATTTATGTGAGATTTCTTTAATTGCAACGATAGTGTCTTGAACTGTTTTATCAGCTAATTGTATAATTTCTTCTTTTGAAGCTTTCATTTTTGGTTTATTTAACCATTGAATGTAAAGTCTAATTGTTGAAAGAAGTGGGCCAATGCCATCGTGTAATTCATTTGCAAAATATGCTCTTTCGCGCTCTTCTGCTTCGATTTTTGCATTAAGAATTTTCCTTTCAGTTTCTTTTGCAAGCGTTAGATCTTCGAATATTGATAGTATACATTTTGTATTATTGTATTCAATTAATTCGGCATAGTAATTAACAGCAATACTTGCATTATTCTTTTTGTTAAATACGATATCATTAAATTTATTCGATTTGTGTTCTCCAATTTCTTTTAGAATTTCGGCTCTTTGACTTTCCGATTCCCAAATACCTAATTTTAACGTTGATGAATTCATTAACTCATTTGACGTACATTCAAAAAATTTTAAAAACGAATCGTTTATTTCTATAAATTTCCCAGTATTAAAATCTGTAATTGCTATTGGAATAGGACTTGCATTAAATGCTTTTGAAAATTTGTCTTCAGAGAGCCTTAGGGAATTTTCAGCTCCGATTCTTTCTGTTATATCTCTGATACTTGCAACTGAATAAATTTCATTATTTAGTTCATAAGAAGATACATTAAACTCTGCAAAGAATTCTGTACCATCAGTTTTGACACAAAGTTCAGTAAAGAAAGGTTTTTTTGAATCAACAGATATTTTTTGTTGAGTTCTTTTCAACATTTCTTCACGACGACTTGGAGCAAAATTATCGAATGTTGATGTATCTACTAATTTTTCAGCATTTTCAAAACCAAAGAGGTTTAAATACGATTTATTTCCATAAACAAAAAGTCCTTCTTTTGATACACTAATAGCGTCACGAGAAGCTTCGAACATTGCTCTGAGCATTGATTCACTTTCATGTACTTTTTGTTCGATTTGTTTACGTTCTGTAATGTTTTTACCAAAAACAGAAATACCAAAAATATCGCCATTTTTCTTTAATAGATTAAAGGTAAGATGAATTGTATTCTTATTCTTATGTACTTCGAATTCTGTTTCAAAAGAGCCATCTTTTACTGTTTTATCATAAAAATCTTTCCAAAGATTAGCTGTTTCAGTTGGAAGTATATCGTTTAATAAATCGCCAATTTTAATGTCAAAATCTACTACTGTTTTAAAAAATAATACTAATGCAGAATTAAACGATAACAGCGAGTAATCTTTTATATTTACGGCCCAAATCATGTCGTCTGTACTTTCTATTATTGAGCTTAATTTTGCTTGAGATTCGAGTAATTGTGACTCTGTTTGTTGCCGTTTAGTTATATTTCTTCCTATTCCTAAAATACCTTCAATTTTCCCTTTATTACCATAAATTGGTGTTTTAATTGTTTCTAGAATTTCTTTATGTCCATCTGCAAAAGTTACTTCTTCGACATTTATTGATGGTTTGCCTGCGTTTATTGCAATTGAGTCGTTTTGTCTAAAAGAATAAGCTTGTTCCTGTTCAACAAAATCGTAATCAGTTTTTCCAATTATATCTGTCTCATTTGCACCAAAAAAGGCTTCAAATCTTTCGTTACATTGTAAATAAACGCCATAAGGATTCTTTAACCATATTAAATCGGGTATTGTGTTTAATAATGTTTTAAGTTGGATTTTTGTGTTTTTTAAAGACAATTCCGATTGTTTAAAGTCAGATATATCCCTTACTATTGCTTGTAATAACTCATCTTGACCTATTAGTATTTTGTTGAGTGTTATATCAGCATCAAATTCTATGTTATCTAAACGTTTATGTCTCCATTCGAATCGTTGAGGTATCCCTTTGTAGCAAAATGAAATTTTGTTTATAGCTTTTTGTTCTGACAATTCACCATCAGGTTGAATTTCTGGTGAAAATTTTATTGGAGTTTGTCCTATTATTTCGCTTTTATCACAGCCAAAAATGTCAAGAGCTTTCGAATTACAGTCAATAATAAGTTCTCTATCCATTATTAAAATTGCATCATTTGCATTTTCAAAAATCGACTTATATCGTGCTTCGTTAGTTTTTAACTCTTTGGTTCTTTCTTCAACTTTAATTTCTAATTCTGTTTTATAATTTTCGAGTATTTCATTTTTTTTATTCAGTTCTTCATTCGTTACAATTATTTCTTCGTTTGCCGTTCCTAATTCTTCTTTTTGTTCTTTAATAACTTGCAGATTAGATTCAAGAATTGTTTCGTATCTCGATGTTAAACGATGATAGTAAATGAATGCAAGATTAATAAAGGAAAATATTGCTAATTGATTAAATTTTAAGGCTAGGAAATTTTCACTAAAAACTTTTGAAATATAGAACTGGTTATGTGAAAAATGTTTGATTAATATTTCCGATAAAAAAAGGCAAAAGAAACAATAAATTATTGCAAACATTAATGCTCCGAATTCCTTTTTATAAGAAAAAATAATATGTGGTACTATAGTAAATGCTAGCGCTGCAGACGGAAACCAAAGATAATATTTTTCAAAAGGTTCGCGAAATATTACGGGATAAATTAGTAAAAAAAATAGTGTAAAAATGCTTAACGAAAGTTTACAAAGTTTAATAAAGCCTTGCTTTAGTAAGAAAATATTTAAAAAAGCAATTACAATTAATATAACAATATTGTCGTTGGTTGCATTTTTCGAATGTAATAGCAAATTAATTACTAATCGAGCAATCATAATAAATAGTAATAACAAATGTAACTGCATTGTTATTTTTATCCTTCGATTTTCTTGTTCTGATAATTTCTGATTTGTACCAATATTCGAAAGATATTCCCAAAGACTTGTAATAGCTATTATCATCTGTTTGCTTATTGCTTTTATAGAATTGTTAGTGTATAGCAAGTTACAAAATAAAAAATAAAAAATAAAATGATATAAAACAAAAAGGGCAATCGAATAAGAAAGCCCTTTTTGTTTTATTAGTTGCCGCTATATGTTTCTATTTAAAACCGTTCGTATTCACTATCGTTTTGATCCATATTTAAATCGATTCCACCACCTTTAGTAACCAACGATTTATGTTGAGGTTGTTTATGCGATTTAGTAATTACAGGTTTCTTGCTTGTATTAAATGTTTTTTGTTTTGGAATACCCGAATCTTTAACTTTAAAGAATCCAATTAAATCTTTCAAACTATCGGCTTGGCTCGAAAGTTCTTCGCTACTTGTTGCCATTTCTTCGGCACTTGCTGCATTCTGTTGGGTAACTTTGTTAAGTTGATTAATAGCATTATTTATTTGGTTTGCACCTGAATTTTGTTCAATACTTGCAGCGGTAATTTCTTGGACCAATTTCGCAGTTTTTTGAATATCGGGAACTATAGATTCGAGTAACGAACCTGCTTTGTCTGCAACTTCAACGCTCGATTTTGTAAGTTCGTTAATCTCGCCAGCTGCAATATGACTTCGTTCAGCAAGTTTTCTTACTTCAGCAGCTACAACAGCAAATCCTTTACCATGTTCTCCTGCACGAGCTGCTTCTACTGCTGCATTCAATGCAAGAATATTTGTTTGGAATGCTATATCGCCAATAATAGTTACTTTTTCGGCAATTTTTTTCATCACCATTACTGTCATGCTTACATTTTTACTTCCTTCTAAAATGTTTTCGGCAGCCTTCGATGCTATTTTTTCGGTTTGCTGTGCATTGTCTGTGTTTTGTTGAATATTCGATGCCATTTGTTCCATACTTGAAGATACCTGTTCTGCAGCAGAGGCTTGCTCCGATGCACCTTCAGAAACTTGTTGCGAGTTCGAACTCATTTGAGCACTTGCATCAGCAATATTATCGCTTGAATTTTGAACTTGTGTTACTATTTCACCAATAGCTTTTATCATTTCGGCAAGCGATTTAATTAATTCATCGTTTTCCGATCGTGGTTTAAGTTCCACAGTCATATCACCTGCTGAAATTAATTTTGCATTTTCGGTAATTAAATTTGTAGCATCTATAAGTGTATTAAGATTATTTATAATTGTTTTGAAATCGCCATTATAATTCTGATTTATTCTATTTGGAATTTCACCTTTCGATAAATCATTTACATATTGTGCTGTTAAATTTAATGGTTCAATTAGTGCATCGAGAGTATTGTTAATCCCCGATACTATTCTTGCAAAATCGCCATTATGTTTCGAAGCATCGGCTCTATTTGCCAAGTTTCCTTGAACCGCTGCATTTGCCAAATCATTAGCATCGGAAATTAAGAGATTTACAGCATCGAAACATTGATTCAAACTGTTTTTTGTATCATTAAAATCGCCATTATAGTTATCGGTAATTTTTGATGGTATATCGCCTTTCGAAATTCGATTAACATACTCAGCAGTTTCTTTTAAAGGACTAACAATCGCTTCGAGCATTTTATTAATTCCTTCACCAGTTTCTTTTAAACTTCCATTAAGCGAGTTTACATTCATTCGTTCCGATAATCGTCCATCTACCATGTTTTGAATAATGTCTTTCAATCCACTTTCGAATCTTGATTCGTTTGTATAATTAACCCATTCGGTAACATAACCTATTCGTTGTCCATTTGAATCGTTTATTGGGCGAATAGATAATTTAAGAATGAATTCTCCTAATTGTATTTGAACAGCATGAACGGTAGTTAAGTTCTTCAACATTCCTCTATTATGTTCTGGATTGCGGTGGAAACCATCAATATTTGAACCTATAAGTTTATCGGCAGAGAAACTTGGATATTTCGAACGTATAGTTGTTTCTTGGTCGTGTAATAATTTAGTAACTCCAGTATTTAAGAATGTAATATTGCCATCTTTGTCAGCAACCATAATGTTCGATGCCGAGTTTATAATATTTACAACAGAATCTAAAACATTGTTTAATCCAAACATTAAAGTTCCAAATTCACCATTAAATTTTGAATCATCAACACGAGTATTAATTTTCCCATATATACATTCATTAACAAGTATTTTAGTCTCATTCGACATCGATTGTAATGAACCAATTAAACTATTTACCGATTTCACTAACGAATCGTTATCGCTTCTTTGGTTAATATTTATTGCGAAATTTCCATTAGCCATTGCGACTAATCCATTTGCTATTTCATTGTTGGAATCGATTAATTGGTTCAAATTGGTTTTTATTTCATTGAAATCGCCATTATAGTTTTCTGTAATTCGTGGAGGAATATCGCCTTTCGAAATGCGGTCGATATATTCGGCAGAAACATTTAAGGGACCAATAACGGCATCGAGTGTTGCATTTATACCAGTTACAATTTCACGGAATTCTTTATTAATTTTATAGGGTTCGCCACGAACATCAAGTCTACCTTCGACTGCCGATTGGCTTAATATTTTTGCTTGTTTAATAACCGATTTTATTATCGATTGTATATTGGCTGATATGAGAAATCCTAAAATAAGTGCAAGTAGTATTCCTAAAATTATTAAATTAAACATTATACTAGTTGCATTTTTTTCAATTTTTTCATTATCTTCAACTATATCTTTACCACTTACAACATTATAATCAATCAAAACATCCAATGCTTTTTGGAAATCTCTTCCTTGCTTTAACCATTCACCAGTACAGAAAAAATCTTTAGCTTCATTTGTTTTACCTACTTTTAGTAGTTCCACAAATTGGCTGTAATTCTCAAAAAATTTTGCTTTTTCAACTTTTAATGTCTCGTAATTTTTCTTGTCAATATCATTAAAAATTGTTGATTCGTATGTTGTCAATACAGAATCGAATTTAGCATTGAAAAGTAAAATTCTTTCATTTTTTTTCTTCTGTTCTTCTGGATTGTCAGCTAATAATATCATTTCAGCAGCATTTACTCTCATACGTTGTAACCAAGCGGTCATTTTCGAACATTTTTCGAGCGAAACAGCTACATTATTATACATATTTAAATCGGCTTCTCCAAGTTTTTTGATTTGTGTTATGCCAGTATATCCAATGAAGCCAGCGATTATTGCTACAGATAAAAATCCAAAAAGCAATTTTATTCTAATTGTAAATTTCATAACTATATATTTTAAATTAATACTTTATTCTTTTTCTATTCGGTCACTTCGACTCCGCTCAGTGACCAATGTGCGTGGTCACTGAGCGGAGTCGAAATGACTCTCGTTTACTTGTAATCAATTTACATAATTTTTGCTGTTTCGTGAACTTCCAAAAGTTCATCAGTCGAAAAGACTTTGTCCATATCTAAAATCATTATGAACTGATCTTCGCTAGCTTTATACATTCCCATAATAAATTGAGAATGGAATTTAGAACCTATATTTGGTGGTGGCATAATTTGTTGCGGTTCTATTTCCAGTACTTCCGAAACTCCATCTACTAAAGCACCAACTTGTAATGTGTCGTTTTCGATTGTAATATCGAGAACCAAAATACAAGTATTTGCTGTAAATTCTGTTTCGGTTAACCCAAATTTAATTCTTGTATCTATAAGAGGAAGAACTGTTCCTCGAAGGTTAATAACTCCTTTCATGTATTCGGGAGCTTTTGGAACTTTCGTTATTTTTGTCATTTCCAAGATGTTTAAAACTTTGCTAACGTTTGCTGCAAAAGTTTCATCACCTAATTTAAAAGATAAATACGATGTAAGCGTAGATAATTCATTCATAGATTTTTATTTAATATTATTATTCCCGACAGCTTCCTACTTTCAATGCTTTTACAATTATTATATTTAAAAGTTGCATTTTTAGTTCGGAATTTTTGAAATAAAAAAGTCAGTCATATGTATTTTATGACTGACTAAAAAAACTTTAAAATATGATGTTAATGGAGTATTATCAAAACTTTATCATTATTCGTATTTAACTTAAAAACGTTCGTATTCACCATCATGTTCATCCATCATTAAATTAACACCTCCACTTTTCGATTCTATAGACTTACGTTGCGGTTTGTTCGATTTAGAAATAACAGCACGTTTTGTTGTGACCATCGTTTTGTGTTTTGGAATTCCACTATCGTTTACTTTAAAGAATCCAATTAAATCTCTCAAACTATCGGCTTGACTCGATAATTCTTCGCTACTGGTTGCCATTTCTTCGGCACTTGCAGCGTTTTGTTGTGTTACTTTATTAAGTTGATTGATTGCATTATTAATTTGATTTGCTCCAGAATTTTGCTCAATACTTGCTGCTGTAATTTCTTGAACCAGTTTTGCCGTTTTTTGAATACTTGGAACAATATCTTCGAGTTGTTTACCGGCTTTGTCGGCAACTTCAACACTCGATTTCGTAAGTTCGTTAATTTCGCCAGCAGCTATATGGCTTCGTTCTGCTAATTTACGAACTTCGGCAGCAACTACTGCAAAACCTTTTCCATGTTCGCCTGCTCGAGCTGCTTCTACAGCTGCATTAAGCGCCAATATGTTGGTTTGGAACGCAATGTCGCCAATAATCGAAACTTTCTCAGCAATTTTCTTCATAACCATAACGGTCATGTTTACATTTTTGCTTCCTTCCATTATTTCCTCAGCAGCTTTCGATGCAATCTTTTCTGTTTGCTGAGCATTATCGGTGTTTTGTTGAATGTTCGATGCCATTTGTTCCATGCTAGAAGAAACTTGTTCAGCCGCCGATGCTTGTTCCGATGCTCCTTCCGAAACTTGTTGTGAATTCGAACTCATTTGAGAGCTGGCATCAGCAATATTATCACCCGACACTTGAACTTGTGTTACAATATCGCCAATTGCTTTTATCATTTCGGCAAGTGCAATAATCATTTCATCTTGATCAGAACGAGGTTTAAGAACGACAGTCATATCTCCACCAGCTATGATTTTAGTACTTTCAGATATTTCGCGCATAGCCTTAACCATTTGCATCAGAGCTTTCATCAAATCATCTTTGTCGCTTCGTACATGTAGGTCAACACTAAGATCGCCAATAGCAACTAATTTTGCATTTTCAGTAATGCTGTTTAATGCTTCGATAGTAATGTTTAGGTTGTTTTTTATTTCATTGAAATCACCATTATAGTTATCTGTAATAACAGGAGGCATATCGCCAATACTTATGCGTTTAACATAGTTTGCTGCCACAGTAAGCGGTCCAATTACTGCATCAAGAGTGTTATTTACTCCACTTACAATTGCACGGAAATCACCTTGATGTTTCGATGCATCAGCTCTTGTCGAAAGTTTACCTTCAACTGCCGCATTTGCTAATATATTTGCATCCGAAATTAACAAATTTATAGCATCAATACATTGATTTAAATTTGTTTTTATTTCGTTGAAATCTCCATTGTAATTATCTGTTATTTTTGCAGGAATATCGCCTTTCGATATTCGATCTACATATTCGGCTGAAACATTTAAGGGTCCTATAACAGAATCAAGAGTATCGTTAACACCAACTACTATTGCACGGAAATCGCCTTGATGTTTCGATGCATCGGCACGAGTGGCAAGTTTTCCTTCGACTGCTGCTTTTGATAACATTTTCGCATCCGATACCAATAAGTTTACAGCATCAATACATTGATTTAGATTCGTTTTTATTTCATTAAAATCGCCATTATAACTATCGGTAATTTTTGCCGGAATATCGCCTTTCGATATACGGTCTACATATTCGGCCGAAACATTTAATGGTCCAATTACAGCATCTAAAGTATCGTTTACTCCATTTATTATTGCTTTGAAATCGCCTTGATGTTTCGAAGCATCAGCACGAGTTGCAAGTTTTCCTTCTACTGCTGCTTGCGAAAGCATTTTTGAATCGGCTACAAGCAATGTTACTGCATCAATACATTGATTCAAATTTGTTTTTATCTCGTTAAAATCGCCACGATATTCTTCAGTAATTTTTGCTGGAATATCGCCTTTCGAAATACGATCGACATATTCGGCTGAAACATTGAGTGGACCAATAACAGCATCTAAAGTATTGTTAACTCCAACAACGATATCGCGAAATTCGAAATTAATTTTTTCAGTATTACCTCTTGTATCAAGTTTACCATTTAATGCTGCAGCATTTAACAATTTCATTTCAGTTATCATTGAAGAAATGATATTTGAAATATTTTTATAAATAAAGGCTGATACAATAATAATAACAAGTAACACAACCATTAAAACAATGTATGATGTATCTTTAGATTCGGTTGCTGTTTTATCAAAACTGGCATCACCTTCTTGCATTTCATTTTCAAGCGAATTGGTTATTAAAACCATATTTTCTCTGATAGCTTTCTTATCAATGTCTAATTTTTCATCTACTGTATTTATAGCATTTAAATCGACATTTGCCGAGTTAAATAATAATGGGAATAATTCTGTTTCGACTGTTTTTTCCATTGATGTATTAACTTCTCTAACTTTAGCAACCCATTTATCTTCTTCTTCTGTGTCAGTTATAGTGTCAAGTTTATTTATTAAAGTTGCAACTTCTTTTTTTCGACTTTCCCAGTTTTTATAGGTTTCTTCTTTATTCCGATTAATAATTGCATCGGCAATTATAGAGTAGGTTACTTCTGCCATCGATGTATTTAACGATGTATAATCACTTTGTTCAGCAAGATCAAAACCTTGGTCTTGTTCTTTTTGCAACGTTTTAGTAATTCCAATTTGAAACATTGCATATCCCAATAGAATTGCAAAAATCAAGGTAAAAGAGATGATTACCTTTTGTCCGATTTTAACTTTTTTAAACATAGCTTTATGGTTTTATGATTTATTAACTATTAAAATTGGTAATGCGACTATATTATTTTCGCAGTTTCATGAACTTCCAAAAGTTCATCAGTCGAAAAGACTTTGTCCATATCTAAAATCATAATGAACTGTTCTTCGCTAGCTTTATACATTCCCATAATAAATTGAGAATGGAATTTAGAACCAATATTTGGTGGTGGCATTATTTGATGTGGTTCAATTTCCAATACTTCTTGAACAGCATCGACCAAAGCTCCAACCTGAAGGGTATCGTTTTCAATTTGAATATCGAGTACCAAAATACAAGTATTTGCTGTAAATTCTGTTTCGGTTAAACCAAATTTAATTCTTGTATCTATAAGTGGAAGAACTGTTCCTCGCAGGTTAATTACTCCTTTCATATATTCGGGAGCTTTAGGAACTTTCGTTATTTTTGTCATTTCCAAGATGTTTAACACTTTGCTAACATTTGCTGCAAATGTTTCATCTCCAAGTTTGAAAGACAGATACGATGTTAAGGTAGATAATTCACTCATTAAAATTCTATGTTTTTGGTTTTTCTTTCGCTTCAATCAACCATGGCTTTTACAAGTATTCTATTAAAAGGTTGCATAAATATTTAAAAATGTTTATTGTTTTGAAAGGTAAAAGAATGTTTCTCTATTTACCCCAAACCCCTAAAGGGGCTTACTGTCCCAATTTTAAGGGTAAATTGATAAATAATAGTATCACGTAAAGTCCCCTTTAGGGGATTTAGGGGATTTAGAAACTTTTAACACAGTAATAACAATCTTTAATAAAGTTTATGAACTTGTAACAATGTTTTAGTAACTTATATCAGAGTAACGGGTATTTGTACCAATGTTTCTGCAACTTTTAACAATGTAGTACGCATCTTTAACAATGTTTTGTGTACTTGTAACAACGGTTCTTCCACTATTTAATAGGTAACATCAAAATATTTTAAAGAATAGTCGATTGAAAGGATGTTTTAGGAACTTTTGAAAAAAAATATGTAAATTTTTACAATAGCACATAATAATTTAAAATATGTCTGCGTTTTTTGTCTCGATTACCGATAATCAAAAACAGTATTATTAACAATTTTTAAATTTTATTCAAAATGACAAATTTGGAGAAAACATTCGATGCAATGGCAAAGAGTTGCATTAATTATGGTCGTGGAAAAGAAATTGTGTGGATTTCTAATCCTATTATTAAATCGCTTTTCGAATCGCTCGAAAGTAAATGTGTGTTATTGGATTCTGCTAATGCACTTCAAGTTGAAAGCGATACAAGCGGACATTTTAGTAATAAAAATGTTCGAATCGAAAATCTTATTAAGCGGAGTTATAAAATGAGTAGAAAACTATCGCTCTATGCAAAACTAACAAACAATACCATTTTATTGAACGATGTAGATATTAGCGAATCCTCGTTTCAAAAAGAAGGTGATGACGTTGTTTTATCATTTTGTAATCTTATTGTGAAACGTGGACGCGAATATTTAGACGTAACAACATCATTTGGTGTAATTGCTGATGAGCTAAATGGAATCGAAGCTGATATTACTGCATTTAAACATTTACCGGCAACAATTACGTTAGTTAGCAGCGATCATAAAACAGCTACAAAAAGTATTAAACAAGTAATTTCCGAAATTCGCATAATACTCGATCAACTCGATGATGCTTTCGAAGGTTTAATCGACGATCTATTGTTTGTTGATGGTTGGTTCGATGTTCGAAAAATTAAAGGACGTCATCGAAGTAAAAAAATAGTAGAAATTGTGCAACCAACTAATGTCGTTGCTCATAATTAAAATAAAAGTCCGTTTCAAGTATTTGAGACGGACTTTTTTTATAAAAAACTTTTTACCCCAAACCCCTAAAGGGGCTTATTGTTCCAACTAAAAAGGTAAATTGATAAATAATAGTATCACGTAAAGTCCCCTTTAGGGGATTTAGGGGATTTAATAGTCGTTAAGATTTTTAATCTAAAACTTTTCGTATTCATTATCGCTATAATCAGAGTGCATATCGATAATTGTTCCTTTAGATTTTAACGAAGATGGTTTTGTAGATTGACTCTTTTTAATCGTTTTCGAAGGTAGTGTGGGCGTTTTCGCTGAAAAAGCTTTATGTTTTAATATTGCAGTTTCGTTTTTAACTTTAAAGAATCCAACCAAATCTCTAAGATTATCTGATTGATTATATAATTCGTCGGAGCTAGTTGCCATTTGTTCCGCAGATGCAGCATTTTGTTGTGTTACTTTATTAAGTTGATTTATTGCATTATTAATTTGATTTGCACCCGAGTTTTGTTCTATACTTGCTGCAGTAATTTCTTGAACTAGTTTTGCTGTTTTTTGAATATCGGGAACTATCGATTCCAATAATTTTCCTGCTTTATCGGCTACTTCGACACTCGATTTTGTAAGTTCGTTAATTTCACCAGCTGCAACATGGCTTCGTTCGGCAAGTTTACGTACTTCGGCAGCAACTACGGCAAATCCTTTCCCATGTTCGCCTGCACGAGCAGCTTCTACAGCAGCATTTAATGCAAGAATATTCGTTTGGAAAGCAATATCGCCAATGATAGTAACTTTTTCGGCAATTTTTTTCATTACCATAACTGTCATACTAACGTTTTTACTGCCTTCGAGAATATCTTCGGCAGCTTTAGCAGCAATCTTTTCGGTTTGTTGCGAATTGTCGGTGTTTTGTTGAATGTTCGATGCCATTTGTTCCATACTCGACGAAACTTGTTCGGCAGCCGATGCTTGTTCCGATGCTCCTTCCGAAACTTGTTGCGAGTTCGAATTCATTTGTTGACTTGCATCTCCAATATTATCGGCGGCAGTTTGAACTTTTTCAACGGTCGATGCAATTGATTTTACCATGTCGGAAATTGCACCCATTAATTCATCATTTTCCGAACGTTTATGTAATTCGATTGTTAAATCACCATTGGCAACAAGTTTAGCTTTTGCTGTGATTTCTTGCATCGATTTTACCATTTCTTGTAATGCTTTTACAAGGTCGTCGTTATTTGAACGCATTTCGAGTGCAATATTTAAATCGCCATCGGCAATTCTTTTCGTTTTTTCAACCATTTCATTGTTTGCATCGATAATTTTATTTGCGGATTCTTTTAACGTATCGAAAATCCCAAAACAGAATCCATCAACTTTTTTCGATAAATCGCCTATGGCAATGTTCGACATTACTTGTGATGTTTCGTGTAATGGTTCAACTATTGTTTTTGCAGAAGTATTTAATCCACTTACAATATTTTTAAAAGCTCCTTGAAATCCCGATTCATCGAAATTAATACTTTCTATTTGCCCCATTGCAAAGAACGTTATATAATCGTCGAGAATATTAACTATCGATTGTATTGTTTCTATTGTTGTTATTATATTTGGAATAATATGATCGTTTTCAGATCTTTTACCAATAGCCTTATAGTTTGCTAAATCAGAAAAATTGCCAGCAGAGATATTTGTAAATGTATTTTGAATATTTCGAAGTCTATCGATTACACCATTAGTTGCCAAAGCGACTTCAGAATAAATTCCAAGATATTGACCTTCTATCTTAGTCGAATAATCGTTTAAAGAAAGTTTTTGTAAAACAGAATTAACTTCTATTAATCCTTGTAATTCTGTAACGCATTTATTCATATTATCTTTAAATACGATTAAATCGCCTTTATAATCGTAATCAACTATTGCAGGTACTTGACCTTGTGATATTTGTTCAATAAATTCTGCTGATAAAAATAATGGAGCAGTAAATGCTTCAATTGTTTCGTTTATTCCTTCTACAATTTTACGATAATCGCCATGATGATTTTTTTCGTCTGCTCTAGTTGTAATTTCTCCTGCTTTTACTTGATCTGTTAAAAGAATAGTTTCATCAATAAGTGCTTTTATTGAACGTATACATTCATTAATGTTATTTTTGATTTCATTAAAGTCACCATTATAATCTTCTGTAATAATATCAGGTAAATTTCCTTTTGCAATTTTACCAATATATTCTGATGCTACATTTAAAGGCACTACTAGTACTTCTATCGTATTATTAAATCCATCTATTATTGGAATAAATTCGGGACTTATATCTTCTTTTGAGGCTCTAATTTTAAGATTTCCATCTTGTGCAGCGTTTGTTAATTTACCTATTTGAGATATAATCTTTTCTATTGTTTCATTCAGATTTTGTAATATTTTCTTACTTGCAATGAATCCAATTATTAAGAAAACAAGTAACATAATTATTAAAATATATTTACTGTTTTGTTCTTCAGTTTTAATCTTTTCGTATTCATGTAATGCCTCTTCGGAACTTATATCTGTAAATTTATCTAAAACATTTCGAGCATTTTTAAACGAAACTATATATTCAGAATAATACAATTGATTTGCTTCTAGCTTTTTTCCAGCTTTAAATAGTACTACTAATCGATTTGTAACATCTTTCATTTTTGCATATTCATTTGCAAAGGTTGTTTCTAATTCCGACTGTGAGGTACTTCCAGAACTTTTAAAAGCATTTAAAAAAATATGGTAACGTTCGTCTATTTGAGCTAAATTACTTGTTACATCATCGATTAATGAGTTTTTATCGGTTTCTGTTAAAGTATCTAAACGAAGTAACAACTGATTGATTGCCAAATTCGACTGATAACCATCTCTATCTGCTTCAACAAGATTTTGAATACCTGTTAATCTGATTTTATAAATAGAATCAGTATTCTTTATCATTGAATTGGTCTTAAAAGAAGTAATTATAAAACCGATAATATAGAGACTTAAGAAAATAACTATAATAATTAATAGTTTAGATTTTAATGTTTTAGTATTCATATTATTTTTTATGATTTAGTATTCATATATTTTTTTGTGTTGCGTATACTATGAAAATTGTATTTAGGTTATATTCTTTAGCATATTTGATTTATAATTTATTCATAATGAAAAATTACGGTGAAAACGAATATTAATTATAAACAATGCGATATCGATAATGTTGGATTTAATGTATATTTGAAATATAACATAATTCTATAAGTAAAAGTGATTTTAAAATTGACATTTTAAAAAGAATTATAATACAACAATATTGTCAATATCGGTTTTATCGCAAACTTTTATAAAGTAAAATATGAAAATATTGATTGTAGATGACATTCAAATGAATATTATGGTTATCGAAAAGTATTTAAATAATGAATACGAGCTCGATAAAGCAAATAGTGGGGAAGAAGCATTAAAGAAGATAGAAACGTTTAATCCAGATTTAATTTTATTAGACATAATGATGCCTTTTATGGATGGCATTACTGTTTTAAGAATTATTAGAAAAAAAGATTGTACATCGAAAATACCCGTTATAATTGTAACAGCAAAAAACACCCAAGATGATATAAAAGATGCACTTAAAGCAGGAGCTTCCGACTATATAACAAAACCAATAGATAGAATTGAATTAATAACTAAAATTAATATTCAAAAACAAATAATTAATAATGTAGTTGAAATTCATGAATACAAGGTTTTTGCAAATATTCATAAATCGATGCATTTGGCTCAACGATTTCAACAATCGTTATTGCCAGACAAAATAACAAGAGAAAGAGCATTTTCCGAAAGTTTCGAACTTAACATTCCTAAGAATATTGTTAGTGGTGATTTTTATAGTATTTATGATACGCCAAAAAGTACAATAGTTACTCTTTACGATTGTATTGGACATGGAGTGCCTGCTGCAATGATGACAATGGCAGTTCATTTTACAGCACATAAACATTTTAATAGTAAAAATACGTTGCCTTTAAATCAATTAGTTGAGAATATAAATACTGATTTAAACGAAATAGTAAATCAATCTAATGATGTTCATTCTGATTTTGGATTCGATGCTATTTTCTTGGAAATTAATAGGCAATCAATGACTGCAAATTTTATTGGTTTAAATCGGCCATTATTTATTATTCGAAAAAATATTTCGAAAATTAAAATAGATGGGATAGTGGAAAATTCTTATTTAAGATTTGACGAGTATTCGCTTTTTTATATTGATGGTAGTGAAGAATGTTTTGAAACGGGAAAATGTTCTATAATAACTAGATCAATTACATTACTTCCAAACGATAGTTTGTATCTTTTCTCTGATGGTTTTCCCGATCAACTATCTAGAAAATTTAATGAGGTAAAAATATCGATAAATGGATTAGCTTTTCTATTGTTACAAAATCAAAGCAAACCAATGATTGAACAAAAGATGATTATTTTTGATTATATAGAAAGTAATTTGTCAGGAAGCTTACAACTTGATGATATATTATTGTTAGGCTTAAAGATTTAAAGATATTTTACTTCCACGAGTCAAATTAAGCTAGAGACGTTGCAGGCAACGTTTCTACGAAACTTAAAATCTTTCATATTCGCCATCATGATCATCCATCATGAGATTGACTCCGCCACTTACATTTTTCGATTTTGAAGATAATGATACATGTTTCTTGTTCGATTTTGTTACTACAGCATGTTTCGTTACAACCGATTTTTGTTTTGAAACGCCATTATCATGAACTTTAAAGAATCCGATTAAATCTTTTAAACTATCGGCTTGGCTCGAAAGTTCTTCGCTACTGGTTGCCATTTCTTCGGCACTTGCAGCATTTTGTTGGGTTACTTTATTAAGTTGATTGATAGCATTGTTTATTTGATTTGCTCCAGAGTTTTGCTCAATGCTAGCAGCTGTAATTTCTTGAACCAACTTAGCTGTTTTTTGAATATCAGGCACAATCGATTCAAGTAACGAACCGGCTTTATCTGCAACTTCGACACTCGATTTTGTTAATTCGTTAATTTCACCTGCTGCTATATGACTTCTTTCTGCAAGTTTACGAACTTCGGCTGCTACCACTGCAAATCCTTTACCATGTTCACCTGCACGTGCAGCTTCTACAGCTGCATTTAATGCCAATATGTTTGTTTGAAAAGCAATATCGCCGATAATAGAAACTTTTTCGGCGATTTTTTTCATCACCATTACAGTCATACTAACATTTTTGCTTCCTTCCATTATTTCTTCGGCAGCTTTCGAAGCTATTTTTTCTGTTTGTTGAGCATTGTCAGTATTCTGTTGAATGTTCGATGCCATTTGTTCCATACTCGAAGAAACTTGTTCGGCAGCCGATGCTTGTTCAGATGCACCTTCAGAAACTTGTTGCGAATTCGAACTCATTTGTTGGCTAGCATCTGCAATATTATCGCTCGATTGTTGAACCTGTGTAACTATTTCACCGATTGCTTTAATCATTTCCGCAAGCGAAATAATCATTTCGTCTTTTTCGGAACGTGGTTTAAGTTCTACGGTCATATTGCCACTAGCAATAACTTTTGTTTTTTCGGCAATTTCTTTTGTTGCTTTAACCATTTCGATTAATGCTTTCATCAATTCATCTTTATCGGAACGAATTTTAAGATCAACATCTAAATCGCCTATTGCAACTAGTTTTGCATTTTCAACAATAGTAATATTTGCTTCAATAATTTTATTCGTTGATTCTTTTAATGTATCGAAAATTCCAAAACAGAAACTCTCAACTTTACTAGATAAATCACCCAAAGCAATATTCGACATTACAGTCGAAGTTTCGTGTAATGGTGTAACAATAGTTTGGGCAGAATTATTTAATCCACTTACAATATCTTTAAATGCTCCTTTGAATTTTAATTCATCAAAATGTATATTTTCAATTTGACCCATTGCAAAACATGTTACATATTCATCCAAAATATTTACAATCGACTGGATTGTTTCGATTGTAGCAATTATTGTTGGATTTATTTGATCATTCTCTGAACATTTACCAATTGCTTTGTAGTTATTTAAATCAGTAAAATCGCCTTTCGAAATATTTTCAAAGGTTTTTTGAATATATTGTAATCGTTCGGAAACAGTATTAGTCGATTTTGCAACTTCGGCATACAATCCTTTATATTGACCATTTATTGTTGATGTAAAATCGTTTACTGCCATCTTTTTTAATACTGCACTCGATTCAACTAATCCTTGTAAACCATCGATACATTGATTTAAATTTGTTTTTATATCGTTAAAATCTCCATTATAATTATCTGTTATTTTTTCAGGAATTTCGCCTTTCGAAATTTTGTCGATATATTCTGCTGAAATATTTAAAGGACCTATTACAGAATCTAAGGTTTCGTTTACTCCTTTTATTATTGCTTTAAAGTCACCATGATGATTCATTTCATCTGCCCTTGTAGATAATCGTCCATCAATAGCCGCTGTTGATAATAGATGAGCATCGTTGACTAATAATTCAATTGCATCGATACATTGATTAATGTTAACTTTTATTTCGTTAAAATCTCCATTATAGTTATCGTTAATTTTTTGTGGAATATCGCCTTTCGAAATTCTATCTATATATTCTGCTGCAACATTCAATGGTTGAATTACTGCATCTAAAGTATCGTTTATCCCAATAATTATCTCGCGAAATTCTATATTCGTTTCTTCGGGTTTAGCTCGTACCGATAATTTTCCTTGAATAGCTGCATCAACTAGGTTTTTAGTCTGATTTATTACATTCTGAATTGTTTTATGTATACTTTTCGAAATACTTAAACCAAAAATAACCGAAACAATAAGAATTATTAAGAATAATGCTAGTAACATTACTGTTGCACTTATTATTATGCTTTTAGCATTACGTTCTAAATTACTACTTTGTGTATTTGCTAGTTCAACTACTTTATCTATAGCCAATCGATGCTGAAGATATAACGGTTTTAGTTTTTGTTCTATTAGTACTTTCCCTTTATCTCTTTCTCCAGAAAGAAGTAGAGGGAATAATTCGTTATTTGAGATTTTAAAAAAGTTGTCTGCTGGATCGAACGAATCTTTAACAAGCACTTGTTTGAGTTCTGGATTATTTAGTACGTTTTCTTCAATCCAAAAAGTATGTCTTTGGTAATAATCGTTTTGTAGTTTTTTGAAATATTCAATTTGTTTTTGTAAATCATTTATATGTTCTTCATTCGACATTTCTAAAACCGACAAATATGATTCTAAAATATACTCGGGAGGAGGTAATATATCGGCAACGAGATCCTTGCCTTGAACAATTTGTTGATACATTGCTCCATTAACCCTTAATTTCTCGATTGTAGAATACGATACTATTATTAAAACCGTTAAACCAATTATAATTGAACCAATTAGGTATAATAATTTCGTTTTAATTAAAACATCCTTTTTCATATATTTTTCTAACTTAATTAATAAAATGTATAAAAATAAATCAGCTATAAAAAATGCAAAATTCCTTAAGCTTAACCCAATATTTCAACTCCAAAAGTAATAGATTACATAGTTTTTAAATTCAGTATAATACATATTTTCGATAAATACTTCAAGGCATATAAACAGTTATAGTTATAATTGAAATTTGTATCTGTAAATTTTAATAAATGTGATATACGTAATTTTACTATTTTAATTTGTTTGTAATAAAAGCAGCAGATTCAATTACTTTAATAGTTATAGAAACGCCTTTTTTTAGCCTTATACCATCAGAATTTTTATTGACTTCCAAATTGTGGAATCGGGGAGTCGTATTTCTATTATGTTTTCATCAAGAATCAAAGACGAACGATTGTATTCGCCTTTAAATCTTGGTATTAGAATCTTTCGTAATCACCATCATGTTGATCCATATTTAAATCAATTCCTCCACTTTTCGATACTAATGATTTATGTTGAGGTTGTTTATTCGATTTAGAAATAACTGCACGTTTGGTTGTTACTAACGTTTTATGTTTAGGAATGCCATTATCGTTAACTTTAAAGAATCCAATCAAATCTTTAAGACTATCGGCTTGACTCGAAAGTTCTTCGCTACTTGTAGCCATTTCTTCGGCACTTGCAGCATTTTGTTGGGTTACTTTATTTAATTGGTTTATGGCATTGTTAATCTGATTTGCTCCAGAGTTTTGCTCAATGCTAGCAGCTGTAATTTCTTGTACCAGTTTTGCTGTTTTTTGAATACTTGGAACTATATCTTCGAGTTGTTTGCCTGCTTTATCGGCAACTTCAACACTCGATTTTGTAAGTTCGTTAATTTCACCAGCTGCAACATGGCTACGTTCTGCTAATTTACGAACTTCGGCAGCAACTACTGCAAAACCTTTACCATGCTCACCAGCACGAGCTGCTTCGACAGCTGCATTAAGTGCAAGTATATTAGTTTGGAATGCAATATCACCAATAATCGAAACTTTCTCAGCAATTTTCTTCATTACCATTACGGTCATGTTTACATTTTTGCTGCCTTCCATTATTTCCTCGGCAGCTTTCGATGCTATTTTTTCGGTTTGCTGAGCATTGTCGGTGTTTTGTTGAATGTTCGATGCCATTTGTTCCATACTCGACGAAACTTGTTCGGCAGCCGAAGCTTGTTCCGAAGCTCCTTCCGACATTTGTTGGGAATTTGAACTCATTTGAGAACTTGCATCAGCAATATTATCGCTCGAAACTTGCACTTGGGTGACGATTTCGCCAATTGCTTTTATCATTTCAGCCAGAGCAATTATCATTTCATCTTTTTCGGAACGAGGAGTGATTTCTATGGTCATATCACCAGCTGCTATGAGTTTTGTTTTTGCAGTAATTTCCTTGGTAGCTTTTACCATTTGAATCAATGCTTTCATCAACTCATCTTTATCGGAACGAACTTTTAAATCAACATCTAAATCGCCAATTGCTACAAGTTTTGCATTTTCAACTAATGCAAGATTTGTTTCTATGATATTATTTGTAGAATCTTTTAATGTTCCAAATACTCCACCATACAATCCTTCAACTCTTTGTGTAAGATTGCCAACAGCTAATTGACTCATTACTCTCGTTGTTTCATTCAATGGTTCTTGAATGACTTCTGCCGATTTATTTAAACCTTGCGCAATAGCTTTGAATGCTCCTTTATATTGATTTTCATCGATATGTATATTTTGGAATTCACCCATTCCACAATAGGAAATATAACTATCGAGCGATTGACTTATCGATTGAATGGTTTCAATTGTTCGAATAATGGTTGGTATTATTTGGTCATTATCGGAACGACGACCAACTTTTTTATAGTTCTCTAAATCTTCAAAATTACCTTCGGCAATATTTGCAAAAGTATGTTGAATATGTTTTAATCGATCAATTACTCCATTTGTTGATTCTGCTACTTCAGCAAATAAACCTTGATATTGTCCTTCAACATTTTTTGAATAATCATTTAATGAAACAAGTTTTAAAACCGCATTTGCTTCTACTAATCCTTGTAATCCATCTATACATTGATTAAGATTTGTTTTAATTTCGTTGAAATCACCATTATAATTATCAGTAATTTTTGCAGGAATTTCGCCTTTTGAAATTCTGTCAATATATTCAGCTGAAATATTCAATGGTCCAATTACAGAATCCAATGTATCATTTACTCCTGAAATAATTGCTTTGAATTCGCCTTGATGTTTGGAAATATCTGCACGAACTGCTAGTTTACCTTCTACAGCAGCTTTCGAAAGCATTTTTGAATCGGAAACAAGTAAACTTATAGCATCAATACATTGATTGAGATTGGTTTTTATTTCTGTAAAATCACCATTATAGTTATCGGTAATTTTTGCAGGAATATCGCCTTTTGAGATTCGGTCAATATATTCGGCTGAAACATTAAGCGGACCAATTACGGCATCGAGTGTATCGTTGACACCAACAATAATTTCACGAAACTCGAAATTTATTTTTTCAGGATCTCCCCTTGTTGCTAGTTTACCTTCAACAGCAGCCTTCGAGAGCATTGTTGTTTGACTAATTACCGATTGGATAATTGCTTGAATATTATTTGCGATAAACAAGCCTAAAACAATAGCAACGATAATACCTATAATTAATAAAACGATTAAAAATATGGTGACAAATTGAGCCATTGCATCAGATTTTTGATCTTCTTCAACTATTATTTTTTCATTTATATCAATAAGTTTATTTAAACTTACAACTAATGCTAATGAAGACTTTCGAGCAACAATGGATGCTTGAAATGCTTGATCATCGATATTTTTAATTGTATCGTCATCAACGCTATGTCCAGAAGCAAGTAATTTGTCTTTTTCCAATGAAATATCATATACTTTCTGATGATCAGTTTTCCAAGTATTCCACAATCCAACAAATAGTTTCCATTCAATAGCTTCTTCGGGTGTTTGAGGTAGTGGTTCATAGATATTCCAAGCACGTTGAGCTCTTGCAAAAGATGAATCAATCCAATTATATTGTGCTTTTCGCACATCAGGAGCCATCATTCTGCGGTTTGTTAGTCCTCGTTCTGCAACCCAAACATTTACTTGCTCACGCGAAAGTTTTAACAAACTTGAAATACTTGGTGTTCGAACAACTGCAATCTCATCTTGAGCTGCTTTTATTTTGGACATACCAATATATCCTACCATTCCAATTAATCCAGCAATTACTGCTACCGTTATAAATCCAAACACTAGTTTCGATTTAATTTTCATTTTCTTAAACATGACTATTTCCTTCTTTCCTTCTTTACTTATTATTTGATGACTTATTATCTTTATAATATTGGGCAAATATGATTTATCCCAATGAGTTAACCATTTGCAATGGTATGAACTTCTACTAACTCATCTGCCGAAAAAACTTTGTCCATATCTAATATCATTATGAACTGTTCTTCGCTTGCTTTATACATTCCACATATAAATTCGGAATGATATTTATTTCCTATGTTTGGTGCAGGTAGTATTTGATGTGGTTCTATTTCTAAAACTTCTTGAACGGCATCTACTAGTCCCCCAACTTGTAGTGTTTCGTCGCCAATTGTAATATCGAGAACCAAAATACAGGTATTTGCGGTAAACTCTGTTGCAGATAATCCAAACTTTATTCTTGTATCAATTAGTGGCAACACCGCTCCTCGTAAGTTTATAACACCCTTCATATAATCGGGTGCTTTTGGTACTTTCGTAATCTTTGTCATTTCCAAGATATTCAAAACTTTGCTAACATTTGCAGCAAAGATTTCATCTCCTAATTTAAATGACAAATACGATGTTAATGTGCTTAATTGCTCCATCATAATCCCTCCATTTTTTTAGTTTTTTCGTGTTATTTTTTTAAGTTCTGAACTTAATTGATTAAATAGCTCATCTTTATAAATGCATCCAACAAATCCAGATTCTAATAAATTGTTATGGTAAATGCTTTCGTTATAGCTTGTTAAAGCGATTATTTTTATTGCAGAATCTTGTTTAAGTACATTTATGGTTTGTTTAATTCCATTAATTTCTGGTAATACTAAATCTAACAAAATAATATCAGCGACAGAGTAATTTTGAATTTGTTGTAAATCATTAATTGATTCTAATTCACCAATAATTGATGCATTAAATTCTTTAACAAGGATAGCCTTTAGAGCTTGTCTAAATGGAATATTTTCGTCTACCAAAATTATTTTTATGTTCGAAAGCATATTTCAACTTGTTTATATGCTTTAAACTTAGAAAATTTAAAGGAGTTGCTACTTTTTAAGATAGTATCTAGTAGCTTTTGTAATTGTTTTTCTGCCCAAAAGGGTGGGATTGGGTTTGCGGTAAAACAGTAGTTTGTTTATTCAATTTCGACAAGTTTGTTTTTTATTGCATAGAATACTAAACCAACGGTATTGGTGCATTTGGTCTTAGTCATAATATTTGCTCTATGCCATTTAACTGTATCGAAACTTATATTTAATTTATCAGCAATTTGTTCGTTTGTTAAACTTTCACAAATAAGTTTAAGAATTTCAATTTCTCTTTCAGAAAGAATTAAATTGTTATTCTGTTTTTGTTTTGAATTAAGATTTAAAATAACTTTCTGAATTAATTCAGGCGAAAACCAAGTTCCACCTTTCGAAATTTCTTCTATTGCGTTTTGCAATTCATTAATTCCAGCATTTTTTAAAACAAATCCTTTTGCACCAGCCTCTAACATTTTAAAGTAGTATTTTTCGTCTCCAAAAGACGATAATGCTAAAATCATTAAATCTGGTTGCATTTCGAGTGCTCTTTTGGTTGCTTCAATACCATCCATTCCGGGCATTGCAATATCCATTAATATTATTTTGGGATTTTTTGTTTCAAGTATTGTTAACAATTCATTACCGTTCGATGCTTCTGCAATTACTTTAGCAATATTTTCCATTGTAAGAATTTTGCGAAGACTTTCGCGAAACATTCTATGATCGTCAGCAATAATTAATGTAACCATTTTTTAAAAATTTAGACAAATGTAGTAATAGATATTGATTAAAGATATACTTGAAATTTTATTGTTGTTCCTTTATTTATCTCGCTTTTTAAATCCATTAAACCATTAATAGATTTAATTCTACTTTGCATATTTAAAATTCCAATTCCTTTGTATTCTCCCATTACTTTTTCTAAATCAAATCCATTTCCATTGTCTATATAATCGCTATACAGAATATTGTCTTTTAAGCGAATATTTATCGAAATTTTTGAAGCTTGAGAATGTTTTATAGAATTAGTTATACACTCACTTAAAACTCTATACATAATTGTTTCAATTTTTTCATTAATTCTCTGTATATTCTCAAATGTAAGATCAAAAATGGTACTAGTTGATATTTGTAATTTATCGCAATAGTTTTTTAAAGCTTCCTCTAATCCAAAATTTTGCAGTATGTGCGGACTTAATTTGAACGACATTTCTCGAATTGTATGCATCGATTCATCTAGTAATTTTTCAATGTCATTTATAATTTTTATTCTATCAGTATTTTCTTCTTGTCGAGCTAACCATTGAGTATACATTTTCGATGCAGATAATAATGGTCCAATTCCATCGTGTAGTTCTTGAGAAAAAAATAGTCTTTCTTTTTCTTCGGTATCTATTACACTTTTTAAAATTTGTTGTTCCAAGTTTTTTCTGTTTGTAATGTCTTTCCCATAACCTAAAACTTGAGTTGGAGTTCCATCATTATCGCGTTTATAAATAATTTCTGAACTCTCAATCCAATGCCAATTGTTCATTTTATCTTTCAATCTATATTCATGATTAATTGACTCTGCATCTTTCAAATTAAAATAACTCGGAATAATTTTAGAATTATAGTCTGCAAAATCGTCAGGATGCATCAATAATGGAATAAATTCATTGCCTAATTCTTTTACTTCTTCAATTGTAAAACCTAATATTTCTTCAATTCCATTATTGATAAAAATATTTTTATGTTCAACAATATCATAGATATAGAGAGTGTCGGGGCTTAAGTTAACAATCGATTCAATAAACTGATTACGTTCTTTTAATGTGTTTTGGGTATTTACTCTTTCAGTTACATCCCTAAATAATACTAACCTTGCTTTTTGACCTTTATAAATAATATCTCTACCATTATTTTCTAAATGGATAATAGTTCCATCATGTTTTACTAAATCGACAATATATGTAGCATTTGGATCTTTTTCTTTATATTTATATATAAGTTCTTTAGATTCGTTTGTGAATCTTAAAAACGTTAAACCATTTTTCCCAATAATATCATTTGTGCTTTTTATTCCAATTAAATTTGCAAAAGCATTATTAGCATCAACTATTATATCATTTTGATGGATAATCATTCCTTCACTTGCATTTAACGAAAGGAATCTAAATCTTTCTTCGCTTTCTTTAAGTGCCTTTTCGTTAAGTATACGATCTGTTACATTGTTAAAAAATACTAACCTTGCTTTTTGATCTTTATACTTTACTTCTGTACCTTTTAATTCTAAATAAATACTTCCATTAGGTTGTCTCGATTCTATTATATATGACGCTTGGTAATTGGTCTTTATGTTTTCTGTAACTATTTTTTTCGATTCTTCTGTCATTGGAATAATTTCCAACCCATTTTTACCTATTATTTCAGATGGATGATTGTAATTTATAAGATTTGAAAAGGCCTTATTTGCATCTAAAATTATTCCATTATTATGAATCATTAAGCCTTCGCTTGCAAGTGATGAAAAATAATTAAAACGTTCTTCAATATTTATTAATTCTTGTTGTTCTCTTTTCCTTTCTGTAATATCTCGTGCAATTCCTAAAAGTCCTATTATTTCTCCATTACTATCAAAAGTAGGAACTTTTATCGTTTCCATTAAAGCTTTTTGTCCGTCTTTAGTGAATATTAAGTTTTCGTATTTTATAGCTTTTTTTGATTCAATCGTTTTTTTATCAAATTCTGTAAAATTATCTGCGAATTCTTTTTCTAGAAAATCGTAATCTGTTTTTCCAATAATTTCTGATTCTTTTAAACTAAAACGTTTTTCATACATCGAATTACAAAAAATATAAATACCATTAGTATCTTTTAACCAAACTAAGTCTGGAATTGTATTTAATAGTGTTTTTAGTTGTAATTCGCTTTTTTTTAAGTTTTCTTCAATTTTTCTTTTTTCAGAAATATCTTCTAATATTACAGCGGTTCTATTTTTCTGTGGAGAATACATATATACACGTAAATATGTATCTTGAAATTTACTATATCTTTCAAAGTTTATGGCATTACCTGTTTTAGCAACTTCTATAGTGTTTTTATGGTCAACGACATTAAAACTATTGGTTAATTCTTTTATCGTTTTATCTATAATATCTATTCTCGTGCTATTAAAGTAATAAGCACCAATTTCATTTATTTCTAGGATTTTTATATCTTCAACATTTCCCTTTTTATCTTCTATCAATTCATATAATGTAAATCCATTTGTCATGTTGTCAAATAACATTCGGAATTTATCTTCACTTTGTTTTAAATCGAAAGTTCTTTGATTTACTCGTTCTTCTAAATGTTCATTTAACGATTGAAGTTCAAAGGTTAATTTTTCTGCTATTATTTGAGCTTGTTGTTTTGTATTAAAAAGTGTTAAAACAAGTATAAATAATAATATACTTATAAGTATTCCTAAGATTAATACAATTAAAACTTTATCGTATAATGTGAAATCTGTATTATGTTGAATAAAATGCAAATACCAATATTTGCCATTAAAACATATTGGAATTGTCAGCTTTTTTGTGTTCCAATTTATATTTTTTTCACTTTTATAATTACTATCAAAAAGTAATGAATTATTGTCCAAATTATCAATATCGAATATTTGCAATTGGATTCTTCCTGTTTTAATTATTTCTCTACTACCAATTATCCCTTGCATTAAATCATTCATCCGATATGGACTATATGCCCAACCGATAATAGCTTTTCTTCTTTCATCGATTGTATTTGTTGGCATATTTCTTTTGTAAACAGGAACATACATTAATGTTCCTGATTGAATATTTTTATTCGTTTCTTGAACAAGAATAACTTTGCCCGAAATAGATGCAATATCATTATCTCGAGCAAGTTCCATAGCCTTTCTTCGGATTGGCTCCGAAAACATATCGAAACTAAAAGCTCTTAAATTTCGACCAGTAAATGGCTCTAAGTAAATTATGGAAGTGTATATTTCTCTGTCGCCCGCTGGTCGGATTGTGTAGTTTGGAAATCCTTCTTTTTGTATTTGTTTTATGTGTTTTTGAAGTTTTGATTTAGGTATTATATATGAGAAACCTAAGCCTTGAATTCCAGGTAAATTTCTATTAATTTTAGATAATTCACAAAAAGCTTTCCAATCTTCACGAGTAACAGTGTCGGATGCTGCCCATAATGCAGCAGACGTTCTTAATAGTAATGCATGTGAATGGAGTCGAGTATTAATTTTTGTTTTTATTTCATTACAAACCAGTTTAAATTCGTTTTCTGTTTGCCTGTCAATATCTTGTTTAGTAAAATAGACCGAAACAATAGTAAGAATAAGACCTATTAGAAGTACTATTAAGGCTTTTAATGTATTTGGGGCAGTTAAAAAAAGAAAAAAATTATTCTTTGTTTTCATTAAAGAGTATCGTTATTTAATTGTAATGAATTTTATATGAAAATAATTAAAAATTATCATATTTTGAATAGGAAATCATGATGTTTTTAGACATTTTACTTTATAGTCTTTTGAAATTATAAACAACAAATATCTTTTGTGCTTGTGAATGTTAAATTCGAAATATAAATTTCTCCTTTTTTATAAGGCTTGCTTTCTTCAATAATTTCGATAGTTGTAAAACCTGCATTTTCAAGAATTCGCAAATATTCTTCTTTAGTTGTTGCTCCTGCCCAACATTCAGCAATCATCTGAGGATTTGTTCTAAATTCTATTGGGACAGGCTCTTTAGCATATATATCGCTAATAACTATGCGACCACCTTTTTTTAAAATGCGATATATTTCGTTAAAGATCTTTTGTTTTTTTTCAATCTTATTTATCGTATAATTTGAAATAATTACATCGATTGATTGTGACTTAATCTCCAATGTTTCTCTATCTGACGTAATAAAATCGACATTATTTATTCCAAGTTTTTTAGCACTGAGTCTTGCTTTCGAAATTGTTTCTTCGGAAAATTCTATTCCATTAACAAAACCATGTTCACCAACTTTATCTGCAATACGAATAACATTTGTTCCATGCCCACAACCTATATCTAAACAAACATCACCTAATTTTATCTTTGCATCGTTTATTAAAGTACTATTCGTTGAACAACATTCTGTTTTGGTGCTGTTATTGCTTAGGTCAATGTTCATATATTCAAAACAATTAAATAATTATTCTATTGACATTATTTTTTTGCTTTAACTTCTTTAATTGTTTGAATAAGGGTTTCTTTAGTTGTTAATCCCTCTAAACGCCATGCTAATTTACCATCTTTAAAAATTATTGTTGTTGGTATAGAATAGATACCATATACATCCGAAAGTAATTTGTTTTGGTCAATATCTACTTTTCCAAATTTTGCTTCTTTTTTATATTCTTCTGCAACAGATTCAAATATTGGTGCTTGTAGTCGACAAGGTCCACACCATGTAGCCCAAAAATCGACCACTACAATTCCTTTTTTAATATCTTTTTGAAATGTTTGATCTGAGAAGATCTGAACATCTCCAGAAGTTGAAAACGATAGTAATATAAAACCAATTACTATAATAAGAAATTCTTTACTGAATTTTAGCATATTACTTATTTATAATTTGTGTAATATATTTTTCGAGTTCTGCTTCTTCAACATATCCATTCGATGCTAGAGGTTTTCCTTTTAAAGGACAAAATATAACAGTTGGAATTGATTGTATTCCAAATGTATTAGCTATAAGTTGTTGATCATCAATGTTAACTTTATATACTCTAATTTTCCCAGCATATTTTTTAGCAAGCTTTTCTATTGTCGGTGATAGCTTTTTACATGGACCACACCAATCTGCATAAAAATCTACTATTGCAGGTTTATCGCCAGCAAAATCCCATTCTTGTTTAGTTTTAAAATCGAATATTTTTGTTGTAAAACCCTTTTCATCAAGCAGAATCACTTCACCCGATTCGTTAGAATTTTTTGTTTGATTATTTATTGAAAGATTTGATGAGTCACTTGTTTTAGAATCATCAATTCTTTCATCTGTTGAGTTGCAACTAAAAAATACTAGAATTAAGCTACTTAAAAATATATTCTTCATTTTAATTATTATTTTTGCAAATATAATGATTTTAAATTATAATTAAATCGCTTTGGTACCACTAATGATGTTTATTAATGCTAGCACTACAATTAGATAAAATTTCGGAAATAGAATTTAATCAATCTTTCAATTCAGAAGAAAGATGTCTTGAGTTTTTAGCAAATAAAAAATGGTCAAATGGTTTTGTTTGTAGAAAATGCGGAAATACTAATTATTGTATTGGAAAAACTGCTTTTTCTCATAGATGTACTCGATGTAAGCACGATGAATCGGCTAGAGTAGATACTATATTTGAAGGTTGTAGATTTGATTTAACAAAAGCGTTTTATATTGCATATACTGTTTGTCATGCTACAAAAGCTGATTCTTCGCACGAATTATCACGAAAACTTAATTTACGCCAAATGACATGTTGGACTTTTAAAAAGAAACTTTCGGATTGTATAAGAGAACGTCAAGATATTTCGCCCGAAACAAAAATTAAATTAGAAGAAATTCTTTTAAGTAAATAAATAAAAAAGAGCGGCTAATATTTATTTAACTGCTCTTAATTATTGTGTATTTTACTTAATTCTTTTTGATCTAGGTTCTACTCTTTTATAAACTATAGTCATTGTTAAGCCATTTTTAATTGTTGTTACTGAATCAATAATACCCATTTTTGGTGGAATCAAAGTACTATCAATATTGCTTTTTGTTCTTGATGTTAAATTAAAATCAAAACCACCATCAGGATATAAAGCCATTTCAAAATAAGAATCAGCTCCGTTATTCCCGTTATATCCAACTCCACCATATTCTCCACGATTTACCCAAACTTTTACATCAGCCTCGAAAGCTTCTGTATAAATTCTTCGTCCATTATCATAATCGTATTCGTAATGAACGGTATAATATCCTGGAGAAGACTTGTAGAAGGTGTCCCAATAGAAATTATTGGGTACTAAACCATCGGTTTCGATATATGCTGGTTCAAGGTCGTACCAGTTTAAACTTACATAAGCTCGTCCATCAAGACCATCTGATCCAGTTGAAGGATATGGTTCTTCGTAATAAATACAAGAATTAAATGAAACTGCTACAATAATAAAGAGAACAATACTCTTAAGCTGATTTTTAATTTTACTTTTCATACGATTAAAGTTTAAATTTGAATCGAATAAACAAATCGTATGCCAAAATAATTCTTAAATTTAAACTAAGTGTAATACCTAGAATAAACTAGGCAGAATCCATATACATTAACAATAAATATCCAAATAATTCATATTTATGTCTATAAAATTATAGATTTCTCTTAAATAATATGTTAAAACATACGAGAGGTACATATCTTTACAAAAGAAAGGCAAATTAGTTTAAATTATAAAAGTAAATCAAAATGAAAAAGAGAGGTAAATTTTTATTAACAACAGGAGGTTTAATGCTGCTATCTTCGTTAAGTACATTTGCAGCTGAGGTCGCACCAATAGATAGTGGTTCTACAGCATGGATGCTTACTTCTACTGCATTAGTATTATTAATGATTCCTGGTTTAGCGATGTTCTATGGCGGTTTAGTTCGTACAAAAAACGTTATTGGAACAATGATGCATAGTTTTGCAGCCATGGGGGTAATTGCTGTATTATGGATTGTAGTTGGTTATGCTATGAGTTTTGGTAAAAGTGTAATGGGCGGTTGGTTCGGTTGGAACAGCGACTATTTTCTTTTAAATGGTATAGACGAAACAGTAACAAATGGAGTTCCAGATTTAGTTTTTGCAATGTTTCAAGGGAAATTTGCAATTATTACTCCTGCTTTAATTGCTGGAGCATTTGCGGAACGTGTAAAATTTAAAGGATTTTTGGTTTTTATAACTCTTTGGAGTTTAATAGTTTATTTCCCCTTATGTCATTGGGTTTGGGCTTCTGATGGATTCTTATTTAACATGGGAGCTAAAGGAGCAATAGATTTTGCTGGAGGAACTGTTGTGCATATCGCATCGGGTATAGCTGGTTTAATAATCGCATTATATATTGGAGCACGTCGTGGGTATCCTCAACAAGTAATGCATCCAAGTAATATTGTAATGACAATGATGGGAGCTGGCTTACTTTGGGTTGGTTGGTTTGGTTTCAATGCCGGAAGTGCAATTGGAAGTAGCCTTTTAACAGCGCAAGCATTAACTGCTACTCAAGCAGCTGCAGCAGCAGGTTCATTAACTTGGATGATTATAGAACTTGTTCATAATGGTAAAGCTACAGCAATTGGTTTTGCATCTGGAATTCTTGCAGGTTTGGTTGCAGTAACTCCTGCTGCGGGTGTTGTACAACCATTCGGTGCTATTTGTTTAGGAATACTTGCATCTTTTGTTTGTTACTTTGCAATTATGGCAAAAGGTAAATTAGGATATGATGATAGTTTAGATGCATTTGGTGTACATGGTATTGGTGGTATTGTTGGTTCTCTTGCACTTGTATTCTTTATTCGTAAAAGTTGGATGGCCGATGCAATTTCTAAAAATGCTGATTGGGGTATAATGAAACAATTGGGTGTTCAAATATCAGCTGTTGGGATAGCTTTAGCATATTCTGCAATTGTAACTTTAATTCTAGTTTTTATTATCAATAAAACAATAGGATTTAAAGCTTCAGAAGAAGAAGAGATGAAAGGTATGGATGCGTCATATCATGGTGAAAAAGGGTACGGTATGTTAAACCCAAGCTAATGATAATTGATATAAACGATACAGTTAAAAACTTTAAAATTGATAAGACATGAAATTAATTACAGCAATTATAAGAGAAAATGTACTCGATCAGGTTCGTGAAGCATTGATTGAAGCAGAGATTTCAAGAATTACGGTAAGCCGTGTTTCAGGACATGGTCAACAACAAAGCGAAGAATATTATCGTGGTAAAAAAGTTGTTCCAAATCTAATACCTAAAATACGTTTAGATATAGCAGTTAATGATGAGTTTGTTGATATTACAATAAATACAATCATTAAGACTGCAAAGTCAGGAACTGTTGGTGATGGAAAAATCTTTATTACGAAGCTTGAAGAATGTATTAGAATTAGAACAGAAGAAAGGGGAGGACGAGCTATTTAAGTATAGTTAGTTCGAATTTGAGATAATAAAAGAGGCGACATATTAATGTTTGCCTCTTTTTTATTGTATTTAAAACGATTTTTAAAATATTTTTCAATCTATTTTTCGAGTCATAAAATTGAATACAAATGAATTACGAAAAACTTGCATTTTTTTTAAAAGAAAATGAATTAAACATTTGCTTGATTCTATAAAATCTCTATATTTGCACCGCAATTTAAAACTGCAAACATCAATGCCGATGTAGCTCAGTTGGCCAGAGCAGCTGATTTGTAATCAGCTGGTCGGGGGTTCGAATCCCTCCATCGGCTCTTAATTTTAAAAATATGTTGGGGAGATACCAAAGTGGCCAACTGGGGCAGACTGTAAATCTGCTGACGTACGTCTTCATAGGTTCGAATCCTATTCTCCCCACAAATATTACCAACGCTAAAAAATTGCGGGAGTAGCTCAGTTGGTAGAGCATCAGCCTTCCAAGCTGAGGGTCGAGGGTTCGAGTCTCTTCTCCCGCTCTTTTAAAAAAAAGGCTTACAGAAATGTAAGCCTTTTTTGTTTTATTTCTGGTTTAAACATCTTTTTAAAGGATTAATACAAAAATCAAAATATACATTAATAAACTAGGTAAAAAATTTAATAACCTAAATTTAACATTAACTACACATTCACATTATTTTAGAAATCTACTTTTGTGTTTTAATCTAAAATCAAATAACTAAATGTCCAAAGTTATTGTCTTATTTGTTTTTTTAGTTTTTTTTATATTGATAATTCAAGCTCAAGTTGTTGATTCGCCTATGTTAATATCAAAAACTGAAATTATAATCGATTCTTCTATTATACATGATTCTGTACGATTTATCTCCGATTCAAATTCTCTAAAAAGTAATAATATTAAAAAAGGAGATTCATCAAATATTACTTTAAAAATTTCAAAAGTTCCCCAAAAAAATCTAATTACTTATATTTCAAGTTGGTTTGACAATTTTATACATCCAAAATTGCAAGATACTTTAATAGTAATTCCCGATCAAATTTATTCGGATTATAAAACTCCAATCATACAGAAACAAATTGATAATAAGAAATTTGTGATAGCTACTGATACAGTTATCATTACTCAAAAAATAGATACCGTAAAAAGAAGTTTCTTTTCTATTTTTAAATATTGGAATAACGATTCTTTACATACACCGGCATTATTACTCCGTCCCTATGTTGAAAATGGAATGTTGTCACTCATTAATGATAGTATAAAATCGTTATATTCAACAAAAACTATTTTTTCCTATGGTTTTGGTTTTCAAATTGGTCATATTAGAAATCATTCAATTATTCCATATACTCAATTTAGTTTTGCAAAAACAGCATTTAATAAAAACACACTCTATTTAAAACATATTTCAATTGGGTTGTATTATCCTATTTATAGGGTAAATGACAGCTATTTAGCACTAAAAATTGGTTATTGTTTAGTGCTTTTAAAAGAATCAAAAAATGCTATTCATCAAAATATTCCAGGATTTCAAGCTGGAATTGTACTTGATCATAAACTCGGGGGGAATGCAAGAATATATATTGGATATTCTTATTACTATGAAAAAAGTCCAACAAAAAATTTCAAGGATTTTGATGCAACTAAATTAACATTTGGAATAATTTTATAGTATCTTCTTGAATTAAATAAATGACTATAAAATACTTACATTGTTGGGAATCGTAAAAGTAAAGATACTACCCCTATTTTTAGCAGAATGTACCGAAATTTTACCATTTAAAAGTTCTACAAAACCTTTTACAATAGATAATCCCAAACCAAATCCTCCAAATTCATTTACAGGATTTGAAATTTGAGCAAAGTTTTCAAAAATGAGCTCAAAGTTTTCCTCATCAATACCAATACCAGTATCCGAAACATAAAAGCTAAACTCATTTTCAGTAATTTTATCACATCCTATTTCAATTGTACCTTTATGAGTGAATTTATACGCATTATGAATTAAATTAGAAAAAATGAAGTGCAGTTTATTTTTATCAGTAGTTATAAAAGTATCTTCAGAACATACAAATTGAAATACAAATTCTAATTCTTTTTTCTCGAACTTTGCTTGCACATTTTGAATAATTTCTTTGATATCCTTTAAAAAGTCGTATAGCGAAAAAGTTTCGATTATAACTGGCATTTTACCAACTTCGAGTTTAGAAGCAGTAAGAATTTCATCAACTAATTCGAGTAAATCATTACTTCGCTCAATTATAATTTCGACATAAGAGAGTATTTTGTCTTTATCATCAATATCATGCTCAATTAGTTGTGAAAAGCCCATTATTGCATTTAATGGTGTTCGAATTTCGTGACTAATGTTTTGTAAAAAAACAGTTTTTAATTTATTAGATTCTTCGGCAATTTCTTTAGAATCTACTAATTTTTTATTTAAAGTGACTAAAGATTCGGTTCTTTTCTCAATAGTTCTTTCTTGATTTTTAGTTATTAGTAACAATTCATTTTCGTTAATTTTTCGAATATTTAATTCTTTCTTATACATTCGCTTATATGCATTACTTAAAAATAAATAAAACGATAGCACAAAGCTAAGTATTGAAACAAATACAATTGTAATAATGTGAGAAAGCCAAAGAGTTATTTCGGGAAATAAAATTTGTTTAGAAAACTCAAATAGGAACATTAAGGAAGCAGAAATAAATAAAGTAAATAACGATTTTTTAATAATTTTAAGCCTTTTAATAGATTCCATACCATGTATGTTATTGATTATTAATAATACAAAGTATCTTTTTTACTATAATATAAATTGAAGCTTAATGTTAAGTTTACATTAAGTTTGCTGTTTTGAATTAAATAGTACTGTGAATTTTGATAGAGAACATTTACCTTTACTTAATCTTCGTTATTCCATAATAGGCTGTTAAAAAACAAACAATAGAAACACACGTAGAATCTCACAATATATAAATTGAACTTTATGAAAAAGATTGAAAAAAGCATAAAAGATGCTAAAAAAACGATTGAAAAATTCTCAAAAGGGAAACAGCAACATAGTAACGATATAAAAGCATTTATTGAGTCGCTTGAATTAAAAACAAAAGAGATTTCTCTTGATTTAAAAAACATCAATGAGTTAAAAAATACATTGAAAGAGAAAAAGAAAAAAATTGAAATTAAAAAATCGGAAATTAAAGATTTTATTACTGGGTTGACAAAATTAGCTCGTTCAGAATCGAAAGAATTATTAAAAAGAAAAAAAGCTGAAAAGGCATTATTACTAGCTAAAGAGAAGAAAGTATCGCAAGATTTAAAAGCTAAAACGATAGTAAAAGTAAGTCCAGCAAAACCTAAAGCTATTGTTAAACCTGTAGTTAAAACTTCAACCCAAGCGGTAAAACAAGCTACTCAAAAACCGATAGTAAAAGGTAAATAATTTCAAAAAGTTATTGTTGCTGTTCCATCAAGTATTGATGGATTGTATATTGAGAACGATTTTCAATTTCGTCTGCATTCCTTTTAACGAGGCGGTTTTGCATTTCTTTATCTAAAATTCGATTTCGCGAATTATCGCTCCATTGAATATCAAACATTTCGAGTAATTGGATAGCAATTGCTTTATCGTAAATGGGACAAGTAGCTTCAACTCGTCTATCTAAGTTTCGTTCCATAATATCGGCCGAAGCGATATAAACTTTGGATTCTCCATTATTGCAAAAACTATATATCCTTGAATGTTCTAGGAATCTATCTATTAATCCTCGTGCTTCGATATTTTCACTTAATCCTAATTCGCCAGCCAAAAGCGAGAACATACCTCGAACCAACAATTGTATCTTAACTCCAGCCTTACTAGCAGTATATAATAAATTAATAATTTCAGGATCACACAAATTGTTGACTTTAATTTTTATCCATGCTTCTTTACCTTTCGAAGCATTCTCTGTTTCGTTTTGGATTAATTCCGTTAGCGCATTTCTAAAATAAAAAGGCGAAACCAACATACTTTCCATCGATGGATGTTTGTAGTTTCTACCTAAAAATTCAAAGATATTTGCAGCATCTTCGGTTATAAAACGATTGTTTGTAATAAGCATCGAATCGGTATAGAATTGTGCTGTATCTTCGTTAAAATTCCCTGTACTAACACAGGCATACATTTCTTTATCGCGATGTTCTTTTCGGGTTATTAAACATAGTTTTGAATGGACTTTTAATCCTGGAACACCATAAATAACATTTGCACCTTCTTCTTGTAATATTTTCGACCAGTAAATATTTGCTTCTTCGTCGAAACGAGCTTGTAATTCGAAAACAGCGATAACAATTTTACCATTTCGTAAAGCATTTACAAGAGCATTAATAACGCTCGAATGTTTGCCAATGCGGTAAAGTGTAATTTTAATACTGGTAACCTTTGGATCGATCGATGCTTCGCGAAGTAAATCGATAAAATATTGAAAATTATGATATGGAAAATGTAACATAATATCTTTTGCAGCTATTTCGGTGAAAAGATTTTTACAATTTTCTAATCGTTCGATTGGAATACTTGGTAGCGATTTATAAACAGGTAAGCCAAGATTTGGGAAACGGATAAAATCTTTATAATTGAAATATCGACCACCTGAAAGAACTACATCGCTTCGTTTAAATTTCTTTAATAGGAAATTAAGCATATCGGCAGGCATTGCTTGGTCGAACACAAAGCGAACAGCACGACCTTTTTGTCGAAGTTTTAGACTATCGTTAACTTTATCGACATAGCTCGACGAAACGTTATCGTCTATATCGAGTTCTGCATCTTTGGTAATTTTGAATTCGTAAGCATCGATTTCGTCGGGCTCAAATATTTTGAAAATTGTTTTTAATTTGAGGCGAATAACATCATCGATAAACATTATATATTTTTTACCATCGACTTCGGGCAATTCTACAAAGCGCGAAATTCGGTTCGATGGAATTTTTAAAGCAACATACCGGTATTTCGTTGAATCATCTTCAGTGTGTTTTCTAAATCGAACAGTAAAATAAACCATATCGTCTTTTAAATCGGGAGCTTTACCTTTTTCTTCAAGAAGAATTGGCATTAAAAATGGCCGAAGCTTTTTATTAAAAAAATCTTTTAAAAAATCGGAATGTTCAGGTAAAATTTGTGTCTCGTTAATTATAAAAATAGTATTCTCTTCTAACTTTTTCTTGATTGAGTACAAGGCATTTTCGACTCTTGGGCGATTTGCTTTTATTTTAAAATGGATATTTTCCAAGATATAATCGGGATCATCGCCAAGAACTTCGATTCCTTTTTCACCCAATTTTGCAAAGCGTTTTAAATCTGCAACACGAACCCTAAAAAATTCATCTTGATTATTAGAATAAATACCTAAGAATTTTAAGCGTTCTATAATTGGATTTTCGGGATTTTCTGCTTCTTGAAGTACTCGTTCGTTAAAGCTAATCCAGCTTAATTCTTTCGGGATAAAACGATTGCTCATTGCTCGAAGGTATTAATCGCCAAAACAAACGCCTAAATCTCTAGCTCGTTGAACTAAATGATTGTCGGTAGTTATAACTTTTAGTTTTCCAGCGGTTTCTGACAGTGGAACCGAAATTATATGATTATCTCTCATGGTTACCATTCGTCCATAATTGCCATCGGCTATAAGTTTTGCAGCATAACCACCAAAACTAGTTGCTAAAACTCTATCCATAGGAGTTGGTGTACCTCCACGCTGAATATATCCAAGAATAGTTTCGCGTGTTTCGATACCAGTATATTCTTCTATTAAACTAGCAATATGTCGACCAGCAGTTTTGTTTTCGGGATGTTCAATTCCCTCTGCAACAACAACTATCGAATATGTTTTTCCTTTTGTATATCGATCTTTAATATTTTTTGCAATTTTCTTGATATCGTAATCGATTTCGGGAACTAGAATTATATCGCCACCACCAGCAATTCCAGAATAAAGAGCTATCCAACCAGCATTGTGGCCCATAACTTCAATAACCATTATCCTTTTATGAGAATTTCCCGTTGTATGAAGTCTGTCGATAGCATCGGTACAAATCGAAACAGCCGAATCGAATCCAAATGAAATATCGGTTCCCCAAACATCATTATCAATAGTTTTGGGAATCCCTATAATATTTAAGCCAGCTTCGGAAAGTAGGTTTGCTGTTTTTAACGTACCATTTCCACCAATGCAAACAAGGCAATCTAATCCTAATTCATAGAAGTTTTTTATGATTGTTTGAGGTTTATCGTTTTCCTTTAGAAGACTTTTATCTTTTTTAAATGGCTTTTCGCGAGATGTTCCTAAAATGGTTCCACCAATTGTTAAAATACCCGATAATGTTGATTCATCGAGTGTAACAAAATCTTTTTCGATTAAACCTTTAAATCCAGATGATATTCCAATAACTTCCATGCCATATTGCATCATAGCTGTTTTGCCAACTCCTCGAATAGCCGCATTTAATCCTGGACAATCGCCACCTGCGGTTAAGATTCCAATTTTTTTCATAACATTTTTTTATTGAAAATTATAGAGCTTAAAGGTAAATAGCTTAGCAATCTATAATATTAATTTAATGTTATGTAATTGTTAAATTTAAGAAATAGAGAATGTGGTTTTAGGTTTAATATAAATAATGAATGGTTTTATAATAAACGAGAACTAATGTTTTACAAAAACCTTAGTTGTAGAAGTATTACTGTTCGAAACTTTTATATAATAAATTCCATTTGATAGTCCATCTAAATTAATGGAATTAATAAGATTAGCTTCTTGATTGTCGAGTGAGTATATTAATTGATTGAACTCACTATAAATTGAAATATTGGATACTTTAGAAACAATAATTTGTATAACATTTGAAGCAGGATTAGGATATACTTCTATCAAATGATTACCTTCAACTAATAAGTTACTTTCTTTTGATGTAATTTCTGTTGAAACAAAATCACCATTAATTAGCGCATTTGATGACTTTACGATTCCATCTGAAAAACCATCATTTACTATTTTAAAACGTATAGCTAAAATTGTACAATTAACGCCATATTCTCCTAATTTACTGTATGATGTAAAGCGAAATGTTTTATCTTTTACATCATAAAAAAAAAGTGATTTTATTGAGGATTTATTGTTCACGATGGAATTATATTGCAATCGACTATCATCTAATTGTAATGAAAAATCGAATGAATTTATTCCTAAATTTGATTGTACTATTACTGGAATATCGAGAAAAACATCTCCATTTATAAATGTTGAGACAGCATTTTTAAAATCAAAGAGAACGTTATTTGATGTGTCGATTATATTAGCCTTAAGTGTTTTGTTAATTGTCTTATAACTTCCGTCAATATCGCCTAACAGAATTCCAATAAACGTTTTATTAGGTTTTGAACATCCATTTTTCGATTTAATATTTAATTCTGAAGTGATTATAGGTACTGAACTTTTAGAGAATCCTTTACCATCGTTTAATGGATAAGTGGTCGAAATTTTATATTTAGCATCAGTCAAAACAGTTTCTTCATCAATAAAAACCCAATCATTTTGAACAGTCGTTTTAGTTTTGAAGGACTCTATTGCATTTACAGAACGTTTATTAATAAGAGAAATGTCGCCCGCACTAATAATTCCATCTTGATTTACATCCATTGCAATAATTTGATATATCGAAGGTACAAAACTTGGATCGTCGACCGCAACAATTGCTGTTAAAAAGGCGTCGTATCCATTTATAAGTGCCATTATTTCAGTATTCTTATCAATATTTTTATTTATTGTAAATGTCGATTTTTGATTCGTGAGCTTAAAAATACCATCAGCATTTGTAGTGGTATACAATCCCAATAAATTATTATAAATAATCTTTGTTGTATTTACATTAGAATCCGAAAGTATTGGTTCTTTAGTTGCCCAACTAAAAAGTTTACCAGTGAAGATAGAATCAACATTTGTAGCATAAATATTCGACAAAACCTGCTTTTGTATTGTTGCTGTTTCATAACTTTCAACCATTGAAGCATTAAACAATACAGAATCCTTTTCTTGAAATTCTGCAGTTTTTGCAAAACGGATGGTTGCAACAGTACCATTTCCATTGCATTTTTTATTACCTCCATTTCCATTTAAATATATTGAAACATTTATTTTACCATTTTTTATATTTGTCGAATATCCAAGATATTGATTATAAATTAAGTCATTTGTGAACGTTACATTATCTATTAGATTAAGTTTACTATTGTCGAATGATAATACGAGATCAAAACCAATAACATTTGAAATAGAAGATGTTGTAACAATAGAAACATCAATATAGGGAGATGAACTACTTGCATTTGAATCTAAAAACACAATTTTATACGGTTTAATAATTGTATTTGATTTTGTTTTACTTGAATTTGAAACTAGGTTATTGATGGAATCTGTCCCTGCATAATTAAAACTATTTAAAGAATTATTTATTGCAGCATTTGATTGTATATATATCAAATACAAAAATACGAATGTTATTAATTTCAATTTCATACCTAGCTATTGAGAGTGAACGATCATTTCAACTTCTCAAGTTTACGTTTCGATTTATTGTATGTTTCTAAAAGTATGTTAAGTTTTTAAAATAGGCATTACAAATATCGAATTGAAGACACTAAAAATTATTAACATTGCATTTGTGTAATTCTAAAATGTAATTCACTTTTTCTTTAATAGAGTAAGGCTTATTCCAAAATGGGGTTTACGTTTCCCAACATTACTGATTTCTAAATATTACAATCTTATCGGTACCAATACTTGTTTGAATAATATAGATACCCGATTTTAGTGTAATACTTTTATCGCCTATAGTAGAAATACGTTGACCTAAAATAGTGTATACAAATATTTCGCCGTTGTCAAAATAAACAGTATTACCAATAATGTGATAGCTTTTCTTATCGTATTGTTCTATTTTAATAGCTGTTCCTATTCCATCGGCTTGAGATACCATAAGTGTCTGCGAAATTGCGCCTGTTGCAGAAACTGTTACTGTTGCAGAACGAGCAATTCCCGTATTTGTCGTTGCTGTAAGTATAAGCTTTGCATTGTTTGTCGATGTTGATGGATTTACTGTTAACCATGTTGCATTAGATGTAGCAGTCCAAGTTGTATTAGAAGTTACTTCGATTGTATCTTGCAAGTATTGATTAAAAGTTGTTCCATTAGTTTTTGAAACTATCTTTAAAGTAATTGGCTCATAACCTAATAATTCGGTAACACCAGTATTCATTGGATCGAGCCAATACTTTAGTTGATTTGTTGAATCAGAAAAATAATTCCACGATTTATACAATTTAGCAAAATAATCATTTATTGCATTTCCACAAATTGCATCACCTCCAGAAAGTGTACCAATAATTTGATGTTTAGAGTTAAATATAGGACAACCTGACGAACCTGCTTCTGTAGCTCCAGTATCCCACAGCGCAATTTGCCAGTGACTATTACTCATATAACCAGCGTCGGTAAAAGATCCATCTAAAATAGCATTTTTTGAATACGATATTTTTAAAGGATCGCCTTTAGGATGGTGTAATGCAACTATATTTTTTTCTTTTATATTATTTATAGACCATCCAGAATAGTAAACTGAAAACAAATCTTGTGGGTTAGATTTTAGTCTAAGTAACGTAAAATCGAGTAATACCGTTGTATCTTTTGATGTTGCAATTAAATCTGAACCACTTATATATTGAGACTTTGCAGCATCAGCAGTTTGACAAGATGAATTATCGTAATTAAAATAAAAGATTGCTGATAAAGCTGTTTTAGAATCTTTAATTGCATTATTTGAAGTTAAAATATATGGTATTTTATTGCTCGAAGTATTATTTATAAGTGTGCCCGTACATATTTGTGTACCCAAAGTACTTGGAAATACTATTTCTACAATCGATTGTTTTTCCTTTTGCCAATCTAAACCAATTCCACAATTTATATCTTGTTCGCAACTTCCGGATTTTCCTCTTTTAAATGAGTTAATCGTATAAAAATCTCTAAAATCGTGTCCAATATTTACAATTGAAAAATAATTAATTTTATTATTACTGTTACTTGGAACATCAAGTTCAAAAACTAATTCATCACCTGATATTGGTTCAATAAACAAAGTTGAATCTTTACATATAGGATTGTGAGAAAATGGTCCATACGTTTTTTTTGATTTACTATTTAAAATATATAGCTTAGAACCTTGGGATAAAACGATATTCTCTAAGGTGAAATTTAAACTAAATGCAGATTTCGATTTCACTTTTAAAAGCCAAGAATATGAGTTGTCTTTATTTTTTACCCATATACCAGATAAATTCGTTTTAATGTTTTGTGGGAAATTTTTAGCAAATATAAAAGTATTTTTAGTAGCATTATTATCATAATACTGAGTTAAAGAATCGTTTGATATAGAAGGTAATTCAATATAAGGAATTAAAATTGAACTATCATTTTTAAACAGTTCACTTTTTCTAATTTGAGTATTTCCTGTTAAATATATACCTCCAAAAAGGAAGATAAATATTAGTTTTAATGGTTGTTTTATCATAGTAGATTTATTTTGTTCTAAAATGTTTAACTTCGTTGAAGTCATAAAATTGATTATGCGACTTTATTCTCAAGATAATTTTGAACTATAAAAGTACTGTACATTAAGCAGCTTTGTATATTTTTAATCTTAATAAATAGTTAATTAGTGTAATAGTAAGCAAAATCGGAATCCTTATTCATCATCAGTTTCTCCCAATCCTTCGCAATCGATACATCTTTTTTTTCCACTTCCATTACATTTATAACATAAATGTCGTTCATTTTGTAACGTGCCTTTTTCAAAATGTATATGGGGTACATTTCGTATTTCGCCCGAACCATTACATTTTTCACAAGGAATTGTTCCAATTCCATAACAGTTATCACATGTTTTCATTTGTATCTAATTTAATTTTAAATGAAATAATTCTATAAAAAAAGCCCCCGTTTCCGGAGGCTCTTAGTATTATGAAGTTTTAAATTTATTATTGTATAGCAATTACTTTAGTAATCGATGAACTTGCACCTGTAACTTTCACATAGTAAGCACCTTTAGCAAAGCTTGAAGTATTTATTACATGTATTTGGTTTGGTACAGCAGTTTCTAAAGTATAAACCGATTGTGTTAAAACATTGATAACTTCGATTTTTGAAGTTTGAGAAACAACAACATTAATCACATCACTAGCAGGATTTGGGTATACATTAGCAGTTAAAACTGTTGCATCAAAACCATGACCATTTGTAGAAATTTCAGAAGCAACTGGTTCACCATTTACATAAGCTTTAGCAGTACTAATTGGAGCAACAACATCAGATTTAAGTTCGAAACGAACCGAAACAACTGTTACGCCTGTAGCAAAACCTGTGAAACTGTATGAAGTGAAACGTAATGTATTGTCGTCACCAACATTAGCTAATGTTTTAATAGCAGCATCAGTACTTACAATTGAATTGTATTGTAAGTTAGTTGCATCGTAAGTTAAAGCAAAGTCTAATGAGTTAACGTCTAAGTCAGAACTAACAACAACTGGTATATCAAGATATTTAACACCATCAACAGTTGATACTGTAGCTTTTGCATAATCAAAAACAACTGTAGCTGCTACTACTGGAGCAGAAACAACATTCGATTTTAATTTAGAATAATCAGCAGTATTTGCAGTTGTAATGTTTTTGTAGTTTCCGTTAGCATCACCAACTAAGATTCCAACAAACGATTCTCTTGTAGAAGCACAAACGAAATCAGCAGCAACAGAGTTATCAGCTAAACTTAAAATTGCAGGAACCGAAGGAACCATATCTTTAGCATAACCTTTTCCATCAGCTAATGGATACAAAGAAGAAATTTTATATTCAGCTTTTGTAGCTACATCAGCTTTGTTTACAAATAACCAATCTTTACCTAAATTATCTACTTGAGTAAATTTATCAATAGATAATACTGTTCTTAAATTGATTTGAGAAACGTCACCAGCAGAAATTTTACCATCACGGTTAACGTCCATTGCTATAATTTGGTAAACTGTAGGTACAAATTTAACATTTTCAACAGCAACTTCAGCAGTTAAAAGAGCATCATATCCATTAATAACTGGCATTACGTCAGTAGCAGAAGCAATATCTCTTGTAATAGTTAAGTTATTAGTTAAGTTAGAAATGTTGAACATACCGTTTAAGTCAGGTTGAGTTGTTTTAAGACCATCAACGATATTTGTGATTAAGTGAGCTGTAGGATTTAAAGTGTCAAATTGAATAGCACTATTGTCAGCCCAAAAAGAGATATCTCCTTTGAAATTAGTGTTTCTGTAAGTACTTAATTGACCTGGTTGAACTTGAGCAGGTGCAGTATACGTAGAATAACTTTCAACTATTGTAGCTGAGAATAATACTGTATCAATAGATCTGAATGTAGGGTTTTTTACAAATTCAACACTTGTAACTAAAGCATTTTGACCAGCAGTATATTTTATTAATGAATTAAATGTAGCATTTTTATCAGTACCATTCAAGTAAATAGAGATGTTCATTTTACCTTCAGCAGCTTTAATATCTACAGTTGTACCAACAAATAAGTGATTAATTAAATCGTTGTTGATTTGTACTGCTCCTGTTGGAGTTACTTTTGATTTATCATAATTTACAACAATGTCAAATCCAGTAACACCTACGATTGAATCGTTTGTAGTTTTTACGATTGGAACATTTAAGAAATCACCAGCATGACAAGATAATATACCTGTTGAATCTGATTCAGATAAAGCAATAGCATATTTTTTTGTGAAAGAAACACCCGAAACAGGAAGAGTATATTGTGTAGCAGTTGCTATAGAAGTTGAACTTCCACCATTTGATGCATTATAAGCAATAGCTTGGAATACGTTAGATCCACCAGTTGCAGTCCATTGGAAAGTAAATGTATATGTTCCATCACCATTATCAGTATACGTATCAGCAGTTAATGCTTTTAATGTAAATTGAGATTTTGTATATATACCTAATAAAGAACCATCTTTATATAATTCTATTTTAGTCGTAGTACTTGATGCTCTTACATTAACTTCTATGTGATCTCCAACTGATGGTTTAGCTTTAGAAAGTGTTATACCTGATACAGTTGGTAAAGCATTAGCAGTAACAATTGTAGAATTTGCAGTAGCAACACCAGAATTAGCATCAGTAGCTGTAGCAGCAATTGTATTTGTACCTGAAGCAGCGTTGAAAGTTGCAGAATATATATTACCTAATTTTGTAACACTAGAGAAAGTAGCACCAGTGAAAGCAACTATTAAATTAGCTGTTTCAGCATCTGTAGCAGTAACTTGTGCAGTAATTACTTCACCTGCATTACATGTTACAGTTGATAAAGTTATAGCTGAAATAGATGGTGTAGCGTTAGTCGCAGTAACTAAAGCAGGAGCTGAAATTATTACAGCACTTTTGTCATCAATAGCTTTTACAGTATATGAATGAGATCCAGCAGGTACAGCAGTAATTGTTTTTGTAGCAACTAAACTTGCAGTACCTAAAGAAGTAGTACCATCAAAAAACTCTAAACTAGCAATTGAACCGTCATTATTAACAGTAGTAGCAGTTAAAGTAATTGGAGTAGCTAAGTTAACAGATGAAGCTGAAGTTGCGAAAGAAACTGTAGGAGCAATTCTAGCAGCAACTGTAACAGTTACAGCATTTGAAGTAGTTTTTCCAGAAGCATTATCAGTTGCCTCAGCAGTGATAGTGTGTATTCCAACAGCAAGAGTGCTAGTAACTAATGGAGAAACTGTACCTAAAGATGTTGTTCCTTCAAAGAATTCAACTTTTGTTACTATTCCGTCAACATCAGCTGTTGTAGCAGTAATTGTAACTGAAGCACCTTCTTTTACTGAAGCAGCTGAAGCAGAAATAGAAATTGTAGGATTAACGTTAGTAGCAGTAACAACTTGAGCTGTAGAAGTAGAAGAAGCTGCAGTTGTGTAACTATCGGTAGCTACAGCAGTAAAACTATGTGGACCAGCTGTTAAATTACCCGTTGTATAAGTATAAGGAGCAACAGTTTTAGTTCCTAAAGTAGTAGCACCATCCATAAAAGTAACCGAAGCAATTGCTTGATCAGCATCAGTAGCTGTAGCAGTTAAAGTAACTGGAGTAACTAAGTTTACAGCAGAAAGAGAAGCTGATAAAGATACAACTGGAGCGGCATTAGCAGCAGTAACAACTGTTGCAGGAGTTGAAGTTGTAGTTGCACTTTGATTATCTGTAACTATAGCAGTAAAACTATGTGAACCTGCTGTTAAATTACCTGTTGTAAATGTATAAGGAGCAGCAGTTTTTGTTGCTAAAGTAGTTGTACCATCTTTAAACACAACACTTGAAACAGTTCCGTTTGCATCAGCAGCAGTAGCAGTTAATGTTACAGGAGTAGCTAAATTTACAGAAGGAGCTGATGCTGCTAATGTAATTGAAGGAGCAACATTTACTACTAATGTAAGAGGTAAGGCTGTTGTTGTTTTTCCTTCTTCATCAGTTACAACAACTGTAAATGATTTTGTACCTGTTGTACTAGGAGTATAAACTAAAGTATAAGGAGCAGTAGTTAAAGCAGATCCAAAGTTAACTCCATCAACTAAAAATTGTACACTTGCAATAGAACCATCGTCAGTTGCAGTTGTTGTAAGCGTAATTGGAGTTCCAACTAATACAGTTCCAGAAGGTACACCAGTAAAAGTTCCAATAACTGGAGCAGGATTCGATACTGCAAGCGATACAACATCAGATGTTTTAGTTAATGATGTATTATAAGTAGCAGTGGCAGTTATTGCAACATTTTTTTCAGTAGTTGCAGTATGATATGATATTGCATCACCAAATGGATATGAATTATCAGTACCTATTGAAACACCATCAGCAAAAAATTCAACTGAATTAACAGTACTATGGTCGCCAAAGATATCTTGAGCAACAGCATTCAATGCAACTAAATCACCTGTATGAGGAGTTAAAGTACTTGGGGTAACCGATAACGATAATACATCAGAATTGCCAGTCATTGTAGCATCAGTATACTCACCAGTTGTAGGGTCTGGTAAAACAATTGTTGTTCCATTTACATAGTTTTGAGCATCACCAACCGAATTGACAAGGATGAAGTTCAAAGCATATTCAAAAGTACCATCGGTTGTAAACTGACCAATTAACACTCTGTTTGTTGCAGTAGCACCAACAATAGAATTTTGTACTCCATAAACTGAAACATTGTTAGTGAAGTCGCTTTTATTACCACCAACAACGTCTCCATCAAATACATCTAAAACTAAATCTGATGTCGATGTAATTCCAGCGAAAGTTGCAACAGATTTTGTTGTATAACCATCAACAGTTCCGTCAGTAATATCTTCGACTAAAGGTATTCCTGTTTTGTTACCTGTTGCACCACCCATTGAAATCCATGAGTCATAATTATCAACTGTAGCAGGAGCATTAGCAAGTAAATTACCTGCGGTCTTTCCTCCAGGACTATTATAGAATGCTGTAGATGTTTTGAAGATTAAAGCATGGTCAGCATTTCCATATACTGATGACATTCTATATCCATCTTTTATATCAACAAATAAGCGATATGTAACGGCACCTATAGGGAGGTTTGCGTCAATTATGTGGTCAGCAGCAGTTGCGGTGTGGAATTTTTCCACATACACGCCATCTAACATTGTACCAGTCTGTGCTTGAGCCAGACCAGCTCCGAGAACAAGGCCTAAGCCAATTAAAGTTTTTTTCATGTCTATAGTTTTTTTCAATTGTTATGTCTAAATATTATTTATTAGCTTGACCGTATTTTGCAAGTAATAAACCAAAGTCAGTACCATTAGTAATACCGTCTTTGTTGATATCAGTAGGATTATCTTGAAGACCAGCAGATGTTTTTAATAATGTTGCATAAGCCCAACCCGATAACCATGATGGTTTTGAAGCATCAAAAGCACCTCTGTACGAAACTGGAGAGAAAAATCCATCAGCAGGAGCAGTAATTGTTGAAGTAAGGTTTGCTGTAGGAGTTAAATCGAAAGGAGCAGAAACAATATTGTTTGTTGTACTAGCCATTGACCAAGTATAGTTTGTTCCAGCCATTCCAGTTAAAGAAGCAATCGTTACGTTTCCATCAGTAGTATTAAATTGAGTTATATCAGCCGCTGAACCAAGAGTTGCTTGTTTGAAAGCAATACCAGTACCATCTGTTCTATCCCATTTATTACCGTTGTTTAATTTACCAGTTGTAACAGCATTAGTACATCCAACAAAAGTGTTGTTTTTAACGATTAATGAATTTTTTACAGCAACACCAGTTCCACCATTATTATAAGCAGTTGTAGCATTAGTCCAGTTATCATAAGCATCACCAAAAGTAGCATTACGGTTTGTAGCTAAATGTAATCCAGAACGGAAGTTTACGAATACAGAATTATAGAATTCACCTTCGGTAAGTTCTTTTGCTTGAATAGCAGCAGGACCAGTATTATCAGCATGTCCGTCTTGTCTTCCATTACCAACAAAAGTACAGTTGTAGAAAATTGGATGTGAACGTAATGCGTGAGGAGGATTTGCTTTGTCATCATCAGCATCAGCTTCGATTCCATTATCAGCTGTTTTTGTTAATGTAGTATCGTTAGTTGCAGTTTTAATACCAAAATAGTATTGAACTTTTCCTTTGTAACCAAGGTCAAAATCGAACATATCGTCAGCACCAAACATTGTAGTTACATATTTCACATTAACTGTTCCACCGAAAAATTCGATATTATCATCAGCACTCGAAATAACTTCTATATGTTCGATTGTTGTTCCACGACCAACAGCACCAAGAGAAAGACCGTTTAATTCGTTTGAACCATCAGCAGCTGTACCAGCTACGATTGGTAAAACATCACCAGCATAACGAATTGATACATATTTCAAAATACCTGAGTTATCGTCTTCGTCGGGAGTTGTACCACCACCATAAATGTTCATTCCAACACCAGATCCGTTTAATACATCACCAGAGAAACCTTCAATAAATCCAGTTCCGTCAGCACCAGCACAATATCTAGTAGTTGTTCCAGAAGTTGTATTTGCAGCAACGGTTAAATTCACATTAGCTTTTCCTAAAAGAACAACACCACCCCATTGACCAACACTTGTTACAGGGAAAGTTCCGTCCATTGGATCAGCATCGGCAGTAAATACGATTTGACATTTTTCAGTTCCTGAAGCAAATATTTTTCCGCCTCTTTCAACAACAAGTGCATTTGCTTGCCCAGCAACAGCAGCTTTAATACCTTTAATTACAGTACCTGGTTGGATTGTTAAAGATTTTCCATTAGGCACATAAATTTTTGCATCGAGCTTATACATGTTATTGCAAGAAAGAATTGTATTGCTTGCAGTAAGTTCACCATAGCTATCAGCTAAGGTAGATAGATTAACGATTGGACGAGATCCAACTGAAGGACAACCACAATCTGCTCCAAGATTCGTTTGAGCAAAGAGCGATGACATTGACATTGCTGCAACGGCAGCCGTCGAAAGAATTCTGGAAATAGTTTTTTGAGTTTTCATACATTCATTTTTATAAATTCATCACTATTGATGAACGATACAAATGTAGTTTTGCAAATTTCTAAAGACTGAAAGTTAATGTCATCATATGCTTAAATGATTGCTTAGTTTATGTAAATTTATCATTAAATTCTAGTGATTTGTGTTAAGCCGAATGGTCCAAAAGTCCAGTAAAAAGAATCGATTTTACACAATGAATCGCCATATTTTATTGCCACTTTAATCGATATTTTTAACTATCAAAGTTTGACTTTGATAGTTAAAAATTGAATGTTAAGATTCTCTTTGTTTTTTAAAATTGACATAGTTGTTTATCAAAAAGACTTGGAAAATGAATGAATATACATAGGGAAAATTATGTTGTTTGGGGAGCGATATTAACTTTGGCACAAAGAATATCTCGAGCTTATTGAGAATAATTTTAAAATACATGATATTAATTGCCTTACTTTTACTCTTAAGAAAAGTTCTATCTTTAAATGCCCCAAACCCCTGAAGGGGCTTAAAAATCATGTTGATGTAAAGTCCCCTTTAGGGGATTTATGGGTAACATAACACTACTTTTCAATTCTATAATTTAATGATTTTTCAGTAGGCCAAGAATAACTAGAAAAAGAAAAGGCTGACAGATTCTACATCTCTATCAGCCTTATTTATTTATTGAAATATTTTTTAATCTTTTACACAACGAATGCTAAAACCATACGCTTTCTGACCATTGTATCGGAACACATTTGATTTATTATAATCGAGATAACGATACCATGCTGTGTTTGAATTTGGTTGAGCAGTTGCAGTCCACCAGTAACCAGTATATTTCAGTCCAGGATCGCCCCAAACTATATTTTTGATTGTTTTGAATAAACGGCAACCACCAGCTAAAGCACTAAAACCACTTTTATTATCACCCCAAACGTCATTCATATTTGTAGCATGAACCCAACCAGAATCGCCAACTACTTTTAAATTATTACCTTCTTTCGTTCCTCGCCAACCTAAGGCATCGGCATCGGTTTTCGACATACCTAAATAAGTTTCCATTTGTTTCCATTCTTCGTCGGTTGGAATATGCCAACCTTTTGGAGCTATTGGGTTTGAATCGTTTACAGCATACCAATTATAAAGTAAACCAGGAGCAGACTTGTTATCGTTAAATTTGCAAAATGCACCTTTCGTTAAAGTTGTATCCCATTCGATATGATTTGTTTTATCGGTCATATCGAGAATTGCTTTCCCATTATTATAACGTTTTACCTTAAGATTTTCGGCCATCCACCATTGATTTCCAATTTTAACAATTCGGTACACATTACTGTCGATATCGTAAATGGAATCGGTTTGAATTACAGGCTTAGTATCGCTTTTTTTACATGCATTAAAAATTAAGCTGCATATTACCAACAAAATGGAAGCGATTGATATTTGAGTATATTTTATCATTTTTTACTTTTTAAATTCTTATTCTTTAACAAATCTTACCGTTTTGGTTGTTTCGCCAACAATGATTTCGCAATTATATAAACCAGCTTCGTAAGTACTTACATCAATTAGTTCAAGAACATTATTTTCGATAACACCTAAATCTTTTTCCAATACAACTGAGCCTGTAGAGTTCGAAAAAGTGTAATGGACATTTTGATTTTTAATAGCATCTATTTTAATTGTAATAGTTTTGCTCGATGGATTTGGATATAAATAAATTAAAACTTCGTTATTCAACGCTGGACAAATAATACTTAAATCGCGATCGTTACAATATCCAGGATAGCAGCACATCGACGGCATATCTCTATTTGCTTTAGGATTAAAATTGCAAGCTTGTGGATCCATGCAACCAACAACTATAGCTGTTTTACATTGCGACAAATCGGTACAGCCATATTTTTTATTGTACTCAATAAAATTTCGGTCGGTACAGCCGCATTGCAATGGATATGTTAAATAGGGACTTAATTGTTCGTTATCAGATAAATTTCCATTATCGACAGCTACATATTTTGTTTCATTTCCGCTCGTGTCTTTAACTAAAATATTGAGTTCGAATGCCAATGTTCCTTGCGTTGTTAGTTGTGCAATAAGAACTTGATTACTGTCGGTATCAACGCCCATAACACCAGAATTCGACACTTCACAATTATTCGATTCGAACTTATTGCCTGGAACAATCGAGCCAAAAATTGTTGAATCGATTCCTGTAATAATATCAGCAAATCCGTTGCTAAACCAATTTGTTGGAATGCTATCAAAAATAGTAATTCCATCGGCGGTTGTTAGTGGAATGCCTGCCAATGCAGCAGTATTTGCCAATAATCCAGTTGTGATTCCCTCACTTCCACCATCGTTGTTTACACCACCAACAAAGGAACCATTTTTATCATCGTTTTTAGGAATTCCAAAATACGTTTTTGTTGCAGTTTTTGTAACTTGACCTAGAGTTAGCCACGAATCGAGAGCAACAGTATTTTCTGAGTAACGTGTTTTATTAAAATCTTTTGCGAATGATTTTCCATCAACTTTATTATTAAAGAAGACGGAATCGCTCGAAAATGTTAGTTTGTGATTTACGTCGCCATATAAACTTAATAAATTATAACCTGGCAATAAATCGACAAAAACACGGTAGGTTGTAGAACCAACAGTAAGAATACCACCAGTTGTATCTGTAGCATCATTTGCATCAGATACATAATATTTTTCAACTATTACTTTTTCGATTTGTGCTTGTAATGAAACCGAAATTAGCAAGATGCTTAAAAAACTTAGAATGAATTTCATTTTTAATATATTAATTGGTTATAATTTATAAGCTAAAGCGAAGTTGTAGGTTGTTCCCCAATGATAAACATCATAATCTTCGAGCCAAGAATTTTTAAATTTATATGTTCTTCTAACAGCAGAATTTAAAATATCTTTTATTGTAAAGCTTGCACTAAAATGTTTCCCCAAACCTTTCGTTACTTTACCATCAAGCAGTTGACGAGGGCGTTCATAAACGTCGGGTGTATATTTATTACCTCCAACGAGAACTAATCGAGAACCTTGAATATTATAACTTAACGAAAAGGTCATTTTCAAACTATCGGACGTATACGAAATCATGGCATTAATAATATATGGTGCCTGACCAAACATTGTATGTGTAACCGTGTCACCATTATACGGTGCCCATCCTACTCTCTCGAAATGTTTTATTAAGGTTGATTGAGAATTAACGATTGTAACATTACCACGACATTCGATATGTTTAAAAAAGTTTTTTTTCCCCTCAAGTTCAAAACCTTTGAGATATGCTTTTTTATAGCCATTAATCCAAGCAGCACCAATTGAACCAAAATCGGTTAACTCAATGTGATTTAAAAAGTCTTTATAGAACAGATTTACGGAAACATTGTCGCCCGATTTTGATGAAAATTCCAGACGCATATCGTAATTATTTGCTTGAACCATTTTTAAATTAGGATTTCCCGTTAATGTTATATTGGTTTCAAAATCGAGATTTCTCATATCCATAAGTTCGCGAATACTGGGACGAGCAACCGTTTGTGCGAAATTCAATTTTAAATTAATGGGAGACGATTCTTCTTTTCTGATTTTGTAAATTAAAGCCAACGATGGCAATAAACTCATTTTATTAAGCGAACCTGGTTTTATTAAAAGACCTTCGTTATATTGATCTCCAACTATCTTACGACGTTTATCGTTAGGGTCAAGTTTTAAAGAATCGAACTTATCGATATCGGTATAAATAATTGCCTTTTCAATTCTTAAACCACCAGACATACGAATTGAAGGTGAAATGGTATAATCAATCATGCTATAACCACCAGCAATTGTACTATATCCAAAGGCATGATTTATGGGCGAATCATCAGCTTTAAGCCAGTTAAAAACTTTATGCTGTCCTTTGAAATCACCTCCTTGGGGAGAAATTCCAAATAGTTGACCACTACTATCTGCTCCAGTAATTGTGGTACCAATTCCATAAGAATATTGATCGCTTTTTCTATCGTTTCTTTGATAGCTACCACCAAATTTTATTTTTCTTGATAATTCAGAATTCTTCATTATTGGCACTTCTACAGCTATTTTACTGTCGAAAAGCTTTTCACCTAAATAGCGAAAACTTCCTTGCGGATCGCCTACGTTTTTATAATAAGGAACTGAGCTAGATCCATCGGTATACGATGCATTACAATCTATTTTAATTTTGGATCCTGGAATATAATGTTCCGATTTAAATTGGTAAATCAACTGTTTACGTTGTTCGTAAAAGACTTTTGTACTATTGGAAGGCGAATATGCTCCATTCCCACCTTGATTTATCGTTTCCAAATCTTTCACATCGTTTACACCTATTACATTTGGCATAAAAAGAAATGATATTTTATTGCGACTATTAAATGCGTAAGCCAAATTTACCAAGCCACTCCAGCCATTCGTTTCTTTACTGTTTTTTCGGTAAAGACTGTCGTATGCAAATGTTTGAGTTATATCAATAAAAGATGTTTCTCGATTACCAAAAGAATTTGGGTCGTATTGCATCGTATGTGAATATTTAAACCCTACTAAATAACCTAATGTCTTTTTAAATAGAATGGTTTGATTACCTATACTAAAACTTTGACTGTTATTTAACGTTGCTTTTCTATATATTTTCTTAGAATTTATAGTTGGGAAAGCTTTGTTCGATGCAACAGCCTTTTCGTTAATAGCATCGAAAGCTTTGTTATAATATTTTTCGTTAAATGATTGTTTTGCTTTTGCAAAAGCATCTCTTGCAGTTTTGTTTGTTGGATCGGCAGTTAAAGCCGATTTGTCTAAGAGCCCCATTTCGACAAGAACTTGCTTATAATAGGTATCGGAATTTTTGCTCCAAGTGTCGGAATTAGAAATTCCCAATGATTTTAAATAATCGCCATATCCCAAAGCAACGAATAAATCGTAATTTGATGGATCGGGATTTGTTGCCACAAAACTATTGTGATCGTACGACCTTATGCTATCGTCGTAACCAAGCCAATCGGTTTTACTTCTATCTGAACTAAGTACATTCTTAAATGTCGATTGGTTATTGAATCCAAATTGTGATTCAACATTAACCATTAATTTATCGGGATAATCTTTTGTTTCGACCGAGAGATATGCACCTGCCCAATCGCCAGGTAAATCGGCACTTGGCGTTTTAACAAGAACAATATTATCGACTAAACTCGATGGAAACATATCAAGTTTTATATTGTTTGTTAATGGATCGAGGGTTGGAATTCGCATTCCATTTATTGTTGTTTTAACATAACGGTCGCCAATGCCTCGAACGGTGATAAATGAACCATTTGTAGATACTCCCGAAACTCTTCCTACGGCAGCTACAACACTTGCATCGCCAGTACGTTTCATGGTAGCAGAAGAAATAAAATCGATAGTCGATACCGATTTTGCTTTTATCGTTTCCATGTATTTATCGTCCGATTTTTTAGCTCTACCAATGACCTCAACATCTTTAATTTCTGTTGATTGTGAGTTAAGTATAAAGTTTTTTATTCTCTCTTCGCCTGTTTTAAGAAAAAGCGTATCGATTATTGTTTGAAATCCGATATACGAAACTTGAACTACTTGAACCTTTTGTGAAGCTAATTTTAATGAATAAGCACCATCAAGATTGGTTGTAGTGGCAACATTTGAACTTCCTTTTAACATTACGATAACGCCAATTAAAGCCTCGCCTTTATCGTCTGTAATTTTTCCTTTAATGGTAGCTTGTCCATATGCAAATCCACAGCTTACAATTGACAGAAGTAGTATTAGAAGTTTTTGTTTCATCTGTTTGTTATTATTTAAATCTTTAATTGTCAGATGGAATACGCCATATAATCATACCTGCGTGGTATAAAAGTTTTACTCATGGCTATTTCATCTATTTAATTTTATTGTGAAATACTTTTAGCAAAACAAACTCGCTAAATTGTTCATTTTTGAACATTCTTCTTCCATCTCAACACCATTCCCTTTCGAAATTTTGAAAGGGAACGATGCCTTTTTGATGAAAATTAAAATGAAAAATTATTGATTATTTTATAATGACTTTGGTATAGCTACTTTGACCATTTGCCGAAATAACTAAGAAATAAATTCCTTTAGCAAAAGATGCTACATTAATTTTTTCGTATTGCGATTCTCCTTGTTTCGAGTAAACAAGATTTCCAATTACATTGTATAATTGAATATTCGATTTTTCGCTTTTGCTTATGTCCGAGAAATTGATGTTTAAATATTCTGTTGTCGGATTAGGATAAACGCTATAACCATCTTTCGATTCGATTGCAACAGCAGATTTCGGTGACACTACAATAGAAACAGCGGTTGATGTTGTTTTTGCTCCATCATTATCGGTAGCGACAACGGTTAATGAATGTGTACCAGCGATTCCTGTATAATTTACTGTATACGGTGCAGTATTATCAGAACCAATTGAAACTCCGTCAACAAAGAATTCTACTTTTGTAATAGTTCCATCATCGGTAACCGATGCTGTTAATGGAATAATATCGTCAGCGTTAAATGTTTTAGATGTAACTAAATTTGTAACATCAATAACTGGTGGAACAAGTGCTGGATTATTAACGGTAATATTTACAACACTCGATATTGTTTGTGCTCCATCATTATCGGTAGCTTTAGCAGTAATTGTATGAGAACCCTGAACAGCAGTGTATGAAGCAGAATATGGAGATGTAGCATCAGAAATAATAGAAACACCATCTACGAAAAATTCTACTGAAGTAATTGTACCATCATCAGTAGCATTTGCTGTGATAGAAATAACATCACCTGTTTTAGCAGTAGCTTGATTTGCAGGACTGGTTATGCTAACAACTGGTTTAACAATTGGAGCATATGTTCCTTTTAAACTTGGAATCGATAATTCGGTTCCAATAGGATTATCTACAACATAAAGTTCTGGATCTGCTTGTGGATCTGGTTTACCAATTTGTAGATTTAATTTGTAAGAAAATGTTCCATTTGTCGTTAATTGAGCAATAAGAACAACATTTTCTGTTGCATCAAAACCAGTTGAACCACCAAGTGATGCCCAACCACCATCGTTTGCAGAAAGTACTTGACCTTTAACAGTTGTATTCGAAACATCTAAATATTGTAAAATTATATTATCGATACCCAAAGAGGTAACAGTCATTAACTTCGGAGTTGTAGTTGCCAAAACCATACCATCTTGTGTGGTTAAAGGTATTCCAGCTAATGGGTCATTATTTGCAAGAATTCCATCTGCATTTACAATAGTATTAACACCATTGTCTTTTGATTTTTGAACGCCAAAATATCCTTTACAAGCAGCGCCAACACTTAACCAAGAATCGAGCATAAGGGTATTAGCTTTTGCTTGTGCAAAGGTAATATTGTCGGGAGTTGTAGCTCCACGATCTTCGTTATTAAAAAACGATGTTGTGGTTTCAAAACGAAGTTCGTGATTTACATCACCATAAGCATATTGAAAATTATAACCAGGAAGCATGTCAACATAAATTCTGTAGGTTACAGAACCTGCAGGTAGATTTCCTAAACTATTAATTGAGTCATCTGCGTTCGAAATATAATATTTCTCTACAATTACTCTTTCAAGTCCATTTTGTGCATTAGCTAAAAGTCCTAAAAGACCAATACCTATTGTGAGTACTATTTTTTTCATATTTTAAATGTTATAAGTTATTACTATTTTATTTGTTTACTATTGAATGATAATTCTTTACAAAGTATTTCTGAGAAAGGATGAACATTATCGATTGTATCATCGGCAATATTGTGTTTTGCGACAAAACGTATAGTTTCTCCAGTGGGAGTAGCTATTTGAGCATTTAATTCGAACGATAAAATCCCATCGGTTGTAAGTTGAGCTACCAAAACTCTATTGGTAGGTGTTGGTCCATCGACCCATGCAAAGTTTGCCCAAGCACCGTCGTTTAGGACAAATCGCTTAGCATTTACATAATTTTTAAAGAAATTTAAATCAGTTCCGAAAAATACTATACCCGAAATATTTCCAAATTTTAATCCATCGGCTTTCTTAAGTTGTTCCTTACAAGTAATAAAAGAACTATCGTTGTCTTCCGATTTTAATACAGCATTATGAAAGTTCGTTGCACTTTCTAAAGTTACCCAAGAGTCGAGTGCAACATTATGTTTATTAACATTGTAACGAATAATATTATCGCCTGTTCCAGCTCCCAAAATGGTATCGTTAAAGAAAGAAGTTGTTGTTTCGATAAATAAAGGATGAATGTCGGAACCAAATACTGTTTCAACTTTGTAACCAGGTTTTAAATCAAGATAAATTCTATAAGTAATAGAGCCTTTTGCAAGTTTACCTCCAATGGTATCTTTACAATCGTTTTCAGTGGCAACATAATATTTTTCGACAATTACATTTTCTAAAGCATGTAAATCGTCAGCAGTAGGTTTATATAAATCTTGAGCTTGTAAAAAAGAATAACAAACAAGTATTAAAGAAAGACATGCTAATCGTTTCGAAAAGCTCGATGTTTTTCTTTTTTCTATTTCACAATTTTGATTTACCATAACTAAAATTTTATGATGCAAAGTTTGTGATTAAAAAAAAGGAAGCTATAAAGCTAATATTAACATTACTTTAGGTAATTCTTAATCTATTTGAAATTAATTAACCAAATATTAATATTGAAAATAATACGATAAAAAACAGCAAGCCCGAATGCTATTTAAATAACATTCGGGCTTGCTATAAATCTCATTTACTATTATTTAAAAATCTTTTCCAGCAAAAACTTTATATCCAACTCCTTTAACAGTTACAATAAAATCATCACCTATTTTTTCTCTTATTTTTCGAATGTGAACATCAAGGGTTCGTTCAGAAACATAGATGTCGTTACCCCATATATTATGATAAATTTCTTCTCTCGAAAATACCTTTCCAGGTTTTGTACAAAGCAGACTAAAGATTCTAAATTCCTTTTTAGGAAATTGGAATTCCAGATCTTTTATAAATACTAATTTTTGTTCGTAATCGATTTTAATATCGCCAACAAGTTTTACTTTTTCCTTTTCAAATGTTTGATCTTTTCTTCTATGTATAGAAAGTAATTTTGCAATAAATATTTTAATTCTAACTGGTTTAACCAAGTAGTCGTCGGCACCTGCATCAAGACCAGCAATATGCGAATAATCTTCAGATCGAGCCGAAAGAAAAACAATGATCGTGTTTTGAAAATGTTTTTTCTCTCGTAATTGATTACAAACTTCAATTCCATCCATTTGAGGCATCATAACATCGAGAACAATTATATCTGGACGTTCTTTTTCAGCCATTTCAAGAGCCGTAACTCCGTTTTCGGCTGTAATTACCATAAATCCATTTGCTTCCAAATTATACTTTAGAAATTCTAAAATATCTGGTTCATCATCGACTAGTAAAACTTTTAACATAGACATTATTTTCAAATTACGGAGCAAATATAGAATCGCAATGCTAAGCGAACTTTAACTCAATGTTAAATCTATATCATCAAATAGCTTTTTAATAAGACTTTTAATGCAAACAGATAACATTTTCTTAAAACTAGAATAACACAAGTCTAACATACGAGCAAGACCTTTGTAATTGATATTAAAAACGTAATGTTATGAATACATACAGTTCAGTTTCGTATTTCGAAGCCCTTCATTTACAAAAAGAAAATAAACACGATGAGGCAATATCGGTCTTTGAATCGATAATAGACAATAATGGAGCTAATCTTGGATTATTTATCAGATTAGGTGAATTATACGAAAAGAGCCAATTGAAAGATAAAGCAATAAGTACATATAAAAGAGGAATTTTACTTGCTCAAAAAGTTAGTAATAAAAAGGCTGAACGCTTTTTGTCGTATATGTTACTTGGATTATTAGAATAGAAATATCTTAAAAAGTAAAAAACATGGAATATAAAGCATTAAAAACAAAACAGAATTTAAACATGGAATTAATTCGTGTTGAAAACGTTCTATTATAGTTTTTTTGATTTCATTAAAACTTAAACTTTAATAATTGAGGAAATCATTAAATACCGAAATTTTATTTTGGTTGCTTTCTTTTACCTTAAGCTCTATTCTTTTATTAGGATTTAGTAATTTTTACTCCATTCACAAAAAAAACGAAATCGACAATTTAGTTCAAGAAGTTAATCAATTACATCTTCTTTGTCTAAAAGATTTTAAACTCCATAACGATTTTATAAATAACGAAAGTATAAATCCACTTTTCTTTATAACAGGTCATAGTAAGTTTTTGAATGAGGATAAACAAATTGACGACAGTATTAATAGAATAATTAATACAATCGGAGAAAATAACCTAACAAAAAAATCATCATTTTTAAAGCATATAAATCATGCTTACAGCTATTTCAACAACTACGAAAACATCTTTGATTCAATAGCAATTGTATTGCGCAAACGAGGTTTTAAAGATTGGGGATTTGAAGGTAAAATGCGAGAAAACGCACATTTACTTGAACAATTTAAAGATGTCGATAAAATTACAGTTCTCCAATTACGAAGACGCGAAAAAGACTTTATTATACGACTCGATACAGCATATATTAAAGATGTTAAAAAGTATGCAAATACCATTATAAACGATGCCTCGAAAAATAAATCACTTAAAAAAGATAGCATAATTCAATGTTCGAAATTGTATTTGGCATATTTCGACTCGCTGGTACGATGTGAATTATCGCTTGGTTTTCGAAATCATAGTGGGTTAAAGAAAAATGCCGATGATATTGCATCGATGCTTGATGATGAAATGACAAATCTTGTTCACTTGTTCGATCATCAAAAAAAGGAACTGTATAAAACGATGTATGCTTTCTATAGTTTTGTGCTCATAGCTTTTGTGTTATTAAGTATTTTCATTAGTTTACATATTGCTCGAAAAATTTCGAAACCAATAAAACGCTTATCAGATCATATCGATTCTGTGGTAGCAAGCGAATTTAATTTAGAAGAAAAACTTTCGATTAACGATTCGAATTTCGAAGTACATCAGTTATATCAAAACTTCGCAAGAATGCAGTCGGAAATATCCGATTATTTAAATTATTTTAAACGAAAAGTTGATGAACGTACGAAGGAAATTCACCTACAAATGGAGGAAATAAATCAACAAAAAGAACTTATCCAACATCAAAAAACATTGGTCGATTTACACAATAAAAACATAACAGATAGTATAAAATATGCTTTAAAAATCCAGCAAGCCATGTTGCCCGACGAAGAAAGCATAAAACAAATGGCACCAAATAGTTTTGTGCTTTATAAACCGAAAGACATTGTAAGTGGCGATTTTTATTTTGTTGATATTGTGAATGTGTTAGGTACCGAAAAATTAATTTTCATAGCTGCAGATGGAACCGGTCATGGCGTTCCTGGAGCTTTTATGAGTTTGCTTGGACTCAATAATATAAATAGAACTATTTATGGATTAGGCGAAACGAAGCCTCAAGTAATACTTTCTGTTTTAAATCATGCGCTTGTACAGTCGCTTAGGAAAAAGCATAATAAATATATTATTTCCGACAGTATGGATGTAGCCTTTTGCAAGATTGATTTGAAAAGCCTTAAAATGGAATTTGTTGGTGCAAATCGTCCGTGTTTTATTATTAGAAATGGTTCATTAATTGAAATTAAAGGCGATAGATTATCTATAGGTTCGGAGTCAGTTATTACGTTAGAAAGCAAATTAAATAGTCATATTATCGATTTAGAAGTCGATGATTGTGTCTATATTTTCACTGATGGATATTGCGATCAATTTGGTGGTCAAGACAATAAAAAATTTAAGAAAAAAGATTTTGTTGAAATACTAAAAGCAATTCATACTAAAGAAATGAATGAGCAAAAGGATATGCTTAATCTCGTTTTTGAAAACTGGAAAAATAACGAAGCTCAAACAGACGATGTTTTAGTTATGGGAATAAAGATAACACAGCAGAAATCTTAACATTACCATAACCTTAAATCATTATTTACTTAACATTCTATTCGTTATTTTGAAAGAAAATTGCGATGGATTTAGTATCGAAAAAAGAATTTCAAGAATTAGTACACTTTAACCGATTAGGTAAGGATATATTTACTGATGTAATATTTCAGTTACTAAAACTAAATAAGGTTAATGATCTTTATAACGAACATTACGAAAAATCGCCAAAAGATTTTATCGATGCAGTTATAAAATATCTTGGAATTCAATATAGTATATCGAAAGAAGATTTAAAACGAATTCCGAAAGAAGGTTCGTTTATTATTATTTCCAACCATCCATTTGGTGCTTTAGATGGCATTTTACTTTACAAACTAATATCGGAGGTTCGCCCAGATTTTAAGGTTATGGCTAATTTTCTATTACAGAGAATAGAACCATTAAAAGAATGTTTTTTCCCTGTAAATCCTTTTGAAACAAGAAAGAATGTAAAGTCGAGTTTAAAAGGTTTACGATTAGCAATCGATCATATTGTAAACGAACATGCATTGGGAATTTTTCCAGCTGGCGAAGTTTCGACTTATAATATTGCCGAAAATAGAATTGCAGATAAGGAATGGAATAATGGTATCGTAAAATTTGTAATAAATTGCGAATCGCCCATAATTCCAATTTTTATTTCGGGAACAAATAGCCCAATGTTTCATGCACTTGGACGAATTCACCCAATGCTTAGAACAGCACAATTACCTGCAGAACTTTTCAATAAAAAAGATAAAACAATTCGTATTAGAATTGGCAATTCAATAACGAGCGAAGACATTAATCGCTTTGGTTCTGTTAAAGAAGTTGGCCGATATTTGCGTGCAAAAACCTATTCGCTAGGTAATTCGCTCGATGTTGATGCTTTCTATAAAAAGCCTCTTTGGGGAATTAAAAAGAACGAAGTTCCAGTAATAACGGGACTCGACAAAGATATTTTAACAAAAGAAATAGACACTCTTCGAGTCGATTCTTTACTTTTCGAAAAGAATAATTACAGTGTATTTTGTGCAACTGTCGAAAAAATCCCACATGTAATTGTTGAAATTGGTCGTTTACGCGAAATAACCTTCCGTGAAGTAGAAGAAGGAACTGGCAAAAGCATAGACCTCGACCAATATGATGTGTACTATAATCATCTTATTATTTGGGATAATAACACAAGTAAAATTGTTGGTTCGTACCGCATTGGTAAAGGAAAAGATATTCTCGAAGATTATGGAATTAAAGGTTTTTATACTCGTAGTCTTTTCAAAATCGATCCAGCATTGGAAAGTGTATTGGAACAAAGTTTAGAATTGGGACGATCGTTTATTGTTAAAGAATATCAGAAAAAAGCACTTCCTCTGTTTTTACTTTGGAAAGGCATATTTTATTTCCTTTTACAAAACAAAGAATACCGTTATTTAATAGGACCAGTTAGCATAAGTAACTCTTTCTCGAAATTCACTAAAAGTTTACTAGTTTCTTTTGTGAAATCGAACTTTTATAACGACGAATTGGCTCAATTCATAAGACCTCGCAAGCAATTTAAAATCCCTAAAAAACATATGCCCGAAATTCATTGTTTAGTAGATGAAATTACAAACGATATAGACCGAATAGATTCGATAGTTTATGAAATTGAAAACGACAAACGTATACCAGTTTTGCTAAAAAAATATTTAAGCCTCAATGCAAAAATTATTGGATTTAATGTTGATCCTTTGTTTAACGATTGTCTCGATGGCTTAATAATACTTGACTTACTGAATGTTCCAAAGGAAATGATTGAGTCATTCTCAAAAGATCTGCAAAATGAACAATCGGAATTCTCGAAAATAAGTTTTTTAAGAAATAGAGTACATGAAGGGTAATGAATTGATTCCTGAAAAATTACAGGAGAATTTTTGGCTAGTTTCAGCCGATATGGGTTATGGACATCAACGTGCTATTTACCCATTAAAACATTTAGGTCGTAACGACAAAATAATCAATGCAAATACCTCAACAGAGTCGACTTCGCGCGAACGAAGACAATGGAGAACTATGCTTCGAACCTACGAATTTATGTCGAGAGCTGGAAAACTTCCATTTATTGGAAATTCAATAACTCGCATTCTCGATTCTTTACTTTATATTCCAAAATATTATCCTAAGAAAGAACGTAGTCAGCCAACAATGCAGGTCAAATATCTAAGACGTCGCATCGAAAAAGGACTTTGCGAAGGTGTTGTTAAACAAATTAGCAATCCATCTTTACCAATGATTACGTCGTTTTATTCTTCGGCAATTGCTGCCGAAATGGCTGGTCATCAATATGTTTTTTGCATAATTTGCGATACCGACATAAACCGTGTTTGGGCAAGCGAAAATGCAGATACGAGCAAGATTATTTACTTTGCAACAGGTAGTATTTCGGCTCAACGATTATTGCAATATGGAGTTCCCGAGAAGAATATTTTGCTAACTGGCTTCCCATTATCGCTAGATTTATTAGGAAATCGCGATTTAGATGTACTGAAAGACAACCTAAGTCGAAGGCTTAAAAATCTTGATCCCGACGAACAGTTCTATAGCCTTTATAAGCACAGTGTTCAAGCATTTTTGCAAAATGGAGAAAGCTATTTTACAGATTCGGTAACTCGTAAAAAATCGATTACCATAACATACGCTGTTGGTGGTGCAGGTGCACAAAAAGAAATTGGCAAACAAATAGTCGAAAGTTTGGCTAAAAAGATAAAAAAAGGCAAAGTAAAAATCAACCTCGTTGCTGGAACACGAACCGAAGTACGCGATTATTTCATAGCAGTTAAAAAAGGTTATACCGATAATAACGACAATGTTCGCATTATTTGGGCAAGCACTAATGAAGCATATTTCGATGCATTTAACGATTGTATGCAAACAACAGATGTACTTTGGACAAAACCCAGCGAACTTTCGTTTTATTGTGCTTTAGGAATTCCTATAATTATGACACCAGCAATAGGTCCACAAGAAAAATGCAACAAGAAATGGCTTCGCGAAATTGGTGCAGGTTTCAAACAAAAAAACCCAAAACATACCAACCAATGGCTATTCGATATGCTTAAGAAAGGTCGCCTTGCCGAAGCTGCTTGGAGTGGATTTCTAAAGGGTCGTAAATACGGAACCTATAACATTATCGACTTCCTCGAAAAGGGCGAATTTGAGATGAGTAATCATCCTTTGAAACGGTAATGTTAATAAAATTTATATTAATTATTTTTCTCGAACAAGCCAATACCAATGAGATGCAGCAATTCTACGCCTACTAAAATTAGAATGATCCAATCGAAATTTATTCTCAACTGTTTTTGCAATATAATCGGGATGTAATTTAATACCACTTGGCGAGGTGTCTAATGCCCATATTAAATGATAACTTCCAGGTTTTAAAAGTCTAAAAAGTTCTGCAACATATTTTTTATGTGCTTCTTCATTTAAACAATGAAAACAACCAATATCATAGCTAACATCAAATTGTTTTATTATTGATTTCAAATTGGTAACATCACCTACTAAAAATGTAGGTTTCATTTTTTCGTTTGCTACATTTATCTTTGCTTTCTCTATTGCAACAGATGAAAAATCTACGCCAACAGCATCTATTCCTTGCAAAGCCATAAATTTTGTAAAGCGTCCAAGACCACAACCTAATTCTAATGAATTTACTGGTTTATTATTCGTAACAAGTTCTTGAAGTTCTTTTGGAATTCGAATATCGCTCCAAATCCAATGAGCAAAGGAAGAACTATATACTTTATCGAATTGAACACTTGATGATGGTGCAGATGATTTTGATTCGTTCATTTTGATTCATTTTAATTTAAACTTTTAGTATCTAAAAATAATGACGAATGAACGAGTGAAATATTTTAATTAAAAGTTAAATCAAATTTTTACTGCACTAATTCCCAAACCTATATCCAATTCCCGATTCCGTATTTAAAAGCTTTGGTTTTGATGGATCGTCTTCTATCTTTTTACGAAGTTGAGCCATAAAAACGCGGAGATATTGTGTTTGCTCAAAATAGCCCATTCCCCAAATTTCTTTTAAGATAAATTGATGTGTAAGAACTCGTCCTTCGTTTTTTGCGAGAAGTGCTAATAAAGAATATTCGGTTGATGTGAGTTTTACTATTTCTTCGTTTTTGCGAACTACATGATTTGCAATATCAATTTTTAGATTACCAAATGTTAAAACTGGATTATCGGACAAACCTTGACTTAAACGTATAGCAACTCTTATGCGAGCAAGTAATTCGCCTGTTCGAAATGGTTTTGTAAGATAGTCGTTTGCTCCACTTTCGAGAGCTTTAACTATATCGTCTTCTGCTTTACGAGCCGATAATATGATGATTGGTTTTTGGTACCATTGACGAAGTTTAATAAGGAAATCAACTCCATCGCCATCGGGTAAGCCCAAATCTAAAATTATTAAAACGGGTTGAACAGATGCTGCTATTGCTAAACCTTCTTTACCTGTGGCAGCTTCTGCAGTTCGGAATCCATTTGCTTCGAGTGTTATTTCCAATAAACTGCGAATTTGAACTTCATCATCTATAATGAGAATTGTATCTTCCATATTTTATTTTTCTTCAATACTATTAAATGTTTCTACGGGAATTTTAATTGTAAATTCCGCTCCACCATTTTGGCGATTCTTTGCAGTTACAGTTCCCTTCTGTGCTTCTACAAATCCTTTTACAATCGATAATCCTAATCCTGTTCCTCCTGCAATTGCATCATGTCCACGATAAAATTTATTGAATAAAGATAGTAATTCGACTTTTGTAAATCCTTTCCCTCTATCCATAACTTGAATAATTAACATTCCATCGTCGCAAAAGAATTTTAATCGAATAGTTGTACCTGTCGGAACATTTTGCGTAGCATTTAAAATAAGATTATGCAGAACTTGTTCAATTAAACCAAAATCGATATTAACCATTGGCATATCATCGGGAATGATAATTTCCAATTCAAATGGCTTTAATTCTTGTTGCAACGTTTCGGCAACTTTATTCGCTAAATCGTGAACATCGCACCAGTCGAGATGTGGAGTAATGCGACCAGTCTCTAAACGCGACATATTCAACAGATTTTCGATAAGTCTATGGAGTCGAATAGATGCTTGGTTTATTTCGGTATACAGTTTTATTCTAGTTTCTTCGGGATAAGTGTCAGAAAGCAATGTATCGGAAGCTCCCATAACAGTTGCAACAGGAATTCGTAATTCGTGCGATATGGAGTTAAATAGTGTTTTATAGAGTTTTTCCGATTCACTAATCATATAGGTTTTTCGCGATGCATTTCGTAGAAACTCGCGTTCATATTTATTCGAAATTTGCGATAATAATGCATCCCAAAATTGTTCTTCACCTTGCGTAAAAAGTCGAGAATGGTCTACAGCAATGACTCCCATATTATCGATATTTCCTTTTAATGGATAAAAAGTATATTGCGATGATGGTAATGTATCTGTATGTTTCCCCGCTTTTGCAGCATGTTTATGAACCCACAAAGCTATTGCGATATCGGTACCATCGAGTTTAATTTTTGTTTCGTGGTGAACTGTTTCTTCAAGACTATCTAACTCATCTTTCAATAAAATTGCACAATCAAGATTGAAATGTTTTTGAATATATTTTAATGCTGTTTTTGTTACTTCTTCAAAACTAGAATCGGCCGCTAATTCTTTTGTAACTTGATACAGAGCATCGGTACGTTCTTCGCGAACACGAATTCTCATTTCTTGCCTTCGAACCCTCGACGTAAGAATTCCATTGAGCAATGCAATGATAAAAAACATCACGAGCATCAGCATATCTTCGGGCTTCTCGACATGCAGTGTAAATTGTGGAGGAATGAATAAATAATCCCAAAGCAATGCACTTAATGTGGCTGCAAGTAATATTGGACCAGTTCCATAAAACAATGCAAATATGGAAACTAGAAATAAAAGTACAAATGAAATGACTTGATAGCCAACAAAACTTTTAAGTAAATAACAAGCTGCTGATGACGCAACGACAAGTCCAGAAATAATGAAATATTGTCGAAGATTTGAAGTAAAGACCGGCATTGAAATTCTATCAACGAACTTATCTTTCGATTTTCCATCACCACCTAAAATATAAACGTCAATATTTCCGCTATACTGAATCAGTCGATTTACGAAATTATTTAATCTTAGCATCGAGAGCATATTTCGCAATCGAGGTTTACCTACAATTATATGCGTTACATTTTCTTTATTTGCAAAATCGACAATTCCACGAACAACATCGTAGTTCGAAATGATTCGAAATTTAATTCCAAGTTGTTTGGCTAGACTAATATTCTTTTCGAGTTGTTCGTGTTCTTTGGGTGATAATTTATGAGCCGTTTCAACATATACAGCTTGAATATTTGTACCCATCGAATACGAAAGATTCTTAGCCCATCGCAATAATCGAGTCGATTGTTGACGATAATCGATAGCAACCAAAAGATGTAATCCCGATTTCCATGGACCACGAATTCGCTTATGTTGCATGTAATCGTGAAGTTGTTTATCAACACGATCGGCAACAATTCTTAGGGACATTTCGCGTAAAGCGGTAATATTTCCTTTTCGGAAAAAGTTATCTATCGCATCTTTCGTTTTTTCGAGTGTGTAAACTTTTCCATCATTAAGCCGTTGAATTAAAACTTCTGGTGTAAGATCTACCAAAACAACCTCATCGGCACTTTCGAAAACTTCGTCGGGAATGGTTTCTCGAACTATGATACCTGTAATTTGTGCAACGGTTTCTGATCGACTTTCGAGATGCTGAACATTAACCGTTGTATAAACATTTATGCCATTTTCCAAAAGTTCTTGAACATCTTGGTAACGTTTTGAATGTCTACATCCAACTGCGTTCGAATGTGCTAATTCATCGACCAAAACAACTTGAGGATTTCGAGCTATAATTGCATCCAAATCCATGTCTTCGACAAAGGTTGATTTATATTCGTAGCTTTTACGAGGAACGATTTCAAAACCTTCAATTTGTTGTAATGTTTCCTTTCTGTTGTGATGTTCGATATATCCAATAACGATATCATTTCCAGCAACTTTTTCGGCTTTTGATGTTTGCAACATTGAGTATGTTTTACCCACACCGGCACACATACCGAAAAATATTTTCAGTTTACCCCTTTTACTTTTTTCTTCCTCAATTTTTAATGAAGCTAGAAGTTCATCGGGATTTGGTCGGTTATCGTCGAAACTGTTCATTTAATTTTATCAATATCTAAATTTAGCAATAAAACATTAACTCTTTCATCGCCTAAACATAATAATTGAGGAGCTTCAATATTATTTTTTACACATTGAGTTAATTTGCCTTTTTGAGCAACATTATATCCTCTCGCCTTTGCAATTCTATCGACTTGTAATAAGGCAGCTTTAGCCGAAATATGAGGATCAAGTCCACTAGCCGAAGCGAAGAGCATTTCAGAAGGTATAATAGTAGAAGTACCTAATTCATTGAAAGCAATAAATTTTTGTTTTCGTTCTGTAACTTGATCTTTTAGTTTTGGATTTGTAAGTCCAAAATTCGAACCTCCCGAAGGAAGTGGATTGTACGAGACAGCAGAAGGACGAGACATAAAGTAGATAGAACTGTCGAATTGTTGACCAATAAGTTCGCTACCAATTGCTTTATTATCTTTTAGAATGATACTGCCATTTGCTTTTGAATGGAATGCAATTTGTGCAATTCCTGTAACCAAAAGTGGGTACACAATTCCTGTAATTACGGTGAATAACAAGAATATTTTTAGTGAGATAAATACTGTTTTCATAATTTTAAGATTTAAAGTTTTTTTACCACATAGGCACATAGGGAACATAGAAAATACAAATAATAAACTATGTGTTTCTATGTGCCTATGTGTTTTAATTAAAACATATTAATAAGTAAGTCAATTAATTTTATTCCAATAAATGGTACGATAACTCCACCAAGTCCATATATTAAAAGGTTTTTAGTTAATGCTGTATTTGCAGAAACGGGTTTATATTGAACGCCCTTTAATGCTAAAGGAACTAACAAAATAATGATAATTGCATTGAAAATTACCGCGCTCATAATTGCACTTTGAGGTGAACCAAGATGCATAACATTAAGTGCAGAAAGTGGACCAACTCCATTTGGACCAGCATACAATGAAACAGCAATTGCAGGAATTATGGCAAAATATTTGGCAACATCATTTGCAATGCTAAATGTGGTTAATGCTCCACGAGTCATAAGTAATTGTTTTCCTACTTCAACAACTTCAATTAGTTTCGTTGGATTGCTGTCAAGATCAACCATATTACCAGCTTCGCGAGCTGCTTGCGTTCCCGAGTTCATTGCAATACCTATGTCGGCTTGTGCAAGTGCTGGTGCATCGTTAGTTCCATCGCCAATCATTCCTACAAGATGTCCATTTGCTTGTTCATCGCGAATGCGTTGTAATTTATCTTCGGGTTTTGCTTCTGCCATAAAGTCGTCAACACCAGCTTCGGCAGCAATTGCAGCAGCAGTTAGAGCATTATCACCAGTTATCATAACGGTTCTAATTCCCATTTTGCGTAATTCAGCAAAACGTTGTTTAATGCCACCTTTCACAATATCTTTAAGATGAATTACTCCAAGGACACGACTATCTTGAGCAACAACCAACGGTGTGGCACCTTGACGAGCTAAATCAGAAACAATATCTTGTACATTTTGAGGATAAAATCCATTATTATTTTGCACAAATCCTTTTATAGCTTCCGAAGATCCTTTGCGTATTTGATGAAATTTATTTTCGGGAAAATGAATATCAACTCCACTCATTCTGGTTTGTGCCATAAAGGGAATAAAGGTTGCTTGCAACTCGTGCATTTCGCGACCGCGAATATTAAATTTCTCTTTTGCCAAAACCACAATCGAGCGACCTTCGGGAGTTTCGTCGGAAAGTGATGAAAGTTGAGCTGCATCGGCAAGTTCTTCGATGCTTACACCTTCGGCAGGAATAAAGTTGGTTGCCATACGATTTCCCAAAGTAATGGTTCCTGTTTTGTCGAGTAAAAGTACGTCAACATCGCCAGCTGCTTCAATTGCACGACCGCTAGTTGCAATTACATTTCGTTGTAAAAGTCTGTCCATTCCGCTTATACCAATTGCACTTAATAAACCACCAATAGTTGTTGGAATTAAACAAACCAAAAGTGCAATAAGAACAGGAATCGATAGATTTAACGATAATGGTAATCCCGATGCTGTTAGACTATATCCGAAAAATGCAGGAAGCGTAACCACCGTCAATAAGAATACTATAGATAAACCTGATAGCAAGATTGACAATGCAATTTCGTTTGGTGTTTTTTGACGTTTAGCACCTTCAACCAGAGCAATCATTCTATCGATAAAGGTATTTCCTGGTTCGGCAGTTATACGAATTAAAATTCTATCGCTAATAACTTTTGTACCACCAGTAACAGCAGAACGGTCACCACCACTTTCGCGAATTACCGGTGCCGATTCTCCTGTAATTGCCGATTCATCGACACTGGCAATTCCTTCTATTACTTCACCATCCGATGGAATTACATCGGATGTTTCACATACAACAATATCGCCTTTTTTCAAATCGGTTGCATAAACAGAAACTTCTTGTTTACCATCCATTTTGCGAGCTTGTGTTTGAGTACGATTGTTTCGTAAACTTTCGGCTTGAGCTTTTCCTCGACCTTCGGCAATTGCTTCCGAGAAATTGGCAAACAACACGGTAAACCAAAGCCAAACAGCTATTTGAAAGTTGAAGGAAGAAAAACTTCCGTGAAATAGTCCAACAAATACCACAATTGTTGTGAGAACCGAGCCAATACCAACCATAAAAATGACTGGATTTTTAATCAATACGGCAGGGTTAAGTTTTATAACACTATCTTTTGCAGCTTGCAACAGAATCTTTTTGTTAAACAAGCTTGTTTTATCTGAATTTCTCATAATCTTA
>Ga0302288_1000035_pt1 | contig 124416 bp, 90 predicted proteins | sample III_Fen_N1_1_FD_194549 | JGI IMG/M metagenome (GOLD analysis project Ga0302288, IMG submission 194549) | Peat permafrost microbial communities from Stordalen Mire near Abisko, Sweden - III_Fen_N1_1 | ecosystem: Environmental > Terrestrial > Soil > Wetlands > Permafrost | place: Sweden: Abisko... | reverse complement strand
AAACCGGCCCCCCCCCCCCCCCCCCCCCCCTTGCAGGTGCCATAGCCAGTTTATTGACTTTACTTCTCTCCTTTCTTTAAATCTTTCGTTGAATTTTTTGATTATCAATCATAAAATTATCTGCAATGGAACGAATCAGAAACATTAGAAAAATGATAGTCGCTCTGGTTTTGACGGCTGTCAGTTTACCTGTCTATTCTCAACTCAAAGTGACAAGCAATGGAAATATCGGAATTGGTTCCGACAACCCCTTGTCCAAATTAAGTGTCAATTCGGATGGCAATGCCTTATATGGAGCTTATGTTCTAAATCCAACGCCGGCTGAGTGGGTTGTAAGTTTGTTAGCAACGACAAGTGTATTGCCTCCGTCGAGTTCTATTAATAACTACAAATACAGAAATGTGCTAGGATCGATTTCCTCCGGAAATGGTTATGCATTTGGTCTTTATGGTCAAAGTGTGAATGGAACTCCACGAACGTCGGGTCGTGCATTTGGGGTGTATGGTGAGGCCGCTAATGCAACATCCGGCTACAATTTTGGTGTAATTGGTGCTTTGTCTGGAAGTAACAATGGTGCAGGTGTATATGGAGCAACTTACGGACCCGCTTGGGGCGAGGATACAGAAGGGCGATTTGCTGGTTATTTCTCTGGTGGAGTGTATGTGAGCGAAGCATTGACCATTGGGAAAAAATCTACCAATTATTCACTAGATGTTGATGGCGACGCCTGTGTGGTTTCCTTGTATGAATCTTCCGACGCACGCTTGAAGGAAAATGTACTAGGTCTGTCGAGCGCGCTCGAGAAACTACGTAAACTCCGGGGAGTGACCTATACGTTTAAAAAGCCGGAGGTGAAATCCTCAGGTCTGGCTAACCTGAATGATACAGGAACCGTCAACACCAACACCAAGACTGTGGATCTGTCGCGATACACCAAGAAGCGAATCGGTTTCATCGCTCAGGAACTTCAAGTGTATTATCCAGAATTGGTGCGCGAAAGTGGGGATGGCATGCTTGCTGTCGATTATGTTGGCCTAATACCCGTTATTATCGAGGCTATCAAAGAACAGGATAGCATTATCACCGCCTTGAGGCTGGAACTGGAAAGTATTCGGCCGGTACTCCTGTCATCAACCATCGAAAAACAAAATAGCCCGATCACGTCGCTAGAGAGCGATGCGTCCACCACCAATGCGGCCTTGTACCAGAACGCACCCAATCCATTCAATACATCAACTGTGATCCGATACTATCTGCCCAGTAATGTGCAGCAGGCAACCATCTATCTGTTCAATATGGAGGGTACATTGTTACAAACCATGACTTCGTTGAATCGTGGTCAGGGAAGCATCACGATCAGAGCCTCGGAGCTAAAACCCGGCATGTACATCTACAGCTTGGTGACGGATGGAAAAGAGATTGATTCAAAGCGGATGATATTGACGGAGTAATGGTTTGTTTATCAGACATAACAAATAAACTTTACCTTCAGTCTTTATATGGTAGTAAGAAATGTAAAAAAAACATCTCGCTCTTTCCTTTCTTTGATTATTGCTTAGTATCTCCCAAATCTATTGATAATAGAGTAGTCAAAAATCACAATAACAATTCCGTCCCGTGTTATCCGTGATGCTTTAATAGAGTGGTTTAAAGCCTCGAATCTTTCAATTCTCAATGTTAAATATCACAAAGTGATACAGCTATAAGGCTGAAAAAGATAATATATAATTCTAATTACTTAAGACAAAAATAATGTATAAAAAAACAACATTTGTACTGATTGCTTTGTTTATTTCATGTCTTGTATCCGCTCAATTAAAATATTCAATCACTTTTTCAAAAGAAAATTTGAAGATTAAGGATATAAGTGAAAATCAAAACAAATTTAAAGCGATCGATTATGATAGTCTAACCCCAGATTTTAAGGAAGGATTTCCTTTAATTCCATATAAATATCTTACGTTTTATATTTCAAATAATCAAAATGATCTTAGAATAAATATCCTTAGGATTAATAAGGAAACAATAAGTATCGATACAAAGATTCAAATTGCTCCACCTCCAATCCCAACATCAACAAATGTAAATACAAATCTTGTTGATATCAGTAATAAGGAGAAATTTAATCCGAATTTCATCTATCCTGAATTTCCCGTAAGTATTGTATCTGATGGCTTTATTGATGGTAATATTCGTATAGTAATCGTCCGAGTATCACCTATTCAATATGATGAAGCAGGTTTATTGGTGGTTTTAAATACATCGATTGATTTCGAAATTGTTCCTATTAAAAATGCAACTTTGTCACAGAAAAAGTCACCAATTAATCCTAAAGTTGTTCGCAAATCCATATTGGCTAACAGTCTTCATATGGATAACAAGGAAGAATTCTTGAAAAAAAATGCAAAAATCAATTCAAATGTAAGTCTTAGAAGTACTTCAAGTATTTCATTACCAGTATATGAATATACTGTTATAACTTCCGAATCATTAGCACCTTCTTTTGAAAAATTAATTAGTTGGAAAAGAATGAAAGGCTATAGTGCTGGTGTTGTAACAATGCAATCTATTTTGAATGAACCGGATATCATTGGAGATGAGATTTCAGATATCTATGATGATGCTGGCAAATTAAGAAGTTATCTGACTTATGCATGGCAAAACGGGGCAATTTATGTACTTTTAGGTGGGCAAGACTCAATTGTACCTGTAAGATATGGTGTACCTTGGGATGATATTTCATCTTTAGAAACAAATATTCCTACAGATCTGTATTATAGCGAATTGAATGGCAATTGGAATTGTGATAATGATTCATATTATGGTGAGGAATATGGCGATAGTGTAGAATATATGCCCGAATTATACGTGGGAAGAATATTATGCAAAAATTCTTCAGAAGTTGATAATTATACAAACAAACTTCTTAAGTATGAACGGGATCCTGGAAATGGAGATTATTCATATTTAAGCAAAGCATTTTATTCTCAAATGGATGAATTGCAACAGGGTCAGCAAGCCAACTATATTGCCAATAAGTTGAGTTCAATTTTTAATACATATGATATTTACGAGGAATATCCAAGTAATGACGCTGCAAATACAACTTTCCCTACAGGACATGATGTTATAACCAAAATGAACGAGCACTATGGCTTATTTGGATGGTTTGGGCATGGCGGAGATTATGGAATAGCAACACTTCATAATGAAAGTCCAAATGCTTGGTTTTGGGAAGGCATGACCTCGATTGATAGTTATAAAGGAGCTTATCAAGAGGAATCAGGTAATGGGTTGGATTCATTAACAAACAAAAATTATCCAGCTATAGCGTATACAATCGCCTGTACCGTTGTGCCATATGATAAGTACAATTTTTCAACCGTGCCTTATAGTTTTGGAGAAAGTTATACAGTTGCTGGAGACTTTGGTGGCCCTGCATTTCTTGGAAATACTCGTTGGGGTTGGGTTTCAACTTCCCATCTTTTGTTTAGGAAATTCATAGATGTATTAGCTGAAGCGGATTATCATTTAGGTTTGGCCGAAGCATTATCTAAATCTGAGAATACGACTTATGATAAACTTTGGCTTGCATTTACTCACAATTTGATTGGATGTCCTGAATTGCAAATGTGGTCAACCTCACCAACATCACTTGGTGCAATTTCAACTTCGGAGTCAAACAATTCAGTTAATGTAAATACATTAAATTCAAATTGTGAAATTAGTATCAGTGGTTTGTTTGGAGGTTTATCTTATCATGATCGAATAATTGGTAACTCTGCGTCTTTTACAGATCTGCCTGCAAATTTTGTTGTGACTGTGAACAAACATAACAATTTCACATACATTTCCCCTATACTCATCCAAAATGAGCAAATTAGTGGCTCAAACTTTATATATGCAAATCAAATAATCCTTGGCAGCAATGTTACTAGCGAGAGAACTAGTGGCAATGTAGTAGTTACAAATGGTGCATCCTTAACGATTGAGACACCAAGTACAGTAACCTTGTCGCCAGGCTTTTCCGTTTCACTGGGTGGTAGTTTTACAATTATTAATAAGTAATTTTCGAGTATTTAAGGTTATAGAAATACATTTGTAAATACAGTTTATCATTAGTGTCCGGTTAAGGACTTTTTCGAACTCCTGAGACCCTAATCAATAAAGGCTTACAGACACGTTCTTTGATTTTTCGATTTAAAATTACTTGAACCCCAGTAGATTTGCAGAAAATACCGTAAATCATGAATACAGGGAAGACCGTTTTCGCGCAACTTATTTCATTCTTACCGACTTGCGAATTCAACAAGTGTGTTGAAAAGTACAAGGGTAATGATCGTGTAAGGAACTTTACTTGCAAGGCGCACTTTTTACGTGTTGGGCCTTGCCCAACTGACTTACAGGGAAAGTTTACGTGACATCGAGTCTTGCTTGACAGCGTTTTCCAATATGTTATATAACTCAGGCATAAAGCAACTGGTTCCCAAATCCACATTGGCAGAGGCCAATGAAAGTCGAGATTGGCGGATTTATACGGACTTTGCGCAAGTGTTTATCCAAGAGGCTCGTGATCATTACAAAAATTCACGAACAATGTGCGTTCTTCGTGACCAGGGCCAAGGTTAACATGGCAACCAGAAGGGTGTATAGTCGAAAGGTGGACAAAATCACCGGACTCAAATACGATCAATCTGTAAAACTGACTGGCTTTTACATCAAGAATGATTATCTAGACTATTTGAGAAGGATAAAATATCGAGATGCAGAAACCTGCAAGGTCTACGTCTTTTTGACGAATAACTTCGAGTTACCCGCCTTGACAATTGCTCAGTTATTGAAAGAACGATGGAAGATTGAACTGTTTTTCAAACGGATCAAACAGCATCTTCGGATAAAAGCCTTTTAGGACACCAGCAGAAACGCAGTGTACACGCAAATATGGATCGCGATCTCTATGTATCTGCTCGTCGCAATAGTCAAAAAGAGAATGAAATTAGAGCCGCCGCTCTACACTTTATTACAGATTTTCAGCCTTACCTATTTGAAAAAATGCCAATAAATGAGCTATTTATATACACGAATTGCAATTTAACTAGTCTAGTGGATTCTAACCAGTTGAATATCTGGGAGTTTTAACCGGAAACTAGTGATTTCAATTTTTAATAAACTAAGACAATGAAGACAATGAAGACTTTGGTTTTGCTTTTTGTTTTGTTGGTTCCTCTCAGTGCTTTCACGCAGGATACAATAAGTACCCACATTACATCTAGTTGCCTATCGTTTTCTGGTAGTCCGCCAGAGTATCATTTTTCTCGCACTGCGGATTCGATAACAATATATGGTAAGATAGGCGCGAATTGTGCTTCAAGCCATATTGCGATAATTCAAAGGACTCCAGATGCAATTTTAATAACTACAAAGGATACGGGTCTTCTGGCGACTTGTTGGTGTGATTTCAATTTCAGGATTCAAATAAAGGTCACATCGAAAGATACATTGGTTATTATTAATGGTTCATTGATGAATTTAAATCAGATATTCCAAGGAATAGATGTTTTGAATGATAGGAGCGAATTGATTGATGTGATTTTTGATCCTGATATTGAGAGTTTAAGAATCGGGATAAGATCTGGTGTTCAAATTAGAATGTTCACAATCTTTGATGGATCTGGTCGTCAGATATTGAGCATTTCAAATGATAGATCGTTGATTGATATGTCTGGTTTTGAGTCGGGATTATATTTGTTGGATTTCAGATTGTCTGATAACTCTCATATAATCAAAAAAGTGATAAAAAAATAGACGAGGTATGATCCCAATTTTATTTTAAAGCATTAAGGGGTATACGGATTTTTATACATTTGGGGATGAAAATGGAACAATTTCTGGGGAACATTCGGATATGGATGTATATAAGATTTACCCATCGCCCTTTGATTCAACTGGAATTAAATCAATTTTCTTTGCCAAGAAATACGGTTTCATTAAAATTGAACGTACAGATGTAAGAAAATTGGAATTAAAAAAATCAAAGCAGAGACTTCTCCTGACTTCTACTAAAAAACGTGTACTTTTGTTCCACAGACACCCAACAAAAAATGCGCCTTCCCCTAATCACCTTGCTCGGCCCAACCGCATCCGGAAAAACCCATTTGGCTGTAAAGCTGGCGACTGAACTCGATGCTGAAATCATCAGTGGCGATTCCCGTCAGGTATATCGGGGTATGGATATCGGAACGGGTAAAGACCTGAGCGAATACACGTTGGAAGGCCATTCTGTTCCGTTTCACCTCATCGACATCGTCGATGCGGGTTACAAATACAATGTGTTTGAATATCAGCGTGATTTTTTAAAAGTATGGAGTGAGATGAAAAAGCCCGCCGTACTTTGCGGTGGTACAGGCCTTTACATTGAATCCGTTTTGAAAGGCTACCGTTTGGTGCCCGTTCCAGCCAATCCGTCGTTGAGGGACGAACTCGAGCGGAAATCACTGGATGAACTCACCAGGTTGTTGGCAACCTATAAGCAATTGCACAACTCCACCGATGTAGATACCGTAAAGCGGGCTGTTCGGGCCATCGAAATCGAGGAATATTACATCCAAAATCCTGCCTTGGATGCCAGTTTCCCAAAAATAGAAAGTATCGTTTTCGGCCTTCAGTTGGATCGTGAAATTCGTCGCGAACGCATCACCAAACGCTTGAAAGCACGCTTGGACGAAGGTATGGTGGCCGAAGTGGAAGCCCTGATTCAGAAGGGTATACCTGTCGAAGACTTGATCTATTACGGCCTGGAATACAAATACCTGAGCCTATACATAATCGGTGAGCTAACCTTTGACCAGATGTTTGCACAGCTCGAAATTGCCATCCATCAATTCGCCAAACGGCAGATGACTTGGTTTCGTGGCATGGAAACGCGCGGCATTAAAATTAACTGGCTCGATGCGCTGGCACCTGCCTCCATAAATGTTGAAAAAATGTTGGAGTTGATCAACCCAGTCGACTGATCTTTCGAAGTCTGTCTTCGTCGATAACCTTGATGCGGCGACCGTCCATGGCAATAACACGTTCCGATACAAACATGGAAAGCGTGCGAATGGCGTTGGAGGTGGTCATGTTGGACAAGTTGGCCAAGTCCTCTCGGGAGAGATAGACGTTGATGGTTGCACCGTCCTCTTCCAAACCGTAATTGTCACGCATGAAAATCAAGGATTCTGCCAAACGGCCCCGAATGTGTTTCTGGGTGAGGTTTACCTGACGTGCATCGGAGATGCCTAAGTCGTAAGACAATTGCTGAATGAAAAAATAGGCTAGGGCATTGTTTTGATGCACTAATTTGAGGATGACCTCCTTGGGAATCATGACGATGGAGGAGGTTTCGAACGCGCAAGCACTGGTGTTGTAGTTGCCGTCTGCAAAGAATGCACGGTATGCAAAGTAGCTGATGGGCTGCAGAATGCGGACGATTTGATTTCTGCCTCCTACGCCTTCTTTGTAAATCTTCACTTTACCGCGAACCACGCTCATCATGTGGGTAGGTTTATCTCCCTCATAATGAATAATTTCGTTTTTCTTGAAGGTCTGTACCTGGAAGTTGGATTTGAGAAATTCCTGCTCGTCGGGTGTCAGTGCCTGCCAAATATCTGTTAAACTTTCCAGATCTTTCGTCTCCGATATTGACTGCCTTTTAACCATTTACTTGTTATAAAACATACTTATACAACGCAAAAATAGGCTAAAAATTCAAAAAAACAATAAAATGGGAGTTTTTTGCTAATTTTGCAGTCTAATCAATGTTTGAATCATGACAAGCTTAAGGCACCTCGACACCACGGCCATTCTTTTAATCCATTGCCCCGACCAAAAAGGCATTTTGGCTGCCGTGACCGACTTTATCAATGTGAACAAAGGGAACATTATTTATTTGGATCAACACGTTGATCGTAAGGCTGGTGTGTTCTTCATGCGGGTGGAATGGGAGCTCGAACAGTTCACCATTCCGACCGAAAAAATCGAAGAATTCTTCAATACGTTGTATGCTCAAAAATACCAGATGAATTTCCGCCTCTATTTCGGCAATCAAAAACCGAAGATGGCCATTTTCGTTTCGAAGATGTCACATTGCCTATTTGACTTGCTGGCGCATTACAGTTCCGGTGATTGGAACGTGGAAATTCCCTGTATTATTAGCAATCATGAAGATTTGGGCGAAATCGCCGGCCATTTCGGCATCCCTTTCCACTATTTTCCCATCACGAAGGATAATAAGGAACAACAGGAAGTGCGCGAACTCGAGCTATTGGCTTCGTACGGTGTGAATTTCATTGTGTTGGCGCGGTACATGCAGATTATTTCGGACGATTTCGTGGCCAATTACCCGAACCGCATCATCAACATCCATCACTCCACATTGCCCGCCTTCATTGGTGCCAAGCCGTATCATGCCGCATACGAACGCGGGGTTAAAATCATTGGCGCCACCAGTCATTACGTGACGGCCGAACTCGACGCAGGTCCCATCATCGAACAGGATGTGGCCCGCATTTCACACAAGGACACGGTCGAAATGTTAGTGCACCGTGGTCAGGACATTGAAAAAATAGTATTGTCCAGAGCGGTCGAAAAGCACATCGAACGCAAAATTCTGGTCTATCAGAACCGAACCGTTGTTTTTAATTAAGCCCTCGTACGCCAGTAAATAAAATGGAAGTCACCATCATCAAATACAATGCAGGCAACATCTATTCCGTCGTGCACGCCCTGCGTCGCATCGGTATCGAACCGGTTGTTACCGACGACAAGGAACGGATATTAAAAGCCGACAAAGTGATTTTTCCAGGTGTGGGGGAGGCTTCCTCAACGATGGCCTACTTGCACGAACACAAACTGGATCAGCTTATTGTCGATTTAAAACAACCAACACTGGGCATTTGCATTGGCTTGCAACTCATGTGTACTAGTTCGGAAGAAGGCAACACCAAGTGCCTCGGTATATTCGACACGGACGTGAAGAAATTCATCTCCCATAACGCTTTCGACAAAGTTCCCCAAATGGGCTGGAACACCATTTCCGACCTTAAAACCAGCCTTTTCAACCCGGAAATGGAGAACCAATATGTCTATTACGTGCACAGTTTCTATGCTGAACTTTGCGCTCAGACCATCGCGATGACCGACTACCTGCAGCCCTACAGCGCCGCACTGCACCGCGACAACTTTTACGCCACTCAGTTCCACCCCGAAAAGAGCGGAGACTTGGGTGAGCGCATTCTCAAGAATTTCATAGCCATCCACTAATGGACATCATACCCGCCATAGACCTCATCGATGGGAAGTGCGTCCGCCTTTCACAGGGCGACTACACCCGCAAAATTATCTACAACGAAAATCCGCTCGAAGTGGCCAAAATGTTTGAGGATCATGGTATTACACGCTTGCATTTAGTTGACTTGGACGGTGCTAAGGCCCACCACATCGTGAACCATAAGGTGTTGGAAACTATAACTAACAAAACAAAGCTCATCATCGATTTCGGAGGAGGCTTAAAAACGGACGACGATTTGCGCATTGCCTTTGAATGTGGTGCACAAATGATTACAGGCGGTAGCATTGCTGTCAAATCACCGGATGTTTTTGAATCGTGGATTTCCAAATTCGGAGCTTCTAAAATTATTTTGGGTGCCGATGTTAAGGACGAGAAAATTGCCGTGACCGGTTGGACGGAAGACACGGACCTTCAGTTGCTTCCCTTCCTTGAAAACTACGTCTCAAAAGGCATCACCAAAGTCATTTGCACCGACATCGCCAAAGATGGCATGCTGCAAGGAGCCTCGGTGGAACTCTATAAAAAAATACTTCAAGCCTTTCCCAAAATGTACCTCGTGGCTAGCGGTGGCGTGAGCAACATCGAGGATCTGGAAGTGTTGGCTGAAGCTGGCTTGCCCGCCGTTATTTTCGGCAAAGCCATTTACGAAGGTCGCATACAATTAAAGGACCTCAAACGTTTTTTGAATTAAAACGAAGATGCTCGCAAAAAGAATTATCCCCTGTCTCGATGTCAAAGACGGAGAAACCGTAAAAGGCATTAACTTTGTAAACTTCCGTCAAGCAGGCGACCCTGTCGAACTGGGTGCGGAATACAGCCGTCAGGGTGCTGATGAGCTGGTTTACCTGGACATTACGGCATCGCACGAAGGCCGCAAGACCTTTACCGACATGGTGAAACGTGTCGCTGCCAAGGTGAGCATTCCGTTCACGGTTGGTGGTGGCATCAACGAATTTAAGGACGTGGATAAAATGCTGAACGCGGGTGCCGACAAGGTTTCCATCAATTCAGCCGCGATACGCAATCCCAAGCTCATTGACGAGATTTCCCGCAACTTCGGGGCGCAAATCTGTGTGGTGGCCATCGATGCAAAACTGGAAGCAAACGGCGAGTGGGTGTGTTACCTCAACGGAGGCCGTATACCGACGGAATATACGCTGTTCAAGTGGGCCAAGGAAGCTCAAGAACGTGGTGCCGGCGAAATCCTTTTCACCAGTATGTCGCACGACGGCGTGAAAACCGGTTATGCCAACGAAGCCCTGGCCCGTTTAGCCGAGAGCCTTTCCATCCCCATCATTGCTTCGGGCGGGGCAGGTGAGATGTCGCATTTCCGTGACGCTTTCACCCTTGGAAAAGCCGATGCAGCGCTGGCAGCCAGTGTGTTCCACTTCGGGGAGATGACCATTCCCGATTTGAAAAAATATTTGAAAAACGAAGGTATTGTAATACGATAAACAAAGAAAACTACGATATGGAATTAGATTTCAGCAAACTTAACGGACTCATTCCTGCCATCATTCAGGATGCCGTATCAGGCAAAGTTCTCATGCTGGGCTTCATGAACGAAGAAGCACTAGCCAAGACCATCGAAATTGGCCAAGTAACCTTTTTCAGCCGTACAAAAAACCGTCTTTGGACCAAGGGTGAAGAAAGCGGCAACTTCCTAAACGTGGTTTCCATCAAAGAGGACTGCGACAAGGATACGCTGCTTATTCAAGCCAATCCGGTGGGCCCCGTATGCCACGAAGGCTGGGACACCTGCTTCAACGAGACGAACAAACCCGACGGTTTCGCCTTCCTTAAATATCTGCAAGACTTTATCGACCAGCGCTATAAAGAAATGCCCGAAGGCTCCTATACGACTTCCCTCTTTAAAAAAGGCATAAACCGTATGGCGCAAAAAGTAGGCGAAGAAGCGGTCGAAACCGTGATCGAAGCCACCAACGGCACTGAAGAAGGCTTCCTGTACGAAGCTTCCGACTTGGTGTATCACCTTATTGTTTTGCTCACCAGCAAAGGCTATCGCCTCGACGATCTAGGACTCGAACTTAAAAAGAGACATAAATAATGGAAGACGATGTATTGATCAAATACGTGGATGTCACGGTAAGCCACGATGACCAGAATATTCTGGAAAATGTCACGTTCGAAGTGCACCGTGGTGAATTCGTGTACATCAACGGTCGGGTAGGCTCGGGTAAAAGCAGCTTGCTCAAGACTTTGTACCACGACCTACCGGTGACCGAAGGCAGCGCCACCATCTTTGAATACGACCTCACGAACATGCATTTGCACGATGTTCCTGAACTTCGTCGCCGCATCGGCATAGTGTTCCAAGACTTTCAACTCTTGAGTGACCGTACTGTGGATGCCAACCTGCAGTTCGTCCTTCAAGCCACCGGCTGGAAAGACAAGGCCGAAATCCAGGACCGAATCAGCGACGTGCTTCGTCACGTAGGTATGAGCGGTAAAGGCTTGAAAATGCCGCACGAACTCTCCGGTGGCGAACAACAACGCATCGTCATGGCCCGTGCCCTGCTCAATTCCCCGGACATCATCCTAGCCGATGAACCGACCGGAAACCTCGATCCTGAAACCGGTGCTTCCATCGTGGAGCTGCTCCATAACATTCAAGAATCAGGCACCACTGTCGTGATGAGCACGCACAATACCAACCTGATACAGAGCTATCCGGGTCGGGTCCTCAAATGCGACAACGGACGCTTGATTGAATAAAATATCGTAACTTTGCATCCGCTTATAAATCCTCAAAAAACTATACGAACATGAAAGTGCTCAAGTTTGGTGGTACTTCCGTAGGGTCCGCCCAAAGAATGAAAGAAGTATCCAATCTCATCCTCGACGGCCAAAAGAAAATCGTGGTCCTGTCGGCTATGTCTGGAACAACCAACACGTTGGTGGAAATCTCGGATTACCTGTATAAACGCAATCCCGATGCAGCCAACGAAACCATTAACAAACTGGCCCTCAAATATGACGCCGTAATTGACGAGCTCTATACGACCGAGGCATTCAAAGCCAAGGCTCGGGAAGTGGTCACTGCTCATTTCGACCAAATCCGTAGCTTCACCGGCAACCTATTCACGCTTTTCGAAGAAAAAGTAGTGTTGGCCCAAGGTGAATTGCTTTCCACCAACATATTCACCAACTACCTGTTGGAACAAGGCGTGAAAGCGGTATTGTTGCCTGCACTTGAATACATGCGTGTGGATAAGAACGCTGAACCCGATACCGATTACATTAAGGAAAACTTGGCCAAACAACTGGCCAACTATCCCGATACCGATATTTTCATTACCCAGGGTTTCATCTGTCTAAATGCGTATGGCGAAGTGGACAACTTACAACGCGGTGGAAGCGACTATTCAGCCTCCATCGTCGGTGCAGCCATCAAGGCTGAGGAAATCCAGATTTGGACCGATATTGACGGCATGCACAACAACGATCCCCGCATCGTGGACAAGACAGCACCGGTATCACATTTGCATTTTGAAGAAGCTGCCGAGTTGGCTTATTTCGGAGCAAAGATTCTGCACCCGACTTGCATCCTGCCTGCCAAGTTGGCCAATATTCCAGTTCGATTGCTCAATACGATGCAGCCTGAGGCTTTTGGCACGTTGATTTCAAACAAAACCGAAAAGCATAAAATTAAGGCAGTCGCAGCCAAGGACGGCATCACTGCCATCAAGATAAAATCCGGCCGTATGTTGCTGGCATACGGTTTCCTCCGTAAGATTTTCGAAATCTTTGAAAGCTATCAGACGCCCATCGATATGGTCGCCACTTCCGAAGTCGGCGTATCCTTGACCATCGATAAAAACAAGAACCTGCAGGAAATCATTGACGAGCTGAAGAAATTCGGTACCGTCACGGTGGATACCGATATGGTCATCATCTGCGTGGTGGGTGACCTAGAAATGGAAAATGTCGGTTTTGAAACCACCGTTTTGCAGGCTGTCAATGCTATTCCCGTTCGAATGATTTCGTATGGTGGAAGCAATTACAACATTTCGCTGCTTGTTAAATCCGAAGACAAGAGACGGACGATGCAGGCACTTAGTGATCAACTTTTCAATAACTAGACCACCCTAAAATAATGGATCAAAAAGGAACGTTCCCTGTGGCGAAACTCGCCCAACTGGAAACCCCATATTACTATTACGATACCGAGGTATTGCACCGCACGCTTCAAACCGTGACTTCCGAAGCCGGCAAGTACAACTTTCATGTGCATTATGCGCTGAAAGCCAATGCAAATGCTCGAATCCTCAATATCATCAACAGCTACGGACTGGGTGCCGACTGCGTTAGTGGCGGCGAAGTCCGTGCAGCTTTGGAAGCTGGCTTCCCTGCCTCCAGAGTGGTTTTTGCCGGTGTTGGCAAAGCCGATTGGGAAATCAATTATGGTCTCGAACACGATATTTTCTGCTTCAACGTAGAATCCATTCCTGAATTGGAAGTCATCAACGAATTGGCTGAAGCGCAAGGCAAGGTAGCAAGGATCGCACTCCGTATCAATCCGAACGTACAAGCCGACACCCACCATTACATCACCACGGGCAAGGAAGAAAACAAATTTGGCATTGCTCTTTGTGATTTCGACAAAGTGGTGGATGTGGCCATCAAAGCCAAGAATATAAAACTTATCGGTATTCACTTCCACATTGGTTCCCAGATTCTGGAACTGAATAATTTTGCCGGTCTCTGCAGCCGCGTGAACGAACTTCAGGACCAACTAGCCATGCGAAACATAACGCTGGAACACATCAATGTGGGTGGCGGATTGGGCATTGATTACCACTATCCGAGCAGAAATCCGATTTCAGACTTTGCTGGATATTTCAAGACTTTCAAAAGCATGTTGAAACTCCGCGAAGGGCAAACCTTGCATTTCGAACCGGGCCGTTCTATCGTTGGCCAATGCGGTAACCTCATTTCCAAGGTGTTGTACATCAAGGAAGGGGTTAATAAAAAGTTTGCTATTTTGGATGCCGGCTTCACCGAACTGATTCGACCCGCATTGTATCAGGCGTATCACAAAATTGAAAATATCACCTCAGAAGCTCCCATCGAAAAATACGACGTGGTTGGTCCCATTTGCGAATCGTCCGACTGCTTTGGCAAAGATGTGGAGTTGAACGGGTCGAAACGCGGGGACATCATCGCCTTGCGTTCAGCCGGGGCGTATGGCGAAATTATGGCTTCGCAATACAATCTGCGCAAGCTTCCAAAAGCGTATTTTTCTGATCTAATTTAAAAGGAAGGCTTGAACCTTAGGGTTTGAGCCTTTATTAAAAGTTGTAGATATGTTTTTTGAATGGTTCTCTTGGTCTGTTACTGAATGGATTCTGGCTGGTACGCTGGCCTTGTTCCTGCTCATTCAGTTGTACTACTACTTTGTCTTTTTTAGCGGCGTTCCCCGTTTTGCCAAACGGGTCAATTCCGGTACGATAAAACTTGCCGACAACCAACCACCTGTCACAGTCATCATCACCACGCGTGACCAAGAGCTGATCTTGGCCCAGCAATTACCCTTGATTCTGGAACAGGAATACCCGGAATATCAAGTAGTGGTGGTCAACGATGCTTCTTCGGACGATACGGACGAATTGCTTAAAAAACTGGCTCTTCAATATCCCCATTTGTACCATACTTTTGTGCCCGAGGGTGTTCAAAGCGTCAGTACCAAAAAAATGGCTCTGACCGTCGGTATCAAAGCTGCGAAATACGACTACTTGCTGTTCACCGAAGCCAATTGCCTGCCATCGGGTCCCCATTGGATTGCTTCTATGATGCAACAATTTACCACCGGAACAACTGTTGTGTTGTCTTACAGCCGCTACGAAATCATCAAGGGCGTTTTCAGAAACCTCATTGCTTACGACAACCTGTTTCAAGGCATGCGTTTTCTCGGATTGGCAGCTTCCAAGTTGCCTTACATGGGTATTGGAAAGAATCTAGCCTATCGTAAAGAGCTGTTCTTCCATCAAAAAGGATTTGCTTCACACTTGAATTTGTTTTCGGGCGAGGACGATCTATTCATATCTGACGTCGCCAAAGGCTCCAATACCCGGGTGGAAGTTTCACCTGCCGCCGTCATGAACATTGTGACTGAAGATGTCAAATCCCATTGGAAGGAAGCCCGCATCAACCAGATTTGCACCTCTTCCTTCTACAAACCGATGGCTAAGTTTCGCACCGGTATGGAGATTTTTTCTCGTTATGCCTTTTATGCTTTGTTCATTACGATACTAGTTTTTAGTTTGGTCAATTGGAATTTGCCCTTACTGATTGTGGACGGTGTGATCTTCCTGTTACGATACATTGTTCAGTTGATCGTCATTAACCGTACATCTAAAACGCTGAACGACAAACGTTTTTATCTTTCCATCCTGATTTTCGACCTATTCCTGCCCTGCTATGTGATGCTACTTCGCTTTGACAAAATGTTTCATCGGAGGAAGTCGTACACGAGGCAGTTATTGCATTGAAGTCGTGCTAGCCCCCTTTAAAATAATTGCACCCGATTGGTCGATTCCTGGCGTACACGCCTGCTCGATATTGGCCACTTCCATCGACGGCTTTCCCGTTTCCTTCAGTTTCCACACCTCGCTCGGTGCCATCTGCCGTTTGCAATTGCAAAACCTTCTTTTCTCGGCTGAACCCATTACCTGGCTGAAGCAAGTTCATGGCGACACCATTCTGGAATTGCCTCAACCCACAAATCGACCCGAAGCGGATGCCAGCTGGACTCGAAGTATGAATACCGTTTGCGTGGTCCAAACCGCCGATTGTCTTCCCGTTGTTTTCGCCCGCCAAGATGGTACCGCCGTCGGAGTGGTCCATGCCGGACGTCGGGGCATAGAAATAGACTTATTGGAGAAAATGACCCGCCAATTGGGCAACCCTTCGGACTTGCTGGTGTGGATAGGCCCCGGCATTGCCGCCGAAAGCTACCCGGTTTCCCTGGAGATGCGCAACCATTTTCTAAAAAACAATCCCGATTGGCCTTTTGTCTTTGCTGAAGGCGCTTCCGGACAATTCCACATGGACCTGCAACGCATCGCCCAAATGCAACTGCTGCGATCTGGCATCCTTCTCGAACATCTTTCCGGTGCTCTTTGGAATACCTTCACCGACCCACAACTTCATTCAGCCAGGAGAGATGGTGAACATTCAGGTCGAATGGCGACAGTGGTTTGGATGGAAAAAGAGTGAAAAGATATTTAATCAGATACTTTATGAAACACACACACTTTGTAACCTTACTTATTTCCTGCGTATTTTCCCTATCTGTACTTGCTAAAGATCGAACAATTTCCGCGGATTTATCCAAAGTGAGCGGACCCCTGAACACCCAGTTCAAGGAATGCATCGGTGCAGGTCGGGCCAACGAAGGACTACGTGCTGACTGGCAGCAACAACTGGCAATGACCCATCGGGAATGTGGTTTCAAGTACATCCGCATGCACGGTTTGCTAACCGACGACATGGGTTTCTACAGGGAGGATCGAGCTGGAAAGCCGGAATATAATTATCAATACATCGATGCTTTATACGATTACATTGTCGGTATTGGAATGAAACCGTTTGTTGAGTTAGGGTTCATGCCCAATCAACTGGCTAGTGGCAGGAAGAGCATTTTTTGGTGGAAAGGGAACGTGACGCCGCCCAAGGATTATGAGAAATGGAAGGCTGCCATCACCAATCTGACAACTCATTTTTCCGAACGCTATGGTTCGGAAGAAGTCAAGACGTGGTATTTCGAAGTTTGGAATGAACCGAACCTAGACGGATTTTGGGCTGGAACTCAGGAGGACTATTTCAAACTTTACAAATACAGTGTAGAAGCCATCAAGTCGGTAAATCCAGCATTCAAGGTTGGTGGGCCCGCTACTGCTGGAGCAGCGTGGGTGCCCGAAATGATCGCATTCTGCAACTCAAACAAATTGTCCTTGGACTTTATCAGCACGCACACCTACGGGGTGAGCCAAGGCTTTCTGGACGAATTCGGCGGCTCGGGAACAGTGCTGAACAAAGACAAATGGAGTGTGAGCGGTGACATGTGGAAATCACGCAGAGAAATTGCGCGTTCAGCAATGGCCAATCTGGAATTGCATTACACCGAGTGGAGTTCCTCCTATACACCTGCCGATCCGATTCACGACAGTTACCACGAAGCAGCGTACATTTTGGAGAAAATCAAGCAAGCTGGAAACGCAGTCAACTCGATGTCTTATTGGACGTTTACCGATATTTTCGAAGAACCGGGACCTCGTTTCACGCCCTTTCACGGTGGTTTTGGACTGCTGAATACACAAGGCATCAAGAAGCCTGCCTATTATGCTTTTGCCTACTTGAACAAGCTAGGGTTGACGGAACTCCAAAATGCAGACAGTTCCTCCTGGGTTTGTAAGAACAACCATGGAGAAGTACAGGTGCTACTTTGGGATTGCACGTATACATTGCCCGATTCCACCAACAATCAGTCGTATTATATCCGTGATTTGCCCGCTCGTTCCAAAGGTACCGTTCAGCTTGCACTGAAAGGCATGGGCAAGGGAAATTATACCTTGGAGCTGTATAAGATTGGTTATAAGGTAAACGATGCGTATTCCACTTATCTCTCCATGAACAAACCAAGTCAATTGAGTAAACAACAGGTCAGTCAGATCAACCAACAAAACAATGGGGCACCGATTTCAAGAGAAAAGATACAAGTGGGTACCGAAGGGTTTTTCAAAAAGGAAATTCAAATGCAGGAGAATGACGTATATTTGCTACAGCTCCATAAAATGAACAAATAAATACAGTGAAGAAAAACCAACTGAATGCCCGCTTAACACGCCATTTCCCCCGCATTCTTCTTGGCCGACAGTAAATTGTACGCACCCTTCACCACCACTTTCAACCCCTTTGTTTCCATGCCAGTTGGCAGAATAACTTCAATAAAGCCCCCCTCGCTGACACCCTTTTGTACTTCCACCATCTTGTATTCCGTAAAGGCTTTGCCGTTTTCGGTTTTGTCCTTGTTAAAAAGGAAAATGTAATTTTTGTCCTCAAAGCTCACGACTGCTTCGGTAGGCAAGGCAGAAACCTTTTGCCCGGAAACTTCGATGATAGCGTTCACATAAGTGCCCGGCAACAGATTTTTGCATTTTCCGCTAACCGTGGCATAAACTTTGTAATTCTTGTCCGCATTAATGGATTTGGCTGTCTGATAGATGATTGCCTCGTGTTCCTCTGTTTCATCATTGATGAGGAAATGGAGGTGCTGGCCCACTGCGACTTTATTGGCATCCTTTTCGAACAAAGTCAGTTCCAAAAAGAGTTGGTCGCAGTTGACGAGTTCGAACAATACATCCGTGGGCGAAACCGCTTTCCCGATGCTCACGTTGACTGCTTTGAGAAAGCCTGAAATGGGTGAAACGACATTGACCGAACTGGTAATGTTGTCGGCTGACAGTCTACTTGCCTGAATGCCAATGAGGCGAAGTTTCTGTTCCATGGCACGCATCTGAGCTTTCAGAATTTTAAAGTCACTGGTCACTTGTTGCATGGTTTTTTGAGAGGTTGCATCGCTTTTGTACAAGTCCGATTGACGCTTGAAATCGGCTTCAGCAAACTCGAACTTGCTTTTGGCTTCGAGATAATTTTGTTGCAAATCGATGAATTCGGGGTTCTCAATGACGGCTAAAACCTGACCCTTCCGAACCGCTTTTCCAGGCAGCAGGTTGGTACTCTTTATGTAACCGCCCATGGGGGCTGAAACCGTAGCCATGCTGTTGGGAGAGACGGCCACCACTCCGTTTACTTTGAGGGTCCCGCTCATAGACCGTAAGTCAATAGAACCCGTTTCAATGTTCGCCAGTTTGAGCTGGTCGGCACGCATTTCGACGATGTTTTCGGGTATGATTTCTTCTGTAGCGACCTCGGCTTTTTTACCACCGTTGCAAGATATCAAAGCGATAAAGAGAAATATGCTGTATTTTTTCATAATTAAAAGAATTGACCAGTGAGGTATTGAAGTTGAATGATGATTTGATTGAGGCCGTTCAAGGCTTCGAGGTAGTTTTTACGGATGTCGGAAGCCCTGCCCAGACTCAACACGTAGTCGAGGTAGTTCAGGCTTCCCGCCTTGTAGTTCAAATTGGATTGGTCCACAATCATCAAAGCTTCGGGGACGGCCTGTTGCTCGTAATAATCCACGCTGCTTTTGAGCGTTGCATATTCCTGTAACAACTGGTCGTAACTGCTCGATAGCGATTTGCTGAAGTTCTCGGAGTTGGTCTGTGCCATAGCTTCGCTAATGCCTGCCGCTTTGATTTTGGCAGTATAAGGAGCTGCCCAGAGAGGAAGTGTGATGCCAGCTTGTATGCCGCTGAATCTCCGGTATGCATTTCCACTTGAATTCAATGTTCCGTCGATGGTCTGGTTCATGTAACCGATGGACAAGTCGGGCAGCATTCGACTGCGCTCCAACTTCTTCTCTGAATTTGCCAAAGCAACTTCTTGTTTTGCCAACGCCAACGAGGGATGTTGCGTGAGGACTTCAGCCGAAGGCGTAAATGGAATTTGTTTTAAAACGGTATCGGCTGTGGTAATAGCCATCGACGTGTTCAGCAAGGTTTGAAGTTTGCGTTTACAAACCACAATGTCGGCCGAAGCCTGCCTGGACCGGTTTTGGATTTCCAACGCCTGCGAACGAGCAGTCATCTTTTCGAGCGAACCCGTTTCGCCATTTTGAGATCTTGCCGAAGCTGCTTTTACAAAGCCTTCGAACAACTTGTCTTGTTCCTGCAAAAGTGTTTTCAACGAATGCAGGTAAGCCAGTTGCCAATAAAGTTGCTTGACCTGGGTAGCAATTTCCAACTGTGTCACTTTATGTTGCCACTCGCTGCTTTTAATTTTGGAGTCGGCGAGCTTGCGTTGATTCACGTACACAGTGGGGAAGGCGAACGATTGGGAAACAGTGATGCCGTTGTCCTTGACTGACGAGTTGAACTGCCCATACTGCCCTTCGATGCTGGTTTTGCCGATATCGACCGAAGCCTTTTTCAACGCTCGATCCAAGTCAATTTGTAAGCCCGAGGATCGCACGGTCAAATTGCTGTCCAATGCCATTCGGATGGCTTGGTCGCAGTGGATTTGTTGCGCGTGAGCTGTTGAGAAAGAAAGCAATACCAGTAAGAGAGGTAGCACTTTACGCTTTTTTCGGAATGAACGTTGCGAAAATAATACATAGAAAACTGGCAAAATAACCAAAGTCAGCAAGGTGGCAGAAATCAGCCCGCCGATGACAACCGTAGCCAATGGCTTTTGCACTTCTGCGCCTGCAGACGTGGACAAAGCCATGGGCAGGAATCCGAGGGAAGCCACCGATGCCGTCATGATGACAGGTCGCAAACGGGTATGCAAACCCTCTTTTACGCGCTCAACGATGTCTGTAATGCCTTCACGCTCCAATCGGTTGAACTCTGCAATCAGCACGATCCCGTTCAGCACTGCCACCCCGAACAAGGCGATAAATCCGACACCTGCCGAAATCGAGAAGTCCATGCCTCGTATCCATAAAGCCAGGATGCCTCCGATGGCCGACATCGGCACTGCCGTATAAATAAGCAGCGTCTGTTTCACCGAATGGAAGGTAAAGTACAATAGTACGAAAATGAGAAGCAAAGCTACTGGAACAGCAATGAGTAACCTGTTCTTAGCCGCTTCCAGATTTTGGAACTGCCCACCGTAGGTGATGTAATAGCCAGTGGGCAAGGAAACCTTGGCATCAATTTTCTTGGAAACCTCGGCGATGACGCTCTGCACGTCGCGGTTTCTTACATTGAACCCAACCGTGATGCGGCGTTTGGTATTCTCGCGCGAAACCTGTGCCGGACCCGATTGGATGGAAACATCGGCTACCAATTCAATGGGAATTTGTCCACCATTTGGCAGCACGACCGAAAGGTTTTTGACATCCTCCAGACTTTTACGGTAATCCTTGTCAAGGCGCACCACCAAGCCGAAACGCTTTTCTTCGTCGAAGACCACGCCTGCTTGGCTACCCGCAAAAGCGGCTCGCAACACCCGATTAACATCGTCCACCGAAAGGCCGTATTGCGCCAAGCGATCACGGTTGTAAGTCACCTGCACTTGTTCCAAACCAGTTACTTTCTCCACGTTGATGTCTTCGACACCATTTACTTTTCGAATGATCCCCTCCACGTTCAAAGCGCTAGATGCCAGCGTCGTAAGATCGTCACCGAAAATCTTGATGGCGATGTCTTGCCTGGAACCCGACGTCAATTCATTGAACCGCATTTGGATGGGTTGCTGAAACTCGAATTTCACGCCGGCTAATGGAATCAACGCTTCTTCCATCTTGGCCACCAATTCCTCGCGCGTTTTGGCCGATGTCCATTCATCCTTGTCTTTCAGCGTAATGATGTAATCGCCTGTCTCCATGGGTGTTGGGTCGGTTGGGATTTCACCTGCGCCGATTTTGCAAACCGCATGTTTGATTTCAGGAAAGTTATCCAACAGTATCTTATTGGCTTTTTCTACTTGTTCGATGGTGTTGCTCAGCGAGCCGCCTTGCAGGGTCATGACGCCTGCAGCCAAATCACCTTCTTCCAACTGCGGGATGAATTCACCACCCAAGCGACTGAAAATAAGCAAACTCAATACAAACAAAGCTACAGCAGAAAGGGTCACCAATCTTTTCCGTCTCAATGCAAAATCAATGATGGGCTGAAATCCCTTTTGAATGGCCGCCATCATCTTGTCCGAAAAAGTTGGTTTATGAGTCGTTTTTTTACTCAAAAATATAGCGGAGGCCATCGGTACATACGTCAACGAAAGGATGGCCGCTCCGATTAGTGCGAACATAACGACCTGCGCCATAGGCTGGAACATCTTGCCTTCGATGCCGACCAACGCCAAAATAGGCAGGTATACAATCAAAATGATGACCTGTCCGAACGTTGCTGAACTCATCATCCGTTTGGCTGACTGCAATACGTTTTCGTCCATTTGTTTTTGCGTCAACAGTAAAACACCCGGATGGTGCGTCTTACTTTGCGTAATTCGATGCACCACACTTTCCACAATGATGACGGCACCGTCCACGATCAGACCGAAGTCAATGGCTCCCAGACTCATCAGATTTCCCGAGACGCCGAACAAATTCATCAACGAGACGGCGAACAGCATGGAAAGCGGTATCACGGATGCTACGATCAACCCCGCCCGCATATTGCCCAGCATCAATACCAAAATGAAAATAACGATCAACGCCCCTTCCAACAAGTTGCGTGAAACAGTACCGATGGCACGTCCCACCAAATCGGAGCGATTCAAAAAAGGTTCAATCGTCACCCCTTCGGGCAAAGACTTCTGAATGGATGCGATGCGTGTTTCCACATCCACTATGACTTGGTGTGCGTTGGCCCCTTTCAGCATCATCACCACACCACCCACAGCTTCAGTCGTATCCACCACGAACGCGCCGTAGCGGGTGCTGTTGCCGTACTGAACGGTGGCAATGTCGCGTATCAGCATCGGTATGCCCGAGGAATTGCTCTTGACGACGATTTTTTCGATGTCTTCCAGCGTTTTGACCAAACCGATGCCCCTGATAAAATAGGCATTCGGCTTTTTATCGATGTAGGCACTGCCCGTGTTTTCGTTGTTCTTTTCGAGCGCCGTGAAAATGTCGTTCAACGTCAGACCCATGCTGCGAAGCCTTTCGGGATTGACGGCCACTTCGAATTCCTTGACAAAGCCACCATAACTGTTGATATCTGCAACACCGGGCGTACCCAGCATTTCGCGTCGAACCACCCAATCCTGTAAGGTTCGGAGCTCCATTGGGTTGAATTTGCTTTCGTAGCCTTTTTTCACAGCCAACCTGTATTGGAAAATCTCGCCCAGCCCCGATGAAATGGGTGCCAGTTCGATTTTGGCCAAACCGTTTGGAATGGCTTCTTCCGCTTCGCGAAGACGTTCGCTCAATTGTTGCCTAGCCCAGTAGACGTCGACATTGTCCTTGAAAACTACGGTGATCACCGACAAACCAAGCCTGGAAATTGACCGCAACTCGATGATGTCCGGGATGTTGGCCACCGAAACTTCGATGGGAGCCGTGATGAAACTTTCCACCTCCTGTACTGCCAACGAAGGCGCCAGGGCGATGATTTGAACTTGATTGTTGGTGATATCGGGAATGGCATCGATGGGCAGCCTTGTCAAGGAATAGCTTCCCCAGCCGATCAATGCCAGTACGAACAGCCCAATGATGAATTTATTCTTGATCGAAAAATGGATGATACGCTCTATCATGTTGGAAATGAATTAAGTGAATACAAACGTGCGATCACATGCCTAAAACATGCAGTCAGAAAAGAAAAACGTTGTATCAGCTTAATTGCGGTGGTTGCCAAATGTCGCCCGAACGTTGGGAGACTAAAGGAATAGAGTAGGATGTAACGTGTTCACGAACAATGGTCGTAATCTGAAAATCAACCGCCTGAATGACACAATTCATGGCTGTTGCGCAACAATTACACGTGCAAAACGGAGAACAATGATCGTTGTCGTCGTGGTGAGTCGATTGTTGTGAGATGGGGGCATTTTGCTCAGAACTTTTCGTTGGCGCATCCGCACACGGCAAAGCCGTCAGAAAGAGGATGTAAAAAGAAAAGAACAAAGCAATCAGTCTCATCGTTAAAAACGTTAGGCTACAAAATTAAGAAAAAATACGTTACCTGCTGTTTGTAGGTGCTATTGCTGGAACTAATTTTTTCAACTGTGTGGCAATCAATACGATGGTGATTATGGAAGCTAGGAAATCACCTGCGGGTGCAGCATACCAGACACCATGTAGTCCCCAAAAACGCGGGAAAATGAGTAAAAACGGTATCAGGAACAAGAATTGCCTAGAAAGACTCAGCGTTATAGCCAACCATGCTTTACCCACCGACTGGAAGAAACTGGTGGTCACAATTTGGAAACCAACAATGGGAAACATCAGTAAAACGATGCGCAACGCTACGATGGACTGGTCTATAAGTACCTTATCACTGGTGAACAGCGAAGCGAGCTGTTTGGGTATCAGCATGGCAATGGCAAAGCCCATGGTAGTGACAGCTACAGCTACGATAGCGGTCAATTTATAAGCTCTAAGTGCGCGATGGTTTTGCTTTGCACCATAGTTGTAACCCACGATGGGTTGCATGCCCATGGTCAATCCAAGCGTCACCATGATGAAAAGTATGGCAACTACATTGACGATGCCGTACGCTCCGATGGCCATGTCACTTCGTTCACCACCGCCACCGTATTTGGCCAGGCTTATGTTCATGACCATAGCCACCATGCTGGCACCCACGTTCATTAAGAAGGGTGACATACCAATGGACAAGATATCCCTAATGATGCGTTTCTTGAGTCGGAAATAGCCTTTTTGGAAATGAATGAAATGCTTTTTGTTCATAAAATGGCTGAACACCCAAATGAAACCGCAGAACTGGGCGAATGCGGTAGCCAGCGCAGCACCACGGATTCCCCAATGGAAAACGAAAATGAACAATGGTGCCAGGCAAAGATTGACACCGACCGAAAGCATGCTCGAATACATCGCCTTTTTGGGATAACCGGTGGCACGCATTACATTGTTCAACCCCAAAAAATTACTGCTGAACAAGCTGCTCATCAATACGATATGCATGAAGTCCCTGGCGTAGGGCAGCGTTTTTTCACTGGCCCCGAAAGCCGTCAAAATGTCATCCAAAAACAGAAGGCCGAAAACCATGACTAGGAAACCGATGATGAAGTTCAAAATCAAGGTGTTGCCCAAAATGTTCGTGGCATCCTCCGTCCTTTTTTGGCCCATACGGATGGATATCATGGCCGATGCACCAGCACCGATCATGGCACCGAAAGCCATCATCAAGTTCATCAAGGGCATGGTCAAAGCCAATCCGGAAATAGCATACGGACCGACCCCATTCCCAATGAAAATGCGGTCGATCACGCTATATAGTGAGGAAACGGTCATGCCCAAGATAGCGGGCAGCGAATAATGAAGAAGTAATTTCCCGACGGGGTCCGTACCCAATCTGGTGGCTTTATCTTTATCGTTGGTTACTTCAGCCATTTATTTCAGCGAAAACTGAATTTTTTGCCAGCAAAGTTTATCCATATCACCCAACATGGACATGATGTTTCCCATGCCACCACCCATTCTGCCGCCATCGAAACCGCCACCACCCATGGCCATACCTCTCATCATAATTCTTGGGGCATCGTTCATGTCTACAGTAACCCCTTTAACGACAAAGCCGATGTAGAACTTGGACTTCAGATCTTCCTTTTCCAGCCTTTCTTTGTAAAAGGTATTGAAGGGTATGGCCAATTCGTAAACAAGGCAATCGGAGGAATCCTTTTTGATAGCGACCTTGACCAGACAATTCTTCACAGGTTGTCTGCCGTTTTCCAACAGAAAGCCGGTCAATTTCAGTTCGTTGATGTTCCAAGTAAACCCATCTGCGTTTAAAATGCTCACTAGCCTTTCATTTTTTGGTTTATCGGGAGCCATCGGGTAGGTGATGCCAGTCGTATTGTCCTTTTTACCGTCCTTGTTTATCCACACTTCGAGTCCGTTTTGTCGAATTTGGCGTATGGAGGTAGTATCGGTCACACGTAAAATCATATAGATATTGCGTTCATCGTTGGCAACTTCGTAATTAATGCCGGTAATCTTGTTGTATTTGGACAAGGGCATTTTCCACTCTGTGTTTCGACCATCGACATTGACATCGGTTTTATAGACAGATTGATTATTCGCTGCATGGCTGCCCATTCCAATGAACAGTGGCAGTAGTAAAACAAGTGATTTTAAGTTCATAAAAGGTATTCTAATTATTTGATGTTTAAAAAAGTACGTACAGCATCCACATAGCTTTTGCCAATGGGGATTTCTTTGTCACCCAGCTGAACATGCTGGTTGTAAATGCGTTTGATCCGTTTTACGGGAACAATGTAGGAGCGGTGCACCCGGAGAAAATCGGTTGTAGGCAATTTCTCGAGAATGCTTTTGAGGCTCATCAGCGTATAAATGCTTTTACCCGTATCCACATGAATGCGGATATAATCGTCAAAACCCTCGATGTACTGTATGTCGCGCATTGCTATCCGCACATTCTGGTAGTCGGATTTCACAAAGATAGCTTGATCATCCTCCACAATTGGAGTTATTTGTTTCAATTCTTTCTGTTCGCGAACTTTGTTGATCGCTTCCATGAACCGACTGAATTCAAACGGTTTAAGTAGATAATCGATGGCTTCGACATTAAAACCGTCCACCGCGTATTTGCTGTAGGCGGTAGTGAATATCACCATCGGATTCTTTCGGTTCAACGACTTGGCTAGTTGAATGCCATTGATGTCCGGCATCTGGATATCCAGAAAAACCAGATCAACGGAGTTCTTTTGCAGGTAACCCCAAGCAGATATGGCATCGGTGAACGTACTCAACAATTCCAAACCAGGAACCTGAGCAATATACGTCTCCATCAGTTCGAGTGCCAACGGCTCGTCATCAACGGCAATGCATTTGATCATGACAATTCAATATTTAGAAGTACATGGTAGCTTTGTTCGGTCTGTTCAATCGATAAATCATAGTTGCCTTTGTAAAGCAGATCCAAACGACGTTTGGAATTCTCAAGACCCACACCGGATGAATCCAAGTTTTCACTGACACCAGCATGTATGGCATTTTTGATGGAAAAATGCAATGTTTTCCCTTCGAAATGCATTTTTATGTCGATTTCAGACTCCTTATGACCGCTTACCCCAAATTTGAAGGCGTTGTCAATGTATGGAATCAAAATTCTGGGAGCAATTTTACAACGGCTGAAATCGCCAGTCACCTCATACAGAACCTTTGTCTTTTCACTTAGCCTAAGCTCTTGCAGGTCCATATAATCACGGATGAATTTTTCTTCCTCCTCAAACGGTACAAAGTCAACGGCAGTATCGTCGGTGATTTTTCGCATCAGGTTGGATAACTTTAAAACCGCCGTAGGTGCAGACTCCGATTTCTTCAGAGTCAATACATAAATATTGTTCAATGTGTTGAACAGAAAGTGCGGATTGATCTGAGCCTTTAGAAAGGACAGCTCGGATTGCAAAGCTGTAGCGATTACCTGATCGGCCCTTCTCACCGATTCCTGCAACTGAACAAACAGGTAATAGGCCATGCTCAGAGCCCAAGTCATGATGAATATATAGATGAAAGAAAATTGGCGGAAGGCAAAACCTTTGTTGTGTTCGTGAAATCCACCACCCATCATTTCTCCAGGTCTGGGTCCGTGCGGTTTAAACATGTCCGGCCACAACGTTCGTTCGAGCCATTGTGAAAATTGGTGGAAATAGAGACTTACAATCAGGAACAAGATCGTGAAAAGCAGGAAATACCCCCATTTTTTGGTGTTGAAAAATCGGGGCATCAGCACAAACAGGTTGATGTAAAATGCTATGACCAAAAAGATGTTGTTGGTCAGAATGGGCAGTGGTATGAGAAGCGGCATGGCTACACCGCCAGGACCGTTCGGCCCATTGTTGCCAGGTCTGAAAAGCAGTGGTAGCGTAAAAACCACCAGCCAGATAAAAAGATGTATAAGCACTGTCGGCAAGGATTTTAGCTTGCTGACGGAAAGCAATTCAGAATCGCGCAGGTTCTTTGTTTTCATTTTCGGTAAGTTGGACATCCAAAATTACAAAAAGTTCAAACAGGGAATCAATAAGTTCGGTCATACCTGTCTATTTATCGGTCAATCCCTAAAATTAAAGGGTCAATCCCGTTTTTTTGTCTTTACGGTAAACAGTTGTTTCCAGCGTTGCCACAAGCTCGCCGAGTTGATTGGTGACATTGACCTGATAGTTGCCCAGTTGCTTATGTAAGAATCGTTCCTGTGCCTCCGCCACAAGTAGGTCGCCCGGTCGGCTGCCTCTCAGGAAATTGACGTGTCCGCTAATGGAAACGGCCATTTCTCCGTGAGAATTGGATGCCACACCAGTTACAAAATCGGCTAAGGTAAAAATGACACCGCCTTGTGTCACCCCGTTTGCGTTTAGGTGCTTTTCTGCAATCACCAAATTGGCCTTGGCAAAACCTTCACCGGCTTCTTCCAGTTTAATGCCCGTCAAGGCGGCAAACTGATCGTTTTTGAAATAGTCGAAAATATTCATGTAACCGTACAATTAGACCCCAAATGTACACTTTTATCATTAATTTTGAATGCATAAGACTGTTCGCATGATTCCAATCACAATTGCCGCCGAAATCCACACCGCTGCACCTTCCTATACTGGATGCATACTCGAATGCAACGTTACAAATAGTTTGCACGAGCCCTTGCTTTGGAAAGAAATTTCAGCTGAAACCAATTTTATCAGGAGCCGTTTTGTCGTGGAGGATATCAATAAACTTCCTGGTATTTACGAAATGCGTCAGCTTTACAAAAAACTCGGCAAAGATCCCAACCGGTATAGACCCTCGGCAGAAGCCCTATGCAGGCGATTGTTGCAAGGCAAGGAGTTGTATCGGATCAACACCTTGGTAGACCTGATCAATCTGGTTTCCATCCATACAGGGTTCTCCATCGGTGGCTTTGATGCTACCAAGGTGCAGGGAGACCTGAGCATCGGAGTGGGGCAGGCTGGAGAACCTTTTGAAGCCATTGGCCGCGGACTGCTTAACATCGAAGGACTTCCAGTTTATAGAGATGCCGAAGGTCCCATCGGCACCCCTACCAGCGATGTGGAACGCACCAAGCTTAGCCTGGAAACCACCCGATTGCTGATGGTCATCCATTCTGCCGATGGCCCTCAGGGCCTAGACAATGCCGTAGCACTAGCCCAACGGTTGTTGCTCCAGCATGCCCAAGCCTCCGCCCTTCAAATTCATCGATTTTAAGGTATCTTTACGCCATGCCTTCCAAAAATATCGGTTATCACCTGCTCGCACTTCTCACCGTTTCGGTTTGGGGAACCACGTTCATTTCGACCAAAGTCCTCATCAATAATGGTTTGACGCCTGCCGAAATCATGTTTCTGCGTTTTGCGATAGCCTATGTCTGCCTTTGGGCCTTCACCTACAAACAAATTTTCGCCCGAACTCCGAAGGATGAGTTCTTGTTTTTACTGTCGGGCATGGCTGGTGGCTCCCTCTATTTCATGGCCGAAAACACGGCATTAAGTTTTTCCTTGGCATCAAATGTGTCTCTATTGGTTTGCACCGCACCTATATTTACGGCCATACTCTATTTTTTAACCCACCGTCACGAAAAACTGAAGTTTAAACTCGTGTACGGTTCCGTGTTGGCTTTTTCCGGTGTGGCACTGGTCATTTACAGCGGCGGCTTCATCCTGAAGATAAATCCGTTGGGTGATTTCCTGGCACTGATGGCTGCGCTTTCCTGGGCTTTTTACAGTTTGATATCCAAAGGCTTGATTGGCCGTTACAGCAGCATTTTCGTCACCCGGAAAGTGTTTTTCTACGGCTTGCTTACTATTTTGCCGTTTCTGCTGAGTCAGCCTGTTCATCCTTCGTTCAATTTGCTGTTAAGACCGGTTGTTCTGCTTAATTTATTGTTTTTAGGCTTGATAGCCTCCATGCTCGGCTATATTTTTTGGAATTTGGCCACTCGCCGATTGGGCATTGTGCGTGTAACCACCTATATTTACTTCAGCCCCGTTATCACCCTGATCACGGCGAATCTATTGCTGCACGAACACATTACCTTGCTGGCTATGATTGGCGCCTGCCTCATTGTGGGCGGTGTTTATTTGGCCGAGAAAGGGTTAAATCACTTTTACAATCATAAACCATGAAAAAACACAAAATCACTTTTCTTACATGTGCCGTATGTATGTTATCGATGCTTTCCTGCAAAAATAACGACCTCTCTACAGCGTACAATCCGTTTGATCGGACTACGGAAAGCGACGATCTAATTCGAAATAAAATTGTAGTGATCAGCGATTTGCATCTTGGTGCTGATACAACCTACTCGGAGAATGTGCGGCACTTACCGCGGCTTGCTCAATTCTTGGCTGAAATTCGGGAATCGCAAACTGTTAAAGAGCTGGTCATTGCGGGAGATATGTTGGACGAATGGTACGTTCCGTCAAGAAACGACACCTACAACGGAAAAACACAGGAAGAATTCATCCGGAAAATTGCATCTCAAAATAAGGTTGTGATTGATGCTCTGAATGGTATTATCAAAGATCGAAAAGTCAAAGTTTCTTACACACCGGGTAATCACGACCTGCTTGTACTTGAGGCTTACGTTACCGAAATATTACCAGGCATCAATCAAGCACGCGATGCAGGTAAATTGGGATTAGGCACCTATCACCCCGATGGATATCCACAAATAGCCATTGAACATGGCCATCGATATGATTTTTTCTGCTCGCCCGATCCTTATAGCAATCAAGACATTGCATCAGGTTCCATTTTGCCTCCAGGCTATTTCTTCACTCGAATTGCGGTCAATTCTGTTACAAATTACCCGTCAACTGCCGAAATCACTCCCGTCCGAAATGTTACGCTGAATTCCACCGACGAAACACAAGTGAATTCGTACATTTACTACAACATTTGGAAATCTGTTTTGACAAGTTACATCCCTGTCAAAGACAACTTTGACGAAAAAATCATTGTGACCAACATTGGCCAATTTAGAGATACGCTCCGAATTAACGATATTATACCCTACAATGCTGAAAATGGGGCGATTGACATGAACTTGTATCGTGGTGTTTGCAGCCAGCAGCTCTGGGAAAGACGGTTGGCCTATAACAATGTGCCAGTAAAAACACAGGTCAAAAATGCCATACCTGGTAGCCTTCAAACTTCTTTTATAGATGAACAATCCAATACGCAGTATTTTCAAAACGACACTTCAAAAGTCCGTATCGTCGTCTTTGGCCATACCCACAATCCAATGATCAAATCGTATACGAATACCAAGAGCGAATCTTGTTTGTATGCGAACTCTGGAACTTGGATTGACAAGAAGATAAAAAAGGGTGAAACAGTCGATCAGGACATACAAAATATGGACTTTCTTATCTTGATGCCACAATCTGCAGATGAGCACATGCTTAAAGTTGAACGTTTCAAGTATGAGCGGGGAAAGCACATTTCGTTGGAAAGCAAATCGATCAAGTTATAAACGTAACTTTTGCAGATAATTCTCCAATCGGTCCAACGCTTTTTTGATGTTCTCAATGGAATTTGCATACGAGAACCGTATGAATCCTTCGCCTGCACTGCCAAAATCGATGCCCGGAGTAACGCCGACATGGGCTTTCTCCAGAATGTCGAAGGCAAAGGCATACGAATCGCTTGTGAATTTCCGCGCATCGCAAAAGACATAAAAAGCACCTTGGGGTGCAGCCGGAATGCCGAAACCCATTTTTTCAAGCCTTGACACCATGTAATCCCTGCGTTCACGGTAAATGGCACGCATCGCATCCACATCTTTGCCAGCATTGGATAACGCCGCCTTACCTGCCTCCTGTGCCGTGCTGGAGGCGCAGATGAACAAGTTCTGTTGAACAATCTGAAGTGACCTGATGTACTCCTTAGGAACAATCATGTAGCCCAACCGCAACCCCGTCATAGCAAACCGCTTGGAAAACCCGTTCAGCACGAAGGCTTTGTCCGTAAATTCCAGAATGCTGCGGGCACGGCCTTCGTACACCAAACCATGATAGATTTCGTCCGAAATGATGGGGATGTCCAGTTTGGTCAACGCTTCAAAAACAGCATCGTCCACCAAACCGCCTGTCGGATTCATGGGTGAATTGACAAATATTGCACGGGTTTTGCTGGTGATTTTGGCTTTGATGTCTTCGATGCAATACTGAAAATGATTTTCCGGCTTGAGTGTCACCAATACCGGATTGGCATTCGCTGCCAAGATGAAATTGCTGTAACAGGCATAGCCCGGATTCGACAAGATAACTTCGCTGCCCGCTTCGCACAGTGCCATCAAGATCATCAAGATGGCTGGCGAAGATCCCGAGGTAACCACAATGCGTTCTGGATCGACGTTCACTCCATATTCGCTGTTGTAAAAGTCGGCGATGCCTTTTCGCAATGTCGGATCACCCAGGGAGTGCGTGTAATGTGTCCTACCACTATCGTACGCATGCTTGGCCGCTTCTGCCACACAAGTTGGGATGTCGAAATCGGGCTCACCCACTTCAAGATGCACTACATCAAAGCCTTGTGCCTGGAGTTCGTTGGCGCGTTCCAACACGTCCATGACAATAAAGGGGGTCATGGCTTCTACTTTCGGGTTCATTTCTTCGAGTTTTTAGTCATACAAAGGTACGTTTTAGGAACTTTAAATGATCAAAATGGCTTTTTTTGTTTCCACCGTTTCCCCACAAATGAATCGGATGATGTACATGCCTGGTGTGTTGCTCTTTGCGTCCCAACGGACCTCAGTGATGCCAGCAGGATAGTTCCCGTCTGCCACCGTTGCAATTTTTTGCCCAAGCGAAGTATACACCTCGATATGTGTTTTCGCTTTTTGAGGTAGACTGAAACGAATGGTTGTCATTGTTGCAAAAGGATTTGGAAAATTCCCTAGAAGTTGTGGTTTTGGAGCCATATATTCAATGTCTTTTCCTTTGGCAATAATGATTGTAAATGGAGGAACGGACGATGCACTTCTGAGAAGACTCGTGTCGATTAGGCTTTTAATGAGTTTGTTAGGAAGTGAAAGTTTTCCTAAAAGGGCTGAACTCTTACTTGTGGTGGTCATTTTATAAGAGTAGGATGATTGCTCCGTCATGGAAATGGACTGTTCCGTTTGGTTGTCCAGTAAGCTGATGTTCCAATCGGACGGCCAGTTTTCCGGCAAGGACCAGGACAGAGTGCAATTTTTTGTCGATGTGGAACCTTTGATTTGGGCACCATAATAAAGGGGAATATCCACCAAATTATCCTTCAACAAAGGGAGATGGTTAATGACTAACGGGCTTACATTGCCCGGTGAACTCAGTGTATAGAGTTTTAACCAGTTGTCACTCATGGATTCCAAGCAGTAGCCGTCCCAACGATCGGGCCCAGTAACTCCATTCTCACTGAAGGAGATGAAGGAGGTAGTATGTAAATCACCCATGGTCAGGGTGATGGGGACGGAAATGTGATTTTCTACTTGTGCACTTCTGTGAAATACACCATAGGTACTTGATTTAACTTCATTTGTAAAACTAAGTATAGTGGAATCTGTTGCATGAATCCAGAATGCCTGAAATGGAGGAATCAATCCATCTCCCAACGTTCCTTCGAATCCGTTCCATTCTAAGTATGCACCATCCCCATCGGGTGGTGAAGGATTCCAAACATAAATAGTATTGTCGATGTCGTTTTTTGACCAACCTGCAGCGGCATCCCAGTCCAAGGTGCTTGCCGTCGGATTTCCAATCAGGTTCCAACCTTGGTCCAGACTGTTCAAATCATAATAGGTCGTATCTGTCAAAGAAGGATTTTGCTTAGATGGTTTAGGGGTGTATGTCAAGTGGTAATCAAATGTGCCGCTACCGTTGTAATTTTCAACTCCTGTTACCGACATTGTAAGTGGAAGAACGTCAGAATAATTTTGCCCACTTTTTTCACCACTTACAATTCCTGCTCCATCAAACACGTAGTGAAAATAACCACGTCCATACACAAGCGTGTCTGAAATATTTGTTGGTTGCCTCCAGCTCTGTAAAGTTGTACCTTTATCAGATTCAAGCCACCAAAGCAGGTTTGGTTCCAGTTCAGGTGAGTCTGACCCTGCAAAACCTTGGGTGACCAGCGGATTTTTGAACATGTCCGAAAAATGGCCTTTAACAGGTGAAGATACCATTCGCCAACCTTTCGTATCCTTGAGTTCACGTTGAACCTCGAGTGTAGGAGTGTTCGAACTTAAATTCAAATAGCGAGCGTCCGATTTGAGGATTATTCTGGCACCAGCAGCCGTTGTAACGGTTGAACCCGTTGCAAGTGTCAAAAGGGGTCCGCTTGCCAACGTCAGCGTTGCGCCACTCGTTAAATCGACCCTTCCACTACCGGAAAAGGTGACATCAGATCCACTAATAACGGGATGAAAAGGTGTTTCTGGAGAGATCCCGGCTATTTGCGCACCAGTAGGAACGGTCGATGTCGTCCAGTTGGCAACATCTGCAAAATCCGAACTGATCGTTCCTTTCCACTTGATTGGATAATATTCAAAGGCACCCATGTTGACAGGCAAATCCCTGGCTATGGATTCAAAATCGATTGCAATCCCTGTGCCGGATACGCCGACAAATGGTATACCAACCTTATAATCAGCGGAATTTATGGTTCCCGCATTCATAAATCCAGGATTTGAAATCAAGCTTTTGGCATCTTGTCCCGTTGCAATGGGCAGTGTTGTTTTGTTGGTGCTGTCGAAAAATCCCGGCATCCCACCAACGCCGGGTGCATAATAATTGTTGTAACCGAGGTTCAGATTTGTATTGACTGAATAATTCAAATAGACTGCATAATGCCGACAGGTGCCTCCCGTTGTCGACCTAAAGTTTGCAAAAATATTATTTCGGATATCGCGGATGTTTGCGGATGTGTTGCTGTATAATGCATAAGACCTGTTTGAAATGCCTGAACCAAGGATTCCTCCGATATAAATGGTGTTGAAATAAAGCTTGTTTTCAGTTGCCACACTTCCTGTTTCGTAGATGCCATAAAGAGTCGTGGCGGTATTCCCACCCAAACTGATGATGTTGTTCGAGTAGGTGGCTGTACCCGAACTGATTTTGATACCGAAGAGTGTTGAGGTTGTGGAGGTTGGATCGACGGATAATGAATGAATGAAATTGTTGTTCACTGAATTTGAACCGGTACTTCCTGCAAAATAAATTCCATCGAAAGATACATTGTCACCTACCAGATGGACAGAACAGATTTTATTTTTTGAAACGACAACGGACCCGGTGCCGCTATTTTTGATACCAAACGATTCGGCAGCATTGGTTGCCGTCAGCGTGATGTCATTCGCAACCACATCGGAACCGATGGTGTTTGTGGTGACAGTGCCAATGTTTACATTGCCTCCTGTCACTGAAACAGCCGTCCAGGGTGTGGCGCTTGCCGACCTATAATTCCAATTCCGAATCGAATTGTTTTGAACGGAACTGGCCGTGGAGGTGCCAACATTCAGGCTGAGTACGCTAAGGTTATGATCGGTAGCAGCATCGGTAGACCATGCCAAACCCCCGCACAATGCAGCTTTTCCACCAAAGTAATTTCCGGTTACTGAAAAATTTGTACCCGAGGCATTGTCTATGCGCAGTGCACTGTAATTCAAGGTCCCGCCAATAGGCACAAAGGACGTTGTTTCGTAAAAACTATTGGCCGTTACGGCCCATTCTGTCGAATTGGCACTGATATTGATACCGTTTGAAGACGCTGATGGGTTTAAAAAATCATAGATGTTGGAGTTCGATATGGTGTTCTGACTGTTTTCATGTCCACTTGTGCCATTGGAGAATAGGACATTGACAGGTCGGTTTCCTCCGACATTGCTCAGGTTGCATACATCAATCAGGTTGTTGTCGTTGCCATTGCCGAATGAAGAGGTTGAAAATGTCAAGATTCCATCGGATGTGCTTGTCGATGACCCTTTAATAGTGCAATATTTTACACAATTGTGTTCGGCAGAATTGAGGAAACGAATGGTGGATGTGCCGGTGGTCGCGGAGGTACTGTTGTTGACAATGTTCAAGTCAATGTTCGTGCCGGTTTGGTTCACACGACCGTCGATGGTGACGTTGTCTGCGCCATTCAGATTGATCAATGATGTCCCGTTCAGATTTCCGACTAGAGTCAAACCTGTCACAATAGGAAATACATTTAAACTTGTCCAGTTTCCTGCATTTAAATTGGAGGAAACCGTTTCATTTGTTGAACTTAGAATTGAAATCAGTATGTTTTTGCTTGTCTGATCTTGGGCATTGATGGCATTGAAGGCGGAAGTCAGTGATTCGTAATAGCCGTTGCTGTTGGAGTTTGAAATCGACAAGTGGGGTACAAATCCATCGAATTCAAAGGCTCCCATATCCGGCGCTGTTCCACCGCCGTTGAGTTGAGCCGGATATCCGGGATTCCCTGCTCGAATGCCTCCAATTTTGTCGGTGGTGATACCCGGAATGTTGACAGCTCCACTTTCCATGAATGTTACGGTCCCGTTGGCCAACTTCAGGAAATTGGGATCGGTCCCAGTCGTGTTCATGAAGGTTAGATTCTCGCTGATGGACGCCAAATCGCGTGGTGCAATGGTTCCAGCTATGAAGGCCCCTGCTTTATAGACGGCAAGTGTTTGAGCCGAACTGGTTCCGTCGTTATAGATTAAATTGTTCACCCCTGGTGTGCCTGCGTAAAACAAGTTGTTGTTCGATGTGGAGGCGTAGTTGGCGAGCATGCCCGCAGATCCCGCACTTCTACGGAAAGCAACCGTCAGGCCAGAGCCCTTGAATGTGGACTGGTTGACGATGATATTGTTCCGTAGGTCCAACGCACCAGTGTTTGCCACCGCGCTAGCTGCGTGATATATGCCACTCGTTCCGAAGGTTCCACCCGAAGAAGTCGCACTCAGATTGATGGTGTTGAAGAAGACGTTGGTTACAGATCTCAACCCTGTATTGGTTACACTGATGCCGCAGATGGTGTTTGCGCCGTTAGCCGCTGTCGCCTTAAGATCGCCGATGATGTTGTTGTACAGGGTGACGACCTGATCGGTCGCTGTTCCTGATACTAATATGCCGTTCACCGACCCTGTAGAGATGTTGTTTGCTTGCAGGTTGTAAATGGTGTTCCGATATATATTTTTGAATGTGCCAGCTGTAATGGAAATGCCGTTGACGACGGTCGCTAAGGTTCCGGAGGAGATAAGGCTGTGAATTGTGTCTAAGAAAATGTTGTCGTTCCCGGCAGCCGATACGATACCGGTTATGGATCCCGCACTACTAATCGTGTTGATGTTGTTGTTGCTGATGGTATTGTTGGGGCTTGTGATGCCAACGCTCAGGACAGTAATTGCCCCTGTTCCGGTCCCAGCTGTCCAGTTGGCGAACGTGTTCCCGTCGATGGTCTTGGTCACGTTGCCCGTCCCTGCATCGGTGTTTATCCAGCCTGCAATGGTAGTGCTTCCGTTGACAGTGATGTTGGAGAAGTTATTGCTGTTATTGCTGACCGTCACATTGTTGTTACTTGTTGCTGCTATGCTGGTAAAAAGGGTGACGATTCCACCCGCTCCAGTCTTGGCAAAAGCAGTCACGATTGCGTTCGAGTTGACGTTCTGAACACCGCTTACAGGCATGGAAACGCTGTTTGATAGGAAGGTAACGTTTCCCGTAGTGTTTACGTTTAGGTTGGTGAAGGTGTTGTTGCAAATGTTTTGCAATAATGCGGTGGCTGTGTTAATGATGTAAGTGTGCGCACTTGACCCTGCTCCTGAATGTAGGATGCCTCGTATATCGTTGTTCTGGATGGAAAGTGCACATGAAATCGCACTCGCTGTGTTGCTAATTCCCAACAATGCTCCTGAACTGGTCACTCCGCTGAAGGTGACCAATCCTCCATCCTCATTTCCCAACTGGTTATTGTTGATGTTGACAGCCGTGGTGACAATCCCGGTATTAGAGATGGCTGTGAACGGAGCACTGATGGAAGTCACGGTGTTGCTTCGGATGATGTTGTTGCTGATGTTCGCCGTTGCGAACGTAGCTCCGTTGCTGATGGCCGTGAAGGTTGCAGTTGCCCCAATACCAGCGTTCGTCCCCGAGATGATGTTGTTTCCCGAGATGGTGAGCGTTCCACTTCCCGCCGTAACTGCAGCTATCCCCGTGAAAATCGAAAGTCCAGTTCCTCCCGCCGTGCAGCCGATAATGGTGTTTCCGGTGATGGTCACGTCGGTCCCAGCGTTGTTGGTGATGCCCGTAAATGAGTTTACATTAGATCCGGAAGCGGAAACCAACCCCGATAGTAAGTTGTTTGTTATGACCATTGCTCCGCTCGCTCCTGAATTGATGGCTACAATGGGAGCCGTACCACTAGCAGTTGTCATGTTGCTGAGGGTATTGCCCGAGAGGGTACTTGCCCCTCCCGTCACTGACATCACAGTAAGCGTGGTAGTTCCTCCAGTCCAATTGCTAAAGGTGTTGGTGTTGATGGTCTTGTTAAGACTGGTGTTGTTGTTAATCCAGCCGGTGATAGTGGTGGCGCCCGTCACAGTGACGCTGGAGAAGTTATTTTGGTTTTGTGTGATGATGGATCCCGGCTGAGAGGTCCCCGTCGCATTACAGAAAGTAACGATACCACTCGCCCCTGATTTATTGAAGGCAGTCACGATTGAATTACCGTTGACGGTTTGTGTGCCAGTGGCGAACAACCCGTTGGTCAAGTAGATAAAAGTGACATTCCCCGTTGTATTTACAATCAGGTTGGTGAAGGTGTTGTTGCTGATGTTCTGCGTTAGATTTACTGCTGTGTTGCTGATGTAGGTATGCGTACTCGATCCCACCACAGAATGGGTGATACCTCGCACATCGTTGTTTTGAACCGTAAGTGCGCATGTTGCTGTTCCTGCCGAATTGCTTATGCCATAAAGCGCACCGGAGTTTGATAAGTTATAGTTGATCAAACCCCCGTCAGCATTGCCAAGTTGGTTGTTGTTGATATTGACCACTGTAGTGACCACTCCTGCATTGGAAATGGCGGTGAATGTACCAGCATTTGATGTAATGGTGTTGCTTCGGATAATGTTGTTACTTAAGTTTGCTGTGGCGAAGGGTGCCCCGTTGTTGATTGCGGTGAATGCCCCTGTGCCCGCATTGGTTCCGTTGAGAATTCTATTCCCTGTGATGGTGAGTGCACCACTCCCAGCCGTGACAGCGGTAATACCTGTAAAGAGTGACAGTCCGGTTCCACTTGCAGTACAGTCGGAAATCGTATTTCCTGTGATGGTTACATCCGTTCCTCCATTGTTGGTGATGCCTGTGAAGGAGTTTACATAGGCTCCTCCTGCAGTGACCAGATTCGATAAAATGTTATCTGAAATGACCATGGAACCATTCGCTCCAGTGCTGATTGCCACGATGGGTGCTGTACCGCTAGCAGTGGTCATGTTGTTGATGGTGTCGTTCGATATAATGCTTGCCCCACCTGTGACATTCAACACAGTAAGCGTTGTAACCCCACCCGTCCAATAGTTGAACTTATTGTTATTGAAGGTCTTGTTCAAACTTGAATTGCTGTTGATCCAGCCGGTGAGGATAGTAGATCCGGTCACGGTGACACTGGAGAAGTTGTTCAGGTTTTGTGAGATGATGGATCCCGGCTGAGAAGTCCCCGTCCCATTGCAAAAAGTAACAGTCCCACCCGCGGCCGATTTGTTAAATGCAGTCACAATTGAATTGCCGTTCACCGTCTGTGTACCGGTTGGAAACAACCCGCTGGTCACGTTTATGAAGGTGACACTGCCCGTCGTGTTCACGTTTAGGTTGGTGAACGTGTTGTTACTGATGTTCTGGGTCAAGGTATTCGCAGTGTTGTAGATGTAGGTGTGTGCACCACTCCCCATTACTGAATAGGTGATGCCGCGGATGTCGTTTTCCTGTATGTTCAAGGCCGCGGTGGCTGTCCCCGTCATATTATAGATGCCATATAACAGGCCGGAGTTGGCAGTAGTGTAGTTGATTAACCCCCCATCCGCATTACCCAGCTGGTTGTTATTGATGTTGATTGCTGTGGTAACTACCCCAGTAATGGAATTTGAAATGGCAGTGAACGTCCCACCGACCGAAGTGATGGTGTCGTTTCGAATGACATTTCCATTTATATTCAAGTTGGCTAGAGCTGCGGAGTTGGAAATCCCTGTCAACATCCCTGTGCCGGTAATTTTTCCTGCAATCACATTATTTCCCATAATGCTCAGCGTACCAACACCACCTGAATTGACTATGCCGTTATAGACCGACGCTGCAGTTCCGTAGGAAGTACAGTTCTGCACGGTATTACCAGTAACCGAAATGATTCCTGTTGCAGCATTGGCGATTCCGTTGAAGGTGCACACTGGTGATGTCGTCGCGCCACTCCCAACGGAAATGCTGTTGGCTGTACTGGTGCTTCCAATGGTGTTTCCCGAAATGGTGAAATTCCCCCCTCCAGCTGTATTGATACCGTTAAACGTATAACCCATGTTTGTCGCACCCCCCGTGCTTAAAGCACCGATAGCATTGTTTTGAATGGAAACATTCGTACCCGTGGTCGCGTAAATGCCTGCTAGATAGCCCAATGATGTTGTCGATGCGACAGTTATGGAACTATTCCCTGTGGCTGAACCAATCGTGTTGCCAGTGACGGTCCCGACATTTACGGTTCCCCCGTTGATGTAGATGCCCGTGAAGATGCCTGGAGCCGTTGCAGTTCCGCTGGTTGTTGAAAGCGAAATGCCAGCAATGGTGTTGCCCTGAACACTGGAGGCCACGTCCGCTCCGACCGACATTTCGATGGCTCGGAAAATAGTGGCGAAAGCCCCGGTGAAACTGGTAGTTCCAGTTCCCGATTCACTGCTGAACCCGATGATGTTGCCACTCACGACATAATTGCCGCCGTATTGTGTTGTAATGTTGATGGCATGGTGTATATAACCAGTTGAGGTTGTGTTGCAAGGCAAGGTTTCATAAAACCTATTGCCAGTAATGGTCCAAGCCGAACTGTTGGATGCAATGTAAATCCCATTGGATGCCGCAACGGCATTGAAGTAATCCCTGATGAAGTTGTTGCTGATCGTGTTTCCGCTGTTGCCAACTGCTACTGAATATCCAGATGATAAAATGGCATTTGTCGGCATGTTGGAACCAGCACTTTTAATAACATTTTTGGAAATCGTATTGCCATCGTTGCCGGTGATGGCTCCAGTTAAAAACTGAATCGTTCCCAAACCAGCATTGGTCCCAGAACCCTCGATGGTACAATTGGTTATCGTGTTGTTGCAGGCATCGTTGCTGAAACTGATGGTCGAAGCCGATGTTGTTGTATTCGTATTTTGAATGGTCAGCGAACTTCCAGCTGTATTCAATCCGTCAATAATTACATGATCGGCACTGTTCAAATTGATAAGTGGACCCGCAACAGAACCAGTCAAGGTCACTGCAACACCTGTCTTTGGCATTATGGTTACCGTATAATTGTTTCCACAATCGTATATGATTGCATTTAAGCTATTTCCTCCAGATTCAGTTATCGTGCCGTCAACAATGGTTGCTACGATATTCCCATTCAGCCCTTTGTTGTTTATGTTACTAAACAAGCCACCCACACCAGTTAGCGAAGGATAGGTGCCGGTTGCGCCAATAGTGACTGCTCCATTTAAACCGGGTAGGATGGTGAAACTATTGATGACGCCACTCATTCCAAATGCACCTGAGGTCAAAGCAACACTTGTCGGAGCATTTGCGAATCTACCATTGTTGATTCCCACGTTGGGTGTAACCGCTAAATCTTGAGCTACAATAAAATATTGAATTATTTGATTTGCAGCGACACCTGTTCCACCATTCAATAAGGAATAATTAAATGTGAAATTGTAAGGTGAACTTGTTTCGGATGCTTCAACCCACTTCCAACAATTTGTTCCTGAAGTATTATCAATATACGCATCGGCATCGGTTGATCGTTTGAAATAGAGCCTCGGTTTGGTACCCAAAGTTGTATTTACACCAGATGCATCTATAATATTGGCAGTAATGCTTGGATTTGACAAACATGCTGTACTTGTTAATGGCGAATAAGTTATAGAAGGAGCACAATTATCTATCAACGTAAAATCGCCTTCATCCGCACCAATATCCGGAGCAGTCAAGCTTGCTCCACCATAACCGAGATTTCCCTGTCGTGTAGTACCATCGAAATCTGTAGTAATGGAAGGAATGTTAACCGCACCGCTTTCAATTTGTGTTGAAGTGGCAGTGTTTATTTTTAGGTAGTCTGCATCTGCCCCAGTCGTGCTTAGGAACGATGGACTCTCGCTGATTGAAGCCTGATCGCGTGGTGCAATGGTGCCTGCCGTGTATGCACCTGCTTTATAGTCGGCAATATTCTGGGCAGTAGTTACAGTTCCATCATAATAAAGCAAGTTGTTTGCACTCGGAGTGCCTGAATAAAACAAGTTGTTGTTCGAAGAAGGGGCATAATTAGCGAGCATGCCAGCGGTTGATGCGCTTCTGCGGAAAGCCACCGTCTGACCGGTTCCCTTGAAGGTGGAAAGGTTGACGATGATGTTGTTTCGCAGATCCAACGCACCGGTGTTTGCAAACGTGCTTGCCGCGTGGTAAATGCCGCTCGTTCCAAAGAGTCCACCGGAGGAAGTCGCATTCAGAAAGATGGTGTTGAAGTAGACATTGGTTAGAGATCTTACCCCCGTGTTGGTAATACTGATGCCGCAGACAGGGTTCGACACGTTCGCCGCTGTTGCCTTGATATCTCCTATCGTATTGTTATGCAGGGTCGTGATTTGCTCGATGGTCGTTCCATTGACCCAAACGCCGTTCACTGATCCGGTAATGCCGCTGCTGCTGGACGAAATGTTGTAGATTTTATTGCGATTGACAACGTTTGTAACCCCTCCTGAAACGGATATTCCACTAACACTTCCCGTAGTGATGTTGTTGGCCTGCAGATTATAGATGGTATTACGATATACATTCTTGAGAGTGCCCGCTGTGACGGCTATGCCGTTGACGATGGTCGCCCCTATTCCGGTTGAGGTAAGGGTATGTATCGTATTAGAAAAGATATTGTCATTCCCAGCCCCCGAAGTGATGCCTGTGATGGTACCTGCACTGGTGATTGTATTGATGCTGTTGTTGCTGATGACATTGTTCGGACTGGTGATGCCCACGCTCAGGACGGTGATCGACCCCGTCCCAGTTCCCGCCGACCATTTGGTGAACGTGTTTCCGTCGATGGTCTTGGTCACGTTGCCCATTCCAGCATCAGTGTTGATCCAACCAGCAATGCTAGCCGTCCCGTTGATGGTGATGTTGGAAAAATCATTGTTGTTGTTGTTCACCGTCACGTTGGCGTTGTTTGTCGCCGTTGTGCTGGAGTACAGGGTAAGTGCACCAGATGAGGCTGTTCTGTTGAAAGCTGTCACGATTCTGTTCGAGTTCACGTTCTGAACGCCGTTGGTGGGTAGAACTACGTTGTTTGTTAGGAAAGTGATCGCACCTGAGGTGTTGACACTAAGGTTGGTAAAGGTGTTGTAGCTGATGTTTTGCGATAAGGTAACTGCTGAGTTAAGGATGTAGTTGTGTGCATTCAACCCTGTTACATCTTGTGTGACGCCCCATATATCGTTATTTTGAATGGACAGCGCACAGGAAATCGCACCCCCGGTATTACTGATACCCGTCAGTGCGGCAGAATTGGCTAAAGTGTAATTGACCAATCCCCCGTCGGCATTTCCCAAATGGTTGTCGTTGATAGTAATGGCAGTGGTGACAACCCCCGAGTTGGAGATGGCAGTGAATGCCCCGTTGGTGGAGGTGATGCTGTTGCTTCGGATGATGTTGTTGCTAATGTTTGCCGTGGCAAACGGTGCCGTGTTGTTGATAGCCGTAAAGTATACGGAGGGGGTACCAGTTCCGGCATTGGTTCCGGAGATAATGCTGTTTCCAGTTATGGTGAGCGTTCCGCTTCCTGTCGTAAGGGCCTCTATACCTTTAAAAAGAGACTTTCCGGTTCCTCCCGCCGTGCAGCCGATGATGTTGTTTCCCGTGATGGTCACGTCGGTCCCCCCAGAGTTGGTGATGCCCGTGAAAGTGTTTATATAGCCCCCCGAGCCCGTGACTAGTCCCGAAAGAATGTTGTTAGTGATTACCATGGCACCTATGCCCCCGGAGTTTATAGCCACTATTGGTGCCGTTCCTAGGGCTGTGGTGGTCACACTGTCAATCGTATTTCCCGAAATGGTGGTACTACCCCCACCGGTGACGGCCATTACAGTGATCCCCGCCGAACCTCCTGTCCAGTCGATGAACGTGTTGTTGCTGACGGTCTTGTTCAGGCTGGTGTTGGTGTTGCTCCAACCGTTGATGGCTGTTCCTCCGGCCACCGTGACATGGGAGAAGTTGTTTGAATTTTGCGTGATGACGGAACCCGGCTGTGAAGTGCCCGATTCATTACAGAAGGTCACAGTTCCGCCAGCTCCCGATTTGTTGAAGGCAGTCACGATTGAATTGCCGCTTACCGTCTGGATGCCGGTTGCGAACAGCCCGTTAGTTATGTTGAAGAAGGTGACGCTGCCAGTCGTATTAACATCCAGGTTGGTGAAGGTGTTGTTGCTGATGTTCTGGCTCAGGGTATTTGCCGAGTTGGTGATGTAGGTATGTGCACCTCCCCCGGCTCCCGAATAGATGATGCCCTGAATGTTGTTTTCTAGGATGGACAAAGCCGCAGTAGCCGTCCCCCCTGTGTTGCTGATGCAAGTCAACGCACCGGAGCTGGGTGCCCCGCTAAAAGTGACCAATCCTCCGTCTTCATTTCCCAACTGGTTGTTGTTGATGTTGATGGTGTTGGTTATGGCTCCCGCGTTGGAGATGGCAGTGAATGCCCCACTGGTGGAAGACACCACGTTGCTTCGGATGATGTTGTTGTTGATGTTCGCTGTTACAAACGCAGTCGTTGATGCATTGCTGATGGCGTTGAACGCACCAGTCCCCGCGTTGGTGCCTGAGGTGACGCTGTTCCCTGTAATGGTTAGCGTCCCGACACCCACTGCCGCATTTGCAATCCCCGTATAGATGGATGCGGCTGTTCCTCCCGCCGTACAACCCGTGATGCTGTTTCCAGTGATGGTCACGTCGGCACCCCCGCTGTTGGTGATGCCCGTGAAAGAATTAATAAATGCACCCGAGCCCGAGACCAAGCCCGAAATAACATTGTCAGTAATGACCATGGCTCCGCTTCCCCCCGAGCTGATAGCTGTGATGGGGGCTAATGCGGCGGCAGTAGTCATGTTTCCAATCGTGTTGCCCGAAATGGTGGTGCTACCTCCACCGGTGACGGTCATCACGGTGAGCGCTGCCGAACCACCCGTCCAATTGTTAAACGTGTTATTGCTGACGGTCTTGTTCAGGCTTGAGTTGGTATTGCTCCAACCGGTTATAGTGGTGGCCCCCGTTACCGTGACATTGGAGAAGTTGTTCAAACTGTGCGTGATGACAGACCCCGGCTGGGAGATGCCCGACCCATTGCAAAAGATCACAGTTCCCCCCCCCCCAGATTTATTGAATGCAGTCACAATTGAGTTACCGCTTATCGTCTGAGTTCCGGTTGCGTATAATCCACTGGACACACTGATGAAGGTGACGCTCCCCGTCGTGTTTACATCCAGGTTGGTGAAAGTGTTGTTGTTGATGTTCTGGGTCAGGGTATTCGCAGTGTTGTAGATGTAGGTGTGCGAACTCGACCCCGCCACCGAATGGGTGATGCCCCGTATGTCGTTTCCCTGTATGGACAAGGCAGCCGATGCAGCCCCCCCAGTGTTGTTGATTCCGGTCAGGACACCAGAATAAGTTGCGTTGAAAGTGGCCAATCCCCCGTCCAGATTTCCCAACTGATTGTTGTTGATGTTGATGGCGGTGGTGACTGGCACGGTGTTTGAAAGAGCGGTGAATGCCCCCGCCACCACCGGCTTAACATGGCTTCGGATGATGTTGGAGTTCATGTTCAACGTAGCCACGATGGCCGAATTGGATATGCCCGTCATTGCACCCGTGCCGTAATTTGTTCCGGCAATTACATTGTTGCCTGTTATGTTGAGCGTGCCGATCCCGGCCGTATTGGTGATGCCATTGTAGGTCGACCCCGCCGTTCCATAAGCCGTGCCGTTCAGTACCGTATTGTCAGTTATCGAAATGACTCCCGTGGCGGCATTGGTGATTCCATTAAAAGCGCACACTCCCGATGTTGTCAACGGATTGCCTACGTCAATGCTATTGGCTGGAATAGCGCTGCCTATGGTATTGCCCGAAATGGTGAAATTCCCCCCTCCAGCCGTGTTGATGCCATGAAATGTATAGCCCATCGTTGCCGACCCTCCCGTACTTATGGCTCTTATGGTGTTGTTCTGAATGGCAATGTTCGAACCTGAAGTGGCATAAATACCAGCAATATACCCAAGCGACGTGGTGGACGATACGAATATGGAATCAGTTGCCGTGGCTCCCCCGATGGTATTGCCACTAACGGTCCCGATGTTCACGGTTCCCCCATTGATGTAGATGCCCGTGAGAATGCCTGGCGCCGTTGCAAGCCCGCTTGTGGTCGTTAAAGCAATTCCACTGATGGTATTACCTTGAACGCTGGAGGCGACGTCCGATCCGACAGTCATCTCGATGGCCCTATAGAGGGTGGCAAAAGCCCCGGTGAAGCTGGTGATTCCCGTGCCCAACTCATTGCTGAACCCGATAATGTTGCTGCTCACGACATAATTGTTGCCGTATGGTGTTGTAATGTTGATGGCATGGTGTATATAACCAGTTGAGGTCGTGTTGCATGGCGAGGTTTCATAAAACCTGTTGCCAGTGATGGTCCATGCCGAACTGTTGGATGAAATGAGAATCCCGTTTGAAGCTGCAGCGCCATTGAAGTAATCCCTGATGAAGTTGTTGCTGATGGTATTCCCGCTGTTATCGATAGCGACTGAATTTCCGTTTGAAAAGACAGCATTTGTCGGCAAGTTGGATCCAGCACCTTTAATCACATTGTTGGAAATCGTATTGCCATCGTTTCCGGTCGCTGTTCCTGGCAAAAACTGGATGGTTCCCACTGCGGCACCGGTCCCAGAACCCTCTATGGTGCAATTCGTTATCGTGTTGTTGCAGGCATCGTTGCTGAAGCTTATGGTCGAAGCCGATGTACTCGTATTTCGAATGGTCAGCGAACCTCCCCCCGTATTCAAACCGTCAAAAGTTACATGATCGGCACCGTTCAAGTTGATGAGAACCCCGGTTAAATTACCACTGATGGTGCGACTTGCCGCATCTGGGTTAATTATAATGGAATTATATGTGGCAGTTCCGATGCCACTGGCATTAAGTATTGCCGAAGACGTTTCCGTCAAATCTGAAATAATCTGTAGGACGATATCACCGGATAATGTTCCAGCGTTAATAGCATCAAAAGCATCTTTTAACGTAGTGTAAGTTTTACCTGAACCTACTTGATAAGTCGTCTGTGCATTTACAGGTAGGGACATCCCAGTGACTAATACAAGCATAGTCATTATAAGGAAAACCTTCATTCGAGATATGAAATATCCCATTCTGCAGAAGGTCTCTGGGATGATCATCCTATAAAATTTTTCAACCTTTTTTATTGGTCTTGTTCGATTAAATCATTTTGCAACTTGTGCTGATGCAAATATAACTTAATAATGCTTATTCTTGCGGTTTTTTAGCAACAATGGGCATTAGGGTAATACTCACACCTTCTACGTAATCGCCTTCAGATAATGCTTTTATTTCGAATTCAACCTTTTCGGGTTCACATTTCACATTCAGGAAACCAAGCTGAATGGAATCAATTTGCATGGTGTACTTTCCTGGAGCCAAATCCATGACATAGAAGTTCCCGTCGCTCATTGTACGTACCACCGTTTGGAAATCTTTGCCAACCGCTTTCAACACCAGTCTCAAACCACCTTGTCCAGTTACTTGTCCATCACGTTCCAATAAAACCGAACCTTCTGCTATACCACCCCTGTAGAACGGTATCTCGATTTGCTTGAATTGGTTGGGGTCGGCAATAAAGGAGAAATTATCCTTAATGGGCACCAAGGTCGGATCGGGTATGGCGTTTCGGTTCACACTCAGGTTGTATTTGTAATAACTTTGCAGTTGTGTCAGGCGTAAAATGCTGTCACGACCCATTTGCATGTTGGTGGTGCGATCTAGTTTCACACCGCGGTAGGGCAGGAGTTGGTCACCTTGGTCAAAGTGTCCGTTATTGTTGTTATCCACAAACAACAGTACAGCTGCACCTGCACGACCTACTTGTTGACGGTTGCTCGGCACGATGATTTCATTTGGAATATCCCAGCCAAGGCTACCAGTCATCGTTTGTCTGGCAGCGAATTTTTTACCAGAAATATAAGCGGAAGTGACACTCCTTAGGGCATCTAGGTCGAGCGTCAAGCCAAATCGGGTATTAACTGCACTGGTCTGGTGGTTGTATACAATACTCGCATCGATACGACCCGTTTTAAAAATAGTTCGTGAAAGATCAAATTCCGATTCCAGCATTTGTTTATTGTGAACGTTATACAAGGTTTGGGCCCTTATATACATGCCACGAACATATACGGGGATACCAGGCTTACGTGCTATGGTGTACGTAACTGCTCCAGTAAGGAGTCCCTGCCCAAAAGCAGTATTGTTATTGGAACGCACAAAATTGTCGCGATAATTAAACCTAAAGTCAGCTTTACCAATTCGGGTGCTAATGTCTGTGCGAAACGTAGTTTGTGTACTATTTGGAAGAATGTAATGCTCCCCACCCAATCGTATTCCAGAGTTAAATCCATGAATCCGTATGGGTACATACAAATTGGCACTAAGGTTATCAGTAGCCTTATAGGAGTTGAATATGCTTTCTCCGTCAAATCGGGTATAGATAAAATTCATGCTCAGATTGTTGGCGTAGATGACACTACCAGTAAATCTGTAGAAATTATTAGGTGCGGCATCAAGGTTCAACAGATATTGTTTTGCAACTCTAGCAGAAAGGCTTCCATAATAGAGCAAATTGTCTGGGTTAAACGTATTTCCAAGAAACTGCGTTCCGACCGTTCCCGTCAACCAGTTTGTCAATCCCATGGCTACATTTCCATGTGCAATCCATTGTTGCCCCAAGGTGTCGGTTCCATAATTTTCAGTCTGACCTGCCTGAACGTTATACGAAACAATGCCTTTTGGTAAAAAAGTAAAGGGTACCTGCATTTGCTTATCCGTCACAATGATTTGTCCGGAGGGAGTATATATGCGTAAACTGATTCGGGTTGTTCCATAAGAAATGGGTACATTGAAGCGGTAATAACCCAGTTCGTCTGCGCGTTTGAACTCTGTTAGCCGCTCATTGACATAGAGTTCGACTTCGGACTCAGGCTCCGTAGTTCCATCCACGACCGTGGTTTCATACATTTGCCGAGGTTCAATTGGATCGTTGGTCAAAGCGATACCTTTGATGTTTAGTGGCTGAAGTCCGGTTGTGCTTGTTTGTCCAGCCATGATGCCTGAAATGAAATCATTGTCACGAATGGCATAGCGCCAACGTAATGCATCGGCTTGTAAGAAATTGTACCCTTGAGTGGAATGCGATCCGTAAACAGTTCCCTGCAGATCACCACCAAGTACTTCCATTCCACCTGTAAAGGTGTATCCGAGATTAAGTGCATTCGAAGCATAATCTGCATTGATTGAATAATCAATCATTGTGCCACTGTAAATGGAGCGTTTCCGGTCATAGCCCAACGGATAATCCATCTTGTTTATTTCAACTCCTTCCATTCGCTGACGGGCCTGCTCACGAGCCAACCGCTCCTGTATGGGCAATGTCTGTGAGGTTTCCAGACTAAGAGCCAATTGGTCAATATTGACGGTGAAATTTAAGCCGAATACCTCTTCGAAAACTTTTGGAGAAAGGTAAAAGTCCAATTCACCCAAGCGAAAATCCTCCGGAGTTAAAGGATAGGTTTTTTTGCCAAGTTGTACCTGCATGGCCGAAAGGTTGATGATGTAGGGGTTTTGAAGAGTTATGAAATTCCCACGTACGGTAAAATTCTTTACATCGGGTTGGTAGTTTATCTCCAGTAGGCTGAACAGTTCAATGACAGGAATAAAAACGGTATTGTTTTCTGAATTGTAAATACTGTTTACATACACATTACCAATGGTGGTATGATGAAAGTTCAACAATATTTCTTCTTGCTGCGCATTCGTTTTGTCCAGTGACAGAAATAGACAAGCAATGGCAATCAAAACAACCTTTGGAAGTGTTCCAAAGCAAGTATAAGATTGCTTCATAATAATTTTGAGAATATTTTGGGAACTTATTTGATAACGACTGTTTGCTCCTTGACAATTCTTGGTGATTGAATCAAGTCACTTTCCTGCATGTCATTGCGGCGAGATTCAAAGCTAAGTTCAAGTGTATAGGTTCCTGCTGCAACTTTGTCAATCTTTAAATCCAAGCGGCGAATCTCCTCAAAATAGACGGTGGTTGTACTTTGAGTTTCGGCAATGACTTTTCCTTGAGCATCTTTAAGCTTTGCAAACATACTTCCAAGGAAGGGGGCGTTGCCTGTGCGTTGCAATTTTGGAAGAATTTCCAGATTACCGTCTTTTTGATGTACATCGATGCTTTTAATATCAATGCCAGTATTCACCTTTCCTTTGTGATAGAATACTGCGGTTATCTGTTCAAAATTAAAGTTGATTTGGGTGCCAATTCCTTGAGTAACTGTGTCGGCTACTTCAACGGATTGTGGTTTGGCAAGAACTTTCATTCGTGTGAAATAGTAACCTTCAATTTTACGTTGTTTTGGTACTACCTGTAATCGAACGGTACGTTGCTCGCCAGCTTTAAGGATGAAGCTTCGTGGGAATGCCCTGATTATAGGATCAAGAGCATATTGGGCAAAGGCAACTGAATCCTTATAATTCATGATTAGATTTCCAATAGAATCGCTTGAAGGATAGCCAAAAGTGAAGTTTATTGTTACTTCAAAGGGACGTTTGCTATTGTTGCTTACATAAACATTACCAACGCTACTGTTTTCGTCAACAAAAACGAAAGATGGTGCAATTGAAACCTGAGCTCTCAGCGTGCCATAAAAGCAAGTAAGTGCCAGAATAATTGTAGTAATTGTGATCTTTCTCATGGAATAGTAAATTAATTTGTTACTTGACAAGTATTAGAGTTAATGTTCGGATATAAACAGTAGGTCAAATATACAAATTAATGCTAAAGAAAAAAGAAAAGGGCGGTTAATTACCGTCCTTTTCTCATTAATGAATCAATTGTAAGTCGCTGTCAAAGTTATATCTTGAATATAATCTCCGCTTGCTTGATCAGCTAATGGGTGAACTGCTGCTCCAACAAATACCCATAAGCTATTTACAGATGAGACTACATTGTCAGGCATTACAACTGTTGCTCCGTTTGTCAAAGAAGCAGCAGTGTTAGTATTATCTTCGCTTCTAGCAGTTCCATAAACGTAACCGTCAATGAGAAATGTCTTATTCTCGTCACCAACTTTTACTAAATTAGGGGGGGTAGAGAAGCTCAAAGTTACATTGGCACCTTTAGCGGCAGAAACAAGAAAGCGACCAGTAGTTTCATCCCCTAAAACAGGTTTTCCAGTTGAATGGTTCAACAAATCCACTGATTTTACTTCGCCAGGAGTTAAAAATCCAAAATCAAGAGCTTGCTGGCCAGTGACAGCCATGGCTTGAAAAACTGTAGCTTTACTCTGAATAGTTCCAGTTTTAGTTGCAAAATTATCAGCTGCCATAGCACTCATAACAAAGGCCAACATAATAGTAACTGCAGCGAAAAATTTCATTTTTGTTTTCATTTTTAAGAATTGTTTAGTTTAGTAGTTAAGTTGTTATAGTATTTTTTAAATAGTCTTAAAGAATTTTGCAAAGATAGTATTTTTTAATTTTGATTTGCTTCCTTTTTACAACACAAAGATAGGACTACATTTCATATGAATCATCAAGAAAGTATTTACAGAAAAGATACAACGGAAATGCTTAAAGGATACAAAAAGGAATAATCAGAAAAATAGAATTCCTGAGTGTTGCGGAATTTTTGGGGTTTGATGGCCTTTTTAGTATATGCATGAGTGTTTGTTTAATTTAAAAACGTTCTTTGATGTATTGATTATCAATTGGTTGATGGCTTTTTTTTGGTGCGTATGGAGTTCAAGGGCATGCTTAATTGTATTCTATTGTTAAAAGGATATCCCCAGTATACGTCGTCCCACTTATCTTTGGTCTTTCAATCGTCGTGTATACCATCAAATAAGCATTTAATACCTGCGGAGAATCCTTCATATTATCGATCAACATGCCACTGTTGCTCATCGGAAACTGAACTCTATCACTTGCTTTTGCCTTAGGGGGGCTATTCTTTCCATCGTTCCGAAAAGCAAGAACAGCGTTTAACTTTACACTGAACCCCGATGCATTTATTAAATATTCCGAATGTTTCAAGGTGGCAATAACTTGCAGATTCTCGGCACTTGATATAGTTAAAGCAAACGTCCCGTCCAATTCTTGTTGGATTTGGTTGAGATCGGGCTGCCAGATTTGTTCCGAAGTCTCCATGTCAGATACACCTGTTTTCGCTGGAATGTCAATGTCGATTTTGATGAATTGTGCATTGGCGGTGAACGGTAACAACATCAGAAACAGGACACAGGTCGCAACGTTCGCCCAACTCAGAATATCCTCTGAGACAGTATGAACGGTCGCTCTATTAACCTTGATTTGTTTTTGATGCATCAGCTCTAATTCTTTGCGTACGAAACATGAACATTGATATTTCCACTGTAAAATCCCGCCGCAGCATTGGTAGGAACCGCACCCAACGTTCCGTATAGGAAAATATACGCCGTGCCAGTAGGCGCCACGTAGCCCGAATGGCTGGGTGTTGGTGGTGGTGCTGGTAAACCCGATGCCCGTCTGAGAATGGGGAAGGTGGCACTGGTGAAACCAGTTGCCATTTCCGTGGCACTAAGTTTGGCTTGAACATCTGTCGAAGCACCGGTATTGGAATAGGCAAACTTGACAGATAGTGGTATCGAGTTGCTCACATTCAAATCGAGCGTGCCGGGAGCATCAATGGTAACGGTTATTTCCTGGTCAAGGCGACCTGTGATCGTCAGGATGGCGGTTGCGTCATCTGCCAAATTGACGGTGACCGTTTGACCAGAAAGAAGAATGTGCTGCTTTGTATTAAAATCTAGAGCTCCTGTACCCAAGGGAGTCAAAACAATATTTTCTGTTGCATACAAACCAAAACTAACCCGCTGCCCCATCACCTTTCCAGTCAGAAGCAAGCTGCTGACCGCAAGAAAAAATAGGATGCTAATGCGCCTTTTCATATCAGATGTATTCAATTTCAAGTGTGAATTCTCCCTCATATTTCCCAGGACGCGCCTTACTGATATCAATAAGTCCACCCAGCCAAAAATAATATTTCCCGTCGCTATTGATCTTTAGGGTACGTGCAGCAGCATCGATGGGTTCGCTGGCTCCTTGATTGTCGCTGGAATATCCGAACATTTCGTACTTTAAGGATAGGCTTCCTTTTCCAGCACTGTTCGGTATTTCAACAACAGGAGCGAAGCTAATTCTGAAATTCGCATCAGGCCTGCCTTTCACCATCATCACCCCAGCCTGCCCGTCACGTTTGGCAGAGACATTGATGATTCCATTGACGGCCATGCCTGCGTCGATATCTAGGTATTTTATTGTGACCAATTCAATTTCCGCTTTATCGATTACTGTAGCCTGGGCTTTGATGCTTACCGAGGTCGTCTTCTGTGCATCAATAGTGATTGCCATCAATAAGAACAATGTCGCTATTATGTATTTTTCTAAACTCATTAAGAATCCTTTCATTTAATTTATCAAAACAGCCTTCTTTGTTTCAACTGTATCTCCACTGTTGAAACGTATGAAATACAAACCCGGAGCGTTGCCGTTAACATTCCAAACGGCTTCCGTAATACCAGCAGGACATACCCCATCAATCAACGTTGCGATTTTCTGTCCCTGTGAAGTATACAAATCTACATGAGCCTTAGCCTTTTCGGGCAAGCTGAATCGAATGGTAGTCGCTTTCTCGAACGGATTTGGGTAATTTCCCAAAAGCTCAGGCTTGGGTGCAATATAATCAATATTTTTTCCTTTGGAAAGAACGATGGTAAAGGGTGGTAACGCAGAGCTGCTGCGTAGCATCGTTGGGTTGGAAAGGTTCTGAACCAGCCTTTGAGGAAGTGGAAGTTTGGTTTGAGAAGCAGAAATGACTTTATTTGAAATATCCCCAAAAGAATAAGATGCGTTTTCAGTCATGGAAATGGATGTCTCCGTCTTGTGGTCCTGCAGGCTGATGTTCCAATCGGAGGGCCAATTGTCCGGTAATTTCCAGTTAAGGGTGTAGCTCTGATTGGTGCTGGAATTCGTAAGTTGAGCATCATAATACAATGGTATGGTGATCAATTCGTTATTGAGAAGGGGCAGATGATTGATTACCAATGGGCTGACGTATTCGGCCGAACTCAATGAATACAATCCTAGCCAATTGTCACTCATTGATTGCAGTCGGTATGCATCCTTACGATCAGGGCCTGTAACGCCATCTTCACTGAATGAAAGGAAAGACGTTGTTTGCATGTCACCCAGCGAAAGAGTAATGGGGAGGGATATCGTTTCATCGACTTCGCTGCTTCGAAGGAACGTACCGATGGTGTTTATTTTCACAGCGTTTGTGAATTGCAATGACGGAGATGAAATCGCATGCACCCAAAAGGCTTGGAAAGGTGCGATTCTACCATTGCCCAACGTACCTGTGGAGCCATTCCAAGTCAGGTAATTACCCTTACCGCCATTTGCAGATGGATCCCATATATATATGGTGTTATCCACATTGGTTTTAGTCCATCCGGAACTTGCATTCCAATCCAAAGTGCTGGCGGTGGGATTTCCAATCAGGTTCCAGCCTTGGTCCAATGCGTTCAAGTCGTAATAAATAGTATCCGTAGGAGAGGGGGTTTGTGTGGTCGGTTTAGTTGTGTAGGTTAGAACGAAGTTGTACGATCCGGTTCCGTTGAAATTTTCAACCCCGGTTGCAAACATTGTAATTGGAAGTACATCGCCATAATTGGTACCACTGGGTGTACCGTTCAAATTCAATCTGCCTGCACCGTTGAAAACATAGTGGAAGTATCCGTTTCCAGCTGCAATGTTTTGAGTCAAATCACTCGGAATTCTCCAGCTCTGTAATGTTGTTCCAAGATCCGTTTCATCCCACCACATTAAATTGGGCTGTAAGTCAGAGTGGGGGTATCCGGTAAATCCTTGGATTTCAAGCGGAGCCTTAAACATATCAATAAAGGTCGTTGCCACTGGTGAGGATACCATTCGCCAACCTTGAGTGCCGGTAAGCTGCCGTTGCACTTCCAATGTCGGTGTGCTTGTACTTAGATTCAAATACCGTGCGTCCGATTTCAGCACAATTTTAGAACCTGAACCCGTTGTAACCGTTGCGCCAGATTGGAACGTGAGAAGCGGTCCACTCTCCAACGTCAAACTTGCACCGGCAAGTACTTGCAGTTTCCCTGCACTTGCAATGCTTATATCACTTCCGCTTATAATGGACGGGTAAAAACTAACGGCAGAAGGTATGCGAATATCGTCGGTACTGGTCGGCAGCGTTCCGGAAGTCCAGTTCGAGGGTGTATACCAATCGTTTGTCGTACCCAGCCAAGTGACACAATTGAGCTGACCCAATCCGAAATTACCAAAACTGGTGAACGCCGTCGAATTGGTGTAATTCGGTGTCGTAACTGCGTAATGCGCATTTGTTGAACCGTCTCCTTTGAGCATTTTTAAGTAACTTGTCGGACTCCAGCCAGTTCCATCCAACGACAGCGTATAAGTGAAACTGCTGCCCCCGGTTTGGGAAAGCTGCCAGTAGCGAGAACCAAAAATGGTGATGTCACTTGGTATTGCTCCTGGTAACGTACTTTCTATTTGTTCTGCCGTTACGGTGCTTGTCCCCGTCAAAGCCGTATAATTCAAGGTTAACGGACGGTAGTTGCCCCCTTTACCGATTGGGAAAACCCGAGAGCCTGTACTGCAAAAAACCAAGGCTAGCTTACCATTTACGTACCTGGCAGCACTGGCATTGGCAATGCTGCCTGAACAGCCGACGGTAAGGGTGTTGGAACCCGTATTCAGCAATCCGTTTGTTAGGGTTAGAACTCCATTTACTGTTTGGTTGTAGCTAAGTGTGATGCCGCTGGTGTTGTTTAAGGTGAGGTTGCCGAATATGGTAGAAGCAGCGCCGCCGATAGATTGAGCACCTGATCCATTGAATAGAACGGTGCTTGTAATGTCGAAACTATGCGTAGTATAATTGGATGGTAAAGAGTTGGTCCCACCAATCCGCAAAGTGGTTGCTGAAGCCAATGTCAGTGTGCCTCCTGCACTTGAGCGATTCATCGTAAAAGTGGATAAATCAAAGGTGCCTGACTTGACGTTCAAATTTCCAAGTAAACCAGTTTTTGATGCATTAAGTATAATGGTATTACTGGCTCCTGGGTCGATGATAACACCTCCAGTACCAGCAAATCCTACGGGAAATTCAGTACCAATAGTTCTGCCAGTCCCATAATATTGAATGGTCGATGCAGCACCGAAGGTCGGGGCTGCAGAAACCGTAGCAGTACCTTCCATTGAAAGTATGCCGTTCACCGTGGGAATTGTAGAAAATGTTTTCAAACCTGAACCAGCCAAGGTAAGATTGTTGAAAGCAGTCGTTCCCGATAACGACTGGGCACCAACTGCAGAAAAGATGATGGTGCTCGTGCCAGCCGTAAAGGTACCTGAGTTTGCAAAATTGCCGGTAAGCGTGTGCGGAAAACTTCCTGCTGAAAACGTCGTGCCAGAACCGATGGTCAATGTTCCTCCGATTGTGAGTGCTGCCCCGGCATTTGCCACCACTGTACCCGATGTAGTTAGATTTCCGGTAATGCTCAACGCACTTGCTGGGAATGATTTTGTCCCACTCGAGCTTAGCAATAAATTTCCATAGTTTTGCGAAGAGTTTAGAGTAGCAATGTTTTGTGAAGTACCGGAATATTCAATCGTACTACCCGCATTGATACTGTGGGTGGAATAATTTGTTGGAAAAGTATTTGTTCCCCCGATGCGTAATGTGCTACCCGATGCCAACGACAGGACTCCACCGGCGCTGGCTCTGTTGATAGAATAGCTAACTAAATCAAGATTTCCAGTCGTAATGGTGAGATTACCCAACATGCCAGTTTTCGATGCATCGAGCGAGATGGTGTTTCCAACTCCTTGGTTGATGATGACTCCCCCCGTTCCGGCAAATGCGGCAGGAAATTCGACGCTAATAGGTTTAGAGCCAGTACCTTTATATTGGATGGTCGCCGCTACACCATAGGTCGGAGCTGCAGAAACCGTGGCTGTCCCTTCCATGGAAAGTATACCGTTCACCGTTTGAGCTGTTGAAAGCGTTTTCAAACCCGATCCAGCTATGGTGAGGTTGTTGAAAGTAGTTGTTCCAGAGACGGATTGTGCGCCAGCAGCCGATAGTATGATGGTTCCCGTGCCGGCCGTAAAAGTGCCGGAATTGGTAAAGTTTCCAACGAGTGAGTGTGAAAAGCTCCCTGCAGTAAAGGAGGTTCCGGATCCTATGGTGAAAGTTGCTCCAACAGCTAAAGCGGCTACAGGAGTGACAGATGCAGTGCCGGAGAGAGTTAAATTCCCGGCGATCGTCTGAACACCAGCGGGAATTGTTTTAATGCCACTTCCGCCCAAAAGAAGGTTTCCATAATTCTGAATTGAATTGGGCAAGGCAATTGTTTGGGCGGCACCATAATAATCAATCGTACTCCCTGTGTTGATGCTGTGTGTTGAGTAATTCGACGGCAATGTGTTCGTTGAACCAATCCGTAAGGTTGTTGCAGAAGCCAATGACAATGAGCCTCCGGCGCTTGCCCGATTCATTGTGTAACCGACCAAATCTAGTGAACCGCTGGTCAGGGTCAAGTTGCCAGCAAGTGCAGTCTTGTTTTCGTTGAGCGTAATAGTGTTTCCCACTCCCTGGTCGATGATGACACCACCCGTACCTGCAAATGCAGCCGGAAATTCAACACCGACGATTCTGGAAGCAGTCCCCTTGTATTGAATGGTCGAAGCAGCCCCAAAGATCGGTGCGGCAGAAACCGTTGCAGTACCTTCCATGGAAAGGATTCCGTTCACTGTTGGAATGGTTGAGAGTGACTTCAATCCTGATCCCCCAAGAGTGAGGTTGTTGAAAGTAGTTGTTCCGGTGACGGACTGTGCACCAGCAGCGGAAAGAATAAAGGTACTTGTACCTGCTGTGAAGGTGCCCGAATTGGCAAAGTTTCCGACAACCGTGTGTGAATAGCTTCCTGCAGTAAAAAAAGTTCCAGATCCGAGCGTAAAAGCTCCGCTTACAACAAGTGCTGCGGCAGGTGTGACTGATGCCGTTCCTGATAGAGTGAAGTTCCCTGCTATCGTCTGAACACTGGCTGGAATCGTTATTATTCCGCTTCCACTTAACAGAAGGTTTCCATAGTTTTGAGATGAATTCAGAATAGAAATGGATTGAGACGCTCCGTAATATTCGACTGTGCTAGCCGCATTAATGCTGTGCGTGGAGTAATTAGATGGTAAGGTGTTGGTGGAGCCAATTCTTAACGTTGTTCCTAAAGCCAACGACATCGTTCCACCGGCACTTGCCCGATTCATCGTATATCCTATCAAATCCAGCAAGCCACTGGTCAGGGTCAGATTTCCTGCCAAGGCTGTTTTGTTTTCGTTAAGCGTGATGGTGTTTCCTGCTCCTTGATCGATGATGATTCCACCCGTGCCTGCAAATGCAGCGGGAAACTCAATACCGATGGTTCTGGAAGTTGTCCCCTTGTATTGGATGGTGGAAGCAGCCCCAAAAGTCGGTGCGGCAGAAACCGTGGCCGTCCCTTCCATAGAAAGGATACCACTCACCGTTGGAATCGTTGACAACGTTTTCAAGCCTGAACCTGCAAGGGTGAGGTTGTTGAAAGTGGTCGTTCCAGTGATAGATTGTGCACCTGCTGCCGAAAAGATGATGGTGCTTGTACCAGCTGTAAAAGTACCGGAGTTTGCAAAATCACCATTCAGACTATGTGAATAGCTCCCTGCCGAAAAAGTGGTTCCTGAACCAATGGTAAGGATTCCTCCAATGGTGAGTGCCGCTCCAGCATTTGCAACTGAAGAGCCAGAAGTGGTCAAATTGCCTACAATTCCAAGCGCACTTGCAGGGAATGTCTTTGTGCCACTGCCACTTAGAAGGAGGTCTCCATAACTTTGTGAAGAATTCAGACTGCTTACAGCTTGGTTAGTACCATAGTATTCGACGTCGCTCCCAGCATCAATGCTATGATTAGAATAGCTGGAAGGAAATGTATTGGTAGAGCCTATTCGTAATGTTGTTCCTGATGCTAATGTCAGCGTTCCCCCGAGACTGGCCCTATTCATGGTGTATCCGGCTAGATCCAGCAAGCCACTGGTAACTGTCAGATTACCTGCTAAAGCCGTTTTGTTTTCGTTGAGTGTGATGGTGTTTCCTGCTCCTTGATCGATGATGACTCCGCCCGTACCTGCAAACGCAGCGGGAAATTCAACGCTTATAGTTTTAGAACTTGTTCCCTTGTATTGGATGGTCGCCGCAGGTCCAAAGGCGGTAGCGGCAGAAACGGTGGCAGTTCCTTCCATGGAAAGAATACCGTTTACAGTCTGGGCAGTTGAAAGCGTTTTCAAACCCGATCCAGCGATGGTGAGGTTGTTAAATAGGGTTGTTCCCGACAATGACTGCGCACCGGCAGCAGAAAGAATGAAGGTACTCGTTCCTGCAGTAAAGGTGCCGGTGTTTACAAAATTACCATTCAAATTATGTGCAAAGCTCCCAGCCGAAAACGTCGTTCCAGCTCCAATGGTGAAAAGCCCTCCAATAGTCAGTGCTGCACCAGCATTTGTGGTATGTGTGCCTGATGTAGTAAGATTTCCGGTAATGCTCAACGCACTGGCAGGAAATGTTTTAACACCACTTCCACTAAGCAATAGGTTACCGTAATTTTGCGATGAATTTAGAACTGCAATAGCCTGGCTGGTACCATAATATTCAATGGTGCTACTCGCATCAATGTTGTGAGTTGAATAATTGGACGGAAAGGTATTGGCTCCTCCGATTCGTAAGGTTGTTGCAGAAGCTAAGGTAAGCGTTCCGCCAGCACTTCCCCGATTGATGGTGTAACTGCTTAAATCCAATTTTCCGGTGAGGATGTCCAAATCTCCATTCGTTATTGATCTTATAGCATTTAGAGTGACTGTATTGGCTGATCCCTGATCGATGATAACCCCTCCGGAGCCTCCGAATGTTGCCGGAAACTCCATGCCAGTAATGGTGGGCCCTGTTCCCTTGTACTGAATGGTAGATGCTGAACCAAAGGTCGGAGAAACCGTAGCAGAAACCGTTGCTGTTCCTTCCATCGATAAAAGCCCGTTTATTGTTGGTGCAGTCGTAAGGGTTTTAATGCCCGAACCAGTCAATGTGAGGTTGTTGAAGGTGGTCGTTCCGGTGATAGACTGTGGCCCTGTAGCTGAAAAAATGATGGTTCCCGTGCCTGCATTAAAGCTTCCTGAATTGACAAAATTGCCAAGAATAGAGTGAACATAGTTGCCTGCAGAAACGATAGCACTTGAGTTGATGGTAAATGCTCCATTAATGGTTTCACCAATATTAAAAGATACCCCGCCGGAAGTATTGTTAAATGTCAAGTTGTTGAAAGTCGAATAGGTTGTCCCTCCGATACTTTGTGCAGTCGAACCCCCCAAAGTCAACGTGTTTCCAGTAGAGTTCGTCACGATTCCATTATTTTCAAAATCACCTTTGATTATTATCGTACCAGGAGCTAATGTTTTCGTTCCGCTACCGCTTAAAATGAGGTTCCCGTAGCCTTGTGCCGAATTAAGGAGCGCCACCATTTGATTTGCACCATCATATTCAACCGTACTTGTCGCGTCAATAACGTGGGTGCTGTAATTTGTCGGTAGGGAGTTTGTACCACCAATAATTAAATTGGTTCCTGCGGCTAATGTTAGGGTTCCACCTGCAGATGGATTAAAGGTATTACCGACTAAATCGAAAGTCCCCGATTTGATGTTCAGGTTTCCTGCCAGTGCCGTTTTGTTTTCGTTTAGCGTGATGGTATTTCCAACTCCCTGATCAATAATGACTCCGCCCGTACCAGCAAATGTTGCAGGAAACTCCACGCCGATGGTTCTGGAAGTGGTCCCTTTGTATTGAATGGTCGACGAAGCCCCAAGTGTGGCATAAGTAGAAGCATCGGCTGTCCCTTCCATCGAGAAAATTCCATTTACCGACGGTCTAGTGGTGAATGTTTTTAAGCCTGAACCTGTTAAAGTAAGGTTGTTGAAAGTGATAGCCGTCGTTCCTGATATAGTTTGAGCCGCTCCATTAAGAATTACAGTACCTGTACCAGCAGCAACTGCCGCTGTTCCTGCTGTGGTGATATTTCCAGTTACGCCCATTGTACCGGCAGGAAATGTTTTTGTGCCACTGTTACTTAGTAATAGGTTTCCGTAACTTTGGCCCGAATTTAAAGCCGCTACGATTTGGGCGGTCCCATAATATTCAATCGTGCTTCCTGCATCAATGCTATGTGTGGTGTAGCCGGATGGCAGGGTGTAGCCGATTCGTAAAGTAGTCCCAGTAGACAACTCCAAAGAATCTCCGGAACCTGCGCAATTTATCGTATAGGTAGATAAATCCAAGTTGCCTGACTTGAGAGTGAGATTACCCAACATGCCAGTTTTTGAAGCGTTGAGTGTGATGGTCCTCCCTGAACCCTGGTCAATAATTACTCCACCCGTGCCGGCAAACGCATTTGGAAATTCAGTGTTGGTGGTCGATTTTGTTGTAGTTCCTTTGTATTGGAGGGTCGCTGCCGGACCATAGGTCGGAGAGGCTGAAATGGTTGCTGTTCCTTCCATGGATAAGATTTTGTTCACCGTAGGTACTGTGGTGATAGTTTTTGCTCCAGAGCCTGCAAAAGTTAGATTGTTAAAAGTTGTAGCTGAACCTGATATAGTCTGGGTAGTGCCTGTGAAGGAAACAGTACCTGTTCCAGCAGTAAAAATAGCTGCTGCCGCTCTACTCCAATTTCCATTAAAGTTTAAATTGCTAGTTCCACCGTTCAATGTGCCTGCAGTAAGCGTGACAGCACCATTGAATGTATGATTCAAAGATGTTCCCAAATTAAGCGTTCCACCACTGCCGCTAATAGTTAAGGCGCCTCCGCTGACATTGCCTAAAAAAATTACTGTTCCGGCAGTCCTTGTTAATGAAACAGTACCAGATGTGGCAAAAGCGCTTACAGTACTCGCTGCTGTATTGTTACCAGAAAAGGTTATGGATTTATTTACCAAAATGAGCGTTCCGGTGTTGATAAAGCTGCCACTAAATGTCAAAGCAGTGCCATTGCTGGAAATGTTTATAGTGCCAGTATTTGTGAAATCGGCATTTGCCCCTTGTACTATTGTGCCAGTAGTCCCGGTTATGGACCCGCTGTTATTAACTAGGCCTGCAACATTCAAAGTCCTAGTTGCAAGATTAAGGCTACCTCCCGAATAAATGGTAAGAGATTTGCAATTATAGGCGATATTTGTAGATAAAGCAACTGCAGCTGTACCACTAATAATAATCACATCATCTGCACTCGTTGGTACTGCAGCTCCTCCCCATGTGGCTGTACTTGTCCACAATCCTCCACCTACTACGCTGGTTCGAATTGCCGCATTAACAGACGTCATCCCACCTATGACCATCATTGTAACAGCCATTAACAAGAAAACCTTCGATTGGGATACGCAAAATCCCCTGCTGCAGAAGGTTTCTAAAGTTTTCAAAAAAGAAAATCTTTTAACCTTCAAATTGAGATATGGTTAGGTAGTAGCATTTTAGACCTGTGAGTATGCAAATATATGATATATATGCATATTAATCAAACGAATCGGCTTTATTACAAGTAAAAGGTATATATATTAAGATCAATGAAATTAATGAGAAAATTGATGGTATGAAAAAACCCCGACAATCTTACTGACTATCAGGGTTTTCCTTCTTTTGGTGATCCGCCTGGGGCTCGAACCCAGGACCCCAACATTAAAAGTGTTGTGCTCTACCAGCTGAGCTAGCGAATCTGACCTGTTTTGCTTCTAAAAAGCGGATGCAAAGATAGGGTTTACGGTAAAAACAGCAAAATTTCAGGGCCTTATTTTTGAATTAAATTCAGTAAAGGGGCGTATCTGTCAGAATATGAGTCCATTTCAAGGCAATGTTTAAGTTAATTGCTACAAATAATTCATGTTTTCTACTATATATTACTTCGATTCACCCCTTGAATCGATGCCAATATTTCCTATCTTTGCCACAAATCACAGTAAACTAGTATGGCAGACGATAAAAAAATCATTTTTTCCATGGTGGGAGTCAGCAAGATCTACCCTCCGCAGAAACAAGTACTCAAAAACATCTACCTATCGTTTTTTTACGGGGCCAAAATCGGCATCATCGGTCTGAACGGCTCTGGTAAATCGACTCTGATGAAAGTCATAGCCGGTCTGGAAAAGGAATTTCAGGGCGAAGTGGTCTTTGCACCTGGCTACACGGTCGGTTACCTCGAGCAAGATCCCAAACTGGATGAAGTGAAGACTGTCAAGGAAATAGTGATGGAAGGGGTTCAGCCCATTGTGGACATTTTGGCTGAATACGAGGAAATCAACAACCTGTTCGGTCTGCCCGAATACTATGAGGATTCCGATAAGATGGACAAATTGTTCAGTCGTCAGGCCGAACTGCAAGACAAAATCGATGCCACCGATGCCTGGAACCTCGACAACAAGTTGGAACGTGCCATGGACGCCTTGCGCTGCCCGGACAACGACCAACCCGTAAACACGCTTTCCGGGGGGGAACGTCGTCGTGTTGCTTTGTGCCGCCTGTTGCTCCAACAACCTGATGTGTTGCTCCTCGATGAACCGACCAATCACTTGGACGCCGAATCCATCGATTGGCTCGAACAACACCTTCAACAATATCCGGGTACTGTCATTGCAGTGACCCACGATAGATACTTCCTCGACAACGTTGCCGGCTGGATCCTCGAACTGGACCGTGGCGAAGGCATTCCATGGAAGGGAAATTATACTTCTTGGTTGGAACAAAAGACCAAGCGCATGGAGCAAGAAGAAAAAACGGCCAGCAAGCGTCGCAAAACGTTGGAACGTGAACTGGACTGGGTACACATGGCACCCAAAGCCCGTCAGGCCAAGGGTAAAGCCCGTCTGAACTCGTACGACCGATTGCTCAACGAGGACCAAAAAGAAAAAGAAGACAAGCTGGAACTGTTCATCCCGAACGGACCTCGCTTGGGGAATAAAGTTATTGAAGCCCACGGCGTTTCCAAAGCCTTCGGCGACAAACTCCTGTTCGATAATCTTGATTTTACCCTGCCTCCCAACGGCATTGTCGGTATTATCGGTCCGAATGGAGCCGGTAAAACGACGTTGTTCAAGCTCATCATGGGTCTGGAGAAAGCCGATGCAGGTACCTTCGAAGTAGGTGAGACCGTGAAGCTGGGTTACGTGGATCAATCACACGCTGCCATCGATCCAAATAAAACCGTTTATCAAATTGTTTCCGGCGGAACCGACTACATTCGGGTGGGCGGTCGTGAAATCAGTTCCCGCGCCTATCTGTCCAAGTTCAATTTTGCCGGCGGGGATCAGGAAAAACTAGCTGGAGTGCTTTCGGGCGGTGAAAAAAACCGGTTGCATTTGGCATTGAATCTGAAGTCTGAAGCCAATGTCCTGCTCCTTGATGAACCTACCAACGACATCGATGTGAATACGCTGCGGGCGTTGGAAGAAGGCTTGGAAAGCTTTGCTGGTTGCGCCGTGGTCATCAGTCACGACCGCTGGTTTCTAAATCGTATATGCACGCATATTTTGGCGTTCGAAGGCAACTCCGAAGTGTTTTATTTCGAGGGCGGTTATTCCGATTACGAAGAAAATAAACGCTTGCGAATGGGCGATGAAGAGCCCAAGCGCGTTCGTTACCGCAAACTGATTGCAGATTAGGGCTGCAAACCAACTAATTACAAGCTTCCGTTCCGAAAGAAACGGGAGCTTTTTTTTTGAATAAATAATTCTTAAATAAGTCATAGTTTTTAGTATTTTTACCGCCTTAAAATCATTTCTATGGAACCCATCATCCGCATTCAGAACCTAAACAAGTATTACGGCTCCAAGCACGTACTCAAAAACATTACCATCGACATCGAACCCGGGCAAGTCATCGGCTACATCGGGCCCAACGGCGCAGGTAAAAGTACCACGGTTAAAATCCTGGTTGGTCTATTGTCCGATTTTACCGGCGACGTCTTCGTCAAAGGCATCGACATTCGTCAAAACCCACTGGCTGTCAAATCCCTCATCGGTTTTGTCCCAGAAATGGCTGAACTCTATGATGTGCTCACACCGAACGAATTTCTTTCCCTGATGGGCTCCCTTTACGGACTCACCCAAGAAGTCGTGGCTGAACGCGCCGGCCGCATGCTCGACGCATTCGGCATGGGTGGAAACATGGACCAGCGGATGGACACATTCAGCAAAGGTATGAAGCAAAAAATCTTGATAACCTCCGGCTTGCTCCACAATCCTGAAATCATCATTCTGGACGAACCGCTCAGCGGACTGGACGCCAACAGCGTCATCATCGTAAAGGAATTGATCGACAAGATGGCCAAAAGCGGCAAGACCATTTTCTATTGCAGCCACATGATGGACGTTGTCGAAAAGGTCAGCGACCGCATCATCCTTATTGACGAAGGAAAAGTGGTGGCCGACGGCAGTTTCGAGGAACTCCGCCAAATGCAGGACAAAGACAGTCTCGAAGCCATCTTCGCAGGTCTGACATCTACGCAGTCCATGCACGACGCCAGCGACAAGTTGATGAATGCATTCGATTAAATACTAGAGGGTATGAACTTCATCGATAACTTCTTTCTCTGGCTGGTCATGTTGCCTACTGCGATTTACCAGAAACTCAATATTGACCAAAATCAACTGAAAGCCGTTTTGACGGCCAAGCTCACCATGGACAACCGCCGTCCAGCGTCCTTTGGTGGCCGAAATCGTGGTAAGGAAAAAAAAGAAATCAGCAAAGCAACGCTGAGCACCATGGCAGGTGCCTTGATGATGGGCCTGATTATGCTCTATACATTTGCTATAGGCACGGACATGGTGACCAAACTTTCGATGTACATGTCCATGTTCATCTTTATGATCTGCATTACGCTGATAACCGATTTCACCTCCGTGCTCATCGATGTTCGCGACAACCTGATCATACTTCCCAAGCCCATTTCGGACGTAACGTTTGTAGCGGCTAGGCTCTTGCACATCACCATCCGCACCACCGTTGTCGTATTGCCCATGACGCTGCCAGGCTGCATCACTGCTGCCATCATACAAGGACCAGCCATTATCTTGCCATTTATCCTGATGATGCTTTTAATGACCTTGTTGGGCATCTTTTTCATCAATGCGATTTACATTCTGATCTTAAAAGTCACAACGCCCGTCAAATTCCAGTCCGTCATTGGTTCCATCCAAATCGGGTTCGTGGTGTTGATGATGGCATCGTACCAGATTATGCCCCGAATGGTACAATCCAGCATGCTGACTCATGTCAGCGTATCGACCCTTCCATACATGCAATTTTACCCGCCCTATTGGTTTGCCGATGCTTGCATGCTGCTTTCCGGAAATGGTTTCTCCGCAGAGTCAATGATGAGTCTGGTACTTTCCCTCATCATTCCACTTTTGTCCATTTGGTTGGTGGTTCGCTTTTTCGCCCCTTCTTTCAACAAGAAATTGGGAATGATTACCGGTGGGACATCCGAACAAAGTGCTCCTGTCAAAAGGTTGGAGGGTACCCGCAGAATTTCGTTGTTGGAACGTCTGGCTGGTTGGTTTACCAAGCCCGGTGCCGAATTCGCTGGTTTTATGTTTGCTGGCCGAATGATTGGTCGAAGCCGCGATTTTAAGATGAAAGTGTTCCCTTCCATTGGGTACATGATTGTTTTCGCAGGCATGATGTTATTCCGGGACAAGTCCTTTGCTGGATTAGCGAATGGTGAAAAAGTGGCACCGATGTTGTTGATGGTTATTTACATGAGCAGTATGCTGCTGAGCACGGCCATGATTCAGCTTCCATATACCGACAAGTACAAGGCTTCTTGGCTATTTTTTGTCGCACCCATCGAGCGACCGGGTTTTGTCATCAGTGGAGCTGTCAAATGTGTGATGATCCTGTTTTTTGTACCATTGGCGTTTGCCTTGGTTGTGCTTGGATTGGTGCTTCAAGGTCCATCGGTTTTGCCGAATCTTTTGTTGGGTTGCCTCAATGTGTTGGTCATCGGGTCCATCATCGCATACATCATGGTTAAGCAACTACCATTCAGTACGGCACAGGAAGGTGCAGCCGGTGGCAGTACATTCATCCGTTCCATGTTGCTGTTGATTCTCCCAGGTGCTTTTGGTCTGGTGCACTACTTCTTGTCCGGATTTCAGTGGGTGATTTTACTCCTGTTGCTCATCACCGCCGTCATACCTTGGTTGGTGTTCGACGAAATCAAAAAGCGGGACTGGGGTTCGTTGAAAAATCAGGGAGACTAAATTAGTTGTAGCTTTTTAGGAGACACCATTGGATTAAACCGCACTGCTCACACAGCGGTTTACGTGCTTGACAGGTGTACCGTCCGTGTAAGATTAGCCAATGATGGGCGATGGAAAGCAATTCGGATGGAATGTGCTGCATCAGGATTTTTTCCGTTTCCTCGGGCGATTTGGAGTCGATGGTAAGGCCCAGTCGGTTTGAAACACGGAATACATGGGTGTCCACTGGCATGGCTGGTTTGTCGAAAGCACAGATGAGCACTACACTGGCGGTTTTACGACCCACACCGGGTAGGGTCAACAGTTCCTCCATGGTGTCGGGTACCTGACCTCCAAAATCCGAAACCACTTTTTTTGCCATGCCCACGATGGACTTGGCTTTGTTGTTCGGATAGGAAATGCTCTTAATATAGGTGTAGACTTCGTCGGGAGAGGATGCAGCCATGACTTCAGCCGTTGGAAAAGCCTCGAATAGGGCAGGAGTGGTCATGTTGACCCGTTTATCCGTGCATTGGGCGGACAAGATTACCGCCACCAGCATTTCATACGGATTCATGAAATCCAATTCCGACTTCGCTTCAGGAACATTTGCCTGAAACCAACCGATGATGTTCTTATAGCGCTCGTTGGTGGTCATTTGACCAATTAATAGGCAGCTTTGAATTGTTCCAGGAACCGCACGTCATTTTCGGAGAACATACGCAAGTCCTTCACCTGATACTTCAGGTTCGTGATGCGTTCAATGCCCATGCCCAAGGCAAATCCGCTGTAAACAGTGCTGTCGATGCCGCAATTTTCCAATACGGCAGGATCTACCATGCCGCAACCCAAAATTTCAACCCAACCGGTATGCTTGCAGAACGGGCAACCCTTTCCACCGCAGATGTTGCAGGAAATATCCATTTCGGCAGAAGGTTCCGTGAAAGGAAAGTAGGAGGGACGCAGACGGATTTCGGTCTTTTCGCCGAACATTTCGCGGGCGAAATAAAGGAGCGTCTGTTTCAGGTCGGCAAAGGATACGTTTTTGTCGATGTACAAGGCTTCCACCTGATGGAAAAAACAATGTGCACGGTAGGAAATGGCTTCGTTGCGGTACACACGACCCGGGCAGATGATGCGGATGGGCGGTTGCGTTTTTTCCATCACGCGGGTCTGAACAGACGAGGTGTGGGTGCGAAGTAAAATATCGGGTGTCTTCTCGATGAAGAATGTATCCTGCATATCGCGGGCAGGGTGTTCTAACGGGAAGTTCAGCGATTCAAAAACATGCCAGTCGTCCTCAATTTCCGGACCTTCGGCGATGGTGAAACCCAGACGGGCGAAAATGTCGACGATTTCGTTCTTGACAATGGAAAGCGGATGGCGGGTGCCTAAGCCGATGGGATAGGCGCTACGGCTATAATCGGCGTCGGTGTCGGTGTTGCCGGTGGTCTCGAATTGGGCTTTCAGTTCGTTCAGACGTTCCTGGGCCTTGTCTTTCAAGACGTTCAATTGCTGGCCTACTTCACGCTTCAGTTCGTTGGGTACATCTCTGAAATCGTTGAATAACAGGCTGATTTCACCTTTTTTGCTCAGGTACTTGATGCGAAGCGCTTCCAGTTCTTCTGCCCCGTTTGCAGACCACGCGTTGACTTCCGCCAAAAGTTGTTGAATCCGTTCAGTCATTGTCGTAAAATACGTTGAATTTTTAGACCACAAATGTACGTTTTATTTTTATCTTTACAGAACGCAAGGTCGCCAAAATCTACGGACTCATGCTTCATCGTACCGTCAAAAAGTTTATCGAATCGCAGAATTTACTGCCAGAAGGAGCCAGGGTCATTGTCGCCCTGAGCGGGGGTGCCGATTCGGTCGCCCTGATGGATATCCTATACCGGTTGGACTATGCTTGCATCGGCGCTCATGTCAATTTCCACCTCCGCGGAGACGAGTCGGACCGAGATGCCGCCTTCTCCCATCAGGTTTGCCGCGATCTAGGAGTGCCTTTTTACAAAACCGACTTGTATGCTGCCGAATACGCCGAAGAGGAAGGCCTTTCAATCGAAATGGCCGCTCGGGAGCTTCGCTACCGTTGGTTCGAACAACTCCGCAAGGAACAAGGCGCCGTGGCCGTCGCTGTAGCGCATCATCGCGATGACAGTGTGGAAACGGTACTCCTTAATCTTATACGGGGAACCGGTATTCGGGGGTTGACCGGCATCAAACCTCGCAATGGCAACATTGTCCGGCCATTACTGTGCTGCGATCGCGAAGATGTGCTGGAATACATTCAACAACGTGGATTGAGCTACGTGACCGACCGAACCAATGCCCTCAATGAATACCGCCGCAATAAGATTCGGAATGAAGTGCTGCCACTACTTGAAAGCATTCAGCCCTCCGTCCGGGAATCCATCGGTCGCACCATGGACCATTTGAACGAAACGGAAGTCTTGTACGAAGGGGCATTGGAGGACGCCAAAAAACGCATTTGCCCGGAATGGAAAAAAGGATCGGAAAATTCTCTTAAAATATCCATTCCCGCATTGGAACAAGAAAAAGTACCGCAGAGCCTGCTGTATGAAATACTGTCGGATTTCGGATTCGGTCGATTGGATGCGCAGAACATTTGGAAAAACCGGCTGGGTGGCTCCGGGAAAATCTATTTTTCGCATACCTTCCGTTTGGTATTCGACCGTGACTGTATGCTGGTCACTGAGATTCCACCCTTGGAAGACGCCGAATTTCCCTTGGAAGAAGGGCAAACTACGTTGAAGGAACCATTCCCGATGCGCTGTGAAATGCAAAAATCTGGCAAGGATTTCCAATTTTCGAATTCCAAATCGATGGCCTACCTCGATGCGGACAAACTGCTTTTTCCCCTTCTTATACGCCACCCGCGCAAAGGGGACAATTTCATTCCTTTTGGGATGCATGGTCGCAAGCTCATCAGCGACTACTGCATCGATCGTAAAATGAACGCTTTGGAAAAAGAAGAGCTCTGGCTGCTTTGTTCCGGCAAGGACATTGTCTGGGTCATTGGAGAACGCATCGACAATCGATTTCGAATTGACGATGCTACCAAGCGCATCTTTCAACTGAGCGTGGATGGCTTTTAAGTAATTTTTTTCGCAAAATGCAAGAATATCCAAAAAAGGTGTATCTTTGTATGGATTTCTTCCGACGGATGCAGCTCTGCCTCCGTTAACAAACAACCAAATTCCCCCCATAACTTCGTTACATGCCCAACTTCAACATTGTGCAACTGAACTCCAAGTCGTTGCCAGAACTTATTGAAATAGCCAAAGAGCTAGGACTTACCAAAGTCGATTCCACTGAAAAAAATGCTCTCATTTACAGAATCTTAGACGAGCAAGCCATTCAAAACGCCAGCCGAAAGGCAGCACTTCTCAAGGACGTCGATCCCGACGATCGTCGCAAACGCACCCGCATTCCGTTGGTCAAGGAAAAGGACGTCAAAGTCTATACTGCCAACGATAAGGAAGCCAAACAGATCAAGCCAGAAAAAAAGCTGAACAACAAACCGGCTACTCCTGCAGTTGAAGGTGAGGCAAAACCCGAAGGCCAGACTCAACCTAAAAAAGGACCGAATCCCAACCAACGGACGCGTCCAAAATTGGAAAAACCCCGTCGCATTGAACAACCTGTCATCGAGAATCCGTTCTCCGACGTGATGGCCTCCGAAGCAGCCGATGGTACTCAAGTTGTTAAAAACCAAGTATCTCAACCCATTGTTTCAGCTCAGGCTGAAAACCCTATCCAAATACAAGCAGAAGCTCAGGCACCAGTTGTAACGGAAGCCATCAATGTTCCCGAAGCAATTATTGAAGAACCCAAGGCTCTCATCGAACCCGCCAAAAAACAACGCGGTCGGCCTAAAGCCAAACTCGTTTTGAAATCCGAACTGGAAGCAAAAGCACTGGAAGCTCCTGCTGCCGAAACGACCGAACCCTCAGCCGTCGAAGGCGTTGAAGCACCTGCTGCTGAACCGACCGAAGCGGACATCTTGCGCTCTGCAGCCGAAGAAGCGTTGGCCGAAGCCCGTCGATTGGCAGGTATTGGTCCCAAGCCCGAAGGTGGATTCCAGCAAAATCGCAACCAACAGAACCAAAAACAGAACCCCAATCAGAATCAAGGCCAAAATCCAAATCAACAGAACCGCGGAAACTTCCAACGTCCCAACCCCAACCAAAATCCCAATCAGAACCAGAACCCGAATCGTCCACAACGTGAAGACGATCGTCCGTTCGAATTCGAGGGTATTCTAGTTGGTTCCGGTTGCCTGGAAATCATGCCTGATGGCTACGGATTTCTTCGTTCGTCCGATTACAATTACCTTGCCTCACCAGACGATGTATATGTTTCCCAGTCCCAGATCAAACTCTTCGGCCTTAAAACCGGGGATGTGGTACTCGGTCCGATTCGTCCGCCTAAGGAAGGTGAAAAATATTTCCCGCTAGTCAAAGTTGAAAAAATCAACGGACGCGAACCATCTTTCGTTCGTGACCGTCTGAGTTTCGAACATTTGACCCCGCTTTTCCCTGAAGAAAAATTCAACCTGACCGGCAACAAACAATACGCCAACACTTCGGTGCGCGTAGTGGACATGTTCTCGCCCATCGGAAAGGGACAACGCGGTCTCATTGTAGCGCAACCCAAGACAGGTAAAACAGTATTACTCAAGGATATTGCCAACGCAATTGCAGCGAATCATCCCGAAGTTTACATGATCGTGTTGCTCATTGACGAACGCCCTGAAGAAGTTACCGACATGGCTCGCAGCGTCAATGCTGAAGTCATCGCCTCGACTTTCGACGAACCAGCCGAACGTCATGTCAAGATTGCCAGCATCGTGCTTGAAAAAGCCAAACGCATGGTGGAATGCGGACACGACGTGGTCATCTTGCTCGACTCAATCACCCGTCTGGCACGTGCATACAACACCGTTGCACCCGCATCGGGCAAGGTCCTTTCCGGTGGTGTGGACGCCAACGCCTTGCACAAGCCCAAACGTTTCTTTGGCGCTGCACGTAACATTGAAAACGGCGGATCCCTTACCATCATCGCCACAGCATTGACCGAAACCGGCTCCAAGATGGATGAAGTAATCTTTGAAGAATTCAAGGGTACCGGTAATATGGAACTCCAATTGGACCGCAAACTTTCCAACAAGCGCATCTTCCCAGCCGTGGACATCACTGCCTCCAGTACCCGTCGCGACGATTTGCTGCTCGACAAACAGACGCAAGATCGCCTATGGATTCTTCGTCGCTACTTGTCCGACATGAATTCGTTGGAAGCTATGGACTTCTTGAAAGGTCGCCTCGAAAAGACAGCTTCTAACGAAGAATTTTTAGCTTCAATGAATGACTAAATAGGTCCATTCGTTTTTGACAAAAACTATAAGGTGCAGTTCATTTGTTGAACTGCACCTTATAGTTATAAACTTCCCGTTCCGATAGTTAATTACCCAAGTTAAAACCTATTGAAAACAAAATCAACTATCAGAACGGGATTTTTGAGTTTATTTGTTGTTGAAGGATTTCTTTTCTTCGTCCAAGGTTATTCCAAGGCCCTTTGCAACTTCCATTCCTAATTGCCTATCTGCACGTAGGAAATGACATAATTGAAGGTTGATGATTTTTTCCTTTCGTTTGCCACCAATGCCCTTCATTGAGCTGACAATATTGTTAACCAGGTTTTTACGATCATCATCGCTCATAACTTTGCTGAACAACAATCCCGGCTGCGTAAAATGATCATCATCATTATCATTTCGGTCGAACCAATCGATTCTATTCGAATCCAAATCCATGCCCGGTTCTTTATATTCTTTGTCCACAACAATTTCATCAAAACTATTGGGTCGATAATTTGGAAGGGAACCCCCATTGTCACCTGTTTGCATCAATCCGTCACGCTGGTAGTTTGATACTCCGTACGGACATTGATTCACTGGGATTTGTTCGTAGTTCGCCCCCAAGCGATAACGCTGTGCATCGGGATACGATAGCAACCGCCCTTGCAGTACCTTGTCTGGCGAATAACCAATCCCGTCAACGACGTGTGCAGGTGCGAAAGCCGATTGTTCCACGTCTCGGAAATAATTCTCAGGAATTTCATTCAGTTCCAAAATGCCTACGTCCAATAGGGGATATTCTTTGTGAAACCAGACCTTCGTAAGGTCAAACGGATTCCATCTAAAAGTCTTAGCTTGCTCTTCCGTCATTACCTGAATTTTCATTGCCCACCTTGGAAAGTCTTTACGAGCAATGACTTCGACCATATCCCGTTGAGCATGGTCGAGATCGATGCCCTTCATGTCATTGGCTTCCTTTTCAGTGAAGTTTTTAATGCCCTGCAAGGTTTTAAAGTGGAACTTCACCCAAATCCGTTCGTTTTTTTTATTGATGAGTGAAAACGTATGGCTTCCGAATCCATCCATGTTCCGATAGGAATACGGCGTACCACGATCACTCATGAGGATAAGGACTTGATGCAAAGTTTCAGGGTTCAGGCTGTAAAAATCCCACATCATGGTAGGGCTTTTGCAATTGGTCATTGGATCACGCTTCTGTGTATGGATAAAGTGTGAAAACTTTTTTGGATCTTTAATGAAAAAGACCGGCGTATTGTTGCCTACCAAATCCCAGTTACCGTCCTCTGTGTAAAATTTTAGAGCAAAACCACGAGGATCCCTTTCACTGTCGGCACCCCCTTTTTCGCCTCCAACAATGGAGAAACGAGCGAAAACGTTGGTTTTTTTGCCTACTTGTGAAAAGATTTTTGCTTTTGTATATTTCGTAATGTCGTGTGTGACCGTGAACGTTCCGAAAGCGCCTGTTCCTTTTGCATGAACAACGCGTTCGGGTATCCGTTCCCGATTGAAGTGTGCCATGTCTTCGTGCAACAAATAATCTTGCAACAAGAGTGGTCCACGGTTTCCAACAGACATCGTATTTTCAAACTCAGCGATTGGTCTGCCACTGGCTGTTGTTAATTTCTTCTTGGTCATGAGGCAGGTGTTGAATCCAAGTCTCTATCAAAAGAGTACAACGCCTCGGAACTGGCATGCTCGCCACCGGCCATCTTGAGTTTATCAATCAGATTTATTGCAAATGTTTCTTCTTCAATTTGCTCATTGACGAACCACTGTAGAAAGTTCCAAGTCGACCAATCTTCTTCTTCAAAACTCATTTTCACCAATTTGTAAATAGACGTCGTGTTGTCCACTTCGTGTTCGAATACTTTTTCAAAACAGGAATGAATGGTGGCCGGATTTTCTGGTGGGGCTGGAATGGCACGAACCTGTGCATCCCCACAACGTTTCAATATGTATTCCAAAATCTTCATCATGTGGTTGCGTTCTTCTTGTGAATGCTTGAATAGAAAATTGGCAATACCGCCAAAACCCTGACTGGAAGCCCAAGATGCATAGGATAAATAAATTTGCGAAGCCTGAGCTTCCTTGGTCATCTGCGTGTTTAACGCTGCTGTGAGCGTTTTTGAAAGTCGATTCTTGTCCATTTTTATGGGTATTATGTTGTTTTATTATTGTATTTGGAATCCTAAAAGTAGGAATCCCTTGATTTATAAGTATTACAAAACTTATTGAAAAAGTTGCAATATTCATTGGTTCCTTATTTCCGAAACCTAGGACACAAAAAAAACAGCAAAAAAGGCTTTAGCACCTTTGTTTTGCTGTTTTTTGAACTCAAATAGAGCGTATTTTTCAGAACTCCAATCTGCTTGACTGTCTTTTTAAATCCTGATTTTACAGGTTTGGATGCCTGAGTCGGTTTTTACCCGAATGAGTAGAAGTCGATTTTTGCCTTCGATATCTAACTGACATTCCGTGCTTTCCACCTGACTCAATTGACGAATGAGTTGGCCTGTCACCGAATAAATACTGACGGATTGAATTTTAGTCGGCGCTAAAATCGTTAAACGGCCATTATTCACCCATACCTGCGCTTTCTCCAGAACAGATGCCTGAATACCAACAGGTAACGCCACATATTTCACGGTTGAAATGTCCGGTTGAACCACGTTGGTCAGTCCGCCGCCAATGTAAAATCCCAAATGAGGCGGTTGGTTGTAGGCTGCGTTTTGCCAAGCAACGGCCAGTCGATAGACCGGATCGTGCATCAGCGTGAAAAGCCGATATGGTGTCGAAGTGGTTGTGGTATAAATCTGAATCTTGCTGGAATCGGCTGTTGTCCAAAGTATTACCTCTTCCCGCCAATCACCAAAAATATCAGCACTTAAACAAGGTGTTTTTTTTGTGCCGTTACAAGAAGATACTCCACTGGCACTCAATAAGTTTGTCGTTCCGTTTCCCGTCCATTTGGAAATCACGGTTCCATCCAACAGTTCATCTTGTAAATCACCGTCCCAATAAACTCTGAAGTTGACCGATGGTTTGTTGGTGGATATCTGAACTCCTTTGCAAGAATACGTACCCGAAACGGCCCACATTTCAAAACCAGGATACCTGGAATCGATATCACCGGCCATAGCACGACCCACATCTGTGCCTGTATGAATGCCCCAAAGAATAGTACCGGTTTTGGCATCATGGAGCTCGTAACCATATGCTGCGCTGGTTTCTTCGTGTGCCGTAAAAACTTCGAGACCCGCATTGTCGGGATCCATATCCGAAACGTGCATCGCATCTCCATGCCCCAAGCCAGTACGATAGAGCAATTTTCCATTGTCATCGATGACGCAGGAAGAATAAACGATTTCATCCTTGCCATCCGAGTCCACATCTGCTACACTGAGGTTGTGATTTCCCTGACCGTATGCCCCAACTCCAGATGTCGTACCCGAGTCGTAAAACCAATGCTGAACTAATTTCTTGCCGACCACATCGTACGAAGCAAGCGTTGCTCGTGAATAGTAACCTCTACACATGACTGCACTTGGATGAACCCCGTCCAGATAGGCAACGCAAGCAAGGAAGCGGTCACTTCGGTTGGCGTACGAGTCGCCCCAGTTAGCACTGCCACGTAGTGGATTATAAGTGATGGTATGCAAATTGGCACCGGTTTTTCCGTTAAATAAGGTCAAATATTCGGATCCAGTCTGAACCGTTCCCAACATTTTGGAATTGCTGGAAGTTTGTGTAGTGTCCAAGTTTCGATAATCAACCGTTGGGCTATCGCTATTCATCAACACATAATTACCTGCACCATCAATTGTGCCCGGTGCCGTTTTGCAAATCAGTTCGGAGAGTCCGTCCCCGTCAAAATCGTATACTAAAAATTGTGTGTAGTGCGCACCGGCTCTGATGTTCTTACCTAAATCGATTCGCCAAAAAAAAGTTCCATCTAACTTATAAGCATCCAAGTACACATTGCCGGTTATGCCAAAATAGGAATTATCTTGCGAATTGGATGGATCCCATTTGACAATGATTTCATATTCACCGTCCCCATCTAAATCTCCTACACTGCAGTCGTTGGGGGAATATCCATAAGGTTGACCCTTTGGATAATATGCATCAACAGTTTTCCCGACACTACCCGTCTTGTTGGGAGGAGTGATACCCCTGGCTGGCCGCTTCAATTGAATGGTTTTGAAAGCCTGAGCCCAAGGTGTCACTGCTTTTACCTCAGTAGTATCCTCTATCCCGTTCAGCATGGGAACAACCTTGTACGAACTGGTAGCTGTCCCAGAGACATCCGTATAATTGGTCGAAGTGGTAATGGGGGTCGCGTTTATTTTTACATTATTCCTATAAATGTTGAAACCAGTAGCAGCACTATCCGTACCCAGGAAGCGCCAACCCAGATAAACGCCACTGGATATTTTCACAGCAACAACCCCTCTGCTGAGGTATTCCATCTGTCTGGTAGCCGATACCGAATTCAGAAATAGAAAGAAGCAAGTAAGAAACAGCGTATACGATTTATTTTTTTTCATGTTGTATTGAAATCCTGTGTTTTGCTGCAAAGATACCGTTCAGAAAATGGACGGATGTGTGTCATTTATCCGAAAAAGCAGTACTTTTTGGATCCATCGATTTTTTCCTTGCAGATGCACCAAAAAGTAACAGTTTATCCGTATTTTTGATTCAAAGGAAATTCGATAGACCGATTCAATGGTAAAACCAAAGAGATTCTTGCCCAAGTTGCTGTATAACAAGTTTTTTCTACAACTTATTCTGGCCCTCTTCATGGTCGGTATGGCAGTGTTCTTCTTAAGCCATGAGCATGTGGAAGTCCTAAAGATTCGCGGGCAACTGGCTTCCTGCAATCCTTGGTGGGTCTCTTTGGGTCTTTTACTTACTTTTTCCTACGTTTTATTAATGGGTTTGATGTACGTACAAACTTTCAGGGCCATCGGAAAGAAGGTCTCCTTGAAAAGTACGGTCCGACTCTACTTAAAACGGAATGTAGTCAGTGTCTTTCTACCAGCCGGCGGTTTTTCCTCCCTTTTGTTTTTTACGAAGGAAGTGGAAAGCGAGGGTGCCAGCAAATCACAAATCCACTTGGCTTCTACGTTGTTCGGCTTCATGAGCATAATGTCTGTGGTGGTCATCGCCATTCCCATTTTGGCATACACCTTCTTTCAGCACAATGTCCAACAAACTGCACTTTGGGGGTTTGTCGCATTATTGGTCCTTACAGTCGTTTTTTTCCTTTTCCTATATTCACTGTTCAAGAAAACCTGGGCATACCGTTTGCTCACACGCATGCGACCTGCTTGGGTCCTTGTATTGGACGAAATGCTCGATCAGAACATACGAATGAAGAACATTTGGTTGGCATTGCTCTTCTCCGTTTTCATCGAAATAATAGGTGTCTTACACCTATATATATCTATGCTTGCTTTGGGTGTCGAACCCTCCCTGATAGCCTCCATGATCGGATATGTGACCATGGTCATGTTGCTGATGGCTTCGCCCTTTTTGCGCGGTTTGGGTGCAATTGAAATATCAATCACTTACATACTCGGACAATATGGATACCCCATTGTCATTGCTGCCTCCATGACCTTGTTGTATCGCTTCTTTGAATTCTGGATTCCATTGGTGGCCGGCATTTTGAGTTTTATTTCCAAGAAAGACAACATCATTCTACGATTGCTTCCAGGTTTGATGGTCTTCGCACTGGCCTTGGTCAACATCGTATCCTCCTTGACACCGGCCGTCCCAGAGCGTTTGCTTTTTCTGGAAAACTGGTTGAACGAAAGCGTCTTGATGACCAGCAACGGCTTGGTGCTTGTTATTGGTTTGTTCCTCCTGATCCTATTTGTATTCTTGCTTCAAGGCTCCAAACGGGCCTGGTACGTTGCGTTCGCATTATCCATTTTGTCAGGTGTCGGCCATATACTTAAAGGTGTGGACTATGAGGAAGCCATTTTGGCCTTGGTTGCAGCTGTAACCTTATGGCGCACCCGTGATTTTTACAAACTGAAATCACATCCGGAATTGTTTCGGATAAGTTCTCAGGTTTTGGTAGTCAGTGTTCTAGCACTATTGACATTGGGTGTAGCGGGTTTCTCCCTGATGGACAAAAAACACTTTGGAATGGATTTCGAACTCTGGCCAGCTGTAAAAACCATGCTTCGGATGTTTTTCCTTTTTGACGACGGTGGTTTGGTGCCTCATACTGCATTTGCCCGCAATTTCATACATGCTGTTTATACAGCTGGTGGTCTGGTTATTTCATTTGTATTCTTCAGTATTTTGAAACCCATATTTTCAAAGCCATACAATACGTTGGAAGAAAAGGATTTGGCAACTCTGATCTTGCAAAAATACGGAGATTCTTCTTTAGACTATTTCAAGATTTACCCCGACAAATTGTTTTATATTGCCGATGATAAGGATGGTTTTATTTCCTTCAAAGTTACTAGGGGCTATGCTGTTGCCCTCGGGAATCCGGTCTGCAAGGATGACGAAGCTGCCAAAGCTTTGATTCAGGCTTTCGACAAATACTGTATGGAAAATGGTTTCACCAGCGTCTTCTACAGGGTTCCCAAGGAATCCCTGCCCTTGTATGAAACCTTGGGCAAAAAGAACATTCCAGTTGGAGACGAAGGTTTTGTTGATCTGGATACCTTCAGCCTGAACAGCCTCAAGATGGAATCCACCCGCAAAACAATCGCCCATCTTCAATCCAAAGGTTTTATCTCCAAAGTCTATACTCCACCAGTTCCCGAAGTCATCCTAAGAAAACTGGAAGTTGTTTCCGAAAGTTGGCTGCATGAGCTGCACGAAAAAGAAATGGCCTTTACCGAAGGTGTGTTCGATCGCAGCATGTTCGAACATCAGGTCCTCATCACCGTCGAAGACGCGGATGAACGCATTTATGCATTCCTGAACATCATTCCCGATGATGTGAAGGGCGAAGCGGCTTACGACTTGATTCGGAAAACCGGCGATGCTCCGGCTGGTGTCATGGACATGTTATTGGTGCGCACCATGCTTTATTTTAAGGATAAAGGTTTCAAGTCGGTAAACCTAGGCATGGCTCCGCTTTCTGGTATCGAAGGTAAATCGTTTACCGAACGCACCGTTCGTTTTGCTTACGAAAACCTGAAATCCTTGGGGCACTTCAAAGGACTTCGTAATTACAAGGAGAAGTTTTCTTCCCGCTGGGAGCAGAAATTCCTTATCTACAACAATAATTACCACCTTCCTCAAATACCCAAGGTGCTGAAACGCGTGTCCAGAGGTAAGTAGAAATACCTCTTTCTGACAAAACGGCAGAATTCTCTGTCAAAATTCAAACTATTTTAATTCTTTCAACTGCCAAAAGAATCGACATTACCCGTCGAAAATCTATGGCACAGCTTTTGTTTGTTTAGCGATGTCAGCAATCAACAAACCGACAATAAACAACAACTCAATTATAAAAAGAACTATGGGAAAAATTATTGGTATTGACTTGGGAACCACCAATTCGTGTGTTTCCGTTATGGAAGGAAACGATCCGATCGTCATTGCAAACAGCGAAGGCAAACGCACCACTCCTTCCGTGGTCGCCTTCATTGAAGGTGGTGAACGTAAAGTCGGTGATCCTGCCAAACGTCAGGCCATCACCAACCCTACAAAAACCATTTCCTCCATCAAGCGCTTCATGGGTGAATCCTTTGACGAAGTTGCTGTGGACATCAAACGCGCCGCTTACAAAGTGATCCGCGGTGAAAACAACACTCCGCGTATCGACATTGACGGCCGCATGTACACCCCGCAAGAAATCTCCGCCATGATTCTTCAGAAAATGAAGAAAACGGCCGAAGACTATCTCGGCACTGAAGTAACCGAAGCCGTTATCACGGTTCCTGCCTATTTTAACGACTCACAACGTCAGGCTACCAAAGAAGCGGGCGAAATTGCAGGTCTGAAAGTTCGCCGTATTGTGAACGAACCGACTGCAGCCGCTTTGGCTTACGGCTTGGATAAAACTCACAAGGATATGAAAATTGCCGTATTCGACCTTGGTGGCGGTACGTTCGATATTTCCATCCTTGAACTGGGCGAAGGCGTTTTCGAAGTGAAATCTACCAACGGTGACACGCACTTGGGCGGTGACGACTTTGACCAAACCATCATCGACTGGTTGGCAGACGAATTCAAAAAAGACGAAGGCATCGACTTGCGCAAAGACCCGATGGCACTGCAACGTTTGAAAGAATCTGCCGAAAAAGCCAAAATCGAACTTTCCAGCTCCACTTCGACCGAAATCAACTTGCCGTACATCATGCCGGTAAACGGAATTCCAAAGCACTTGGTTAAAACCTTGAGCCGCGCCCAATTCGAAAAACTGGCCGACAAATACATCCAGGCATGTGTTGAACCTTGCCGCAAGGCTTTGTCCGATGCCAACCTGACCGCCAGCGACATCGACGAAGTCATCCTGGTTGGTGGTTCCACGCGTATTCCTGTCATTCAGAACTTGGTCGAAAAATTCTTCGGCAAAGTTCCTTCCAAGGGCGTGAATCCCGACGAAGTCGTAGCTGTAGGTGCTGCCATTCAGGGTGCTGTCCTTTCCGGTGATGTAACCGACATCTTGTTGCTCGACGTAACCCCGCTTTCATTGGGTATCGAAACCATGGGTAGCGTGATGACCAAACTCATTGAATCCAACACGACTATCCCGACCAAGAAATCGGAAGTGTTTACCACTGCTGCCGACAACCAACCTTCCGTAGAAATTCATATTCTACAAGGTGAGCGTTCCATGGCCAAAGACAACAAGACCATCGGTCGTTTCCATCTGGACGGTTTGCCCTCCGCTCGTCGTGGCACGCCGCAAATCGAAGTAACTTTTGATATCGACGCAAATGGTATATTGAACGTTTCAGCCAAGGACAAAGCCACCGGTAAAGTGCAGAGCATCCGCATCGAAGCCTCCAGCGGTTTGACCGACGCCGAAATCAAACGTATGAAGGACGAAGCCGCAGCTAATGCCGATTCCGACTTGAAAGAAAAGGAACGCATCGACAAACTGAACCACGCCGACAGCTTGATTTTCCAAACGGAAAAACAACTGGAAGAACTGGGTGACAAATTACCTGCCGATAAGAAAGCACCGATCGAAGCTGCTTTGGCCAAACTGAAAGAAGCCCACAAGGCTCAGGACATCGCCGGTATCGACGCTTCAACGGAAGAATTGAACAAGGTGTTCCAGGCCGCTTCCGAAGAAATGTACAACCAGAGCAACGCTGCTGGTGGTGCACAGGCCGGTCCGCAGGATCAAGGTGGTCAGGAACAAGGCAATCCCAACCAGGGCAAAGCCGATGACAATGTTACGGATGTTGACTTTGAAGAAGTGAAGTAAACTTCCAATCAACACTATATACCCAGAGGGCGGTTTCAGCATGGACTGAAGCCGCCCTTTTTTATTTGTCAACAAAGTGAGCCACTTGTACTGTGATTTGGTAAAAACCTTCTATTTTTGTTCAAATACAAGAAAATGAGCTAAGAATGAGCAATAACTCCAAAATATCCATCCGTTTTTTCGACGACCGTGAAGTTCGTGCTGTTTGGGACGAAGAGAACAACAAATGGTGGTTTTCTGTTTTGGATATAATCGCTGTTCTTACCGACCAAGACGATTACAACAAAGCGCGTAACTATTGGAAATATCTTAAAGCCAAACTGAAAAAAGAAAACAGTGAGTTGGTTAGTACTACTACCCAACTGAGAATTCTCGCGAGCGATGGTAAGCGCTATTTAACCGACATGCTTGATAATAAGGGAATTATTGCACTTGGCAAACAATTCCCCGGCAAAAAGGCAAACCGGTTTATAGAATGGTTTACTTACAGCGATGAGAGTAACGACGGAAAAAGTAAAATAAAAGCTTACGCTTTGTTTGAAAGTTCTTTTATTGATAGTATAGAAGTGGGAACAACAAAAGGCTTGCAACAAATCCACGCTTATCTGTTCGGTGGACTTTACGATTTTGCTGGACAAATAAGACAAAAAAACATTTCAAAAGGCGGCTTTCAATTTGCTGTGGCACACTTTTTAGGTAGTACGTTAAGTCAAATTGAAGAAATGCCTGAAAACACATTCGACGAAATTGCCGATAAATATGTAGAAATGAACATTGCCCACCCATTCATGGAAGGCAATGGGCGAAGCACAAGAATTTGGTTGGATTTGATTTTCAAGAAACGATTAAAACGTTGTGTTGATTGGAGCAAGATTAATAAAAATGACTATTTGAACGCAATGGTAAAAAGTTCTACAAACGGAACGGAGCTGAAGAACTTGCTCAAAAATGCCCTTACAGATGAAATCAGCAGCCATGAAATGTTTATGAAAGGAATTGATTATTCTTATTATTATGAAGAAAATGAATAACCTTTCAACCATATCACATTTGTACCATAAGCGTATAACTAACTAATATTCAGTACTTGTTTGTTTTGAAGAAGTGAAGTAATATCAAAATCATTCTATTTAAGAGGCCGACTTTGGGAAAAGAACCCGAAGCCGGCCTCTGCTTTTTAACCATTTCCCTAATTCTAGAATTTCCAAAACGGTGATATGATTGGTTGAGAAAGGTATGTCCTGTTTTTCGAACACGTATTATACTTGAGAATATTGCAACTTAATTAAATAATTCTGTAACTATTCTCGTCATTATATACCAACCTTTGATGTATCAAAACGTATTATTAATCATTATAAAAATAAGCATCATGTACGAAGGAAGTTATTTTTGGGGAATGGATATCATTTGGTGGTTTATTTGGATCTGTCTAGTTGTCTGGATATTTGCATTACCCTATGATATACCAGGTCAGAGAAAAAGGAAGAATTCACCTTTGGATGTTTTGAAAGCTAGATTCGCCGCCGGACAAATAACAAAAGATGAATACCAAGAAAGCAAAAAAATCCTTGAAAACAATTAATTGAATCCTTGTCCAATCATAACTCATTATGGAAAAATTTATCAAAAGTAAAAATCTACCCGGATATCCTCCTTATTCTTCGAGCGAAGATATTTACAATCAGGATAAGGAAGAGACTGAAATTAATCCCGAAAACATTTCCACTTTCAAAAAAAAGGAGAAATTGGGAGTGAATAATGAAAGAGATTTTAAAGATGATGTCTCGGGAGTTGATATCGATGTTCCGGGTTCAGAACTGGACGATGCTCAAGAGGAAATTGGCAGTGAAGATGAGGAAAACAACTTGTATAGTCTGGGAGGTGATAACCACGATGATTAATAAGGTGAAGTTGTCATTCATTCTAAAAATCCTACCAGAATGAGACTTCGTTGAGTTTTTAGCTACCGATTTGTATGAGAAAGTTTGGATAATAATAATCTATTCATCATTGAATCAGGTTGTTGATTTGTTTGGCATGTTTATTGATTGCAATGTATATCGAGACACATCAATAAATTCAAAGCCTTATGAAACTTAGCACTAGAAATCAATGGAAAGGAACGGTTAAAAGCATAACAGTCGGAGTTGTGAATTCCGAAATTAAAATTGCTTTGACTGAAACGGTTGTTGTCATCGCCATCATTACAAACGGATCTGTTAAAAGTTTGGATTTAAAAGTAGGTGACGAAGTCTTTGCCCTTGTTAAGGCTTCCGAAGTTATTTTGGGTTATGAAATCGGGCAAATTAGTGCCCGTAATGTTTTTACAGGCCAAGTTTCTGAATTACTGCTAGGTGCAGTCAACGCCGAAGTAACAGTCGATTTAGGCGGCGGTGCCACAGTTACGTCTATCATTACGAAATCTTCTGCAGAACGATTGGGAATTACATCAGGAAAAACAATTTCCGCCATCGTCAAAGCCTCATCCGTAATGATTGGTAAAGAATAGTAAAATGGAACCCATTCTAATTCATCCCATCGGTATTATTCACACCCCTCACACAGATGTGAAGAACATGCCCATACAACCCATTGCCGCAGAAGGTATTAGGGGGTACATAGAGGTTTTACCCGAATATGTAGATGGATTGAAAGATATGGAAGGCTTCTCACACATTACCTTGCTTTATCGATTTCATAAGATTTCGTCTTATGAACTCCAAGTTGTCCCCTTTATGGATACCGAAAAGCGAGGCATCTTTTCCTGTAAAGCACCTAAACGCCCCAATGCAATCGGACTCTCAACGGTTCGATTGCTTGGCGTAGAAGGAAATATCGTGCATATCGAGCAGGTGGACATGTTGGACGGAACACCACTCATCGACATCAAGCCTTTTTACCCAAGGTACGACAACCGGGAAAATGCGACACTGGGTTGGTTGGAAAAAAACAAAGACCTTCCTTTGGAGAAACTTCGTTCGGATGAACGTTTCAAAGAATGATTTTTTTTAAATTTCGATATACTTCAAAGAGATAACGTTAAAATCCCTTATGTTAGAGAAATACAAACATAGCCTGATTCTCGTCATTGGAAGCATTCTTTTGCTCCTCCTATGCTTGATTTCCCTCTACATTGGTCGATACCCCATAACTCCTGCTGAATTGTTCCGTTTTATTTTTCACGGAGAATGCACCGATCCCAATTTGCCAGTTGTTCTATTAAATATTCGCGCCCCACGCATCATCGCCGCCATTGCGGTTGGTGGAGCCTTGTCCATTGCGGGAACCGCTTATCAGGGCTTGTTTAGAAACCCCATGGTCAGTCCCGATATTTTGGGCGTGACCTCCGGTGCAGGTTTGGGGGCTGCCATCGCCATTTTGTTGTCCTTGTCCATTGTCGGAATCCAATTGCTATCTTTTGCAGGTGGACTAGCTGCTGTCTTGTTGGCTGTCGGAATTGGTAAATCGGTGGGCAAGGGGCATGATGTGATTCTGGTATTGGTGCTTTCCGGTATGATCATTTCCTCTTTATGTGGTGCCTTATTGTCGCTTTGCAAATACATGGCCGACCCGGACGATAAGCTTCCAGCCATTACCTATTGGCTGATGGGCAGTCTTGCTTCTATCCGTATGAACGACCTGTACGTCGTTCTACCTATCATAACCGTTGGTGTAGTGCCACTTCTGTTGTTCCGCTGGCAGCTGAATGTACTCTCCTTTGGGGAAGAGGAGGCCCGGTCTCTCGGAATCAATACCTCCGTTCTGAGAGCCGTGGTCATCCTTTCCACCTCTTTGATGACTGCTAGTGTCGTCTCCGTGTGTGGTATCATCGGCTGGGTCGGACTCCTGGTCCCGCATCTGACCCGAATGATTACAGGTGCCGACCATCGAATTCTGCTACCTGCCTCGTTCCTATTCGGAGCCATTTTTCTACTCTTAGTCGACAATCTGGCGCGTTCCATCAGTTCGGTGGAAATACCCATTGGAATTCTAACAGCCGTCATCGGGGCTCCTTTCTTTTTATATTTCCTCCGAAAATCCAAACGCACGTGGTGAATAAATCGGCTGTTGTATTTGAATTTCGCAATGCGACTCTTGGATATGGAGCGCAACCGGTGCTGACGAATCTGAATCTAACGATTTCGTCCGATTCGGTCACTTGTCTGCTTGGACCCAACGGGGTGGGGAAGACCACCCTCTTTCGTTCGGCATTGGGCTTTTTGCCACCCCTAAAGGGCGAAATACTGTTGAATGGTAAAAATACGGCACGCTTTACTCCAAAAGAGTTTGCCCGTCAAGTAGCATACGTACCTCAGGCGCATCATACACCGTTTCCCTATAAAGTGAAAGACGTTGTGCTTTTTGGTCGAACCGCTCATTTGGGGTATTTCGGAACTCCAAACCATCATGACAGGAAGGTGGCCGAAAGCACGCTCGAAATGTTGGAACTCCGGCATCTGTCTGAAAGGCCCTTCCCTCAATTGAGTGGTGGCGAACGCCAGATGGTTCTTATTGCCAGGGCATTGGCTCAGGATGCATCCTTTCTGATCTTTGACGAGCCAACCTCCAACCTGGATTATGGGAACCAATGCCGCGTGCTTCAAAAAATACGTTCCTTGCAAGACCAATCCATTGGAATCCTCATGGCGACCCACTCGCCCGACCATGCCTTCATGATCGGAACGCAGGTAGTCATTTTACAGGGTTCATCGTTGGTTCAATGCGGTCGTCCGCAAGATATACTCACTACCGAGACGTTGCATCAAACCTACGGTGTGGACGTTCTGCTGTTTGATGCCCCGCAGGGTGACTCCCCTCCAAGGCGCATCTGCACCCCTGTATTATAACTCTATAAACATCCGAAAGATGAAATTTGTCACCGTTTCTGGCCCTCCTTCTTCTGGTAAGACGGCAGTCTTGAGCCATGTTGTCCGCTCGCTGATGAAATCTGGAATTCATCCCGGCATCGTCAAGTTCGATTGCCTCTCCACCGATGACGACAAGTTGTTTCAGCGTCTCGATATTCCTGTCCGGGTCGGTTTGTCGGGCAACATGTGCCCCGACCACTTTTTTGTAAGCAATATTGAAGATTGCATTCAATGGGGTAAGAATCAATCGCTCGATATCCTGCTCTCCGAAAGTGCCGGTTTATGCAACCGTTGCTCACCGCACATTGCAGGGGTATTGGCTGTTTGCGTCATTGACAACCTGATGGGCGTAAACACCCCAAAGAAGATCGGCCCCATGCTTCGCTATGCCGATTTAGTGGTAATTACGCGTGGCGATATTGTCTCGCAAGCCGAGCGGGAAGTGTTCGCCTTTAAAGTTCGACAGGCAAACCCTAAAGCCAAGATTCTGCAAGTGAATGGTTTGACTGGCCAAGGTGCTGGGGAGTTGGCTTCTATGTTTACCGAGGCTGCGGCAGTAGATTCCTTAGAAGGCGGAAAGCTACGTTTCTCCATGCCTGCGGCCCTTTGTTCGTATTGTTTGGGTGAAACGAAGATTGGTAACGATTTTCAATTGGGAAACATCAAAAAAATAAAGACTTGAAATGGAGTTGTTAAATGAATCCCTGGCATCAATTTTGAATAAATACCCCCAGGTGGAAACTTTTCTTCAAAATCTTGGTTTGCCTCAGATAGACTCAGGAAGTACGCTCGGAAGCTTTCTGGACACCATTAAGCCAGACGACTACGAAGATTTGGGTATGGATCGGGAAATTTTGCTCAATCAACTTCTGGCATTGTTGGAAGTTCAGGAAAAGAACGATGGGCCTTCTGTGCGTTCAATCACCATCATCGGTGGAAAAACCAAAACCGGGGAACCCGAGAATTGGACCATTACCCTTTATTCCGGAACCGTTACCAGCATCGTCGGAACCACCGGTTCGGGTAAAAGCCGTTTGTTAGCCGATATCGAGTGGATGGCTCAAAACGATACCCCAACGGACCGCACCATTCTGATCAACGAACAGAAGCCCGATGTGAGCCTTCGCTTCTCGCTGGAACACAAGTTGGTTGCCCAGCTTTCTCAAAACATGAACTTTGTAATGGATACCTCCGTGGCTGAATTCATCGCCCTTCATGCCGAAAGCCGATCCATAGCCAATCCAGACCAGATCACCCTCGAAATTATCCGTCAAGCCAATCTATTGGCTGGAGAACCCTTTACGGGAGAAACACCGGTCACTGCGCTTTCAGGCGGCCAATCCAGAGCGTTGATGATAGCCGATACCGCCTTTCTGAGCCTTTCGCCCGTGGTGCTCATTGATGAAATTGAGAATGCCGGTATCGACCGGAAGAAAGCACTAAGTTTACTGGTTAGGAAAGACAAGATTGTACTCATTGCCACGCACGATCCCATTCTGGCCTTGATGGCCGAGCGTCGTTTGGTCATTAAAAACGGGGGAATTCATTCCATCCTCACGACTACCGAAGCAGAAATTCAGAACCTGTTGATATTGCAGGATTTAGACAATAAACTCCTGTCATTTCGGAATCGTCTTCGAAATGGGGAACAACTAAATTCAGTGCTTTGAAAAATACATTGATTTTTGTAAGTTTACAGAATATTAGACTTACGCAATTTCAATTATGAATTTGATAATCAAGGGTGCGATAAGCATTGAGACGGAGCATGGCGAAAAGATAAATTCACGAATTGTGGAACTGCTGCGCATTATCGAACAAACAGGTTCGTTGAACGAGGCTGTCAAAGAACTTGAAATGTCGTATTCTTACGCTTGGAACACTCTGTATAAGCTTAATTGCCAATTAACCCAACCATTGATCGTGATGCAGCGCGGCGGAAGGGGTGGAGGTGAAGCCATACTCACTGAAAATGGTAAGAAATTGCTCACTCAATACGAAAAGTTGAAAAAAGATTTTGTACAGTTCATGAAGGAGCATACGGTGGAGCTCTAAAACTCTCCTTTATGTGATCTCAAAATTGAAAGCAACATTTAAGTGGCTTTCTGTGAAACAAAAACAATACTAGCTGCTCTGTATTTTCGCTATTAATCATACTATCAGTTTGTTGTGCTTTATGGCACGGGTTTTGCTGTTTCTTTTGAGATAGCTTTGCTTTTCGATATGCTGTTATAGAATATCGAAAGTATTTTACATTCCTTATACAATGAAAATAAAATTGTTTTTTCTGTTTCTTTGGTCTGCAACGTTGCTTCAGGCGCGGGTAGTCACTGATATGGCTGGTCGGAAAGTAACGATCCCCGATCGTATTTCGCGCGTGCTGCCATACGACAATAAAACCAATGTGCTTTTATATCCGATTTCTGGAAACCTGATGGTTGCCAAAGCCCGATCGATGGAAAGTCCCTCGTTGAAGTACATTTCCAAGGACTTTCTGGCTTTGAAGGAATTCGATCCGGCCAATGCCGAAGCGGTGCTGAGTCTGAAACCAGATATCCTGGTGGTGGGGGCTATCGTCGATAATCCCAGTGATGTGGCTGCCTACACAGCGTTTTCCCAAAAGGTACGAATTCCGTTAGTGGTGGTTAGCCTGGACTTGATGTCCTTGGATAAAAGTTACGAATTCTTGGGTGATGTATTGGGCAAGAAAGCCGAAGCGGCGGTCTGTGTTGCGCAAATTCGGAAGCTCTATGCGCAGGTTCAGCAGACAAAAAAAGGCAGACAAGTAACGGGGAAGGCTTATATAGCCAACGACAACGATGGACTACGCACTGCCCCCGAGGGTAGTAATCACGCTCAACTCTTTGAAGTAATGGGTATTCAGAATGCAGCCAAGGTTCAACTCGATGCCAAAGGCTTTGCCCAAGTTTCCATGGAACAAGTCTTGCTTTGGAATCCGGATCGGATCTTTTGTGTAGGCAAAGGAGTTGGCAGCCCCTACCGCAGTATTCTGAAATCGCCACTGTGGCGTCAGGTTACGGCTTTGAAAACCAAGCGTGTGTACATTGTTCCTTCCGAACCCTATCTGTGGTTTGATATGCCTCCTTCGGTAAACCGATTGCTCGGTTTGGTTTGGTTCTCACAACTTTTCTATGGGTTACCCGAAACCGAGACCCAAGGTACTGTTCGCGATTTCTACCGGATTTTCTATAAGTACAATCTGACTGACAAGGAATATGCAAGCTTGTTCCGTTGGCAATAAAAACTATTGATACTTTAAAATGTGCTGATGAACCATCTGTTACTGTTCCTGTCTCTGTTTCCGCTTGTAACAGCAGCTCAAACGGTTGCACCGGCAAAAAAGGATTCGATCACGCGTTGGGAACATGAGCTGAAAGAAGTGAGCGTTACGGCTGCACCTTTGCACCAGCGTCTCACTGAATCGTATTCGGTGACTGTGTTGGATTCAACCTTTATAGAAGAAAAAATAGCCACCTCACTCATTGATGTACTGGAAGAAGTGCCCGGCATCACCAAGCGTTCGGAATACCACTCGGCTATCGTTCTGCGCGGACTCGGTGGAAAACGGCTTCTTGTAACCCGGGACGGCAATCGACGTATGGGGAATTTCCCAAGCGGGTTCATGGGACAAGGGGTCAATATCTACGATTTGGCTAAAATAGAGGTCATCAAGGGGCCGGCTTCCGTAAAATACGGACCAGGAGCCATTACCGGCATCATCAATCTGGAAAGCAAGTCTCCTTTTTTGCAACCGGGCATGCATGGTCGTGCCTTTACTTCATACGGCACCAACAACGACGAGAAAAGTGCTTTGATTGGTTTGAACTGGGCCACACTTGATCAAGCGCTTTCGTTTTCAGCTCGTTATCACGATGCCGACGACTTCCACTATGGTTTGGGTGAAACGGCCAAAAACAGTGCCTATAAAGAAAAGGACATGCGTTTATCGTACAGTTATGAGAACGATAACGCACTGACACTAACGGCTGAAAGCGAACTCCACCTGGGTGGCCCCTGGGGCAGACCTGTCGGCTTTAACGGAACAAAACAGATGCGGGTGTACAACACCTACGATGACACCTGGCACTCCGCTCTTATGGCGGTTTGGAAGCCCGAACGGAAAATCAAACGGGTGGAAGGTTCCGTTTACCTTGACCAGGAACGTCGTCGGCAACTCAAAGATTCGTACGATACAGGAACCGGAACGCTTTCCTATCGCGAAGATGTCCGTTATCGGAACTGGTATGCCGGTTGGCGTGGATTGGCCGTACTGGCCGTTTCCAAAGGGCTCGAACTGAACGTGGGTACGGATGGTGTCTATTACCGCATTGCATCTCCTACCGTGCTGACCGATTATTTTCTCCATACCACCATCAACAACAGGGTGACCGAAAACTCAGGCATTTTCTTGGGAGGCATTTTTGCCGAGGCCGATTACCAGCCTGAAGATACCCCCTTCAAATTCCGATTCGGAGCACGAACCGATGTTTCGGTCATCAACGAAGGCAGTGTGCACGATACCTTACTGGCCGAAGGGCGTGATAGTCGGGTGCATTCCTGGAACGGTACGGCAGGAGTGGTCTATTCTGCTTTCCGAAATGTCTACCTTTCCTTTCAGGTGGCTCGTTCGTGTCGGATGCCCGATGCAACGGAAATGTTTATTGCCACTTCAGGCACCGACGGCATGATTTATGGTAATTCCGAATTGAAGCCCGAGTATGGATTAAATCTGGATGGCGGTCTGCGAGGAACCGTTGGACCTTGTTCGTTCGACCTGAGTATGTTTTCCAATTTCCTCAACGATTTCATCTCGTTGGAATACTGGAACAATTCTGGAAAAAAAGGCATCAACTACCTCTACCTGAATATCGACAAAGCGCGCATTATTGGCATGGAGTTGGCTTTGGGAGCCCGGTTCCTGCATGTGTTACATTCGGATAACCGTTTGATTTACAGTAGTAGTTATGTGTTGACCCGAGGCGATCAGCTTACAGACGAACCCAATTGGTTCAGCGATGGCAAGCCTCTGAGGAATATTCCGCCTTTCAATTCGAGGCAGGAATTGATTTTTCGAAGGATGCTCAATTCGGCCAAATCCATTTATGTAGGTGGTGATGCCCTGTTTTATGCAACCCAGAACCGAATTGCCCCTTCCTCCGAAGGTGGCTATGTGTCGCCTTCGTACACTTTATTTGGGGCTTCTGCCGGCTTAACCGTTCGAAGAGGAACCCACAAATGGGATTTTCGGTTGAAAGGAGACAATTTGGCGGACAACCGATACAGACCCTTTGAATCTTTGGTTCCGTCCATGGGACGCAACTTTAAACTATTGATAAATATTGACTTCTAAAATAATGACAAAGATGGAAATAACCAACGCAAAAACCCCCGACTTTTTAGCTCTAATGCCTTGTGGGCTGAGAAACCCGTTCAAAGATCATGTCGACGCTTTTGTGGAAGCGCATCCCGAGTGGTTTGCCGACCTGAATTACTTGGTGGAAGGTAATGTTAATCACGAAACCCGCTACTATCCCGAGATCGACAAGCTCAAATCGGTGGACGAACTCCCCGATATCGTATTGGCTTCGGACGTGAACGCCTTTTTCCACCATCGGTTCTTGAATCGGTTCAGTGATCGGTTCACCACGTATTTGCCTCATCCTCCACACCCGTTCTTGGCAAATGTCGGTTTTTGCGACCCCAACGGGCATTTCTCCATGTTCACTGGCAATTTGCTGGTTGTGGTTGTTGACAAACGAAAATTGGGGAACCGCCCGATGCCTACAAAATGGGTTGATTTGCTTCATCCCGATTTTAAAGAAGATGTGATTCTGCGTGGTGAAGACGGTTTCTTTTGCAATGCCGTCTTGTTACCCTATTACAAAGAGTATGGCATGGATGCTATTAAATTGATGGCGTTGAACGTAAAGTCGGGTAGACATCCCGCTGAAATGGTCAAACTAGCCGGATCTGATCGGGAAGAAGCAGCGACCATTTATGTGATGCCGTACTTCTTTGCAGCCAAAATCCGGAATCCGCACTTGGAGATCGTGTGGCCGAAAGATGGTGCCATTCTAAGCCCGGTATTCTTGCTTGTTAAGAATGAAGCAGTAGAGAAGTACCGCAACATGTTGGATTTCATCTTCTCAAAAGACACTGCACAAGTCTTGTCGAGCAATTTGGCTCCATCGTTGCACCCTGAAGTGAGTAACGAACACATACCGGGACCTGTCAAATGGCTTGGCTGGGAGTTCCTGATGCAAAACGATATTGGTGCCCTTAAAAAGCAGATTCAACAATCCATCGAAAAGCCAGTAGTCCCGAAGCCAAAGGGGGCTCATTGACGTTCAATGAATTTGGTTTTTGAATTCCGGGCGCACATTCCTCGCTGCATGCGGCGAGGAGCTTCAATGATCGACCTAAATGTAGGTTTGCCACTTTTTTAAAACCAAAAAGTGGTTTTTGAAAATCGTTTTGGATCATCTTTTTTTGTAATTATCATTTATTCAATCAACTAACAAGATGGCACGTTATTTGTATTTAGTATAACGGATGGTGTCGCGCAACTTTCGATATACTATAAAGATATATCGAACAGCCTTTACAATCTCTAACCTCCTTTTTTCGTTCGTATATGAAAAAGTTCGTTTTCTATTTGTTTCTGCTTGTTCTTTTTGCTGCTTGCCAGCAAGAAATAAGCGAACCTGCTGTCGTCTATAGCGACGACTTGTATGTGCTTAAAGAGTATTTGGTCGAACGTCACCCGTCTGTCGTTCGCAACGGTTTCGGGATGGATTTGTTTCACGAAGGAAACTCCGCCCACGACTCACTATACCTGACAGATAAATTACCGTCATGGCATCCGAATGCACCCTATGCAACCGGCATCACACTCAAAAAGTACGATGACGATTTGGCTGACTCCATCGATTTCAACTACGATTTGTTGTTTTACAACGAGTTCGCTTATACCCAAAACTATGCCGGCGATTACAATGGATCCGGGTATCCGGTGATTTTCCTTTACACTGACCCGAACAATGCAAACGATTGTACCAAAGCAACCACGGTCGGTCAAGGCATCGACTGTTTCGAAGCTTTCAGCTATGACAGCATCATGGCCTATAAAGAAAGTCTTAGAGCCGATCCGCTCATCAATCTCAATGCCCTGCGTGCAGATAAGCATACCAGCACGGTGGATGGCACCATCATGCTGCAGGATTCAGTAAGCAATCTTTATTTGTCCCTGGCTATCGGTAACAAGTTCCGTCCAAACATTGGCGGTGTTTTTACGATTAACGATGTTTCGGACGAAGCCCAGAAAGCCTTACAACCTGTATTCCTAATCCGAACCCGCGAAGGTCGGTATGCCAAATTCATGGTAACACGTTTCAAAGGTGTCGGTGTTGATACTCAGAAATTGAGCCTACAATGGCAGGATTTGAAAACAAATTAATTGAAGCGATTGTAAAGTTAACTATCAAAAATAAAGATTATTATGAGAAAATCAGTACTCCAAAAATTCTTTCTGAAAAAGTTCAAATTAAGGATTTCGATCGCAGCACTTTTACTGTTACAATTTACAGTCTCCGACATTATTGCTCAAGTCAGTATTACTACAACGAAGGGTTTTCAAACCTGTGATGTGTCGTCACTCGGTTTTGCCAATGCTGATATTGTAAAATTAAAATCAGGTTCTGACTCTACGGCAGCTGTTGTTGTGGATGGTAAAATCGATTTTTATGCTCGACTAGTGGCTCAATACTCAATTGAAAAAGAGAGTACCGTTGCCGCTTCAACAAAATCATCACTTGGGCCAGTTACCGTACAACAGTATGCAGGCGGAGTACTTCCTTTCGGACAGTATAAAGGTATAAATGATTCGGTAGGTTCGGCTATAAGACCTCTTACAGGACTTACTCATTTTATCGGTATAGGTGCTATGCAAACTGGAAATATTAGTTCTTCGTGGAAGCAAGCCAATACCTATGCAGGTTATAGTTGGTTTGGCGATGCTCGTTCAACGCGAGGTGTTTGCTATATATTAGTAGAAGATCGGAACGAAACGACTGGAAAACTTATAGCATCGCTCTATTTCGATCCTACGATAAGTGAAATGGGACCACAATCGGTTATGGGGCCACATGCCTATAACTTTATATTTAATCCTACCGATGCAATAATCACAACGGCTTTAGCCGCTCATTCCACCTACAGTACCAGTTTAACACATCAAGCAAGTGCTTTAGATTCGGTTAAAGCTGTGCGCGATGCCGATAGTTCCATGGTATTGGCAAATGTATGGTTTCTGCGTGCCTATAGTACGAAAGCCAAAACATACACTTTTGATATTGCTACCATATCTGGGGGGAAATTCAAATCGGGCGATGTGTTAGAACTAAAATATCTTTTAGGTTCTTATGATCTAAGTGTTTATCACAGTGGTAATTCTGCGGCAGTAAAAACCTTAGAAACCAATGCGCAATCGAAGATAGCTCAAGACACCGTAGATGCCAATGGATATGTAACGTTTAACATTTATGGAGGCGGATTTTTAGCACTCACAAAAATTCCTGCTGTCACTACCGGTTTAAAAGAAAGCTCACTAAACAGTTCTGTAAACGTTTATCCATGTCCTTTTACCAATGTTTTGAATGTATCGGTTTCGGGAATGGAAATTAAAGAACTTAAAATCAACGATATTTCTGGCAGAACGGTATTAAACAAAACTTCCAATGTGCGCAGTGTTGATACAAGCCATTTGCTTCCGGGTCTCTATTTGGTGCAACTGACAACAAATAAAGGACAAGTTACCAGAACAGTAATTAAAAAGTAATTATTATCACTATTAATATCATATAAAATGAAAAAGAAACTAGTATTCACGATAGCAGGACTTATACTTGCCATTTCTCAAAGTTTTGCAACAGGTACACCAATTGTATATACCGATGAAGCTACATTTAAAGCTGCACTTGGTTCTGAATCTAATTTGGATGAGTTTAATGACTTAACAAATGGAAAGATGGTTGATTCATTGAACAGAACTTTTGGTGACTTCGAATATAAAATTGAAGACGAACTAAAAAGAAAGGATGGTTTGTATGAATTAACCGGTATACTTTCCTTTAACTTTAAAGGAGGGGCTTCAGTTATTGATCCGGCCGTATTCTTGATTACAAATAAAGGAAAAAGTATTAACGCATTTGGGGCTAACTTTTATACGACAGATATAAATGGAAATTTCGTTTCTGGTAAAGAAATTACAGTAAAGGTCGGTACCTACGAATATAAGTATATACCAACTAAAACAACTTCATTTATTGGCTTTATTTTACCAAATACGATTGATAGCATTAAAATCTCGTGTTATGATTCGTACAATACAATGGATCATTTTTATGTAGGCAACAATTTAAGTTCTGAATATAAATCGGGCGATGCCATAACCAGTACTAAAGACAACACCATTAATGAAGCTACTTTGGGCGGTTTGGGTAACAGCACGGGATTGATCTATGTCGGAAATATTGCCAAAACAGATACCATTACCCGCAGGGGATTGGTGCAGTTTGATTTGTCATCAGTACCAACCAATGTAACAATTGATAGCGTGAAATTAGTTATGTCCTTGCAAACTTCGGCTGACATGACCATCGAAATGTACAAAGTTACTTCTGACTGGGGTGAAGGAACCTCTTATTCGGCTGGAGGTGCAGGTGTTGCAGCTACAACCAACGACGTAACATGGTTGCATTCGTTCTACAACAGTACATTCTGGACAAAACCGGGTGGTGATTACGATGCGACAATAGCAGACAGCAAAACAATTAAATCGACCGATACCACGATGATCATGTCTTCTGACCAAATGAAAGCCAATGTAGCGGCCTGGGTAACCGATGCTTCTACCAATCACGGCTGGTTATTGAAATCGACCAACGAAACGATTTCGGCCAAGGGGATTATTGCCAAGTTCTATTCGAAAGAAACGGCTCCAACTCAGGATAAGAAACCGACGATGAAAGTGTATTACCATTCCGTAACGGATGCACTGAAGAGTACGTCCGCCGCATCGGATCTGACGATATATCCGGTACCTGCAACCGATCGCATAACGATCAGTACAGCAGCGAACATTCGGTCTGTGAAGGTACTTGACCTAAGCGGCAAGACACTACTATCCGGAACGGATTCAGCAATGGATGTCAGTCCGCTCATCAAAGGAATGTATTTGATGCAGGTTTCAACCGATAAAGGCATATTTACTAGACAGTTGATTAAGAAGTAGGCCCCCAAATTAGAATATAAGTCAGGACAGGAAAAGAATTGTCATTAGGACATTCTCTCCTGTCCTGTTTTCTTGTTGGGTATTGGATAGTATGTTCTTGCGGTTCCGCTTTGGCTCAACAGGTGCGGATCTGAATAGGGTGACAGTCTTGCTTAGCTTGTTGGATAAAAAAACAGTACAGTATGGAGGCGATTCCTTCCATCTATTTGTTGGATGTGTACAAAAGGGTGGTATTGCGCGATGCGACCTTGCAGGAATTGATGGCCCGTTTGCAGGCAATCTCAAAGATCTTTTAGTATCCATTCACCTGTTATAACGTTCGTTGGTCTAATGCTTTATAAATCACAACTCATTGTAGTTCAGCTAGTAAAAAAACCTTCAGTTTATTTTATTGTCTTTTAGAATGTGTGAATCATATAACGATTTTCAAAAATCCTGTAACATGCATTGGGTTTATAATAACTAATTTGCAGAAAGTTATCTATAGATGTTTACATAATAAAAACACAATGAACAAAGAAAAACTAGAAAAACTTGCAACGGAGAAAAATGATCCTTGCATCACAATCTCGATGAATACTAACAGAACTTTCCCTGCCAATCAGAATGATATCATTGTACTTAAAAACCTATTGGAGGAAGCCACTGAACGCGTCATCAAAGAATTTGGCAAGCGTCCAGTAAGTGATTTACTTGAAAAGTTAGCACACATTGAATCGGAAATAGATGTCAACTACAATTTAGACAGCTTACATATTTTTCTTTCAAATGCAACGCAGGAAATCATTCGATCAGCTTGGCCAACAGCGAGTAACATGGTGCATGTATCGGAGCGTTTTGCTGTGAAACCTTTGATCAAAATGTTTAACCGAACGGAGGAATACTTGATACTGATGCTGAGTCAATCTGATGCACGCTTGCTTATGGCTGTGAACGATGGGGTGGTCGGTGAAATCAATAATGAAGATTTCCCATTTGTAAATGAAGACAGTGAACAAGCTGATACCGAAGACATCAGCGATACCAAACAAACCAAAAATAAGACCCGTGAGTTTTTTAATAAGATTGATAAGGCCGTAGTGAGGGCGCATAATAAAACCGATATGAATTGTGTGGTGATTTCCACCAGCGACAATTACAATCGATTTGTGCAAATTGCAGATAAACCTTCGGTGTACATTGGTTGGACAAATCTATCACAGGATACTAAAGGAAAGACATCGGTAGCAAAAGATGCCTGGCAAATTGTACGGGTGCTTCAAGAAAAAGTCAGGGCCGAAAATATACATGAAATGCAGGAAGCCGTAGGAAGTGGCATGGTGATAACTGAACTGTCGGAAATTTATCGAACTGCAAAAGAAGGCAGAGGAGATTTACTGATCGTAAACGACGAATTTCATCAGGCCGTCAGGGTTACCGATGAATTCGCATTGGACTTAGTGACAGAGGCCACTTTACCCGGCGTTATTGACGATATCACCAGCGAGATTGCCTGGGAGGTCATTTCCAAAAAAGGTCGTGTTCAATTCACCACGCTGGATGAACTTAAAGCTTTTGGAAATATTGCTATGAAAGAACGTTATTAAAAAAATACAATTATGAAAGGTAATGAAAAGTTAATTAAAGTCTTGAATGCGCTTTTGGCAGACGAACTTACTGTTGTAAACCAATACATGGTGCAATCTGAAATGTGTGCAAACTGGGGTTATGGCAAGCTTCATCATGCAATACGGAAACAGGCAATGGATGAAATGATCCATGCTGAGTGGCTTATTGAGCGAATTATTTTTTTAGATGAAACACCAACTGTATCCAAGCTTAATGCAATGAAGATTGGTAAAACAGTTTCAGAAATTATATATAACGACAATGATACAGAGCTTACTGTTGTCAGAGAATATAATGATGCAATCAAACTCGCCCGTGAAGTTGATGATCAGGGTTCTGTTGATCTGCTTTCCAAAATACTTAAAATGGAGGAAGGACATGTAGATTGGGTGGAAATGCAACGTGCACAGATAGACCAAATGGGTTTGGAGAATTACCTGGTTAATCAAACCGAAAGCTCTGTAAATTAACAAATATCACTATTAATTTGAAACGTATGCCAACATTAGCAGCTATATCTACCATTGATTTTCCTTTCAAAACGAATCAGCAAGAAGTGAAGCACTATGCCAACGACTTATTTGCACCTTCGTACCCACAAGTGGAACGAATGCTGAGCGCATTTGACAACACCGAAATAATAACCCGTAATTTCTGTAAACCGCTCGATTATTACGCCGAACTCCACACGTTTGAAGATCAGAATTTAGAGTATATCCGGATTTCATTGGAATATTCTGTCAAAGCCATTGAGGAATGTATTTCTTCCGCACAGATTCAAAAAGAAGAAATCACGGATATCATTTTTGTTTCCACCACCGGACTTTCCACACCCAGTTTAGACGCTCACATCATTAATAAAATGAGACTGAGCCAGAATATCAATCGAATGGCCATATTCGGATTGGGATGTGGTGGGGGAGTTTCCGGTTATTCCAAAGCAAACCTTTTGGCGAAGGCAAATCCGGATGCGGTGGTTTTATTGGTGGCGGTAGAATTATGTTCTTTGACTTTTTTACGAAACGATTTCAGCAAGAGTAATTTCATTGGCTCCAGTTTATTTGCCGACGGAGTGGCTGCCTGCCTGATTACCGGTGATAATCACAAAACTAAAACCAGAGAAAAAATCACATTTTTGGCTAACGAAAGCAAAATCTATTATGATTCATTGGATGTTATGGGTTGGCAGTTTATGGACAGCGGATTTAAGGTGCTGTTCTCATCGGATATCCCAACAATTATCTCAAAAAATGTTCGCAACGATATTACGTCATTTTTAGACAAACAAAATTTGAAGATATCGGATATTAGGAATTTTATTTTCCATCCAGGTGGCAAGAAAGTGCTGACAGCTTATGAAGAAGCTTTGGGAGTGAAAGGGGATTTTTTGAAAAACACTCGAGAGGTGATGAACGATAATGGCAACATGTCCAGTACAACTGTTTTATATGTGTTGGAACGTTTTTTCAAACAGGGATTCGAAAACGGTTATGGCTTAATGGTCTCCATGGGTCCTGGCTTTTCGTGTGAAATGGTGTTACTTCAAATGAACAACTAATACGATGGCTTTCATCCTTTTCATCTCATTTATTGTCCTGCTGAGAATTGGAGAATTAATTCTTTCCCGAAACAATGAAATTTGGTTGCTACAGAATGGTGCCATTGAATACGGGCAAAAACATTATCCATATATTGTTGCGCTACACGTATTGTTTATAGTATCGCTGATTATTGAATATTCGACGACGCAAACCGCGACTTTCAGTCTGTTTTTCCTTGTTCTCTATTTCTTGTTTTTGGTGTTTAAAGTATGGGTTATCACGTCCCTTGGGAAATATTGGAATACAAAAATTTATCATATTTCAGGATTGCCCTTGATAAATAAAGGGGTGTACAAATACCTAAAACATCCTAATTATCTAATTGTAATTGCAGAAATCGCAATTATTCCGTTGATATTCCATTTGTATTTTACGGCTATTGCTTTTACAGTGTTGAATGCAATAATGTTATCAGTAAGGGTTAAAGAAGAAAATAAAGTTTTGAAAGTATAAACAGTTTAATAGAAACTAGTATATGAAACAGTCCATAGTAAAAATTCAATCCATAAAGCATATCACACACGATGTGCTGCAACTGGTTACTGAAAAACCGGAAGGATTCAGTTTCATTCCCGGACAAGCAACCCACCTTTCCATCAATAAACCCGATTGGAAAGAAAAAAAGAATCCATTCACATTCACTTGCCTCCCCGATGATGATTTCCTTGAGTTTATGATCAAAACATATCCCCAACACAAAGGTGTAACCAACGAATTGCTTAAATTGAAGAAAGAGGATGAGTTGATTCTACACGATGTTTTTGGCTCTATTGCTTACAAAGGCGAAGGCGTGTTTATAGCCGGAGGGGCTGGGGTAACTCCGTTTATTTCCATTTTCAGAGACCTGCATAAGAAAAAAGAAATTGGTACGAATAAACTGATTTTTGCCAATAAAACGAAAGCAGATATTATCTTGGAAAAAGAATTTGAAAACGTATTAGGTAAGCATTTCATCACTATATTATCCGACGAAAAAGTTGAAGGATATGCCAACGGACAAATCAATGAAGATTTTCTAAAAGCCTATGTGAATGACTCTACGAAACATGTTTATGTATGTGGGCCTCCGCCCATGATGGAAGCTGTGCAAAAGCATTTGTCAGACTTGCATGTAGATAAAAAGGCAATAACAGTAGAAACATTCTAAAATAGTGGGCATCGCTTCTCTCCATTTTGTACAAATGTAATTTATGAGCAAAAACGTATCGGATCAACTGGTGGAAATATTGGTTGAAGCAGGCATTCAACGTATTTATGCCGTAACTGGAGATAGTCTAAATCATGTCAATGAAGCAGTGCAACGCAATGGGAAAATCAAATGGATTCATGTGCGTAATGAAGAAACCGCCGCATTCGCTGCCGGTGCTGAGGCTCAGCTAAAGGGCTTGGCGTGTTGTGCAGGCAGCAGTGGACCAGGACATGTTCATCTAATTAACGGTTTGTATGATGCACATCGATCATCCGCTTCAGTATTAGCAATTGCCTCGTCAATTCCTACCAAAGAATTTGGAACCGATTATTTTCAGGAAACAAACATCTTCAAATTGTTTGACGACTGCAGTTGCTATAACCAGATGGTTACAACCACCGAACAATTTCCCCGCATGTTGCAAACCGCCATTCAGCATGCTGTTCATAAAAAGGGAGTAGCGGTTCTTGGATTACCGGGCGATATTGCCAAACTTCCTTCAGTTGAGGCAGAAACGACCACAGCGCTTTTCAGAAACAAGCCTATCATCAGACCGTCGGATGATGAAATTCTTCAACTCGCTGAATTATTAAACGCACACCAAAAAATAACTATCTTTTGTGGTTTAGGTGCTGCCGATGCGCACGACCAGGTTATTCAATTGGCTTCGGTTTTAAAAGCTCCAATAGCTTATACGTACAAAGCCAAGATGGCTATTCAATATGATAATCCGTATGAGGTTGGTCTAACGGGATTACTGGGAATTCCCTCGGCTTACCGGAGCATGCATGAATGTGAGTTGCTTTTATTATTGGGAACAGATTTTCCCTATACCCCTTTTATGCCTGTTCATAATAAAATTGTACAAATAGACCTAAAACCCGAAAATTTAGGACGCAGGGCAAAACTTCATTTGGGACTTTGCGGGGATGTAAAAGAAACACTCTCCTTACTTCTAAATCAACTGAGCGATAAAAAAGATGCAACTTTTCTTAATCGTCAGTTGGATTTCCACAAAATCGTCCAAAAGAATTTATGGACTTATGTAAATGATCCTGGAGAATCAAATGCCATTCATCCTGAATATGTCGCTTCGGTCATAAATGAGGTGGCAGACCAGGATGCCCTATTCACCGTAGATACGGGGATGTGCTGCGTGTGGGCTGCCCGTTACATTAATGGAACTGGCGAACGAAAAATGTTGGGTTCTTTCAATCATGGGTCCATGGCCAATGCTATGCCCCAAGCCATTGGAGCTGCACTTGCCTGTCCAGACAAACAAGTGATTGCTTTTTGCGGCGATGGAGGTTTATCCATGCTTATGGGCGATTTAATGACCATCGTTCAATATAATCTACCCATAAAGATGGTACTTTTTAACAACCGTTCGCTCGGAATGGTGAAATTGGAAATGGAAGTGGCTGGAATTCCTGATGTGGAAACGGATATGCTGAACCCTGATTTCGCAAAATTAGCGGAGGCTATGGGCATGTATGGCGTTACTATTAATGATCCGGCAGATGTACGATCTGCATTAGAAAAAGCGTTTCATCAGGATGGACCGGCATTAATAACCATTCAGACGGATCCAAATGCACTTGCCATGCCTCCCAAACTTGAGTTTGACCAGATGAAAGGTTTTGCTTTATACATGGGCAAAATGATGCTAAGTGGTCGTACAAAAGAAGTCGTTAAAATTATAAAATCCAATTTTAAGCATTTATAAGACCTTTCACCAGCCCCTATTTACGAATCAAGATAATCCGTGGACACCTTAATCATTAACGCCATCCAAGCAAGCAATGATCGTTTCAATGACTAGCTTTGATTCATTCGGGTCACTTACCTCTATGCACAAAACACCTGCTTCTTTGGCCGGATAATCATTTCCTCCAGGAAATAAAGCATCGCCAATAAAAATCATATCCTGAATTGATATGCCAAGTGTATCGCGTAGTTTAGCAATTCCATAGGCCTTGTCAATACCGGGTTTGGTCACATCAACTGATGTCGTACCTCCCAGATGGACCGAAAATTCCGGAATGCTTAAATCCAAAATAGCTTTGATCTTCTTTCGTTTGGCGAAATCAGGGTCCCATTTTTTCTTTTCTTCAAATAGTGCCTTCTGCCCCAATGCTGAATAGGTGATCTGACTTCCTCGATCTTCAATGATTGCACCCCAAGTTTTTTCAACTTTAAACCCTGTTTTCTCAATCGCTTTATTTAGGGAACCGATAATTTTATCTTTCTCCTTGGCAGTAAAATCTTCGGAATAGAGCTTTTTCCAAACCTTTTTGTATTGATAGAACTTTGTTCCACAGGTTGGCAAAAGGGAGAGGTTTTCCAGGCGTTCATCGAGTGGCAAGTTGGAGAGCAGTTGTTTTTTAAATTGTGGCCAATTGCCACCAGATATGACTGCTACATGAACTACGCCCAGTAGGTGATGAAAGAGTTTCGACATTTCAGGGTCGAGCGAAGATTTGCTTTCGGCTAAGGTGCCGTCCAAATCAAAAACGATTAGTTTTTTCATGATTTTTCCATTTCTCGAGTATATTCACCTTTGCGCGCGGCGCTATTGCAAGCTGCACGGTGATACAGTGCATTTTGTGCTTTCTTCACGTTCTTTTCCTTACCATCCCATAATTCCATAGCTGGTTGCTGAATGGCGCGGGCGAACGAGAATGCCAACTCCCAGGGTAGTTGCGATCTGAATCTTAAATTCATGGCATTCAATCGTGCAGAAGCCAGTTCAGAAGTTTGACCACCCGATAAGAAGGCGATTCCGGGAACAGCAGCCGGAACAGTCCGGAGCAGACATTTTACCGTGGCATCGGCAACATCAGCAACCGATGCTTGATCAAGACATGTCAATCCCGGAAGTATCATGTTGGGTTTTAGAATGATGCCTTCTAACAATACATCCTGTTTGTATAGTTGAAGGAATACAGCGTTTAAAACATCTTCAGTTACTTCAAAGCATCGTTCCAACGTGTGGTTGCCAACCATCAAAACTTCAGGTTCAACAATGGGAACTAGTCCGACTTCTTGACAAAGTGCGGCATAACGAGCCAGTGCATGTGCATTGGCTTCAATGCAAATAGGACTGGGAATGCCATCACCCACCGAAATAACTGCACGCCACTTAGCAAAGCGGAGCCCCATTTTTGAATAAATGTTGAGCCGTTCGCGCAAGCCATCGAGTCCTTCGGTGATTTTCTCACCTGTACGAGCTGCCATAGCCTTTGCACCGCCATCCACTTTGATTCCCGGAATTATTCCAGCTTTGATAACGGCTTGAATAAAAGGAGTACCGTCAGTCAGAGTCTGCCTGATCGTTTCCTCAAAAAGAATTGCTCCATTGATGCAATCGCTTAGGCCGGGCGTGGTAACAATCATCTCCCGATAGGCACGTCTGGATTCTTCTGTTTGTGGAATTCCCAATGCAACGAATCGTTTGTCGCAGGTTGAATTACTTTCATCCATTGCCAAAATTCCTTTGTTGTTGGTAACCAACGAATTTGCTGTTTTTGTGAGTTCTTGTATTTCCATTTTTGCCATGTTTATATGTGAACTACAATTGTCAACGAGGTGCAAATGCAAAATCGACACTCGTTATATAAAACATAATTGCAACAAACATCAGTAACAAGAAAATCCAAAAAATCCAGGAATGATGGAACCTCTTCCAACGAGGTTGACAACTTTTTTGAAGCTGATTGTGCTCTTTTTCACTCATGATACTCTAACTTTTTTTAGTTGTTTCTTTTCCAGAGCAGCCACTTTATCCAATCGTCGGACGAACCGCTCCTCAGCCTTGAAATCAGCATTCAGGAAGTATTGCACCAATTCCAAGGCAAGAGCAGATCCGGTAACCCTTCCCCCAAGGCACATGACATTCATGTTGTCATCTTCTACACCTTGATGAGCTGAAAAAGAATCGGTGATCAAAGCTGCACGGACATCGACTATTTTGTTAGCCACAAAGCAAGCTCCAACACCACTTCCGCATATTGCAAGTCCGCGGGTAATTTCACCTTCTGAAACAGCTCTGGCCAAAGGCACTATAAAATCAGGGTAGTCATCGCCATCATTCAACTCCCAAGCGCCGAAATCCTTGACGATATAACCTGCAAGCGTCAGTGCTTCCAATAATTGTACTTTCAATTCATAACCACCATGATCGGCAGCTATACCAATCAGCAATGTTTCTAGATCGTGCATAATCTTCTTCTATTTTGTTCAATCTTGATTCCATTTCCAGTTTAGTATTTCTGGCATATCCTGCCCATAAGTATCAATGTACTGCTTGTGTTCAATCAGTTTGTCAATCATCAACTGTTTCAGCTTAGTTCCTTTTTCACCTAAGCCGGGAATACGGTTGACTACATCCTGAACCAAATGAAAACGGTCCAGATCGTTTAAGACGGTCATGTCGAAATAGGTGGTGATGGTACCTTCTTCCTTATAGCCACGTACATGTATGTTTTCGTGGTTGGTCCTTCGATAGGTCAAACGATGTACCAGCCAGGGATAGCCGTGGAAAGCAAAGACGATGGGCTTGTCTTTTGTAAATAATGCATCGAAATCGGCATCACTTAATCCGTGCGGATGTTCCGTATTTGGTTCCAGTTTCATCAAATCGACCACATTCACTACTCGGATTTTCAATTCGGGCAAATAGGTGCGAAGGATGGAAACGGCAGCCAGCGATTCGAGTGTTGGCACATCACCACAACTGGCCATGACCACATCCGGTTCGCCGCCTTGATCGTTACTGGCCCATTCCCAAACACCTATACCCTTTGTGCAATGATCGATTGCCTGATCCATACTTAACCATTGGGGAGCCATGTATTTTCCGGCTACCACGACATTGACATAGTGTCGGCTTCGCAGGCAATGATCCCACACCGATAATAAACAGTTGGCATCGGGTGGGAGATAGACGCGCACAATGGAAGATTTTTTATTGATGACATGATCGATAAAACCCGGATCCTGATGGGTAAAACCGTTGTGAGCCTGTTGCCAAACATGCGATGCAAGCAAGTAATTCAGTGATGCAATCTTCTTTCGCCACGGTAATCCGGCACTTACCTTCAACCACTTGGCATGCTGGTTGAACATCGAATCGATAATATGGATGAATGCCTCATAGCAGTTAAACAGGCCATGTCTACCAGTGAGTAGATAACCTTCGAGCCATCCTTCACATTGGTGCTCGCTCAGTACTTCCATTACCCGACCTTCGGAAGCCAGAAACTCATCATTCTTTTCTGTTTTAGCTTCCCACTGCCGATTGGTCACTTCAAAAACAGCGTTCAGGCGGTTTGATAGTGTTTCGTCCGGACCAAAAATCCGGAAATTCCGTTGCTTGCTGTTCAGCGTAATGACTTCGCGTAGGAATGTTCCCAGTTCATGCGTATCGGCGGCTTCAACTGAGCCGGGAGATGGTACGTTAACCCCGTATTTCCGAAAGTCTGGCATATTCAAATCTTGTAACAAAAGCCCGCCATTGGCATGTGGATTTGCACCCATGCGACGTTCTCCTATTGGAGCGAGTTCAGCCAGTTCGGGTATTAAACTGCCTTTTTCGTCGAATAATTCTTCTGGCTTATAGCTATTCATCCAATCTTCCAGCTGTTTCAAATGATGCGGATGATCGGAATCGACCAACAATGGAATTTGGTGGGCACGAAAAGTCCCTTCGATTTGCAATCCATCAACCACTTTCGGTCCGGTCCAGCCTTTGGGCGACTGGAGTACAATCATCGGCCAGCATGGACGGTCGGCATCGTTGCTTTCTCGCGCATGACTTTGTATTTTCTTGATTTCCAAAATTGCGTTTTCCACTACAGAAGCCATTAACTGGTGCATTTTTTCTGGTTCATCGCCTTCGACAAAATAAGGGTTCCAACCATATCCGCGGAGCAACTGCTCTAATTCGTCGTGAGGAATGCGGGCAAGGATGGTCGGATTGGCAATTTTGTAACCGTTGAGGTGAAGTATTGGTAACACCGCTCCGTCGGTAATGGGATTTAAAAACTTGTTGGAATGCCATGCTGTAGCCAGTGGGCCAGTTTCGGCTTCACCGTCGCCAACGATGCAGGCAACAACCAAGTCGGGGTTATCGAATGCTGCTCCGAAAGCATGGCTGAGTGAATAGCCCAATTCGCCGCCCTCGTGAATTGACCCTGGACATTCTGGAGAGACATGACTGGGAATTCCTCCTGGGAAGGAAAATTGCTTAAACAATTTTTTAAGTCCGGATTCATCCTGCGTGATCGTTGGATAGATTTCACTGTAAGTGCCTTCCAAATACGTATTTCCAACCAATGCTGGTCCTCCATGGCCTGGGCCGGAAATGTAAATCATGTCGAGGTCATACTTCTTAATGACTCGGTTTAGGTGCACATAAATGAAGTTCTGACCTGGGGTGGTTCCCCAATGGCCAAGCAGCATGGACTTTACATGCGAAAGTTTCAATGGCTCCCGCAGTAAGGGATTGTCCCGAAGGTAGAGTTGGCCAACCGAAAGATAATTTGCGGCCCGCCAATAGGCGTTCATTTTATTTACAAGTTCCTTTGAAAGTGGATGCTGATTTGTTTCCATATTAGCTTATTTTTAAATGCGATATTACTGTTGATTACTTCGATGACATTCCATTTGAAGAACTGTTTTAGCGATCATCCATTCTTCATCTGTATGAATCATGCGAACTACTGTTTTTCCTTTGCTGGTTGAAATGATCGGTGCGTTTGCCTTATTTTGATTTTCATCGAGTTCAATTCCAAGAAATTCAAGCCTCTCACAAATTCTGGAACGAACCATCGAGCTATTTTCTCCGATACCTCCTGCAAAAACAAGGGTGTCCAACCCTCCAAGTGCGGCAGCAAAAGCCCCAATACTTTTTTTGACTTGATAACAGAACAATGAAATGGCTTCAGCTGCCCGAATGTCTTCTTTTTCCACTGCGAGTAAATCGTGCATGTCGGAGCTGGTTTCTGAAATGCCGAGCAGACCTGATTCATGATTGATCAAGTGATTAAATTGTTTGGAAGTGAGTTGTTCCGATTTGATAAGGTACCAGGTCACACCTGGGTCCAAATCACCAGACCGGGTTCCCATCATAATTCCTGAAGCCGGAGTGAACCCCATGCTGGTGTCGATGCTTTTGCCGTTTTTTACGGCAGCTAAGCTTGCTCCGCTACCCAAGTGAGCCAAAATTATTCGGCTTTGAGCTGCTTGGGGTCCTGCAATACGGGCGAGTTCTTCCATCAAATACGAAAAAGACAGGCCATGAAAGCCGTAACGTTGTATTCCTTTTTCATCAAAATGCCTGGGAATGGGAAGTAACTTGGCAACCCTTGGCATGGATTGGTGAAAAGCAGTGTCGAAACAAGCGACCTGAGGAAGTGTTGGATGACGGTGACTGAGAATTTTGATCAAATTAAGTTCAGCCGGTAAGTGCTCTGGATCAAACGGTGAAATGCGATGAAGTTCGTCCAACAATTCAGAAGTGATTATTTCTGGACTTGTATGATGCATACCATGAACCACACGATGCCCGATGCCCACGAGGGATGTAAAATCAATTTGTTTCTCGAGCCAGTCGATTAGAAAATTTGCTGCCGATCGATGATCGGACGATTTAACTGTCAGGGAACCCTTTAACTTTTCTTTGGTATAAGTCAGTTTAGAATCTGGCAGACCAATCCGATCAATCATTCCGTAGAGTATTCGATTGTACGGCTTATTACCTTGAAAAACGGCAAACTTAATACTGGACGAACCTCCGTTGATTGTCAATACATGGTTGAGCGTTGCCTCTAAGGCTGATGCCTTTTTCATAGTTTAATCTCCAGTCCAAATTGCACCAGTTTTTCGCGTGTTGATGTGTAATCCGTATGACAAATTCCTCGAATACCAATGCCTTGAGCAATCTTAACAAACATAGATGTATTTTCGATGTACACCACCTGATCTGCTGGAACCTGTGCAACATCCAATGCGAGCATGAAAATATCGGCATCTGGTTTACGCAAACCCACATAACAGGAGGAAATAAAAGCATCAACGAAGTCATTAAGCCTGAACTTTTGAATTCGAAAATCATTGAGTTCTCTCGCTTCGTTGCTGACCACTACAATCTTCAATTTGTACGTTGCTTTTAGCTGGCACATCAATTCGATCATTTTTACATCGGATTCTGACTGAGCAAACATAAATTCCTTAAATTGTTTTTGGGAAAAGGACCGTGGCTGATAAAACACCACCAAATTCAGGTACTCCTCCAAAGTGAGTTTGCCAATTTCAAACGTTTCGAATACCATTGCATGCCTGTTTTCCAGTTCTTCCGAATCGAGATTGAACGCCTTGACTGCTCGTTTTCGAAAGGAATGCCCCCAACCATCGGTCAGCAAAACACCACCAATATCAACAAATAAGGCGGAAATCGTTTTGTCCATTTTGTTATTCATTTTCAGTTCAATGACTTATTTTTCAAAGCGTGCATCAGCTTATCAAATGCTTGAATGAATTGTTCCACACCATCCTTTTCCAATTGATCGGTGATGCTTTTTAAGTCGATGTCCATTTCGGACAACTCAGACAATACCCAAGATGCCTGTTTCACATCGACTTCCAACAACTCCGACGGTTTACCGTGATCACGATACGCTTCAAGTGTTATTAAAGGAATTGTATTAACTGTATTTGGACCAATTAGAGCTTCTATGTATTTAACATCGCTGTATTTCGGATTTTTTGAACTGGTACTGGCCCAAAGCAGTCGCTGCGGCGAAGCGCCAAGTTTTGTAAACGATTCGTTCTCAAATAAATCCTTATAAATTTTATAGGCAATTTTAGCACTAGAAATGGCAACCTGCCCACGTACTTTTGTAGCATTAGAAACAGCTTCCTTCGGATCAATCACCGCATCGATGCGACTTAAAAAGAAACTTGCCACTGATGCAACTGTCTTAATAGACTTGCCTTGATTTATTCGGTCCGTTATACCTTTGATAAAAGCTTCAGCTACCTGTCTGTAGCGCTGTAAATCAAAAAGTAACGTAACATTGACATTAATTCCTTCGCTGATCAATTGCCGAATGGCAGGCAGACCCTCCAGCGTTGCCGGAACCTTGATCAGTACGTTTGGTCTGTTAAGTGCTATCCACAAGCGCCTGCCTTCTTCAATGGTACCAGCCGTATCGTGTGCCAAATGCGGATTGACCTCCAAACTGACATATCCATCCTTAGCATTCGTTTTTTCATACAATGGTCTGAATACGTCGGCTGCACTTTGCACATCTTTTTGACTGATGGCCTCATAAATTTCAGATATATTTTCCCCCTTAATCGCCATTTCATGGATTTCAGCATCATAAAGTGTACTTTCTGCAATGGCTTTTTCGAAGATGGACGGATTCGAAGTCATCCCTCGAAGACCATCCTCATTTACCAAGTGCAATAATGCTCCATCGGTTATTAAATCGCGACGGATATAGTCGAGCCAGATCGATTGGCCCAAGCTTTCCAGCTTTTTTAAAGGGTTTTCATTCATGAATTCGTATTTTTAGCAACTTGTTTTTACAAGTTTCTAAAAATACGTTTCACGTTAGCTCGAATTGTTATATTATTAGTGAGAAAAATTATATCATTCACACATTTTATTCAGCATAAACCGATTCACGATTGGATATGTCACATACTAAAATAAATGAAAATCCCGCCCCCCTCGAACGATTGTCCGAAAAGGGCGGGAGTAGTTGTAACGCTTCTTTTTAGAAAGCCTTTTCCAAAATTTTGCGGCTCACTTCCAAGGTGATGGCACCTGTTTCACCGAGCTTGGTCATACTGTGCGCCTCCAACTGAGCCACGATGTCAGCAATCTGTTCGAAAGCTACACCATATTGCGAAAGTTTCGTCTTAATACCCAGACTTTCAAAAAAGCAAACCGTTTTCTCAATTGCCAAATCAATTTTTTCATCGGCTGAGCCCGTGGTGATGTTCCACACGCGCTCCGCATACTGCAACAGTTTGGCTTGCTTCTGCACCCGCATCACATCCATGACAGCCGGATAAACGATGGCCAGCGTCTGGCCGTGGTCGATGCCAAACTTGGCGGTGAGCTCGTGACCGATCATGTGCGTGGTCCAATCCTGCGGAATGCCCACCCCAATAATGCCGTTCAAGGCCATCGTGGCGCTCCAGACCAAATTGGCACGAGCGTCGTAGTTCTCGGTTTCCTCCAAGTTGCTGCTGCCGATTTCAATCAAGGTCAGCAAAATGCTTTCCGCCCAGCGATCCTGAATGCGCGCATCCACCGGGAAGGTGATGTACTGTTCCACCGTGTGGATGAAGGTGTCCACGATGCCGTTGGCTACCTGAATCTTGGGCAGCGTGTAGGTGTATTGCGGATCCAGAATGGAGAATTTTGGGAAATTCAAATCGCACATCACCGCATATTTGCCATGCTCGAAACTGATCACCGCTCCGTCGTTCATTTCCGAACCTGTGGCAGGCAAGGTGAGCACCACTCCAAAGGGCGTGGTTTTGCTCACAGCCTCACGTGGGACGCCCTTAAAACCGAAGTTCAACAAGTCGCTGGCAACGCCCTTGTAATTGGCCGCCAACGTGATGAACTTGGTGCCGTCGATGACCGAGCCGCCACCAACGGCCAGTATATAGTCAATCTTTTCGTTGTGCACTACGTCCACCGCTTTCATCAAGGTGGTGTATTGCGGATTCGGCTCGATACCGCCGAATTCAACTACTTTGCGGTTGCCCAAACTGGCCCTTACCTTGGCAATGAGGCCGCTCCGTTCAGCGCTGCCGCCACCGTAGGTAATTAACACGTTGGCCTCTGCAGGCACCTGACCGTCAATAACATCCAGCCTATCCTTTCCAAAAAATATCCGAGTCGGATTGTAAAAATCAAAATTATACATATTGTTTTTTTAATTAAAGTTCTGTTGTTTTTGCCAAAGCCTCTGGGTAGCGTTCTCCGACAATGGCAATTTTTGAAAGTGCCGCATTCAGTTCAACCAGCTCTTTCGTACCTAGTACTAAATCCACGGCGCCCAAGTTTTCCATCAATCGGGTTCGCTTGGTCGTACCTGGAATCGGCACGATCCAAGGTTTCTGCGCCAGCAACCAAGCTAACGCTATTTGGGCTGGTGTGGTTTGCTTGTCTGCAGCTACTTGCCTAATCAGATCCACCAAAGCTTGATTTGAATCCAAATTTTCCTGCTGGAATCGTGGTAGTTTTTTCCTAAAATCCGTCGGCACGAAGGTAGTGTTTTTATCGATGTTTCCGGTTAAAAAGCCCCTGCCCAAGGGGCTGAATGGAACAAAACCAATGCCCAGCTCCTCCAAGGTAGGGATTAATTCCTCCTCGGGTTTTCGCCACCACATGGAATACTCGCTCTGCAGAGCCGTCAACGGCAGCACCGCATGCGCCCGCCGGATGTTTTTCACACCAGCTTCGGACATGCCCCAATGCTTTACCTTTCCTTCCTGAATCAACGCCTTCACCGTTTCCGCCACTTCCTCGATGGCCGTGTCCGGATCCACCCGATGCTGATACAGCAGGTCGATGTAGTCCGTCTTCAATCGCTTGAGCGAACCTTCCACTGCCCGACGAATATTCGCCGGTGAACTATCCACACCCGCTTCCTTTCCATCCACATATCTGAACCCGAACTTGGTGGCCAATACTACTTTGTCGTGGTAAGGCAGTAGCGCTTCGCCCACCAACTCCTCGTTGGTATGTGGACCATAGATTTCAGCAGTGTCAAAAAATGTGACACCCGCCTCGATAGCCTCGTGCATCAACGCAATCATTTCTTTTTTATCAGCTGGTTCCCCATAACTGAAACTCATACCCATGCAACCCAACCCTAAGGCGGAAACTTCCAGGCCGCTGTTTCCTAATTTTCTTGTTTTCATCTTTTCATTTTATCGCTGCAAAATTGCCCCGAAAAATTCGTTCCGCACGTATACCGATTACGGACATACATACCATTATTACGGATATACCAAACATCCTCTACATTTTACGAATCCGACGATTATCTTTGCATCCATAAATATACGCAACTATGGAAGATATACTGATGGTAGAATCCGTTCACCAATACAATTTGATGATGGGACAAGAAACCTTGCAACCCAAAGGCCGCGCATTACTCTTCCATCCCGACTTCATTCGTGGCACCTCTTTGGGACTTCACCGCACGATTATCGGATGCGGAACTGATTATTGAACAGAGCTGGACTGCTCAACCTGTTGATTGATCTCCTGCATCCAATTGGATAAATCCTTTGCAGCATCCGATGTATTTTGAACTTCAAAATCACCCGTCTGCAACAACAATACAGAATGATACTTTCTTCTCATATCATCATAGGTGTAAGCAGTATAAATGAAGGTTCCGTAATCGGCCATAAGATTAACAGGATCCGTCAATTTACCTTCGGATGCCTTCTTGATCAGTGCCACTTTACTGTCCAGAATCCGTTGGTCTATTTGGAAACAAACAGAATCGCTACAATTACTTTCTCAAATCCTCAATATCCACCAATTTGTTCAAAATGGCATAAACGGTCAACCCAGCTGAACTATGTATCGCCAATTTCCGACTAATATTACGTCGGTGAGTAATCACCGTATGAATGGAAATAAAATGCTCATCTGCAATTTCTTTGTTGCTGAGTCCTTTGGCCACACTTCGGACGATGTCCTTTTCGCGCTCGCTCAAATATTCCTGTTCCTTTGCTTGCTTTACAAGATCCGATTCTGGATTTTTTTCCATCTTACGAATCTTCGGCACCAATACTTCGTCTTCCAGAAACGTATGCAGATTCAAATCACTGTTGCATTGGCGCAAGTCTTCCAGCACGTCGGCCAGCATCAAGGCGTTTCCTTCCGTAGGCAAATACTTGATGATCAGGTTAATCAAATCGTCCAGTTTTTCCTCAATGTTGTTGTGTCTGGCTTCGTATTCCCGAACGGAATAGGGTAGTTTATCTGAATGTTCAATCAATTTCTGAACGTAGGGGTAGAACACCGTATTCTCATAACCCATGTGTTCCCGAACCTCGCTTTCATACTCCTCAAAATAGGAAAGGATTGTTTCACGCGTTCCACCTTCTGGCAATGCAGACGCGAACTGTTCCTTGATGGCCGGCAACCGATAGCCCACAAAATAATTATGCGACTTGCGCAAGTAACTCAAAATAATTTCCGGTTTCAAATTTCTGAGCCGTTGCATGTCTGGATTTTCCGGATTACCGTGCAGTTGCAACAGAGTAAGGAAACTTTGACTGTCCACCTGATGTTTCAGACAGACTTCCCGAATGGTCTTTTCACCAAACCCCAATGGAATGGAAAACTGGTTCAGCACAAACAGCAGATTAAGGTTGTTGTGCAGCAGATCTACCATTTTGGTATCCACTGTAATGGATTTGATATCGATTCTAACTGCCATGCAACTGAAAATTGAAGGTTTAGTTTGTCAAAGATAACTCAAACTCCGTCGGGGTCGTGCTTTTCTTCCAGCTTTGGGTATAAAAACCAAACCAATAGGATGGGAACCAATGCGCAAATCATAACATAAACGAAGAAATGCTGATAACCCAGGAATTCTTGGATCTTGCCTGCCACCATCCCAGGAAGCATCATCCCCAAAGCCATGAAACCTGTACCAATGGCGTAATGAGCCGTCTGATGCAACCCTTTGGCAAATTGCAACATGAATATGGCATAGGCCGTAAATCCAAAACCATAGCCGAACTGTTCGAAGGCTATCCCTGCATTGATGAGCCACAAACTTTCAGGTTGAACATACGCAAAGTAGATGGAAGTCATGTTGGGCATGGTCAAGCAAAGCACCATCGGCCAAATCCATTTTTTCAGACCTCCACGAGAAATGACGATACCACCGAGAATGCCACCGGCAATCAACGCAATCACACCGACGATGCCGTAAATAGTGCCCACTGCCACCGTACTTAGCCCCAAGCCACCGACATCCCTTCCATCCAACAGAAAAGGTGAAGACAATTTCAACAGCTGTGCTTCCGAAAACCGATAGAAAAGCAGGAACAACACCGCCATGACACTGTTTTTCTTTTGAAAGAAAGTGACGAATGTCAGCCCAAATTCCTTCATGATATCTTTTGGTTGCCTCGGAGCCAACAACTTGTCATTTTGTGGCTTCGGCAACATGAACCGATGGTATAGGCTGAACCCGACAAATAGAATGGCCATCAATCCAAACGTCACTGCCCAGGCAAACGGAATTTGACCGACGCCCTTAGCCCACGATGGCAGAACCGATTCTTCCAATTCTCCCGCCAAAACCACGAGCAACCCCGAACCACTGATCATGGCGATACGGTAAAAGGTATTGCGAATGCCTACAAAAAATGCTTGATCCTTGTCGTTGAGCCCATACATATAGAAACCATCCGCTGCAATGTCGTGTGTAGCAGAGCTGAAAGCCAGCAGCCAGAAAAACCCCATGCTGTATTGGAACCAATGAGGCCCCGGCAGTGATAAACCAATTCCAGCCATGCAGGCACCGATGATAAGCTGCATGGTCACAATCCACCAACGCTTCGATTTGAACAGATCCACAAATGGGCTCCATAGGAATTTGATGGTCCAAGGCAAATACAACAAGCTGCTGTACAGTGCAATATCCCCATTGGACATGCCGAACCGCTTGAACATGGTTACAGCTATTGTCATCACCGCAACGTACGGAATACCTTCCGCAAAATACAGGGTTGGAACCCAAGTCCAGGGCGATCGTTTGCTCATAGGTATTGGTTGATCAGTTCGGTATTCGGATAATAATGACTCAAAATGGCCTGATAATCATAACCTTGTTCGCCCATCACAGCCGCACCGATCTGACAAAGACCAACACCATGACCCCAACCGGCCCCAATCAACTCAAAACCATCGGCCGTTTTTTCAATCACAAAGGCGGAACTGTATAAATGAGAAGCCGAAAACGTTCGACGTATTTCCAATTCTTTGCCAAGCAACATGGTCCGTTTACTGCCTACGACCCGTAATTTGATCAACCGACCACTAAGACCACGCTCTACAGGAATCAAAGCCAAAATCTCACCGAAATCGATACCCGACCGTTCGCATGCCAACCGACTGATTTCCTCCGTAGTATACCGAACCTTCCATCTATAAAAATCGGTGGTTTCCTGGTCGTAATTGTTGAGCACCTGCTCCAGAATCCGTTTGTCGGTGGTGTTGCAGAATGCCGGTGGGGTCTCCAAAATCCAAGCCCTGGCATTGCTCTCCACGCGAAGATTCGGAACATGCTGCATGTCGCTGTCGGCCAAACCCTGCAAATAGATTTTAGGTTTGTCCTCCCAGCAATTTTCAAAAGTCTCCATCACGCCCCCGCAACATTTCGAAAAGCGAGCATCGCAGATTTCACCTTCCGAAACCAGCGTTTTTCCCCGAGTGGCTTTAATTGCCTCCCGAACCTGTTCCGTGCTTGCCTTGGTAACACCCTGATAGCGTTGACAATGGTCATCCGCACATACATCGTACAAGGTATGGTCCTCCCGGTCGTACCACTTGATGCGCTCCGTTTCGGTTTCGATCGTGGCAGAAACCTTCCCTGTATTTTTCCCTATCTGCCGAATTTGAGCCATCAACCAACTGCGTGAAATCACGGCATGCGCCTTTAAAAGTTCGCCCGACGCCTTGGCACTCATTTCCGAAGAAATGACGCTGGTCAGATACGATTCCAGTGGAACACGGTTCACGGCAGTGAGCTTATCACCTTCCAATATAAACTTCAAACGCCCCTCAAATGCTTGTTTTTCAGTTCGTTCCCAATGAAAACCGATGCCGATTTTTACTTCGGGCAGCTCAAAGCGCGCATCCTCAGGATTAACCGCTTCAAATTCAAGCGATTCGAAACACAATCCCATAAATACAATACCCTTTTCCAACCAAGTGGCTTTATGCGTTCCTTGATAGATTATTTTTGATCCAACAACTCGAAACGGAACTGGAAATGAAAAATGAATTTCTTTGGCCGAAACGATGCCCACCTCAATCATCGGTTCCTTCCAATGTTCCAAGAAGCGCTTCGAATATCCAGAAACGTCTTCATCCGACATTGATACCTCTTTGAAAATTGTTCTTATATCGGCTTCAGTGATCCGTTTAAAATCTTCCAACCGTGCCGCAACGACAAGGCCACCCATTTCGACCGAAGCCGGACTGATCAACAACTTGGTTTCATCATTTCGATAATAACAAGCGGGACGGTGTGCTTTTCGTGGAAAAACCAGACAATACCATACCTTATAGTCATACCACCCCAACACATTCATCATAGGTTCTTGCTCGTTGTCTGTCATCACATTGACCAATCGATCAAAATATTCCGTTAAAGTCTGTTCATCCCGACCTTCCAACAACCAACCCCCTTGCAAAAGACCTTTCAATTCGAACAATTCCACTTGTTCACCCTTGAAAATGGAAAACGTATGGCCGTTTTTCCAGTGGTCAAAGTCATTTTCCAAAGGCATTGCACCTTTGCTTCCAGCTTGAAAATGCATGTGATCGGGGGCAGAAGCGCCACATTTCGGTCCGTTGTAAAATACCACACAATCCCTCATTTCGCGCGCCAATCGGAGAAATGCTCCGAAATGCCCATTAATGGACTGAGGCTCATGCCCGTTGGCAATTGTGAAATGCCTCTTGAAAACCGGAAATGGATTGACTAAAATGGTAAAATCCTCAAACGGCACACTTTTTTGCTCCACTGGCCTGTTTTCCGGGCATAAGAAACAAGGCCGTTCTTTCAAAACTGCCGCTGACGTATCCGCTGCCGAAGAAGCCAAACGCTTTGGATTGCACTGCAACCGAATCAGTTGCCCATCCAACTCAAAGTCTTTTGTAAGTACCTGATTCAGGGCGCGGTAGTTTTCAGCCGCCATCGCCCAATCTCGAATCTGTTCGTCAAATAGTTCCTGATATGCGCTCACAGCCTTTTCATTAATATACGTTCCACCACTTCCGCCGTAATGTTTTGGCGTTCACCCAAAATCCAACCCCGTTCACGGTAACGCTGAACGACTTTTTTCACGGCATCCTCACCCAATCCATAATTGCTGAAATGAGTCCCCACACCCATGCTTCTAAAGAATTCATCGATGGCGTCGATGGTTGCCTGAACGCGTTCATCACGACTTCCGTTCGAAATCCCGAACACCCGTTCACCCATCTGCAGCAGTTTCTCAGCCTTGTCCTGACGCAGTACATCCAGCAAGCCCGGTAAAACGATGGCTAGCGTTTGCGCATGATCCAAACCGAAAAAAGCCGTCAGTTCATGACCGATCATGTGCGTTGCCCAGTCTTCTGGAACGCCCTGTGCAATCCAACCGTTCAAGCCCCAGGAAGAAGCCCACATCAAATTGGCACGCACTTCGTAATTTTCTGGCGATTTTAATGCCCGTTCCCCATTCTGAACCAAAACCTTCAGAATGCTTTCTGCAAACAAATCCTGTAATGCACCGCCTGCAGGGTAGGTGAGGTATTGCTCCGTAGTATGGACAAAGGTATCCACGACCCCATTGCCGACTTGCCTCAATGGTAGGCTGTAAGTCACTTCTGGATCAAGAACCGAAAACTTCGGATAAACCAATGGTGTCCGAAATGAACGTTTATCCTGGGTTTCCACCCGTGTCATCACTGAGCGATCGTTCATTTCCGTACCGGTGGCTGGTAAAGTCAGAATAGTGCCTAAGGGTAAGGCCGACAAAGGGTATTTTGCCTTTGCGAAGATGTCCCAAAGATCCCCATTGGCTTCACTTCCCAATGCGATGAATTTGGCCGCATCGATGACAGATCCACCTCCAACGGCAAGTACGAATCCAATTTTTTCCTTGTGTACCAAATCAATCGCTTTCACACAGGTCTCAAATTCAGGATTGGCTCCGATACCGGAGAATTCAACGACCACCCTGTCCTTCAGAGCCGACAGAACCTGGTCGTACACCCCGTTCGTACGGATGCTTCCACCTCCATAAACTAGCAGAATTCTCTTGTCAACAGGTATTTCTCCTGCAATCTGCGAAATGGTGCCTTTCCCGAAAATAATCTTGACCGGATTGGCGTAACTGAAATTTCTCATAACACTATTATAAAGAGTCGCATATACTTATTAATCGTTTCGATTTTGTCTGGCAGCAACCTCAATGCTTCTTAATTTATCCTTGTAGGCATTGTTTGCATTCAATCGAACAATATCAATGGCTGCATCCGAATTATCCTCCCACCGGCGGCAAAGATAAAGGACATCGAAAATACGGCCGATTCTCCACCTTCTTGAGAATTGAAGCCCCAAAGCATAGTCTTCTCCATAACTGGTGTTCGGTACTTTAATGATGCGCAAAGCAGGTGTGAAGAAGGCGCGAGGAGCACCCAATCCATTGATCCGCAATGCGTTGTTTCGACCGTTTTCGTCCGTCCATTCTTTGTGGTCAATAATGCCCGGCGGAATTGTTTCCAACTTTACGTTGCACATCCGATACGTTCCGACCAGCATGGCGCAGTTTTGTTCGTAAAATGCGGCCACGATTTTGCGAATCGTATCCGGTCCGCTATACACATCATCGCTGTCCAATTGAATGGAAAACCTTCCGCATTCCGGATGTTGCACCCCAACATTCCAACAACCACCGATGCCCAAATCTTGGCGTTCAGGCAGCACATGAATGATCCGCTTGTCTTTGGCAGCGAATTTGGCAATGGCATCCGTCGTCCCATCCGTTGAATGGTTGTCCACGATAATCAAGTTGAACTTGAAATCTGCAACCTGTTCCAAAACCGAACGAATGGCGTCCGAAATGGTCTTGATTCGGTTTCTCACCGGTATGATGACCGAAGCTTCCACCGGAAACGTACCACTTTTCAAATCGACAGTTTCAAAGAATGACGGCAACCAAGCTCCGATAGCCTTCAAATGTGCCGTGCAAGCCTGTTCCATCTCAACCTGAACAGCCCTGTTTTTCGGGTCCACATAGGCGAACATTTTTTCGTCCGAATTTCTCATGTCGGTTTCCTCGATCGTATATAAGTTCTCTTCCAAGTGCACAATCGGGTGCTTTTGTGAAATCTTCAGCCTAAGATCGTACAAGCCAGCATATTCGAAAGCTTGACCCTTGACATCCAAAGCTTCTTTAGCTGCAGAAGTCCGTATCAACAACAACGGGCCAAAATCAAAGTCATCCCGAATGCTCCCCACTTGATAATCGTTCACTGGATGGTTCGTGCGTTTACCTCCGATTATTTCCTGATAATTGGAATAGACCATTCCGGCACCTGCATCCTCAGCTACCTGCATCAGGCGCTCCAAGGCGTATTCTCCTAAAACCGGCAATTCGGGCTTGGTAAAAAGGACAAAAAAATCCTCCTTCACTTTTGTAAGCACTTTTTTAAGTTCCTTGGTTGAATGGATGTTCAAGCCTGATACCGGCACGAATGGCAACACATTCAATTCCTCTTCCGAAAAATCTGGATTTTTGCCCGTGTAAGCAACGTGTATTTTAGATTGTTCTTTTTTTCTATTCATTTCTAGTAGGTTCATAGTTTTTCCACGGTTTAATTGAGGCCAATCAATATCAGAGCAAATATACTTTTTTCTGACCTAAAAAGAAACACCCGAAGCACTCAAACCTGCCAAAATCCCTATCTTTGAAACCATCATTATATTGTATCTATGAAAGCCATCAAAGTCATCGGATTTGACGCAGACGACACGCTGTGGTCCAACGCCTGCTTCTTTCAGGACGTTGAGCGGAAGTTCTGTGCTTTGCTTGCAGAATATTTGCCCCAAGAAATCCTAGCTAAGGAACTATACCAGACCGAATTGAACAATATGGAGTGGTACGGCTACGGAGCCATGGCCTTCACACTCTCCCTCATCGAAACAGCCATCCGAGTAAGTCAAGGTCAGGTTTCAGCCGCCATTATAGCTGAACTCTTGGTTGCAGGCAAATCCATTCTGGACAAGCCCATCGAACTTTTTCCAGGCATTCCCGATATTTTGCCCGAGCTTTCCTCCACCTTTCGATTGGTTGTCGTAACCAAAGGCGACCTTCTCGACCAGGAACGTAAACTCGCCAAATCCGGCTTGCTCCCTTACTTTCAGCACGTCGAAGTGGTCACCGAAAAGCATGAAGCCAACTACCGCCAACTCATCGAATTCATGAACATCAAACCCCATGAGTTCCTGATGGTCGGAAACTCTATCAAATCCGACATCCTACCCGTGCTTTCCATCGGTGGTAAAGCTGTTCACGTACCCTTTCACATGGAATGGCAACATGAAAAAACAAATAAGCCAACCACACCTTATATAGAAGTGGCCAGCTTATTCGAATTGCCGGTCGTTTTGCGGGGCTGAAAGCCTTACTTTAATTCAGTTCAAACTTGGCATTCACTTGGTATTCCAGTTTGATCTTTTCAAATTCAATGTCCGGTACTGCCGTTTCGGCGTTGCGCACCTTAAAAGACACATTGCTGTCCAAACCTGCCATTCTGCCCATCAGCATGTTGTTGCCTCCAAAATCAATTTCTTGAATGTAGATTGCCTTACCTGCTGTTTGACCTATGGCTATGGCCATGTCGTTAGCCTTCTCCCTGGCGGCCTTCACTGCCTTAACCTTGACATCCCTGCGAAACTGCTCCATTTGTGAGTGGTCCACCCGCTCAATCGAGACGTTCGAAATACCGATTTTTTCCAGTTCCTGCATCACTGTGCCCGCCATCTGTGCATTCGTCACCAACAGTTGATACTCTTTGCTTGTCATGATATCCGAACTCTTTACCCAATATTTCTTGAAATTACTGGACATATCTTTTACTGTAAGGTCCTTTTTTGTGTCAAGGCCAATTGCTTTCAGTTTGGCCAACATATCTTTTTCGGACTGTGCCAGTACGATTTTTCCTTTACTGTCCTTCTCGTTGATGGTTATACTCATGTAAATCCGGTCAGGTGTAACCTCCATTTCAGCCTTTCCCGTTACCTCTATATACGGTCTATCGATGAAATTCTTTTCTCCAGCCTGTGCATTCGATGCCATTATTGTCGTAAACAGGAGCAAGCTCGCAAGCATAATCTTCTTCATTTGGATGTTTTTTTGTGTTTGTACTATTTTTCTAGATGAAATGAACGGACTTTCGTTACGTCCGAACGGTACTATTTAACGTATTACATGAATAAATCGTGCGTGGGCTTGTTTCTATTTTTCTAAGACTTTTGACAAATGGCAACGTGAAGACCCCTGTTTTGAGTGATTTTACCTGACTTAATGATTTATTATTGTTGAAATTCGGCCTGATTTCTAGCTATTTGAGAAAAAATATGTTTTTTAGCATGTTTTTATACCTTTTTTATTTGGTTTGTAATGGAAATCCTCCTACTTTTGCACCCGCTTTAAGAGAGAAGCACGAACCAAAATACTGTAAGATTTCCCTCCTGATTTTTTGAGAAAAAAAATCAACAAATCGTTTGGAGGTTCAATAATAAGCAGTATCTTTGTAACCCTTTCGCAATTAAAAAAGCCGAGTCTGAGAAGTCCTCGGTTATTTTTTCGCAAAAGGAGCTTTAACAAGCGAATGAAAGCGTTCTTTGAAGATATTGAATAGTAGTACAAGAAACAAGATTTTACAGGGTAGAATCAAACCGTCAATGATTTATTATTGAAGGATATTGTCCGAAGGTCAGAGATAATTTAAGAACTTTTACAACGAAGAGTTTGATCCTGGCTCAGGATGAACGCTAGCGATAGGCTTAACACATGCAAGTCGAGGGGCAGCACATGAGTGGCAACACGATGGTGGCGACCGGCGCACGGGTGAGTAAC